>Ga0209721_1000137_pt1 | contig 74027 bp, 64 predicted proteins | sample TshhotsprinmetaG_FD_184139 | JGI IMG/M metagenome (GOLD analysis project Ga0209721, IMG submission 184139) | Hot spring microbial communities from South Africa to study Microbial Dark Matter (Phase II) - Tshipise hot spring metaG (SPAdes)... | ecosystem: Environmental > Aquatic > Thermal springs...
AATAAATGGCTTAAGAAATAAGTAAATATGCAATAAATTAGACTACATTTATAAGATTAGAAATAGCTAACTTATTGAAATATAAGGTTTTTCTTAAAATTTCGGGGTTATTTTTGATGAAGTTGGGCTCAACGACGAGATTGCTTCGTCGCTAAAGCTCCTCGCAATGACAGGAAAAAGGGCTCGCAATGACGAATAATATGAGGGCGCAAAGACAGGAAAGAGGATCTGCATCGTATACAATTTTAATCAAACTCCATACCTTTACAAATAGTTACTTTTCTGATAATCTTTTAATATGACAAGCTTAATTATGTTTTTAGTTTTGGTTTTTTTTGTTACACCAGCTTTTTGTGATTATGTAGGTTCTGAGAAGTGTAAGGTATGTCATGAAAGGCAGTATGAAAATTTCATAAAATACTCTCGCATGTCTCGATCCTTTGAGGCTGTTGAAAAGATGAAAAATAAAATAACCCCTGATGAATTAAAAACATGTTTTCAATGTCATACAACTGGATATGGCAAAAAAGGAGGTTTTATCTCTGCTGAAAAGACGCCTCATCTCAAAGATACAGGCTGCGAAGTATGCCATGGACCTGGTAAAAGGCATGTAGAGAGTAAAAATCCGCTTCATATAAGACGAAAGTTTACTCTTCAGATATGTGAACCCTGCCATACAGAAGAGAGAATTAGAGCTTTTAGGTTTAAGCCTCTTCTTTATGGAGGAGCCCACTAATGTTTAAGTTTATCACACAGAAAATAGGAAATAAATTAATGTTTACTTTCATTGCGATTATCATTCTAATAATGATTATTGAAATGACCTTTCGCATATATTTTGGTGTGCAGGACAGGATTAGAATTGCTGAACAAGGCAATAAAGAGGTATTGGATACCATTTATGCTGCGATGAAACATCCACTAACAGTAGGAGACAGTGATGCCATTCATAGAGATCTTGAAGAAATCGGACAGAAATACGAAAATATAAGTGTTTATCTTTGTGATTTTAACGGTATAATATCATTCTCAACGAACAAAAAAACAATACACTCAAATATAGAAAATATAATTGATGAGCAAAAATTTAAAGATACTCTTAAGGTTAATCTAACCATTGGAAGCGAAGACTCAAAATCCATTCTTGCCAAGCTTGAGGGAAGAAGGAATCTGATATCCATACTTTCTATTAAAAATGCTCCTGAATGCTATCACTGCCATGGCTCATCTCGAAAAATACTCGGAGCTTTAATCATGAAAACTGATGTAGAAGATGTTTATAAAACCGTTACTGCCCAGAGAAATCGCTCCCTTGCACTTACCCTTTTCGCATCAATTCTCGCTATTTTTATTACTAACCTGGTAGTGAGCAGGTTCATTCGAAAACCCCTTAATAGTCTCGTAGATGCCACTCAGCGATTTGCAAAGGGAGAGATGAAGGTTATAGAAAAATATCCCAGCGATGAAATAGGCAAGTTAATAGAGACTTTTAATTACATGGTAAGTGAGGTTGCCAAGTCAAAGATGGAGCTTGAAAAGGAGCTTACAAGAAGAGCAAAGCTTCTTGAGGAAAGAGATGAACTTGTGGCTTTACTGCAGAGAGCGAATAAACAGCTAAAGGAACTTGACACTCTAAAGTCTGCCTTTATTGCCAATATGTCTCATGAATTAAGAACTCCAATGAATGCAATAATTGGTTACACTGACCTACTTATTGATGAGGTTGATGGACCATTAAATGAAGATCAGAAGACATCTCTTAGAAAGGTTGCTGCGAATGCAAGGCATCTTCTTCAGTTAATAAATGATGTGCTTGATATTTCAAAGATTGAGTCAGGAAAGATTGAACTCCGACCAAAGGAGATTGATCTTAGACATTTAATAGAAGGCATTATGGCTACCTTTGAGCCTTTATTAACAAAAAAGAAGCTTAACTTTCAGCTAAATATTGAAGAGGGAGCTGAAAAGCTATACGCAGATGAGGATAAGACAAAACAGATTTTAATTAATCTTATCTCTAATGCAGTGAAATTTACTCATGAAGGCGGTATTACCGTGAGCGCAAGAGTATCTGAAAGAGGGCTTGATAAAGATGGTAACCCTCAGTTCATAGAGATTGCAGTCAAGGACACTGGAATTGGAATTAAGGAGGAAGATTTAAATAAAATTTTTGATAAATTTGCACAGGCAGATGTATCTACAACAAGACAATACGAGGGCACAGGACTTGGACTTAGTATAGTGAGAGGTCTTGTGGCTTTACATAAAGGTATGGTATGGGCTGAAAGTGAGGTTGGCAAGGGTAGCACTTTCTATGTTTTACTTCCGAGCAAAAAGGAAGTTTATGAACGAAATGCACCAGTTATAGAGGAGAAGATGGCAGAAGAACTTGCTAAGTATTTTGAGGTGCCTAAAGAGGTTTTTCTTGGAGAACCCTCATATGAAGGAAAACTTGTTCGTTGCTGGGATTACACTCAGTGTGGTCATGTTAATTGTCCTGAATATGGTTCTCCAGAGAAAAGATGCTGGCTTGTGCTTGGAACACACTGTAAAGGAATGAAGATAGGTGCTTATCCAGAAAAGGCAGATGTTTGCAGAATTTGCGAAGTCACACGAGATCTGGTTCTTCATAGAGAACCCTTAGTAACTGATATTGCAAAGCCCTCTGAAAAAGAAAAAGTGGTGCTTGCAATTGATGATAATCCTGATGCAGTGGACCTAATAAAAAGATATCTTGAGAAAGATTACAGAGTTGTAGGTATTTTAAATAGCGAAGAGGCAGTAAAAAAAGCCAAAGAGATAAAGCCTGTTGCTATAACCCTGGATATAATGATGCCCCGTAAAGATGGTTGGCAAGTGCTTAAGGAATTGAAGGAGAATGAAGAGACTAAGAATATTCCTGTGATCATTGTATCTATTATAGACAATAAAACCCTTGCATTTAGCCTTGGCGCTGCTGATTATTTTGTTAAACCCCTTGATGGTAGTTTGCTCCTAAGAAAAGTAAAAAGCTTAGAGGCATATAGAGCAATCAGGCAAGTTTTGCTTCTTGAGAGAGATGAAAAAACTCGGGAGGAGATTTCTCGAATTCTTAAAGAAAGCGGTTATGATGTGCTTGCTTTTCAAAACAGTGCTGAGGCAATAGCATCTGTTAAGACCAGACGGCCTGATCTCTTTATCGTAAATATAACTGACCCTCAAAACAGTGCTTTTGATTTTATCGATTATATAAAGAGTTCATCTGATCTAAAAGATATTCCAATGATAGCACTCACAAATAAAGAACTAACAGAGAGAGAAAAAGAGGCCCTTGATGGTAGAATAAAAGATGTAATAAACAAAGCCCTATTTTCAGAAGAAGAATTAATACAGGAGCTTAAAAACAGCATTGGAAGAGTGGGGGGAGCTTAATGAAAATTCTTGTAGTAGATGATAACGAAGATTCAAGGGAACTGGTAAGAAAAATTTTAAAAAGACAGGGATACGAAATAATAGAGGCAATAGATGGAGAGGATGCTTTAGCAAAAGCAATAGCTTACAGACCTGATTTAATTCTGATGGATATATCAATTCCGAAAATTGATGGTTATGAGGTAACGAAGCGATTAAGAGAAAGGCCAGATTTTAGGGATACTCCAATTATTGCATTTACAGCTCATGCCATGAGGGGAGATCAGGAAAAAGCTCTTCAGGCTGGGTGTAATGGATATATATCAAAGCCGATTAATGTGAGAGACTTCCCAGAGCAAATCAAAATTTATCTAAGGAAAACATGAACGAACAGAAAGCAACTGTTCTAATAGTAGATGACAACATAGATACAGTAGAGCTTTTAAGAAAGAGACTAAGAGCAGAGGGCTATAACACCATTGAAGCCTATGATGGAGAGGAAGCCCTTATGAAAATCCATGATAGCTATCCAGATATAATTATTCTCGATGTGATGATGCCTAAGATGGATGGATATGAAGTTTGCGAGAGATTGAAAAGAGAGGAAAAGACAAAATTTATTCCCGTAATCATGCTTACAGCTAAATCAGATGTAGAAAGTAGGGTAAAAGGTCTTGATATAGGAGCTGATGATTATGTACCAAAACCTTTTGATTATAGGGAACTTTCAGCAAGAATTCGTTCTCTTTTAATGAGAAAGGAAACTGCTGAAAGAGCTATTGAGGAAGAAAAAACTGAATCAGTTCGCAAACTAATTGATAGTCTTTCCCATGAAATAAGAAATCCGATTGTAAGCATAGCAGGTTTTGCAAAAAAAGTTTATGATAATCTTCCTTCTGGTGATCCCAACAAACCCTATCTTATGACTATAGTTCAGGAAGCTGAGAGATTAGAGAGACTTCTTAGAGACATACTTAACCTGAAAATGATAGCCATTGGATATCTTGAAAATGTGGAACCTAAAAAAGTTATCGAGGAAGTTCTTGAAGAATTTGAAAGAGAGATGGAAGAGAGAGAAATCTCTTTGGAGACAGATTTTCATGAAACGCCGAATTTTTACATTGATAGGGAGCATTTAAAGATAGTCCTTCGAAATATTATAAAAAATGCCATAGAAGCAATGGCTAAAGCCGAACAAAAGATTCTTAAAGTTTCGGTTCAGAAAGTAGAAGATGCTGTGGAGATAAAAATATCTGACAGTGGCAGAGGAATTCCTAAGGAACTTATTAAGCGAATATTCGATCCCTTTTTTACTTCCAAGATTTATGGACCAGGTCTTGGTCTTACCGTAGCTCTTACTATTGTGCAATACTATAGAGGCTTTATTTCTATTGAAAGTGAACCTGGTAAAGGTAGCACTTTTATTATTCGTTTGCCTCTAAGGGGAAGATAGATAAATTCCCCTCTACCTTTAATTCTTTGCATTCTGCATATTTCCTTCTGTAAAGGGCGTCACAATTAATAAAAAGACAGGGACTCCAGGTCCCGATGTGGTCTTCACTCAATCCGTCACTGCGATAGAGGAAAGGCGAGATTGCTTCGTCGCTTGCGCTCCTCGCAATGACTTCTATCCATTGTCATTCCGAGCGTAGCGAGGAATCTCATTCTATGCGACAGAGGAAAGGCGAGATTGCTTCGCTTCGCTCGCAATGACGAAAAAAGGACTCACAATGCCCTCTCTCGGTGTCACTGCGAGGCCACAAAGTGGCCTGTGGCAGTCTCCACCTTGCCAATATGTCACTGCGAGGGACTCGATGTCCCGAAGCAGTCTCTAAGTAAAGCCTACAAAGAGGCAACGACGAGATTGCTTCGCTGCGCTCGCAATGACTCCTCCTCCACCGTCATTCCGAACGAAGTGAGGAATCTCATTTCGTCCAAGGAGGGGAAAGACGAGATTGCGGAACCTGTTCCGAGCGTAGCGAGGAATCCCGCTTCTCGCAATGACGAAAAAAGGACTCACAATGCCCCCTCTCGGTGTCACTGCGAGGCCACGAAGTGGCCGTGGCAGTCTCCACCTTCCCCATATGTCACTGCGAGGGACTCGATGTCCCGAAGCAGTCTCTAAGTAAAGCCTACAAAGAGGCAACGACGAGATTGCTTCGCTTCGCTCGCAATTACAATAAAACGAAATGTCACTGCGAAGGCCTCTATGGCCTGTGGCAGTCTCTGGGACTTCCGTGTCGTCACTGCGAGCCTCTCGATGAGGCGAAGCAGTCTTTAAGTAAAGCCTGCGAAGAGGCAACGACGAGATTGCTTCGCTTCGCTCGCAATGACAATAAAACGAAATGTCACTGCGAAGGCCTCTATGGCCTGTGGCAGTCTCTGGGACTTCCATGTCGTCACTGCGAGCCTCTCGATGAGGCGAAGCAGTCTCTAAGTAAAGCCTGTGAAGAGGTAACTACGAGATTGCTTCGTCGCTTGCGCTCCTCGCAATGACAGAAGAGGACGCTCGCGATGACTTCTACCCCTTGTCATTCCGAGCGTAGCGAGGAATCCCGCTTCTCGCAATGACTTTGGGAATCGGAATGAGATCCCTTCGCTATGCTCGCAATGACAATGAAGTGAGGTCCAGCAATTACACCTGCCACATGTCATATGAGGAAAGAATACCCTTTTGAAGAGATTATTTTTGAGGAAAGGCGTTTACTTGACATTTTAACTATAGATTAAGATATCATTTTCTATGGATAGGAAGGTAGCTTTTATATACGATGAAATATTTCTTAAGCATGAGACTCCACCTGGTCATCCTGAATCAAAGGAAAGACTAATAGCAATAGTAAATCATTTGAAAAATTCTCCTGTTTGGGACAGATTAATTCATTTGAAGCCAAGAAGGGCAACGGAAGAGGAAATAGCACTTGTTCACGAAATTGGTTACATTGCAAAAATAAAAAACTCACCACCAGGATATCTTGATCCTGATACCTATATCTGTGAGAATACCTATGAGGTTGCTTGTTATGCAGTGGGAGCAGTGTTAGATGCCATTGATGGAATTGCGAAGAAAGATTTTGAGAGAGCTTTTTGTGCTGTGAGGCCACCCGGCCATCATGCTGAAATTGATACTGCGATGGGTTTTTGTATTTTTAATAATGTTTCAGTTGGTGCAATATATGCAAAGAAGCTTGGATTTCGAAAAATCTTCATAATAGATTTTGATGTTCATCATGGTAATGGCACTCAGCATATTTTTGAAGATGACTGTTCAGTTTTTTATTTTAGCGCACATCAGTTTCCTTTTTATCCAGGCACTGGAAGGGAACTTGAGATTGGTAGAGGAGCAGGTGAGGGTTGTACTTATAATATTCAATTGAGAGCAGGTGCTGGGACAAGGGAGTATTTAACCATATTTCAGGATATTCTACCACAGAAAATAAGGGAATTTAAGCCCGATCTTATTCTCGTGTCTGCAGGTTATGATATGCATCAGGAAGATCCAATGAGCCATATAAATGTCTCTACAGAGGGAGTAAGAAGCATCATCAGGAGCATTCTTAATTCTTTTTATGCACCAAAAATTTTTGTTCTTGAGGGCGGTTATAATCTTCAAGTCCTCGCAGAATGTGTAGAGCTAACTCTTTCTGAAATGCTTATTTAACTTTTCCACAAAATTAGCTTACCAATTTGATATAATATTCCCAATGGAAAAAATATTTTTTGAATTAGCCGATAGTCTGTATGAAGGAGTTTACATTGTTGATAAGAATAGAAAAATTATTTTCTGGAATAAAGCTGCAGAAAAGATTACGGGATATAAGGCAGATGAAGTTATTAGTCGGGGTTGCAACGAAAATATTCTTAAACATGTTGATGAAAATGGTAAGAACCTTTGCGAAACAACCTGTCCCATGATGTCAGTTATTGAAAATGAAGAAAAAATAGAAGCGTATGTATATTTACATCATAAAAATGGATACAGGCTTAGGGTAAAAATAAAAGGTATTCCAATAATAGAGGATAATCAATTAAAGGCTGCTGTTGAGGTCTTTATACCAATTTTACCATCTTCAGATACTGAAGAAGACCTGATTAGTCTTGCTTTGAAGGATCCGATGACAAAACTTTTTAATCGCAAAGGCTTTGAAATGATTTATCCCTTAAGGCAAAGAGAGATGTTGCTTTTAAATTATATTCCTTCAGTTTTTGTGATTGATTTAAATGATTTCAAGAAAATAAATGATAATTATGGCCATTCCGTAGGAGATAGGGTTTTAATCTCAGTGGCTGATACTATTAAAAATATTTTGCGACCTCATGACATTGTAGTTCGCTGGGGTGGTGATGAGTTTGTCTTGGTTGTTTTCATTAGAAATTTTGAAGAAGTTGAAGGGATTTGTAATAGAGTAGCTAAGATTATCCAAAGTGTATGGATAGAGCATAATGGAGAAATAATAAAATCCACAATTTCAATTGGTGGTACAATTCTTAAGAAAGATGAAGACATTTTGGCAGCAATAGATAGAGCAGATAACTTAATGTATCAGGCAAAAAAGTCAGGCAAAAACTCAGCTGTCATAGATATTTAATAGTATTACTTCGCTTTCTTAGAATAATCTAAGTTTTCCACAAAAAAAGTCCAGTTAATTCGTCGAATCCCCTTTCGAAGGCTTGCCCTTCAGTTTCAATTATCTCAAATTCAAAGGCAAACACATTTGCTTCAAAAAGATGGCCTCCAATGGCAGTGAAGTCTTTTTTCGAAAGAACTACATGGAGATGAGGAAAGGGTTCTCCATCTTTGATTGAGACATTTCCTTTTAGTGAGAGGATTTCCAAAGGTTCATTAAATTCGTAGGAAATATATTTTTTTGTATCCTGTTCATAAAATCCTAATTTTGCTCCACTAACAGCACCAATTCCATTTATGATACCAGACTTAATAGAGTTGGCCTTTAAAAAGCTTGTAAGGGTTGAGACAATTTCCTGGCCCTTTTCAAGTCTTCCAGAAATAATTCTTTTAAATCTAAACTCACGGGTCATAATTACTCCTCCTTTAGTCTTTCTGCAAGTACTTCAATAGAGTGTTTTACCTGGATGTCAAGGCCATCCTTATCAATACCTCCTCTTATTTGCATAACGCAACCAGGACAATCGGTACAAACAAGCTTTGTTTCAGTTTTCTTTATATTTTCCAATTTTCTCCTTAGTATTGTTCCAGATATTTCAGGGAATTTTATGGAATAGGACCCTCCCATTCCACAGCATGTGTCAGATTCAAACATCTCAACAAGCTTCATGCCAGACTTTTCTAAGCTTTCCCTCGGTTCCTTGGATATATTCAATGTTCTTATAAGGTGACAAGGATCGTGATAGGTAAATGCTGTTTCAGGAAGTCTTCTAAATTCAATCTTACCTTCCTTAATGAGTATATTAATAAGCTCTGATGCATCATAAACTTTTTGAGATAGTTTTTTAGCTTCCTTTATTACCTTTTCAGATGCTTTCTGTTCTTGTAGGTCATTTATAAACTGGGTCTTAAGTGCCACAGTACAAGTAGGACAAGCAGAAACTACAAAGTCAGCCTCCACTGACAGGAGTGCTTCTATATTTTGTTTTGCGTTGTTTGCTGCTACATCCATCACACCGGTGTAACGAGCTGGTGCACCACAGCAGGTTTGTTCTTGTGGGAAGATTACTTCAATGCCAGCGCGATTTAATATTTTTACCAAAGCCTCTCCTATTTCAGGATAGGCAAAGTCTATGAGACATCCTGAATAAAAGACAGCTTTTTTATCATATTTGGGCTGTTGAATTTTTTTAATTCTATCTCTAAATGGCACATCTGCAATAGCTGGAAGACTTCTTTTTTCTGTAAATTCTGATAAAAATAGAGGTAAATGTCTGATAAATCCCTCACTTGTAAAGGGTTTTTGAAGTTTAGAGGCAGTTTTTAAAATGGTGTGAAAGAGCTTTCTGTTATTAACTACAGAAAATATAGCTTTACTTGTAAATGTAATACCTTCTTCCTTTGTAAGTTTTTTTCTTATTTCAAGGATTAATTCTGGGATTTTTATTTTTCCTGGACATACTTTTTCACAATTTCCACATTGAATACACAGTCCCTGTATATCCTTTGATGCCCGTAGCCCCTCTGTCCAGGCAGTTAGAATTGTACCAATTCCACCTGTGTAAACTTTTCCGAATACATGTCCGCCAATAAGCCTAAAAACAGGACAAACATTAAGGCATGAGGCACAGCGAATACATTGAAGGGTCTGTTTGAATTTGGGATCTTTTGCAATGGCGCTTCTGTTGTTATCAAGAAGGATGATGTGAAATTCCTTTTGTGAGCCATCAATGTGAGTGTATGGTTTGGTTACAAAAGACATATAGCTTGTAATAAGCTGTGCAGTAGCGCTTCTGGGAAGTGCTTGGGCAATTGGTATAACATCCTCAAGTTTTGGAACTAGTTTTTCTACTCCTACCACTGCAACATGGATTTTAGGCAGAGTCATTGTAAGCCGAGCATTGCCTTCATTGGTAAAAAGAACAATTGTTCCAGTCTCTGCCACTGCGATATTTGCACCTGTAATTCCCATGTCAGCTGCAAGAAATTTACGCCTTAGCTGTTTTCTAGCAAATTTAACCATCTGAGCTATATCAGGCTCTATAGGCTCTACTTTTTTTGTGAATATATCGGATACATCATATCTGGTAAGATGGATTGCTGGCAAAACCATATGAGAAGGTCTTTGACCAGCCAGTTGGATTATCCACTCACCGAGGTCTGTTTCATTTACTTCAATACCTTCCTCTTTGAGATATTTGTTAAGGTGGATTTCTTCTGTGGCCATTGATTTAGATTTAACAATGCTTTTAACATTGTTCTTCTTTGCAAGCTCAATTATGTAGGACCTAACTTCCTCAGGATTTTTTGTAAAGAAGACCTTTGCTCCGTTTTTCTTTGCGGAATCTATAAATTTTGCTATTACTTCATCTAAATGTTCTGCCACATAGGACTTAATGGAGGCGATTTTTTCTCTTATTTCTTCGAAATCAAGCCCTTCATAGGCTTTTTTTCTGCTGACAGCATAGGCCTCTGAAAAGCGAGTAAGGGCACCAGAAAGATTGGCATTTTCAAGTGCCTTTTTTATCTCTTCTTTTATCATTCTACTTTCCTCCTAAAAATTTTCTACAGCAGCAATTATTACCCTTTCAGGACCATGCACACCAATTGTGAGAACTCTTTCAATGTCAGCTGTTCTACTTGGCCCACTTATTATTGTGAGATAAGGAATGTCTCTAATATCTATTTTTCCAAATAACTCGGCCATGTTATTGAGTATTTTGTTCAAAGGTAAAATGGCAATGTGAATTTCTGGTAATGTGGAACATAGTCTTTTTGCAGCTGTTTTTGATATTTCAACGAGGCTACCTGTTTCAGCAATGCCAAAATCTGCCTCATTTATTCCAATCTTTGCTGAAGAAGCTGAATTTAAATCTATATTAAACTCAATCTGTGGTAATTCTTTTTGGAGCGCATCTTTGTCAATACCTTCAAGAAACTGAGACTCACACCATACAACACTTTTTGATACTTTGTTCGCTGCATTTTCAATTATAAAGTCCTTTATGAAGTCAAGGGCTTCTGCTTTGCTTTTAAACAAGTGTACCTCTGCACTCATAAAGGTCGCTTTTTCTTTGAAGAGTTCAAACATTTCCTTTCTCCTCTTCTTTATAGGATTTTGAAAGTAAACTTATTGTATGAATTACATCACATTGAGCATTTGCTCTGTGAAGACTTTCAAAAAGTTCCATCATACAAGCAGGACATCCTGTACATACAGCTTGAGCAGTAGTTGATTTTATATCTTCAGCTTTGGAAGAGGCAATTTTCAACGAGGTCTCTGGATGGGTGAGATGATAGGACCCTCCACTTCCACAGCAGGCATCAGGTTTTTTCATCTCAAGTAGTGTTACTCCAGGAATCTTTTTAATAATTTCCCTTGGCTCTGCAAAGACCTTCATAGACTTTTTTAGGTGGCAAGAGTCATGATAGGTGACCTTAAGGTTTAATTTACCCTTAGGAGGTTCAAAGTTAATTACTTTTAAAAGAAAAGTGGATATATCGTATGTTTTTTCAGCCCATTTTTTAGCTTTTTCCTCATAGTTAGAGTCACCCTCAAGGATAATTGGGTATTCAGTTTTTAAGGCACTTCCGCAGGACCCACAGACAGTTATTATGTAGTCGCAATCACTCTGCTCAAATACATCTATATTTTTTCTTGCAAGTTCTCTTGCTGTATCTATATCACCATGAACCATTACTGGCATACCACAACAGTTTTGTCTCTTAGGCGTTACAATACTTACATTGTTTTTTTGTAGCACATATATTAAATCCTCTCCGACTTCTGGAAAGAGATAATTAACAGAACAACCAGTAAAGAAAAGGGCTTTGCACTTAGAATACTTAACAGTGATTACCTCAGAAACCTTGTCTCTAAAGCTTTCTTTTGAGAGTTCAGGTATTACAAAGTTTTCGTCAAATCTTTTTCCTAAGGTTTTCATGAATCCCTTAGGAGTTCTTCTTTTTTCCTGCTGTTCCTTTAAGAAGAGTCCTTGCATGACAGCAAAAGCTTTCATTCCCTTGTCAAATAGTTCAGGATTTTTAAGCATTCCAAAGATTGCTTTTTTTACAAAGGGAATTCCCTTTTTTTTGGCAATTGCTGCTCTAAGGCCGAGAATTATTCGATCAAAGCGAACTTGAGATGGACAAGCCATCATGCAAGATTTACATACTAAGCAGTTAAAAAGAAGTTTAACAAGCGTTTCATCATCTATTTTTATGTCTTCAGAGGAAAGTGCTATTTCTCCGAGTGCAATCTTACCCCTTGCCACAGATGATTCCTTTTTTTCTATGTTATAGATTGGACAAGCTGCCATACAGTTTCCACATTTCATGCATCGAAGGAGTTCTTTTTTTAGTGCATCTATGTTATCAAAAACTGATGTGGTCAATTTAGTCCTCCATAGGAACAAGCTTACCGGGATTTAATATATTGTCTGGATCAAGGGCTTGTTTTATTCTTCTCATTGTCTCAACTCCAGATCTGCCAATTTCATTTTTGAGATATTTAAGCTTTGCTATTCCGATTCCATGTTCTCCAGAAAGAGTTCCGCCTAAAGAGAGAGCTGATTCAAATATTTCATCTACTGCCTTATGAAGTCTCTCCATCTCATCTTTGTTTGTGGGATCTATAAGAATTGTTGGATGGAGATTTCCATCTCCGGCATGACCAAATGTGCCAATTAGAAGATTGTATTTTTTAGCAATGTTTTGAATTGAAATTAACATATCAACTATCTTTGTTCTTGGCACGGTTGCATCTTCAAGTATGGTTGATGGTTTTACCTGGGCAAGTGCGGGAAGTGCTGCTCTTCTTGCAGCCCATAGAGCATCTCTTTCAGCGTCAGTCTCGGCAATTTTATATTTTCCGTTGTTCTTTCCAATAACTTCAATGCACTTTTCCGCTTCCCATTCAACAGAATCCTTACCCATTCCATCCACTTCTATGAGTAACAGGGCTTCTACATCTGTGGGAAGTCCTACTTTTGCATAGTTTTCCACTGTTTGAATGGTTACTTTATCCATTATTTCAAGAGTTGCTGGAATTACATGAGCCCGTACTATGTCAGTTACGGTTTTACCTGCATCTTCTAATTTTTCAAAAAAGGCTATCATGGCTTTTCTGTATTTTGGCGCAGGTATTAACTTACATATTATCTCTGTGATAATTCCAAGCGTCCCCTCAGAGCCAACAAAAAGGTTTGTAAAATCATAGGCTGTTACATTTTTTACGGTTTTACCTCCGAATCGGAAAATTTCTCCAGTTGGCATCACTACTTCCATTCCCATAATGTAGTGTTTTGTAACTCCATATTTAAGACCTCTGAGTCCGCCAGAGTTTTCAGCCACTGAACCTCCCACAGTGGCTGTTGCCATTGAACCTGGATCAGGAGGATAGATGAGTCCAAACTTTGAAACAGCAGCGTTCAAATCAGAGATAATAACTCCAGGTTGAACTGTAGCAGTGAGATTATCGGCATCTATTTCAAGAATTTTGTTCATTTTCTGAAAGGAAACAACTACGCCCTTACTAAGTGGAACAGGACCTCCGCTAAGACAAGTTCCTGCTCCTCTCGGATAAATTGGAGTTTTAGTTTGTCTTGCGAGAAAAATAAGTTCCTGAATTTGTTTTGTATTTTCGGGGAAAACAACCACCCCAGGAATCTCCCTGGGGATTCCGGGGGTGGCATCATAGCTATATGTGATTAATTCAGCCTTATCGGTTAAAACATTCTCTGCACCAAAAATGTTTTTGCACTTATTTATGAAGGTGCTATCAATCATCTTGAAACTCCTCTACCCATCACTCTTGAGAGAATTACAATCATAAAGGATATGACAAATGTAGCAATGAGATAGTATATTCCTTCTGAAGGAATACCAGATGGTGTTGCAGCCTTTGCTGCTTGCTGAGCAGCCTGAACAACTACCTGTTCCCACTGAGGAATCATCCATGTAAAAACATAAGCCTGTAGCATTGCAATAATACCCATCATGATTGTAAGAATTATAGAGTGTTTAAGTGTGAATCTAAATATATCTCCTTCATGTCCAACATATCCTGTGGCAGCTGTTGCAACAGCAATTGACTGAGGAGATATCATTTTACCAAAAACTCCACCAGATGAGTTTGTAGCAACTGTAAGGACAGGATCTACGCCTATCTGACGAGCTGTGACTTCCTGAAGTTTTCCAAATAGCGCATTAGAAGAGGTGTCTGAACCTGTCATGAAAACTCCAAGCCAACCAAGAAAAGCTGCAAAGAATGGGAAAATAACTCCTGTTGAGGCAAAGGCATAACCAAGAGTAATTGCCATACCAGAGAAGTTATAAAGATAGGCAAAACCTATTATTGTTCCAATTGTCACAATAGGCCATTTAAGCTGATTGAGAGTTCTTCCTGCTACTTTTAATGCTGTTGAAAGCGAAGCTCCCATAACAGGAATTGAGAGTATTCCTGCAAAAAGAATAGCTGTTCCAGCTGCTGACAGGAGATTAAAGGCATATACTGCACCTTTTGGTTTGCCAAGATGATCGATAACTTCCTTGTCAAGTCCTACAATTGGGAATTTAAAAGTAGCCAATTGATCAAGAGCAGCCTTAACAGGTTTTATTCCCCATGCAGCCACAAAGATTGAAAGAAGAATAAAGGGTGCCCAAGCTCTAAAGACCTGTCCTGCTGAGAACTGAAGTTTTGCTCTTCCAAGAGCTGCTCCTTCGTGTTCAAATGTCCAGGATTCTTTTGGATGCCAGATTTTAGCAAATATTACTGTTGCAATTATTGAGATAATTGCTGAAAGTATATCTGGGAGATAAGGTCCGATATAGTTTGAAACAAAAAACTGAGTAAGTGCAAAGGAACCACCACTTACCAGAAGTATTGGCCAGATTTCTATTGCCTTTTTCCATCCTGCCATTACAACTGCCATGTAAAAAGGAACAATTATGCTGAAGAATGGAAGCTGACGACCCACCATTTTGCTTATTGCCATCATGTCAACGCCTGAAACTCCAGCAGCAACAACAATAGGAATACCGATTGCTCCAAATGCAACAGGTGCAGTGTTAGCAATAAGACAGATACCAGCAGCATAAATTGGGTTAAATCCAAGTCCAGCTAACATAGCTGCCGATATAGCAACAGGTGTTCCAAATCCAGCAGCACCCTCAAGAAATGCTCCGAAGGAGAAGGCTATGATTACTGCTTGAACTCTTCTGTCATCGGAGATTGCCGCGAGAGAGTTTTTAATAATTTCAAACTGTTTGGTTTCTACAGAGAGATTGTAGATGTAAACAGCTGTAACAACTATCCAACATACGGGCCATAAACCAAAAATAAAACCATTGAAAATCGAAAGAACCGAAAGATTAATAGGCATTCCATAAGCTACGATCGCAATAAGAGTAGCAATAACGACTGCTGAAATTGCTGCCCAGTGCCCCTTCATTCTTTTGTAAGCAAGCGCCCAGAAAAGGTACAGAATAGGCACTGCTGCAATTAAGGCACTTAAGGCCAGACTACCCAATGGATCAATTTCCATCTTCCAGGGCATAATAAAACCTCCTTCATTAAAAATTTTTTTAAAAATTATGCCCTATTTAAAGAAAGTTGTAAATCGGAAAAATCTTACATCTCTGTAAGAATATTCCTACATGCCTAAGAGAAATTCTAAAATAGCCTTCTCGGTGTGGAGTCTATTTTCTGCCTGATCTAAGACAACGCTCTGGGGTCCATCAATAACATCATCGGTTATCTCCTCTCCTCTATGTGCAGGCAGACAGTGCATAACTATAGCATCATTTTTAGCCTTTTTAAGAAGAGAAGAGTTTATCTGAAATCCCTTGAATTTATTCTTTTTGTCTTGGTTTCCTTCCTCGCCCATACTAATCCAAACATCCGTATAAACTACATCAGCATTGGTAACTGCCTCATATGGATCGTTAAATAACTTAACCTGTGTATGATTTTTTGCCCAATCAATACACTCTTTAAGGGGTTCAAGACCTTCGGGAGTGGCTATATGAATTTTTGCGCCAACTAAAGCTGATGCCTCAATTAGCGAATTTGCCACATTGTTTCCATCACCCACATAAGCTATGAGTATTTTCTCAAGGTCACCTTTTTTTTCTAAGATGGTCATAATATCAGCTACTGCTTGGCAAGGATGATGGTTATCTGTAAGGGCGTTTATTACAGGTATCTGAGAAAAGGAAGAAAATTCTTCAACTGTTGAGTGCGAAAAGGTTCTAATCACAATGCCGTCTAAATAACGAGAAAGCACCTGTGCAGTATCTTTTATTGTCTCACCTCTTGAAAGTTGTAAATCCCTTGGGCTCATATAAATAGGATGAGCACCGAGCTGATATATGGCCACTTCAAAGGAGATTCTTGTGCGGGTTGAAGGCTTTTCGAAAATCATTCCAATACTTTTTCCAATAAGAGGGCATTTCAATCGATCAACTCCTGATTTAAGCTCTATTGATCTATTAAGCAGAAATTTAAATTCCTCTTTAGTTAAATCTCTCACTTTAAGAAAATGTCTTATCAACTTACAGCCTCCTTGAGAGCTTTATCGAGAACCATTACAGCTTCATCAATGTGGTCCTTTTCTATTATCAATGGAGGAGTGAGTCTTAGTACTTCGCCATCTCCTGCTGTGCCTATGAGAAGACCCTTTTTTAGACACTTTTTTACTATATCAGCACCATTTATTGTAAGCTCTACTCCCACTAAAAGCCCAAGACCTCTAACTTCTTTTATTAATTGAGGGTATTTATCCTTAAGGGAATTAAGTTTTTTTATTATATACTTGGACATCCTCTGACAGGAATCAAGGAGATAACCATCCTCCAATATAGTTTCAAGTGTTGCAAAACCAGCAGCGCATGCAACCGGATTTCCACCAAAGGTAGAGGCATGGGTTTTTGGCGCAAATGCTTGAGCTATTTCCTCTTTGGTAAGTATTGCTCCAATTGGAATTCCTCCGCCAAGTCCTTTTGCGAGTGTCATAATATCTGGTTCTATACCAAAGTGTTCGTAAGCAAAGAGTTTACCTGTTCTTCCCATTCCTGTTTGGACTTCATCAAGTATAAGTAAAATTCCCTCATTATCACATATCTGTCTTACCCGTTTTAAATAGTTTTTATCTGGTATATTTATTCCACCTTCTGCTTGTATTGGTTCAAGAATAATAGCGCAAGTTTTTTCGCTGATTGCTTCGTTTAAAGCCTCTAAATCATTGAAGGGAACAAACTTAACTCCCGGTAAGAGAGGCTCAAAGCCGTGGTGATATTTTTCCTGACCGGTCACACTTAGACTTCCAAAGCTTCTACCATGAAAGGAATTAAATGCAGCAATAAATTCGAATCGTTCTTCTCCATACTTTTTTTTCATGTAAATTCTTGCAAGCTTTAAAGCTCCTTCATTGGCTTCTGTGCCTGAGTTGCAGAAAAATACTCTATCTGCAAAGGAGTTTTTTATGAGAGTTTTTGCAAGCTCAAGCTGAGGTTCGGAGTAATAAAGGTTAGAGACATGAATAAGCCGTTGAACCTGTTTTTGAACTGCCATTACTACCTGACGTGGACAATGACCTAAAACATTTACAGCAATTCCCGCTAGAAAGTCCAAGTACTCTTTCCCATTGACGTCCCACACTTTAACTCCTCTTCCTTTTCTAAGTACAATAGGATACCGTGTATAGGTTGGGATGAAGAGTTTGTCAAATAAATTCAATATTTCTTTTTCTTCCATAAAGCATTATATTACCATAAATATCAGAGTTAATGGTATAATTTGATTAATTCGAAGTGGTTTGAAGTTGGTATTTTCAAGAAATTCTAAAGGAGAGTGATGAAATTAAATTAATTAAAATGCAGCAGAAAACTGAATTAAAAAAAGAGCTAAGAAAAAAAATTCTTAGGTTGAGAGATAGTCTAAATGTCAGTATAAGAAAAAGAAAGGACGAGAAGATTAAAGCCTCAGTAACTGAATTTATTAGGAAAATGAATATAAAATCTCTTGCGCTTTATGCATCATTTGGAAGCGAGGTTAATACCCAGGAGATTTTCTTTTTTTGCAAGGAGAAGGGAATTAAAACAGCCTTTCCAAAGGTAGTTGATGAAGACTTAGCTATTCTTTGGGTAAACAGTTCAGATGAGCTTAAGCCAGGCTATAAATCTATTCTCGAGCCTTCAATTTATAGGATAGCAAGCTTTGATGAATTAGATTTGATACTGGTGCCAGGTGTTGCTTTTGATGAGAGATGTTATAGAATTGGCTATGGTGGTGGATTTTATGACAGACTTTTGAAAGATAAAAAGGTCACTAAATTGGGACTTGCTTATGAAGAACAGGTTGTAAAGGAAATTCCAAATGAGCCCTTTGATATAAGGGTTGATTTAATAATTACCGATGAAAGGATAATAAGCTGTGTTTGACTTGGAAAAGATTAAAGAGGGTGTAAGACTAATTCTTGAAGGAATTGGAGAAGATCCAGAAAGATTAGGACTTAAGGAAACCCCTATCAGAATTGCTCGGATGTGCGAAGAGATTTTTCGTGGACTTCTTCCTCCTGAGGAAGATCTTCTCAAATGCATTGAAGGAGAGACTCACGATGAGATGGTGCTTATAAAAGATATTCCATTTTACTCTGTATGTGAGCATCATTTGTTGCCTTTTTTTGGAAATGCTCATATTGCTTATATACCAAATGGTCGAATTGTTGGCTTAAGCGAACTTCCGAAAGCTCTTGACTATCTTGCCAAAAAACCCCAGGTCCAAGAAAGGCTTACGAGCGAGCTTGCAAATCTTCTTATGTTAAAATTAAAGCCAAAAGGATGTATGGTAGTGATTGAAGCAGAACATCTTTGTATGAGTATGAGGGGAATAAAGAAACCCAATTCAAAGACTGTTACATCTGCAGTGCGAGGAATTTTTAGAAAAAGCCAAACCACAAGAGATGAGGCTTTGCAGTTAATAAGGGGAAAGGGATAGAAATGGATAACATCTTAGATGGTAAAAAATTAGCCTATTCAATAAAAGAAAATCTTAAGGAAGAAATTGAAAATCTTAAGAAAAGAGGCATCACTCCTTCATTGAGTGTTATTCTTGTTGGTGAAAATAAGGCCTCTCATAAGTATGTTAGTTTCAAGGAGAAAGCCTGTAAAGAACTTGGCATAGAAAGTTCTGTTTTTAAGTTTCCTGAGAATACAACAGAAGAAGAACTATTAGGTCTAATTTATAACCTTAATAAGGACAAAAGGGTTAATGGAATTCTTGTTCAACTTCCTCTTCCCAAGCACATTGATCAAAAAAAGGTGCTTCAGAGTATAGACCCTTTAAAGGATGTAGATGGCTTTACTCCTTACTGTCTTGGTAGACTTCTTACTGACAATCCGCTTTTTATTCCCTGTACACCTAAAGGAGTGATAAAAATGCTTGATGCCTACAGAGTAAACATAGAAGGTATGCATGCTGTCATGGTTGGAAGAAGCGTAATTGTTGGCAAACCTCTTTCACTTTTGCTTCTTCGTAAAAATGCAACTGTAACAATTTGTCATAGCAAAACAGAAAACTTAGGCCATATTACCTCGAAAGCAGATATTTTATGTGTAGCTATAGGCAAAGAAAGATTTATTAAATCTTCAATGATAAAAGAAGGTGCAGTAATTATAGACATTGGCATAAATGTTGCTTCTAATGGTAAAGTAATAGGAGATGTGGATTTTGATGAGGTAAGTAAGAAAGCCCGTTGGATAACGCCAGTTCCTGGAGGTGTAGGACCTATGACAATAGCTATGCTTATGGAAAATACTCTGCAGGCTGCAAAGTTACAAGCGGAGAGATTTGAATGATAGTTACAAAGAGAAAAGAAGAAAAGGAGTTGTTTTCTCAGATTAGTAACTTCAAATCCTTTTTCCTCATAGGTTGTGCTGAATGTGCAAGTCTATGTGGCACAGGAGATGAGGATGCTTTAAATACTTTAAGGGAATCCCTTAAAAATATAGGGAAAGTTGTAACCGGCCAATTCGTTGCAAAAACAGGATGTCAAATTCTTGGCACTAAAAGGGAAGCGATGAAATTCAAAGAAGAAATCGAGCAGGCTGAATGTATTTTAGTCCTTTCCTGTGGTGCAGGAACTCAAAGCATCGGAGAGTTTATTCAAGATAAGCCGGTTATTCCAGTGAATGATACTCTATTTATTGGTAGCATGAGAAGACTTAGAGAGTTTGAGGAAAGATGCAGAGCCTGCGGAGAGTGTTTTCTTGCAATAACAGGAGTCTGTGTGGTAACCCTGTGCCCTAAATCAATGCTGAATGGACCCTGTGGTGGCTATAGGGATGGAAAATGTGAGGTAAATCCAAAAAGAAAGTGTGTCTGGATAGTTGCCTTTGATATACTTGAGAAAAGAGGACTTATTGACAGGTTTTATTCAGATGTACTTGGACCAAAGGATTGGTCAAAAGGGAATCACCCAAGAGAACTTTACTCAGGGAGTGGTAATAGTTCATGACATTAAAGGAAAAGCTTACTCAAGGTAATTTTGTAATAACCTTAGAAATTACTCCTCCTAAGGGACCAGATATTTCTCCTCTTATTGAGAAGCTTAAGATTCTTAAAGAATATGCCGATGCAGTTAATTTTACTGACAATCCATCAGCTAAGATGAGAATGTGTTCTCTTGCTGCCTGTAAGATTTCAAATGATTTAGGTTTTGAGGCAGTCCTACAGATGGCATGCAGGGATCGTAACAGAATTGCTATTCAATCTGATCTTCTTGGTGCTCATGCTCTCGGAATTAGAAACCTTCTTGTTATGACTGGAGATCATCCTATTTGGGGAGACCACAAAGAGGCAAAGCCAGTATATGATATCGATTCATCTATATTAATTAAGCTTGTACAAAATTTAAACAATGGTTTGGATATAAATGGTAGAAGTTTAAATGGAAAAACAGAATTCTTTTTTGGAGCAACAGTGAATCCTAATGTAAATCCTCTTATGCCACAGTTCAAGAGATTTGAGCAAAAACTTATGTTGGGAGCTCAATTTTTTCAAACCCAGATGATTTTTGAATTAGAAGTGCTTGAGAGATTCATGAACTATGCTAGTAAATTTAATGCAAAAGTTATAGCCGGGATTGTTATAATAAGAAGTAAGAAAATGCTACAATTTCTTTCAAATAATGTTCCTGGTGTTGTGGTTCCTCAATGGTTGATGGAGAAAGTTGAAAAATTAGAGGATAGTGATGTGGAAAAATTTGGACTTGAGTTGGCTGGTTCCATAATTTTAAGTATAATTGAGAAAAAGCTTTGTCAGGGTGTACATATTATGGCTTTCTCTAAAATAGGAGAAGTTGAGGATTTACTTAGTTTAATAAAAGTTGGAGCTTAGGCATGGGCCTTGTTGGTGCCACATCATTAGGTGAACAGTTAATAAAGAAAGGAATTATTACCGATGGCCAACTCATTAATGCTTTAAAACTTCAGAAAGCTGAGGGTATTAAAATTGATGCCGCTCTAATTAAATTAGGTTACATAAGCGAAGAAAAACTATTAGAGGCCTTAAGTAGTATTTACGGTTTTCCAACAATTAGTCTTACTCCAGCTGATATTGATTTGGGTGCGCTAAAACTAATTCCTGAAGAAGTTATAAGGAAGTACAGGATTATACCCTTTGCAAAATCTGGAAATACTGTAAAAGTTGCAATATCTGAGCCTTCAAGCACAGCTGTTGAAAATTTAAAATTTTTACTTAGTGGTTTTAATTTCCAGATTTATCTAATAAAAAATTCAGAACTAAATAGCATTATTAATAAATTTGCACAAGTGAAATATGATGGTCAAAAAACAGAAAATGTGTCAGAATTGGTTGAGAGCGCTGTAAGTGATATATCTTCTGTTAGAGAAGAGACTGAGGTTCAGCCAGAATCAACTCGTGTAGATGCTCCTATAATAAAGCTTGCGGATAAAATAATTATAGATGCGGTAAAAATGAGGGCAAGTGACATACATATTGAGCCTCATGAAAAGGGAGTTGCTATAAGATATCGAATAGATGGTGTACTTCATAATATTTTTAATCTGCCATTACAGATAAAGAGCCCTCTTATTACCAGATTTAAAATAATGTCTCATTTAGACATAGCAGAAAGAAGACTTCCTCAGGATGGCAGAATTAAGAGTAAAGTTTTAGGTAAAGAGGTTGATTTTCGAGTTTCCACTTTACCAACTATATATGGAGAAAAAATAGTTCTCAGGGTCCTTGAAAAGGGAAATCTTCAGCTTGACTTGACTAAGTTAGGTTTTGAGGAAGTATCCCTTAAATTTTTCCTTGAGGCATTAGAAAAACCCTATGGAATGATTCTTGTTACAGGTCCAACTGGTTCTGGTAAAACTACCACCCTTTACTCAGCATTAATGAGACTTAATAAGCCAGATGTTAATATAATGACTGTTGAGGATCCTGTAGAATATAGTTTCCCTGGAATTAATCAGGTACAGGTTAAGGAGGATGTGGGACTTACCTTTGCAGCGGCTTTGAGGTCTTTTCTAAGACAAGACCCTGATATAATAATGGTTGGTGAGATAAGAGATTTTGAGACAGCAGAGATAGCGGTTAAAGCAGCTCTTACAGGACATCTAGTGTTAAGCACTCTCCACACTAATGATGCACCAAGTACAGTTACCAGGCTTGTTAATATGGGAATAGAACCTTTTCTTATCTCGTCCTCTGTTATTCTTGTGGTAGCACAGAGATTGGTGCGTAAATTATGCTCCCATTGCAAGTTCGAAGAGAAATATTCGAAGGAAACGCTTCTTAAAATAGGATTCACTCCAGATAAAATTGAAGGGGCTAAAATTTATGGTCCAAAGGGATGTTCTGAATGCAATCAAACTGGATACTCAGGAAGAGTAGCTCTTTACGAAGTAATGCCAATTAAAGAAGAAATTAAAGAGCTCATTCTAACAGGTGCATCTACAGCAGAGATTAAAAAGGAGGCAATAAAACATGGAATGATAACCCTGCGGCAAAGTGGAATTCATAAGGTTTTACAGGGTGTAACTTCCATAAAAGAAGTATTAAGAATAACCTTTGAGGATTAATTAATGCCTCCTTATTCTCAGGTAAAATCTCTTACCACTGATTATCTTATCATAGGAAGTGGTGTGGCAGGTCTTAGAGCAGCAATTGAACTTGGTCAGCACGGTACAGTAATGGTTGCTACTAAAGATTTACCTACAGAAAGCTCTACAGAGTATGCTCAGGGTGGTGTGGCAGTTGCCCTAAGTGATGAGGATGAAATAGGAATACATTTTGAAGATACAATTAAGGCTGGTGATGGTCTTTGTAATGAAGAATCCGTTAGAATTCTTGTAAGTGAGGGACCTGAAAGAATAATAGAATTAATCAACTGGGGTGCAGAATTTGATAAAGAAGGTTCTAAGCTTGCGTTTACTCTTGAAGCTGCGCATTCAAGAAGAAGAGTTCTCCATGCCCACGGTGACTCCACAGGTAGAGAAATAGAGAGGGTACTGATTAACAAAGTATCAAGAATGGAGCGAGTTAAAAAAGCTTCATTTACAATGGCATTAGATTTAATAGTTGAAGACGGAGTATGTAAAGGAGCCCTTCTTTTAAAGGGAAAGGAAGTCATACTCTGTTATTCAAAGGCCACATTGCTTGCAACAGGCGGTGCAGGACAGATTTACATGAGAACCACCAATCCCAGGGTTATTACAGGTGATGGAATGGCAATGGCATTTAGAGCAGGTGCTTATTTAAAGGATATGGAGTTTGTTCAATTTCATCCAACAGCTCTGTATTCGAAGAATGTGCCTGCCTTTCTCCTAAGTGAGGCAATGAGAGGAGAAGGAGCTATTCTCAGAAATATAAATGGTGAAGCCTTTATGAAGAATTACCATTCTATGGGTGAATTAGCTCCTCGAGATATCGTATCAAGGGCAATCATTTCAGAGATGGTAAGAACTCAATCCGCACATGTATATCTTGACCTTACCCATCTTGATGAGGATTTTGTTAAAAGGAGATTTCCCACTATTTATAATACTTGCCTTCGATTTGATTTCAACATTACAAAACAGCCGATTCCTGTATCTCCAGCAGCCCATTTTATAATGGGCGGAGTTGAGACAGATGTAAACGGAAAGACCAATATAGAGGGACTGTTTTCTGCTGGTGAGGTAGCATGCACAGGAGTTCACGGAGCAAATAGGCTTGCAAGTAATAGTCTTCTTGAAGGTCTTGTATATGGATTTAGAGCAGCAAGGGAAGCTATAAAATATGTTGAAGAATCAGAGAAATTTTTATTTCCAAAATTGATTTCCTGTGAGAAACCTTCTGAAATTGATTTAGAGGAAGTAATAAAAATAAAAAATGACATTAAACAGACCATGTGGGAGAAAACAGGAGTAATAAGATGTGGAGAATCATTAAGCAAAGCTATGGAAAAAATCTTTCCCTATTATGAGAGGTTTTCTAAATTTTTCTTCACTGATCCTTTAATAGTAGAACTTAAAAATATGGTTACTGTTGCGCTTATTATAACTCTTTCTGCTCTTAACAGAAAAAATAGCGTTGGCGCTCATTACAGGACAGATTTTAAGGAGAAGTTGCCAAGTTGGCAAAATCACACCAGGGTGATAAAAAAAGATGGAGAAGCAGTTGTGGAGTATTCAGGCATTAAATAGGGAGGATAAAAAATGATGAAAGCTAAAATAGTCTGTACCATAGGACCTTCATCAGAAGACAGAAATACAATTCGGAAAATGATTGAAAATGGAATGGATGTGGCAAGGCTTAATTTTTCCCACGGTTCTCCCGATTGGTTTAAAAATATAGTTAGCACAATTCGAAAAGAAGCTCAAAAACTAAATAAAGCAGTATCAATCCTGCAGGACTTACAAGGAATAAAAATAAGAATAAGTGAAGTTGAAGGTGGCGAGGTCTGGTTAAATGAAGGACAACAGGTTGAGGTTTATTCAGGATGTGAAATTTCAACTTCCAACAAAATATACATATCCTACCCTCCATTGATAGAAGATGTAAAAGAGGGAGATGAAATACTTATTGACGATGGCATTTTGAAGATAAAAATAAAGGAAAAGTTAAAGGATCGATTAAAGGGAGTTGTTATTGAAGGAGGACCTTTAAAATCTAAAAAAGGAGTAAATCTTCCATTTACACGGACATCAATAGAGTCCTTCACTGAAAAGGACAAAGCAGATTTGCTTTATGGAATTAAACTTGATGTAGATTATGTGGCCTTTTCTTTTGTTAGAAACAGAGAAGATATAAGGTCTGTGAAAAAATGGGCAGAAAAAAATCGATTAAACCTCCCGCCTTTAATTGCTAAGATAGAGAAAAGGGAAGCACTTAAAAACATTGAAGAAATTTTAGATGAATGTGATGGAATAATGGTTGCAAGGGGAGACCTTGGAGTTGAACTTCCTCCAGAGGAAGTTCCTTTTTATCAGAAGATGCTTATAGAGCTTGCTAATCAAAAAAGAAAGATAGTAATAACAGCCACACAGATGCTTGAATCTATGAGGGAACACACAAGACCAACAAGGGCTGAAGCAAGCGATGTGGCAAATGCAGTACTTGATGGAACAGATGCACTTATGCTTTCTGCAGAAACAGCTACAGGTAAATATCCTGTTGAAGCAGTAAGAACAATGAATTCAATTATAGGATTTACTGAGCAAAACCTTTTTGATCGAATTGTATCTTCTTTTAAAGTTAGTAAATATTTTCCAGAGGCAATAGCCTCAGGTGCTGTAAGGGTTGCTCAAGACATAGATGCAAAGGCTATAGTGGTATTTACTCATTCAGGATTCTCAGCTTTGTTGATTTCTAAGCTCAGACCATCAATGCCTATTGTAGCATTTACTCCTGATGAGAGAGTTTATAGAAGGCTTGCTCTTTTATGGGCAGTTATTCCCATGCATATTTCAAAAGATATTGACATTATAGATGATGCCTTTTTGCAGGAGACTGAAATAGAGCTTAAAAAAATGGGTGTTGCAAAAGATTCAGATGCAGTGGTCTTTGTAGCAAGCTCACCATTTCTTGGAAATAGGAATGTGATAAGGCTTCACAAAATCGGAGATCCCCTATAGGATATCCGAATAGGTGTAGTTTTTTAAGTAGGTAATAAACTCCTCTACTGCAGGCGATAGAATAGTATTTTTAGGCAGAACAATATAAAAATCTCTTGTTATTTTTCCTTCTTTGAGTTTAACAATTTTGAGATTACCACAGGCAACTTCCTTTCTGATTGCCCATTTCGATACAATTGAAAGGCCTATACCCCTTTCAACAGCTTCTTTAATTGCTCCTGTGCTTCCAAGAATAAGTGATACATGCATGTCTGAAACACTAAGACCGTGTTCTGCTAAAAATCTTTCAATTATATATCTTGTGCTTGAACCTTCTTCTCTTAGAACAAAAGGCTCTTTAACTACATCAAAGATGGAAACAGATTTTTGGTTTCCCAGCGGATGATCAGGAGGGCAAACAACGCTTAATTCGTCTGATATAATAGGTTCTACTAAATATTTATTTTTTCCAGCAACTTCAGAGGTAATTCCGAAGTCTATAAGGCTGGTATTGAGCATTTCAAGAATTTTTTTATCGTTTCCTATGGATATACTTACTCTAATCTTAGGATGCTTTTTTTTAAAATCAACAGCTATGGCTGGAAGAATATAATTACCCGCTGTTATGCCTGCACCAATTTTTACACAACCCTTTATGAGGCCAGTAATTTTGCCTATATCTTTTGCTGCCTCTGCATAAAGAGTTAGAATTTGTTTCGCATATTTGTAGAGAATTTCACCTGCTGGCGTAAGTGTTATACTTCCTGAGGACCTATCGAAAAGTTTAGTTTCATAGAGTTCTTCTAATGCCTGTATTTGAAGACTTACTGCAGGCTGAGTTAAATGAATAATTTCAGAAGTCTTAGAAAAACTCTTCGTTTCAGCGACAGTGCAGAAAACTTTTAACTTGTGGTCCTCCATAAACAAACTAATTTTACCATAAAAATTTTTAATAATCAAGATGAAATATACCCTCAAATATTGACATCAGCATTATCACTATTTTATAGTAATAAAAAGAATATAAGGGGGTAAGGTATAATATGGAAAATAAAATCAAATTAATTCAGCGACTAAGAAGAATTGAAGGACAAATAAGAGGATTGCAAAAGATGATTGAATCGGGAAGAGAGTGTGAAGAAATAATAACGCAATTTGCCTCTATAAATGGTGCTCTAAAGGGTGCTGGATTTTTAATTGTGAAATTTTATCTTAATGATTGTTTGCGTAAAAATAAGGATTCAGTAGAGCGAATTGAGAAGGACGTTGAAAAAGTAATAAAGACATACATATCAGCTGTTTAGGAGGTAGGGTTTTATGCCTATTTATGAATATCGTTGTAAAAACTGCTCAAGGACCTTTGAAATTTTAAAATCTTCCGATGCTCGAGATGAAAGGGAAAAATGTCCTTGGTGTGGGGGAGAAGATACAGAACGACTTATCTCTTTGTTTTCAAGCAATTCTTCAGCTTGCAGCATCATCCCGTCTTTCGGAGGTTGAAAAGTAAAATAACTGGCAGTTTGCCGGGAGGTATAAAATGAAAATTTCAAGAAGAAATTTCTTTATATTGGCATCTACGATTTCCGCTTCTTTTCTTTTTGGAAATAAGGTGGAGGCAGTTGAGGGTAAGTATGCAACTCTGGTGGATCTTACTAAATGTGATGGTTGTAAAGGTGAATCTGTGCCTCTTTGTGTAAAGGCATGTAGAGATTACAACGCAAATAGATTTCCCAATCCTGAAAAACCAATCCTTCCCTACTGGCCAAGAAAAACCTATGAAGACTGGTCTGATAAGAGGGATAAGATTGATACATTAACGCCTTACAATTGGATTTTTGTTCAAAAAGTTAATATTCAAGGTAAAGAAATTTTCATTCCAAGAAGGTGTATGCACTGTGACAATCCCCCTTGCGTGAGAGAGTGTCCCTTTGGAGCGCTTACGAAACAGCCAGAAGGAAACTCAGTAATAAATGATAAAATTTGCTTTGGTGGTGCAAAATGTAGAGATGTCTGTCCTTGGCACATACCTCAAAGACAGGCAGGAGTTGGAATTTATTTGCAGATACTTCCGAAGTATGCAGGTGGTGGAGTGATGTACAAGTGCGATTTGTGCAAAGATAAAATAAGGAAAGGAGAAGAACCAGCTTGCGTAACTGCCTGTAGAAGCCGTTCTGGTAAAGAAGGAGTTTTTACCTTTGGTATAAGAGATGAAATTTATGCTCTTGCGTATAAAAAGGTGAGAGAAGAGGGACTTTTTATTTATGGTGACAAACAAAATGGTGGAACATCAACGCTTTATCTTTCAGCAGTCTCTTTTGAATTGATCAGTAAAGCTTTACAAGATAAAAAAGAGAGATTTCTAATGCCAGTACATGTGGAAAACAAGATAATTTCTAAATTCAATCCAATAGGGAAGATAGTTCTTGCATCTGGAGCCATTTCTATGATCGGTGCTACTTTAGCTGCTTTTTTATCAAAAAAGGAAAAAAAGGAGGCTTGCGAGGATGAAAAAGATTAAAAGACATAGTCTCATAGAGCGAATAGAACATTGGAGCATTGCTGTGTCAGGAATTATTCTTCTTTTTACTGGACTTGGCTGCCTTCCTCTTTATAAAAGATATTACATTACTGAAATTCCCGGGTTTGGTTGGACTGCTGATTTTTACACTGTAACTCTTGTTCATTATGTTGCCTCGATAATTTTTGTATCTGCTGTTATTTTCCATATCTTTTATCATGGATTAAGAAAAGAATTCGGGTTACTTCCTCGAAGAGGCGATATCAAAAATAGTTTTAAAGTTATTTTAGCGATGATAGGAATCGGTAAAGAACCACCGTCAGATAAGTATCTTCCAGAGCAAAGAATCGCCTATGTTGGTATAGGATTGGTAGTACTTACCCTTACTGTAACAGGAATAATTAAAGTTCTTAAAAATCTTGAATGGATCATACTTTCTCCGCAGGCTGAATCAATTAATACCATTATTCACACCCTTACAGGTTTTCTCTTTATTTTTGTGTTAATTTTTCATGTGGGTGTGGTTTTGTTATTTAAATCAAACTGGCCACTTCTAAAAAGTATGTTTACAGGTTACGTAGATGAGGAATATGCAAAGCACAGACATTCTTTGTGGTACAGGAAATATAAAAATTAACATGCTAAATTTTTAGGCAAAGAAGAAATTTTTTAATTTTTACCTATGCTTTCGTGGAGGATTAACAGAGTTTTTCACAAAATTTGTTTAAAAGAGAAAAAATCATTGGATTAACAAAAATTTCTTTTTAATTTTCTCACGAATTTCTTCATCAGAGGCATCTGGTTCTGATAGAAAAAGTTCAATGAGTCTAACTGAATTGGAGGAAAAACAATTTGGACATTTAGCCTGAATATGTATAGCAAAACAATCAAGGCAAAAAAGGGCTGATCTTAGAGGTATTAGACATTTTCCATATTTTTGTTTTATGGTGCATTTTTCTTCAATTTCATAGATCTTTTTTTCCATGTGTAATTATAGCAGATATTGCAATAATGTGCATAAAATTTTTAAAATAAAATATCTTGCGCCTGTAGCTCAGTCGGATAGAGCAACTGCCTTCTAAGCAGTGGGTCAGGGGTTCGAATCCCTTCAGGCGCGTTGGCGGATGTAGCTCAAAGGTTAGAGCACTGGACTGTGGCTCCAGGTGCTGCGGGTTCGAATCCCGTCATCCGCCCCATTAAAACACCCTCCTAAAATCAAAGCAAATTGAGAGATTTGATAGTTGTCGATTTAAGTGTTACTTTTTCTAAATAAGCATTTTGTAATCAAGAGGTATAAGAAAATACTAATCAAACTTCTCATGGATAAATGCTACTAATTGCATCAATAGAATGCTTGATAGAATTCTCAAAAGGATAAATTAGACTTTGATTCTCTAAAGCCCGACTTCATCACTAGAAACATAAAAACCACTGTAAATCAATGAGTTATCATCTACAAATTAGTCTACATGCCTTCTAAGCTATTTTTAAACAATCCGATTTTCCTATAACTGTCTATATTTTCCTCCTCCCTCCTGTTATCTCATTTGCGAATCTGATAATCTCTCTTCGTTCCGCTCTATTCTTGCAATTAGAAACTCTCCCCCTTCTCTGTCATTGCGAGCCCCACTCTTCCGTCATTGCGAGCGTCAGCGAAGGGATCTCATTCCGTTGGTCTTTGAGACTGCCACGGCCACTTCGTGGCCTCGCAGTGACAAAGGGATGTGTCATTGCGAGGAGCGTAAGCGACAAAGCAATCTCGTCGTTCCTCCTACTTGGAAGAAATGAGATTCCTCACTACGTTCGGAATGACGGTGGAGGAGGAGTCATTGCGAGCGTAGCGAAGGGATCTCGTCGTTGTCTCTTTGCAGGGTTTACATAGAGACTGCTTCGGGGCATCAAGCCCCTCGCAGTGACATATGGGGAAGGTGGAGACTGCCACGGCCACTTCCTGGCCTCGCAGTGACAAAGGGAAGCGTCATTGCGAGCTCCTCTTTTCTGTCATTGCGAGCGTCAGCGAAGGGATCTCATTCCGTTGGTCTTTGAGACTGCCACGGCTACTTCGTGGCCTCGCAGTGACATGTGGGGGAGTAAGAGACTCCTTCCTGCCTTTATTCTCTCCCTCATAGCTCTCTCTATCCTTTACAAATCTCTTTAGAACCATGTCTTTCGTTAATCGTGATACCCTCATAGCAGAAAGATTATATGTAGAATAAAATGGACTAAAACAAGAAATCAACGGAGATAGTATTCATCTTTTGATTCAAGTTATACGGGTAAAGATTTTTGATATTAGTAAACAAAGAAAGAGAGAAATTGGCTTTAAGAAGAGTAAAAGACTTTAGACTACATTAGGTGGGAAAGGAAAATATGAGTTCTGAAATATTTAGTTTTTTTAAATAAAATATGCCCTAAATTGATGAAGTCGGGTTATACTTATTTTTGGATCTCAAAAAAGGGGATTTCTCTTACTGTGGTATAATATTTAAGTTATGAAAAGTTTTTTGTTAGACTATCTTATCTGTCCTGCTTGTTTACCTAAGGAATTACCTCTTATACTCCAAGCCTTTGAAATTCATGGAGATGATGTTTTAATTGGAGTAATAAAATGTGCCTATTGTGGAGCTTCCTATCGAATTGAAGAGGGTATTGCCATATTACATCCTGATCCAAACTGGACTCCTTCTTCTAATAAATACGAAACTCCAAAGGTCGTATCCTCTTATCTTTGGAGCCATTACGGAGACGGGCTTAATGATTCTGAATGGATTGATGCCTATAGGGGTTGGGTAAATTTGATTGAAGACTGCGAAGGTCCATCTCTTGATATTGGTTGTGCTACTGGAAGATTTACCTTTGAAATGACAGCTAAAAGTAGTTTTTCTGTGGGGATTGATTTATCTTTCAGTTTTATAAGGACTTCGAGGCGATTAATGCAAGAGCGTAGTGTTACGTTTGAACTAATAGAAGAAGGCGAGATTACCACTCCTGTTGAGATAATTCTTCCAAATCATTTAAAAACTGAAAATTTAGAGTTTGTTGTTGCAGATGCTATGAGACTTCCTTTGAGGCGAGAACTTTTTGAATGTGTGGCTTCCCTAAATATTATTGACAAGTTACCAAATCCTCTTTTGCACCTTGAAGAAATGAGCCGTGTTGCTAAAAGCACTAAAGCCCAGTTTCTCCTTTCTGATCCTTACTCTTGGTCTGAGGAGGTTACTGATTCAAACAATTGGCTTGGTGGTAAGAAACAAGGAGAATTTCGTGGATTTGGAGAGGATAATGTGGCTAAGCTCATCGAGGGATGGGGAAATAAAATCTCTCCCACATGGAAAATTACTCATAAAGGGATTCAATTATGGAAGATAAGAAATCACAGGAATCACTATGAGTTTATAAAAAGTCGTTACTTACGAGCGTTTCGATGAAGAAAATAACTGTTTGTAGGCTTTGTTCTGCCTGTTGCCCCATAGAAGTAGAGGTTTCAGAGGGTGTTTTAATTGGTGCAAGAAGAATCACAGCCTTCGAGAGAGTTATCACCTGTCCTAAACTTCAAAATGCAAAGAGTATTGTTTATTCAAAAGAACGCATTCTTAAACCTCTCCTTAGAGACTCACTTAAAGAGGACTTTAAAGAGGTCTCTTGGCAAGAGGCGCTTAACTTTATAGCAGAAAAAACACAAAGCATAGTGGAAAAAAATGGTCCTCAGTCAGTCGCACTTCTTAGAGGCATGGCAGCAGATTGGGGAACTCCATGGGATTATGCAGTGAGATTAATGAGTGCTCTTGGTTCTCCCAATGCCCTGGGAAATGGCTCAGTGTGCTTTGTTGCAAGAGAAATGGCTCATACATATACCTATGGAGCAATGACAATTCCTCAAGTTAAGGACTCTAAGTGCATAGTTATTTGGGGCAAAAACGACAGAAACACAGCACCTACAATGGCTGAGGGAATCATTTACGCAAAAGATAAGGGTGCTAAATTAATAGTGATTGATCCTGTAAAAACCTTTTTCGCTGATATGGCTGATATATGGTTAAGAGTAAAGCCAGGACATGATGGAATTCTTGCAATGGCTATGATAAAGGTGATTTTAGAGGAAGGGCTCTTTGATAGAGAATTTGTATTCAAGTGGTGCCTTGGATTGGACAAATTGGAGAGTGTCATATCAAAACTAAATTTAGAGGATGCCTCATTAAAAACAGGGGTGCCATTAGATTTGATTCAAAAGACAGCAAGAGAATACGCTACTAGCAAACCAGCCTGTATTATCGATGGAAATGGTTTAGATATGCAACTTGATGTTTTTAACACAACCCGTTGTGTTTCTATTTTGAGAGCTTTGACTGGAAATATTGACATTGTAGGAGGAGACTTTCTTCCCCAGCCAATTCCTCTAAGAAATATCCAACTTAAGGATAAGGTATCTAATGTGCCTTCTGTCATGCAAAATTATCCTCTCTTTGAAAGATTTCATCCTACCTGGGGACTACATGGGCAGTCATCATTGATTGACTCAATTATCGATGAGAAACCCTATCCTGTGAAAATGCTTTTTGTGCAATCGGGAAATCCGGTGGTAACTATGATGGACTCTAATAGAGTAAAAAAAGCCTTTCAGAAACTTGACTGTGTTGTGATGATAGATCCCTTTATGAATAAAACATCCCATTTCGCAAATGTAATTCTTCCAGCTTGTACTTGCTTTGAGAAAACCCAGATTAACAGAGCATACATCAGACATTGCTTTATTATGCTTCAACATAAGGTAATAGAACCCCTCGGTGAAAGCAAATCGGACATTGAGATAGTCTTTGAAATCGCCCGTGCACTTGGGCTTAATGATTATTTTCCCTGGAACAGTGTTGAAGAGGCTTTAGATTATCAATTAGAGCCTACTGGTCTAACAATAGATGCTCTAAAGGAAAATCCGTCTGGTATTTGGTATGAAAGACCGAAAGAGAGAAAATTCATAGAAAAAGGCTTTAAAACACCCTCACAGAAGGTTGAAATATTCTCTGAGAGGCTATCTCAGGCAGGATATGACCCTGTGCCTTACTCAAGTGGTTTTCCTCAAAATCTAATTGGATTTGCTAAAGAGAACTTATCCTTTATTGGAATAAGTGGTGAAAGAGTCACTCCTTATACTCACACCCAGTTTAGAAGAATTGAAGAACTTAGAAAGCTTGACAGAGAGCCATATGTAGATATAAATTTCGAGGATGCAGCGAGATTAGAGATAAAAAGGGAAGACCTTGTAAGAGTTTCTACACCAAAAGGATCCATTGAAATGAAAGCAAGACTGACAGATCTCATACCTTCAGGAGTGATAAGAATTGCCTGGGGTTGGGGAGAGGAAAGTGAGCTCTGGAACCTAAATGCAATTACCGATGACCTTGAGCGTGACCCTGTTACCTGTACTCCTCCTGGACGAAGTTTCTGCTGTAGTGTTGAAAAAGTAGATAAGTAGTGTTGCTAAAATTTTGTAAGAAGGAGTTTTAAACTCATGGGGCTTCTTCATAAATTGAGTCCACTTTTTAAAAAAAGAAAGGTCGTAGCGCTTATTATTTTTCTCTTATTAATTGGGGTAATCGCAGGTGTTTTTTATATCAGAAACAAGAAAGATTTGAATTTACTTGCTGTCGAAAAGAAGAAAATAGTTCGTTCCATTTATGCCTCCGGATACATTGATTCATCGGATAGTGTATCAATAAAAACTCAGGTTTCAGGATATATAAAGCGAATATATGTAAAAGAAAACGATTCTGTTAGCCCTCGCCAGATTTTGGCAGAGCTTGATCGAGATGTGGTAGAGGAGAACTTAAAGGAGGTTTCAGCACAGATTAAAATCTTTACAGAGAGGCTAAAACCAGAGTCTCAATTTAGAAGAGAGAATGAAAGGCTTATTGCAATTAAAAAAGAGGAGATGGAAAATTTAAAAAACATATACGAAAGAAGAAAGAAACTTTATGAGGAAGAATTAGTGTCAAGAGAACACATGGATGATATCAAGAAAAAATACGAGATTTCTAAGCTTGATTACGAAAGGCAGATTAGTAGCTATACTGATTCTATAACCACAATGCAGTTAAATCTAAAATCCTTAAAGGCTAGAGAGAGTTCACTAAGAGCAGAACTGGATAAATACTTTATAAAATCTCCAATCGGTGGCAAGGTTTTAAGAAAATTTGTTAACGAAGGAGAATATGTAAATCCACTTTCTAATAATTTGTTATTTACCGTAGGAAACATGAAAAACATAGAAACAGTTTTGTTAGTTGATGAGGAGTATGGACCTTATATAAAAAATAATATGAAAGTTCTCATCTCCCTCGATTCCTATCCAAATGAGGTTTTTACTGGATTTATAAAGTCAATAGAGGCTCAGTCAGACCGATCCCAGAGAACACTCAAAGTAAAGGCAGATGTGGACTATAAGGATAAAACTGTTATTTTCAATATGACTGTGGAAGGCAATATAATTTTAGATGAAATAGAGGGAATTTTTGTTCCTGTCACAGCCTATAAAGACGGTTATGTAGAGGTTTTTAGTAAGGGGAAGGTGGAAAAAAGGCAAGTAAAGATTGATAATTTTAGAGTAAATGGTCAATATAGGGTATTGGAGGGGCTGAAGGAAGGAGAAAGAATAATAGTTCCATGAATAGCCATATTTTTTTCATTATCTTAAAATTCCTGCTTGTCCGTAAAAGACAGACCTTAGTTTCCATAATGGGTGTTTCCATAGGAGTGGCTGCTTTTGTGGTTATGGCATCACTTATGAATGGTTTCCAGAAACATTTTATTCAACAAGCAATTGATCTTAATGCACACATAACGGTAAAGGTAAAGCCAGTAGAGGAGGCACAAAAAATCTTAGAAAAATATTATGGAAAAGGTGCGGAATATGAAATCTTAGGATCAAAACCCAAAGAGGAACTTGATAAAATTGTTGACTATCGATACATTCTTGAACGGTACTCAAAAGAGCAATCAGTTCTTGGAATTTCTCCTCATCTTACAGGCCAGGCCATAATAAAATATGGCATAATTGAGAAGCCTGCAACAATGGTAGGCATTGAACCTGCTCTTGAAAGAAGGGCATCAGTTATTGATAAGTTCATAGTCAACAAAAAACTTGATACCCTTGTTTCAGATAGAAATTCGATAATTATAGGAAAGCTTCTTGCTAAAGATCTGGGAATTCACGAAATAGGAAGAAAGGTTCTTATTACAGCTCCAAATGGTAATACAAGAGTTTTCAAAGTAGTTGATTTTTTCGATTCAGGAATAACTTCCCTTGATCAGACCAGAGTTTATATAAATTTAAGGACCCTTCAGAGCCTTCTTGATAAGCCAGATCAGATTAACGAGATAATTTTAAAGCTCAAAGATGTAAATTTAGCTGAAAAACTATCGAAACAAATCACTCTTGAAACAGGATACTACGCTGAAAGCTGGCAGCGAGCCTATAGAAATTTTCTTCAGCTGTTTAAAATCCAAAACTATATTACATACATGATTGTCTTTGCTATCCTGATAGTTTCAGCTTTTGGGATATTTAATATAATTATGATGACAGTTATGGATAAAAGAAAGGACATATCAATTCTTAAAGCAATGGGATTTGAAAGCATTGATATCATAAGAATTTTCACATATCAAGGAGTTTTTATTGGTTTTTTGGGTGCAATTTTTGGATTACTTATTGGTTATTTAATTCAAAACTGGTTGGCATCTATAAATATTGATGTAGAAGGAATCGTAAGAACCAAAGGTTTTGTTCTTGATAGAAGTCCTGTTTACTATTTTTATGGAGTAATTTTTGCATTCCTTTTTTCATTTATTGCTTCCTTTTATCCATCTTATAGAGCAGCCAAACTTAATCCTGTGGATATTTTCAGGAGCGGTGCTTGAGCTGTATTGTTAAGGTAGAAAATATAAAAAAGAGGATAGGGGTTGAAGAAATACTGAAAGGTATTTCCCTTGAAATTAGAGGAGGAGAATTCACTTGTATAGTTGGTCCATCTGGCTCAGGTAAAAGTACTTTGCTTTATATTTTAGGACTTCTTGACATTCCAACTGAGGGAAAGGTGTTCATTTGTGAATCTCCCATTGATTTTAAAGATGAAAAATTTCTTTCACGGATAAGAAATGAGAAGTTTGGTTTTATCTTTCAGTTTCATTATCTTCTGCCTGAGTTCACTGCTCAGGAAAATGTTATGATTCCCATGCTTAAAAAGGGAGTTCAAATAGAAAAAGCAAAGGAACGTGCAATTTTTCTTCTTGATAGCCTTGGACTCCGTTTAAAGGCATCAAAAAGGATTTATCAACTATCTGGTGGTGAGCAGCAAAGAGTTGCAATTGCTCGGGCACTTGCGAATGATCCAGAGCTTATAATTGCAGATGAACCAACAGGTAATCTTGATTCTAAGAATACTGAGAATGTTATGACGATATTTAAACAATTAAACCAAGAAGGTAAAACCATATTAATGGTTACCCATGATTTAGAGCTTACCCGTTATGCAACAGGATTAATAAAAATAAGAGATGGTCTGCTCGACAAGGTATAAGGGATTTCTTAATTTAAAGGCAGAAATTGTTCTCTCTACAAGAATCCAAATAGGGCTAAGTCTTTGTAAACCCAACTTCATCACAAGAAACTTAAAAACCACTGTAAATCAATGAGTTATCATCTACAAATTATTCTACATACTCTCTAAACTATTTTTAAACCATCTGATTTTCCTCTAACTGTCTATATTTTCCTCCTCCATTGTTATCTCATTTGCGAATCTGATCATCTCTCTTCGTTCCCTCTATTCTCGCAATTAGAACCTCTCGCCCTCTTCTGTCATTGCGAGCCCCCTCTTCTGTCATTGCGAGGATTTTCTCTTGTTGTCAATGCGAGGCTTTTCTTTTGTTGTCATTGCGAGCGAAGCGAAGCAATCTCGTCGTTCCTGCTACTTGGACGAAATGAGATTCCTCACTTCGTTCGGAATGACGGTGGAGGAGGAGTCATTGCGAGCGAAGCGAAGGGATCTCGCCGTTGCCTCTTCGTAGGCTTTACTTAGAGACTGCTTCGGGACATCGAGTCCCTCGCAGTGACAGCAAGAGACTGCCACGGCCAGTTCGTGGCCTCGCAGAGACACCCTCTCCGTCATTGCGAGCGAAGCGAAGGGATCTCGCCGTTGCCTCTTTGTAGAATTTACTTAGAGACTGCTTCGGGGCATCGAGCCCCTCGCAGTGACAGAAAGAGACTGCCACGGCCAGTTCGTGGCCTTGCAGTGACACCCTCTCCGTCATTGCGAGCGAAGAGAAGGGATCTCGTCGTTCCTGCTACTTGCAGTCTCTAAGGAGATTTTTGGTTCGCTCGGAACGAGGGCAAAGGAAATATGACCTCGAGATTCTCAATGTTTTGAAGATTATATAAGTGAGGGCATTAATATAGTTAATGAGAGAGTAGCAGAGATTTTTTCTTACTTGCTAAGGCTTAAAGTTGGAGAGACAGTTGAGGAGACCTTATCAAAGGTTTGATAGTTATAATAAGGATTAAAGAAACGCCGCCAATGATGGGAGAATTTTTTCGTTAATAAGAATCAGAAATGGATTGAGATGGATTTTTAGTTTGTTGACTATAAAATCAAGTTATAAAAAATCTCATAATTTAAGATTCTCATCTTTCCTTACTTTATATATCTAATAATTATCAAAACATATTCAGAGAAATATAAGTTATGCCATAAAGAGTGTTTGCTTAATGGATATTTATTTTAGGATATCAGGCTCATGTTAAAATAAATAGAAAGGAAATTAACTATAAAATATAAGGTAAATGGATTATTCTGAGACAGAAAGTTTAAAGATTTCATTTTCTTTAGAAGACCAAAAGACTAAACTTACAAATCTAATCAAAACAAATAAAGAAATTTACAACCTTTCTATTACCTCCCTGGCGATTGCTCTTAACTTTTTAGAAGAGGACTTTATTGTTTTCGAAGAAGATGAAGAAAGAGCATATAAACTTTATAGTGGAGTAAAAATTTTTTCAGAGTTTTTTAATTTGCCTTTAAATGTGATTTATCTTCCCATTGAGGGAAGCGATAGGTTATCTTCGATTTTTAAAATAATTCGAACCAATAACAAAAAGATTATTACTACCCTCTCAGCTTCAAAAATAGATCCTAATATTGAGTCTCTGTGTATATTTCTTAAGAAAGGCGAAAGCATAGAGAGAGAAATTTTAAGGAGAAAGCTAATTGAAGGTGGATATAGGCAGGTTGAGATTGTTATGCAGGAGGGAGAGTTTTCTCATCATGGTTGGGTTTTCGATATTTGGAATATTGGTGAGGAATACCCTCTAAGAGTGGAGTTTTTTGGAGATGAAATTGAGGAAATTAAGTTTTTTTATCCAGACAATCAGCGTTCCTTTAAAAGTAAGGAGGAAATATGGATTATTTCAGCCTTAGAGAGAGAAAAAACAACCTTAATCCATGAACTTTTTGATTTTGATAGAATAATTACTACCGATAGTATTCAATTCAATGACGAGGAGAAAATTTGTAAAATTTCCCATCTACCTATTAAATTCTCACCAGCTGCTGTAGATGCTGGTGATCGAGTTTTTTCAGGTCTTGGTATTCTTCCCGCTGAAAGACAGTCTCTATCAATGTTTCCAAGAAATCTCAAGTCTCTCGGAGTAAATATAATTTTTTCTCTCACTTCAAAAGGAAAGGCAGAGATAATTAGAGAGATTCTTTTTAATCACGACATTATAGCGCCCTTAATTAATAAGGTTGATGTAAGTAATTATGCTGGTAGATATCTAATAACCCTTTCAGAGCTTCAAGAAGGATTATATAGAGATAATTTAATGATTATTACAGAGGCCGAACTTTTTTCTGAACGCCCTATTAAAAAGAAAAAAACCGCAATAGGAAAAATCCCATCTGATGGACTTGAAATACAAGAGGGTGATTTTATTGTTCACAAGGATCATGGAATAGGAATTTTTCGTGGCATTAAGAGACAGAGATATGAGGATACAGAGGAGGATGTTTTAGTTCTTGAATATAAAGATGGCGATTTTGTTTATGTTCCTACATGGAGTATTGAAAAAATCCATCGATATTCAGCAAGGGAAGGATTTATCCCTGTAATTGATAAGCTTGGAAGTAATAGATGGCAAAAAACAAAGGAAAGAGAAAGGAAAAAAATACATGATATTGCCGATAGATTACTTAAAATATATGCACAAAGGAAAACAGACAGAGGCTTTTTATACAGTGAAGATACAGAAATTCATAAAAATTTCGATGATTTTTTCCCTTATGAAGAAACAGAGGATCAGGAAAAAGCCATAGAGGAAATACTTAAAAGAATGAGACAACCTCTTCCAATGGAGGTTTTATTATGTGGGGATGCAGGCTACGGTAAAACAGAAGTTGCAATGAGAGCAGCCTTTAGAGCAGTCTATGATGGAAAACAAGTGGCATTACTTGCACCTACCACTTTGCTTTGTGAACAACATTATAGGACTTTCAAAAGGCGATTTGAAGCTTTTCCAGTGACAGTAGAATATTTGAGCAGATTTAGGAGTATTAAAGAGATAAAAAAAATCATTGAGGACACAAAGAATGGCAAAGTAGATATTCTTATTGGAACTCACATGCTTGTTTTAAAAGATTTAGAATTTGCCGACCTTGGACTTTTAATTATTGATGAAGAACAGAAGTTTGGAGTAGTTCAAAAAGAGAAAATTAAGGAGAAATACCCAAAAGTTGACCTCCTAACAATAACAGCTACTCCTATTCCAAGAACCCTTCAAATTGGTTTGAGTGGACTTTGGGATATATTTGTAATTCAAACACCTCCAAGAGAGAGGTTGGCTGTTAGAACATTTATAGTTCAAGAAAACGAAGAGGTAATAAAAGAGGCAATTGAAAGAGAGATTTCGAGAAACGGTCAGGTTTATTATTTGCATAATAGAATAAGCGATATCGAGTTTATCTACTCAAAGCTTCAAAGGTTAGTGCCAAATGCTCGCATTGCTGTAGCCCATGGAAAAACTAAGGAGAGGGAACTTGATAGAATAATGATAGATTTTTTAGAGGAAAGAATTGATATTTTACTTTGTACTTCTATTATTGCAGCAGGAATTGACATTCCAAATGTTAACACAATTATTATCGATGATGCCCATAATTTTGGTTTAAGTGATTTATATCAGATTCGTGGGAGAGTAGGTCGCTCTACAAGGCAAGCTTATGCCTATCTCATTGTGCCTCCAGAGGATACTCTTTCAGAGAGTGCAAAGAAAAGAATAAAGGCTATTCAAGAGATGAGTTATCTTGGTGCTGGATTTCATATAGCCCTTAGAGATCTTGAAATAAGAGGAGCGGGAGAACTCCTTGGTATTGAACAATCGGGAGTAAATAGGCTTGGATTTGATCTTTATATGGAAATGCTCAATGAAGCAGTGAAAGAGATGAAGGGAGAAGATATTTCTGAGAAAAAATTACCTGAGGTTAAACTTTCAATTGCAGCATATATTCCAGAAGATTACATAGAAGAGACATCTATGAGATTAAGAATTTATAGAAAATTAAGCCAAATATTCGAAATATCGGAGATTGATAAACTTTACGAGGAGATTTATGACAGATTCGGAAAACTTCCGCAGGAAGTGGAGAATCTATTTAAGGTAGCTCAGTTAAGGATTCTTGCTTCTAACTTGAATATATCAGAGATTTATCAAAAAAAGAGAGGCTTTAAATTTTTAATTCAAAAAAGCCTTGAGGAGAAAATGGTTAAAGAGTTGATAGAGTATTTGACTAAATTCAGACAAAAGGGTATTATTCGGGATTTAAAATTTAGTCCTAATGGTTTTGAAATCGGGATTCGTGAACTTGATGATTTGATTTTATTTTTTAAAAGGTTAATTTCAAAAATCTCGGAAAAAAAATGATATACTATAAAACGATGGGAAAGAAATTATTAATATTGCTCATGTTATTTTTTCTCTCAGCCTGTGTTTCTGAGGAGAGGCTGAGGCAGGTGAACGAGTCTGATTTTCATAAAGAAATTGGTTTTGCCTATTACATAGAAAAGAATTATCAGCTTGCCTATTCCTCATTTCACAAGGCTTTGCAGATAGACCCGAATAATAAAGATGCTCTTCACGGATTAGCGCTTGTGCATATGGAATTTCAAGAATTTGAAATGGCAAGAGATCTATTCTTGAGGACTATTGGTCTGGATCCAGGTTATGCAGATGCATGGTTTAATCTTGGGATATGTTATCAAAAGCTTAATTCCCATAAAGAAGCTATTGATGCATTCACAAAGGCTTTAGCTAATCCCCTTTTTACTACTCAGGATAAAGCATACTTTGGTCAGGGAATATCCTATTACAGACTTGGCAAATATGAGGAAGCTAAAAATTCTTTAGAGAAAGCTATTAATAGAAATGTGTTAATGTTTTCCGCTCATCTTTATCTATCATTGAGTTATCAAAAATTAGGAATGTATTCAGAGGCTTCAAGAATCCTTAAAAGCGCTTTAAAGATAGATCAAAAATACAAAGGTGATACAAATAAATTTAAAAAGGATTTAATGGATACCCTCAAAATAGAAGATGGTACCATGCCAAAAGAAGATATTCTTGACCTTCTTGAAATTTTAAAATATTAAAAAATGGCAAAAGGAAAAATAGTTAAAGCTGCCGGAGCCATTTCTTTAGCAACCACCTTAAGTAGAATCTTGGGATATGTAAAAGACATGGTTCTTGCTAAATTTTTTGGGGCTACGGGAGTAAGTGATGTTTTCTTTGTTTCTTTTAGAATCCCTAATCTTTTGAGAGAACTTTTTGCTGAAGGTTCCATGTCTTCTGCAGTAGTGCCTGTATTAAAGGAGTCACAGATAAAAAATGGAGAGGAAGAAACAAAGAAGATTGTTAAGAGTCTTTTTACTTTCATATTCCTGGTAGTAGGTTTTATAACCCTTTTAGGCATTGTATTTAGTCCCATTATTGTAAAATTAATAGCCCCAGGATTTACTGAAAATCCTGATAAATTCGAACTTACGGTGCTTCTTACGAGAATAATGTTTCCTTTTTTACTTTTTATAAGTTTCGCAGCTCTAACCATGGGAACTCTCAACACAAATGGAATTTTTTTTACTCCTGCATTAGCTCCATGTTTTCTAAATATTGCAATTATTTTTTCTGTTATATTTATAAGCAGTTATTTTTTTAATCCAATTGTGTCAGTAGCAGTTGGTGTAACCTTTGGTGGGCTTTTGCAATGGCTTGTGCAGGTTCCTCGTTTTTATAAGATTGGTTTTAGTTTTGGATTTTCACCGTTTCATCCTGCATTAAAAAAAATCCTTTTTCTCATAATTCCTACAACTGTAGCTATGGCAGTGAACCAGATAAACATATTTGTAAGTACCATAATTGCAAGCTTTCTTCCCGAAGGAAGTGTAACCTATCTTTATTATTCAATGAGACTTATTCAGCTTCCTATTGGAGTATTTGGAGTGGCTGTAGGCACTGCTGTGCTTCCAACTCTTTCCCAGCATTTTGCAGAGGGAAACAGGTATGGGCTTGCCCAGGATTTTAGTTTTGCCTTAAGATTCCTTTTTTTTCTGACAATACCTTGCATTTTTGGACTGATAATGTTAAGTGAGCCTATTGTAAATACCCTATTTCAAAGAGGTGCTTTTGACCTTATTGCAACAAAAAATACTGCCATGGCTTTGCTTTTCTACAGTATCGGAATTTTGGGAACTGTTGGTTCAAGAACCATAACAGCTACTTTTTATTCTCTCCAAGATACAAAAACTCCGGTTATATGTGCCATTTCAGGAATGTTTATAAATATTTTTGCCTCTTTTATGCTCATGCATTCAATGAAACACAATGGATTAGCGCTTGCTTATTCTCTTAGTGCTACTGTCCAGTTTTTTATGCTTTCATTTTTTATACAAAGGAAAATTCCAGAGTTTTCTTTTACTTTAATTTTCCCATCTTTTTTTAAGAGCACTATTTCAGCTTTAATAAGCGTTGGAATAGGAAAATTAATATGTGACAGTAAGGCTTACTTATGGATAAGCAGTGGTGATGCTTTTTTAAAATTTATTTGGCTTGGAGGGACGATAGGTTTGTCCGCTTTTCTTTATTTTTTTATATGCTATTTGATGAAACATGAAGAACTTGGTTATATTTTAAGAAAAGTGAGGAGGAAAAGATGAAAATAAAGAAATTCGAAGTAGGTCCCCTTTTTGTGAACTGTTATATTGTTTTTGACGAAGATACAAAAAAAGCATTTATAATTGATCCTGGTGATGAGCCTGATTTAATCTTAGATTTTGTTAAAGAAGAAGACTTAACCGTTGAATATATAATTTGTACGCATGGACATTTTGATCACATTGGAGCTGTGAGAGAAGTTAAGGATTACACCGGTGCTAAAGTTATATTACACAAAGGAGACCTTGATGTTTACAGGAATTCTCCTGCTATTGCCTTGGAGTTTTTTGGAATAGAAATAGATTCCCAGCCTGAACCAGACAAGTTGATTGAGCATGAAGAGGTTTTAAAAATAATAGATAGAGATGTTAAATTTATTCACACTCCTGGACATTCACCTGGTAGTTTTTCTATATATGTTGAAGGGTTACTTTTTACTGGGGATACTCTTTTTGCAGGCTCAGTGGGCAGAACAGACCTTTTTGGTGGAAGTATGGAGGAATTACTGAAATCATTAAAGAAAATTGCATCATTACCTGAGGACACAGAGGTTTTACCTGGCCATGGTCCAAAGACTAAGATTGGAATAGAGATAAAATCTAATCCTTTTTATCATGAAGTTTTTTAAATTATTTAGTTTATTTTTATTAATTCTTTTTTTCCTCTCCTGTAGTAAAACGACTGAAGAAGTATCCAATCGTTTACAAAGTGAGGAACCTAAAGGAGAGCCTTTGGTTATTGGTGTGCTGCCTGATGAATCTCCCCGGATAATTTATGAAAAACTCTATCCCCTTAAAAAATTTATTTCTGACAAATTGAAAAAACCGGTTCTTATCGAGATAGCCAAGAATTTTAAAGATTTAGAAAATAAAATTAAAGAGGGAAAAATTCATCTTCTTATTATAGATCCAACCATATATTGTGAACTTAAATGGACGATGGAAAATAAGATATTTCCTATTTTGAAACCAGAAGGGGGAACAGCTGAGACAAGAAGTGTATTTGTAACTAAAGAAGGAAAAAACATTGAAAAGATTTTTGATTCATTGGGCAAAAGACTTGCTTTAGGAGATGAAAAATCTTCCTTTAGTTATCTTATTCCTATTTCAATGTTAAGAGATGTAGATATATCCCTTAAAGATTTTAAATCTGTTGATTTGCTCGAGAAGGAGCAAAGAATAGCTCTTTCCATATTAATCGGAGATCACGATATTGGAGCTATGAGTGAAATAACAGCCAATAAATATGTCAGTAATGGTTTGAAAGTCATAAGATATTCAGAGCCTACACCACGATTCTTGATTGCTCATACTCAAATTATGAACAAGGAGGATATTGAAAAAATTAAAATAAGTCTTACTACTCAAAAAGATGAATCGGTTTATAAGTCTTTAGGAGTGTCTAATTTTTTAATTGCAGAAGACAGGGATTTTGATTATGTAAGGGTGCTTATTAGAAACTTAAGCGGGAGAGATTACATTAAATATGGGGAAAACACAATAAAAGTTGCTATTTTGCCGCTTTATAGTCCAATTACAATATACAAAAGATACGATCCTCTTATGAGATATCTATCAGAGAAAACAGGTTACGAATTTAAGTTAGTAATTCCAAAAAATTTTGAAGAATTTATAGAGATTGTTTCTAAGGGCAAGGTCCATTTTTCCTATCAGAATCCTTATGTTTTTTCAATTGTCTCTAAAAAATATCCAATAAAACCAATTGTTGTAACTATTGGAGAAGACTGCACAACAGAGGAAGGCATATGTGGGAATGAAAAGTTTAGAGGAATAATAATTACAAGAAAGGATAGTAAAATCAATAAGTTGGAAGATCTTATAGGGAAAAAAATAATGATTGTGTCTCCAACTTCAGCTGGTGGTTATTTATCTCAGAAGCTTTACTTAGAAAAAAAAGGTTTTAATCTTCATAGAGATTTTAAATTCATTGATGCAAAAAGACAGGAAAAAGTCATAATCGGAGTTTATAAAGGAGAAGCTGATGCTGGATTTATAAGAGAGGCAGCTCTAAGTGTTTGGTCTGATGAGGTAGACATATCGAAGTTAAAAATTCTCGCATATGGAGAATATCTTCCCAATTGGCCCTTTGCTGTTGTTGATAATAGAAACCTTGAATTAACTCAAAAAGTTAAAAAACTAATTTCTGAACTTGATGATAAGAACATTCTCAAGAAAGCTAAGGTGAAAGGCTTTAAAGAGGCAACAGATGAAGATATGGTGTTACTTAAAAAACTCGGTAATTAAATCTATTTTAAAAAGTATTCAAAAATTAAGCATAGGCTGGAAAATATTTTTTTCCTTTCTTGCTCTTTTTCTTGTTATAATGCTCTCTATTAATATCCTCATACTTAACTATCAAAAGAAGTCTTTAAGAAGTCAGATACATAGCAATATATCAATTTTACTGGATAATCTATCTAAGGATTTAATAGATCACATTATTTTTTTCGATCCTTTAGCAATTGATGAGAAATTATCCTTATCTATGAATAGTCCAGGAATGGAATACATTTTATTAGCTGATAAAAAAGGGAAGATTGTTGGTCATAGCAACAAAAACATGCTTGGAAGCTTTATTGAGTTGGACTATAGAAAATGGCAATTTGTTGATGAGAATGAAATTCTTCATATTAATATCCCTATTATTTCTGGAGATAGTTATTTTGGAATTTTAAGAGCTGGTATTTCTGAAAACAAGATTAACTCTTATATTGACCAAGCAACTAAGAATCTTAAAAACTACATCTATATATTAAGCTCCCTTTCTTTGCTTTTAACGGTAGTTTTGTCATTTATGCTATCAAAAACTCTTACTAAACCGTTACAAAAGCTGAAAGATAAAATGTCGAGTATTCAAACAGATAAGCTTGAACTTTGTGAAAATCCAACTAATGTCCTATGTAAAGATGTTTTTAATTGTGATAAAACTGATTGTCCTGCCTATGGGAGAGAAAGATGCTGGTTTATTAGTGAAGCTAAGGAGAATTGTAAAAAATGTCACAACACAGACTGCAAAGACTGCTATGTATATAAAATCTCCTGCGGTGACGAAATAGGATATTTAATAGAGACTTTCAACGAAATGATTGTAAAATTAAAGGAATCCTTCGAAGAGCTTGAGAAAACAACAAGGGAAAAATTAAGGTTAGAAAAGTCCTCTGCAATGGCAGAAATGGCAATGACCGTTGCCCATGAAATAAAAAATCCTCTTAATGCTATTAAAGCTTCTACTGCCTATTTGAAATCTAACTTTGAGGGAGAGGTTATTAAGGAGTTTTTATCTATAATTGACAGAGAAACGGAAAGATTAAATGAACTTATCACCAGTTTTTTATCCTATGCAAGACCTGTTCCTTTAAAATATGAAAAGGGAGATGTAAATTATCTTTTAAAGGATGTTATTAAACTGATAGAGGCTGAAGTTAAAGATGAAAAGAAGTATCTTTATACTGATTTTGACTCTTCTATTCCTGAGTTTTACTTTGACCACCACCAGCTAAAACAGGCAGTGCTTAATCTTCTCGTTAATGCTATCGATGCTACGGAAGAGGGAGATACAATTTGGTTAAAAACGGAAAAAACTAATGGTAATTTGAGAATTATAGTAAAAGATACAGGAGTTGGAATTCCAGAGGAGTTAAAGGAAAAGATATTTGAGCCCTTTTTTACAACTAAAACTACAGGTTCAGGACTTGGTCTTGCCTGTGTAGAGAGAATTATAAAGGATCATGAAGGCACCATTAAAATGACAAGCTCAATAAATAGTGGAACCGAATTTGTTATTGAAATACCAATTAAGGAGAACTAATTATGCCCAACATTCTTTACATAGACGATGAAATAAGTGCTTTAAAGGCAATATCTGCTATTCTTAGAAAACAAGGTTACAATGTTTACGTTGCAAAGAGTGCCGAAGAGGGAATTTCTATTCTTAAAAACACTCAATTTGAACTGCTACTGCTTGACTACCGATTACCCAAGATGGATGGTATAGATGTTTTAAGATGGCTTAAACTAAGTGAAATAAAAATTCCCACTATAATGCTCACTGCTTATGGAACAATAGAAAAAGCTGTTGAAGCAATGAAACTTGGTGCTTATCACTATTTAATTAAACCTGTGGATACAGAACTTCTTCTCAACTTAATTAAGGAAGCCATTGAAAAGACTCAAGGTCTTAAGTCCTTAATTACCGATGAATCACCTTTTCCTGAAATTATAGGAAAAAGTAATGCAATGAAAGAAGTATTTCACATAATGCAGATGGTAGTAAAAAGTAATGCAAATGTGTTGATTACAGGAGAATCAGGTACTGGAAAAGAGCTTGTAGCAAGAGCAATCCATAAGAATTCTCTAAGAAAATCAAAACCTTTTGTAGTCGTTGACTGTACCACAATACCAGAAAATCTTCTTGAAAGCGAATTATTTGGTCACGAAAAAGGAGCATTTACAGGCGCAACTGAGAGAAAAACTGGTCTTATAGAACTTGCTAATGAAGGCACTGTTTTTCTTGATGAAATTGGTGAATTGCCGATGGTTTTACAAAAGAAACTTCTTAGATTTTTACAGGAGAAAGAGATTTTAAGAATAGGAAGCACGAAAAGAATAAAGGTAGATGTGAGAGTAATTTCAGCGACCAATAGGAATCTTGAAACGGCAATAAAAGAGGGCGCATTTAGGGAAGACCTTTACTGGAGATTAAACGTAGTAAGAGTAATTCTCCCGCCTCTTAGAGAGAGAAAAGAGGACATACCCCTCTTGGTCAGGCATTTTTTAGATAAATATTCGAGAGAAAACAATAAACCAATTCCTCAACTTGAACCAGAGGTGATGGAAGCTCTTGTAGGTTATGATTGGCCAGGTAATATCAGAGAACTTGCAAATGTTATTGAAAGAGCTGTGGTTCTTTCTCCATCAGGTGTGATTTCAATGAAACATCTTCCAAAAAGAATTCAGGAAAAAAGTGGGTGGACATTTTCAAATGAAAACTCCTTTAATCTTCTTGAAGTAGAAAAATCCTTAATACTTAGAGCTTTAAATTCTACAGGCTGGAATCAAACAAGAGCTGCTGAGATGTTAGGTATTTCGAGAAAACAGCTGAGAACAAAGATGAAAAATCATGGACTTCTATCTCAGTTAGAGGAGGATTAAAGCTATCTGTAAATTCTATCAAGAATATTTTTCCCACCTTTGTTTAATAACTCTTCAGCCAAATTTTTTCCAAGCTTTTCAGCCCTTTCAAGCAGTGAATTCTCATTAAATGACAAAGAACCAAAAGTTAAAAAATTCTCTCCTACTATCATTTCTTCTTTGCCTTCAGGATCACCTATCATTCCTTTTATTTTTAGTCCATCTTTAAAGATTTTTGCATGGCAAGCAATGGGGACCTGACAGCCACCTCCCATCACAGAGAGAAAGGCACGTTCTGCAATGACACAAACTGCTGTGGGCAAATGGTGTAGTGGATTAATCAATTCATTTATAAATTCATCGGTTACTCTTGTTTCTATTCCAACTGCTCCCTGTCCAATAGCTGGAATCATTTTATCTTCATCAAATATTTCTGTAACCATATTTTCAAAACCCATTCTTTTAAGACCAGCCAAAGCAAGGACAATTGCATCAAACTGGCCTTCCTTAATTTTTCTTATTCTTGTATCTACATTGCCCCTCAAAGGAGTTATGATTAAATTTTTTCTTTGAGCCTTTAATTGAACAGTTCTTCTTAAAGAACTAGTTCCAACAACTGCCTTTTCAGGAAGCTCATTGAGAAATTTGCCTTCTTTGCTAATAAAGGCATCTCTCGGGTCTTCCCTTTCGCAAATAGCAGATATGTGCAGACCTCTTGGAATTTCAGTGGGAACATCTTTCATACTGTGAACAGCTATATCCACTTTTTCCGAAAGAAGAGCTTCTTCTATTTCTTTTACAAATAGTCCTTTGCCACCAATTTTTGCAAGAGGAGCATCAAGAATTTTATCTCCCGTTGTTTTTATTTTTACTATTTCGATTTCTAATTTTGGATATAATGTTTGAAGCTTATTTTTAACCCAATTAGCCTGCCATAGCGCGAGTTTACTGCCTCGTGTTCCAATGAATATCTTATTCCTCATCGTTTTCAATTCCAAATAACCTCCTTGCTGCAAAAATAAGTGTTTCCTTGTCATCGAAGTTATTCTTGAGGGCAACTGTTGGAGAGTGCATTATTTTATTTATTATGCTTTGAGTTAAATAATCTATAGAGTTAAGAATGTCAGGCGGAAGATCTTTAAATTTAGACCTAAATTTTTCAATTTCCTCTTGTCTTATCTGTTCTGCCTTATTTCGAATAGATATTATAACAGGTACGCTTTGAAGTGAATTCAACCAAAGAGAGAATTTCTCACTTTCTTCTTTGACGATGTCTAATGCTTTGTTTGCTTCTTTTTGTCTTTCAAGAATATTTGAATCAACCACATTCTGGAGGTCATCAATATTGTATAAATAGATGTTATCTATTTCATTGCATAGAGGGTCGATATTTCTCGGTACGGAGATATCAATAAGGAAAATTGGCTTATGTTTTCTCTCTTGCATAACCTCTTTCATCATTTTATCAGTAATGATATAGGAAGGAGCTCCTGTGGAACATATTACAATGTCTACCTTTGAAAGTACTTCCTTTAGATTTTCAAAGTTAACAGCGTAACCACTAAACTTTTCTGCTAACTCAACGGCTCTTTCATAAGTTCTGTTCGTTAAATAGACATTTTTTATTCCGCCTCCAATAAGATGTCTCATAGCAAGTTCAGCCATTTCTCCAGCACCAACAAGAAGAATTGATTTCTTAGAAAGATCGTGGAATACCTTTTTTATGAGTCCAATAGCTGCATAACTCACAGATACAGGATTTTCAGCTATTCGGGTTTCATTTCTTACCCTCTTAGCAGTAAAGAGAGCTCTTTTCATCAGATGATTTAAAATTAAGGATGTAGTTTTTTCTGCGAGAGCAATTTCATAGGATTCTTTAACCTGACCTGTTATTTGAGGTTCTCCAACAATCATAGAATCAAGACTTGAGGTTACTTTAAAAAGATGTTCTACTGCCTCTTTCTCTTCATATATGTAAAGGTATTTTTCAAAAGTTTTTCGTTCAATTTGGTGAAAATCAGATAGGAAATTTTTTATAATTTCCTCAAGAGGCTTATTATTATCATTATCATAGGCATATATTTCTACTCTGTTACAGGTTGAAAATATAACTGTCTCACTAATTTCTTCATTTTGAGTAAGGTATTTGAGAGCCTCTCTGATTCGTTCCTTTGAATTAAATGCAAGTCTTTCTCTTATTTCAACAGGAGCGGTTTTATGATTTAGTCCAACAACTATTAGGCTCATAGGGGCTTATGAAAACTTTCTGTTAAAAGATTTATACCAAAAAAGCCAAAAATTACAAGAAGAAAGGCAAAAATGGTAAGATAGGCAGCCTTTTTCTTTCTCCAGTCCCCTTTTATTCGAAGATAGAAAATAGAAAGATATACTACCCAAGTTAAAAAACTCCATATTTCTTTTGGATCAAAGAGAAACCCAAGAATATTAAGATACTTAACTAATCCAACTAATAAAGCTATTGTGTATATTGGAAAACCCCAAAATATCAGTCTGTAGTTTATTTTATCTAAAACTTCAAGACTGGGAAGGATATTGCCAATACCACCAAATTTTTTATTTTTTATTGCTTTTTCATGGATAAGATATAAGATACTAAAAACAAAGGCGAGACTAAAAAGGGCTATACCAAAAACTGCCATCAAAGCATGCATATCAATCCAAATACTTTTAAGTTCTGGTTTTATCAATGGAATGTTTCTTGAAAAAAAGGCACTTATGAACATAAATAAGAAAATTATTATTACAGAAAAATTTAGAATCTTCCCTTTATATGAAAACCAAAGCCAGATTGAAGTTATCATTATACTCCAGGTAAAGAAAGAGGTTGCCTCATGCATTGAAAAAACAGGAGCCTGTGATGATTTTATATATCTGATTATTAAGTATAGAGTATGAAGCGCAAATCCAGAAAAACTTACTACCAAAACAGACTTATCGAAGTCATCCTTTTTTCTAAAAATGCCTGCCATGCTTAGCAGAAAACCAGCAAAATAAAGAGTAAGGGCAAGTTCAAAAAAAATAGTTCCCATTAGAAACAGCCAAGCTCACATTTTCGGATTTTTATCTTAAGTTCATTTGCAAGCCTGCCAACTTCAATATAGGGTATCTTAAGCTCTTCAGCAATTTTTCTTGCCTCTGCACAGGCAATTTTTCCATTATTACTTCTCTCTTTAAGGGCTTCTTCAATTTTTTTTCTCATTTCTATTTTTTCGATTTGCTCCATTATCTCCTCCGTTTCGTATTCCCATTTAATTACAATATCTGCTCTTTCCAAAACTTCTTTTGCAGATGGTTTATTGTTAGCATTATTTTTGTCAATGAATATTATAACATCAGTTTCCATAGTTCTTACCAGAGAATTTCCTTCCACTAAAACAATCTTTTTTTGATTGGTCGCATAAAGATCATTTATTTTTGCTTTTAAATTTCTCGTAATTTCAGACAAATCTGCTTCTGTTGCTTTTACCCATATTACCATATCAGCACCAGCTTTTTTCATTCTATCTGTATCTTTTGATTTATGGTCATGGTCAACAGGATCAATAATTATGCTTGAATAAAGAGATGTTTTTGTAAATTTAATACCTATTAGGGGTATATTTTTAAATTTCTGTTTTATTCTCCTAATAAGATTTTCTGCAAGGGTGGTTTTTCCATCACCACTTTTTCCAGAACATATACCAATTGATAGCGTCTCCATGTCTAAGTTTCGTATTTTACCTTCAGTTCTTTGTACTTTTTATTCCAACGTATTATCCTTCCATAAAGATCAATTGTAAATATTGCTTCAGGAATTAATCTAAGGATACGAGTAAGAATTCTTTTTTCCATTGGTAAGTTTATTTTACAAAAATTAAGAGATTCTTCACCACCTTTGGAGTGGCTCGGAGAAGTGCTCCGAGGGACGCTTGTCCTGAAGAATCTCTTAAAGTAGCTTTATTTCTTTTTTACAACCATTACTGGACGGGATACGGTTCCTATTACTCTCTCTGTTACACTGCCCATGAAGAATTTCTCTATACCAGTTTTTCCATAGGTGCCCATAAATATGATTCCTGCCTGATTTTTATTAGCAGCATCAACAATTTGTTCAAATGGCTCACCCTTTGCCACTATTGTCTGCACTTTTAATCCTTCTCTTTCAGCAGACTCTTTAACTGTTTTTACTGCTTCTTCTGAGTAAGCTAAGTCACTGTCTCTTTTTGCAACTGAAACCGCAATAAGTTCGCTGTTAAATCTTTTTGCTGCTGCTATTGCCTCTGCTGCTGCCACATTGCTATATACCGAACCATCTGTGGCAACCAATATTTTCGCAAAGGTTAAAACAGCTCCAGTAGGCACTACCAGTACTTTGCATGGTGCATTGCCAATTACTTTTTTGCCAACTGCACCAAGCATAACACCCTTTTTACCGAGAATTATTAAATCAACGCTGTTTTTAATTGCCTCATCAATGATGTATTTATAAGGTTCAGGTCCTGTGTAACTTATAGTTTCGCACTTAACTTGAGCTTTTTCTGCAATAGCCTTTATCTCATCAAGTGCCTGCGCTGCTCTTTTTTCTAAAACATCAACAACCTGTGGAAGAGTTTCCACAAATTCTGCTGCAAAAACCGGTACTTCAGCAACGCATATGGCATAAATTGTGCTTCCACAGGGTTTTGCAAGTTCGATAGCTGCCTGCACTGCAAATTTTGCTGCTTCTGACCCATCAGTGGCAATAAGAATTTTATCTAACTTTGTCAATGGACATGCACCAATTGTCATTTTAGACCTCCTTTTTAACTTTTGCTTTCTTAGTAGAAAGCCCTAAACCCTCAAAAAGATATAGCACCCCAAATCCATACCAAATTGTATATATAACATAAAAGGCAAGAAGACCTGTTGCAATACCTGCTTTTTCTGTAATTTTTACAGCAGTGATTCCATAGAAGTTATAGGCTGGCTCAATTGCTTTGGTCATCACATTCTTTACGAAATTGGCATCTTCAGCTTTTTTGTCAAGTGTCAATCTCTTGTTTATAAGGCTTAGAGCATTGTGCCACTGTCTAAACATCTGTTTCATCTTTTCGTCATCGGTAACATCGTATTTTTTCTTTATAAATTCACCGTTGTTCTTATACATTTGGTCAGAGTCTTCAAGAGCTGCCATCATTAATGCTCCAAAATCACCTAAAATGCGAACCTTTGAGCCTTCAACTGTAACTTGGGCGCCGTTAATTGTAAATACTTTAGCAATTCTCTCAGCTCTTTTTTCAGCGTCACCTGGCTTGTCACCAGCTTTCTTGGCATCTATTGTAATATCTAAAGCCTTACCCTGATATTTTTCAACTTCCTTCTTTAATTTGGGAATTTGATATGCAGAAGCCTTAGCAAGTTTATTAAAAAGGTCATCGCTGTATTCAAGGCCATTCAGGCCTTCTCCGTATATAGGAGCGAATATTAATATAAGCACTCCTACAAAACTAGCAAGTAATATTATTCCCCAAGTTAGATGTTTTTTGTCGGCTGCCATCTTATCCCTCCTCCTTAAAGGCTTTTAAATTTTTAAAGAAACTTCCAAAAACCCATAGAGCAAATCCTCCAACTGCTGCCCAGAACACAATATTTCCAACGAGCATTATGATATCACAGGCTTCCTTTGATATGGACCATAACTCAAGGCTTCTGAGCTTATCCGGAACAACACTTGCTCTGTTTGCAAATCCTGCAAGAATTGTGAGAACCCAGAATCCTCTGATGACCATTCCAGGAACAACCTTAGTTGTAAGTGCGCCAATTTGAATTCCAATAAGTGAACCGAGAAGAAGTCCCATTGCTAAGGTATAGAAAACATAACCGTAAATTGCATACTGGGTAATTGATGAATATCCAGCTGTAAATATTATCTGAAGAATGTCGGTTCCAACCGTGGTAGGTGTAGAAACTCCAAGAACGTAGACAAAAAGTGGAAATGTCACAAAACCTCCACCAACACCCATAACTGCGGCAAGAAGACCTACTACAAAACCGCATATGGTAACAAAAAGCCAAGAAATCCTTCTTCCACCAAAGTCTTCATCAAAGTTTATCATAGGAGGGATATTGATTTTTTGAATGCTAATGGCAAGATTAGTTGTTGTCATTGGTCCGCCACCGTGAGCATCCACATGTCCTCCACCTTTGGATGCTTTTTTAAGCTTTATAAAATCCTTTAATCCGTAGAAACCCAGAAAACCAAGGATAATTGCATATATAATGCTAATGAATGCCTCGCTCATTACAGGGTCGGTGTTATAAATTGCTCTCTGAATGTAACCTCCAGTTGTAGCACCAACCACAGAACCAAGAACAAAGGCCACTGCAAGACCAACACACACATTTCCGAGCTTTTTGTGAATAACTGTACCCATGATTGCTTTAGCGAAAATATGAAATTGGTCTGTGCCTACTGCAAGAATACCTTTCACTCCAGCAGCCATCAAAGCAGGTGCAATAATAAATCCTCCACCTGCACCAATACAGCCTGTAATAAGTCCTGCTGCAAGTCCTACTGCGATAGAAGCTATAAAAATTGTGGTGGTGTAATGGGATGGTGCATAGGCTGATTTTCCACCTAAAAAGTCAGCAGCACCTAAAAAAGATACGAGAACAATTGGAGAAATGAGAGCAATCAAAATTAAGAGCCTCTTCTTGTTCTTAAGGATGTTGTCAGACATTTGTTTTTCCCACTTGGCCTGGTATATTGCACCAGCCATCATAAGTTCGTAAAGTTTCCTTACCTTACTCATTCCACAGCCTCCTCCTTTTAAATTTCTTGTTTTTAATTAAAGACTTTTACATTTACACAAAACATTTAATTCCCTTTTTCTTTTCACCTCCCTTCTTTTTTTGTTTTTCAGACTTTTTGCTGAGTCTGTCAAACTCCTTCGGTTTAGAAAAGGTTATTGACACCAAAAGATCTTTCATTTTTTTTAAGACTTTTTTCATATGTAAAATTTATGCAATTGATATGCCAGATTTGGAAGTGAGATAATATAAAGAAAAAATGTCGTCAAATAGTTGTCGAATGCAACAGATTATTGCATTTTTATGATTTTTTTAAAAAAGAAGTATATAAAATAAATAGTAAATGGTGCAACAAAATGTTTCAGTTAAAATTATGTGGCGATTTTATAATGTTTTAATTTGCGCTGAAGTTGTTGTCTGTGTATTCCAAGTAATTCTGCTGCTTTTGAAATATTTCCTCTGCTTTTCTGAAGGGCTGACCAGATTAACTCTTTTTCAAATGTATCTACGGCTTCCCTTAAGTTTCCCTGCGTTGATTTTTTTGAATGTGGTGTTTTTAGTAAATAGGCTGGTAAATCTTTAACGGTAATTTCCGCTGAAGAGGTAAATGCAATGGCTCTTTCAATAATATTTTCAAGTTCTCGTACATTTCCTGGAAAGGAGTGATTCATTAAAGCATCGAGGGCTTCCTCGGTAATACCTCTTATGGTTAAATCTTTTCTTTTATGAGCGTGTTTTTTTATAAAGAATTCGACAAGAGATGGAATGTCCTCCTTTCTATTTCTAAGAGGAGGAATTTCAATATTAATTACATTTAAGCGGTAAAAAAGGTCTTCCCTAAAACTACCTTCTTTACAGGCTTTTTGAATATCCTTATTGGTAGCTGCAATAAATCTTACATCAACTCTTACGGGATGATTTCCGCCTATTCTTATAAACTCACCTTCTTGAATAACTCTTAAAATTTTTGTCTGGAAAAGAGCAGATACATCTCCTATTTCATCAAAAAATAGAGTGCCCTTATCAGCCCATTCAATAAGTCCTTTTTTAGTATAGTTTGCACCTGTAAAAGCACCCTTTTCAAATCCAAAAAGCTCAGATTCCAAGAGTGTATCTGGTATGGCTGTGCAGTTTATAACAATAAAGGGATTATCTTTTCTGTCACTTAATTTATGAATAGCCCTTGCCACAATTTCTTTTCCTGTTCCTGATTCGCCTGTAATAAGAACATTGCTATCAGTAAGAGCTGCCTTTCTTACTCCGCAGTATACATCCTCCATTATTCTACTTGTTCCAATTAGCCCTTCTATTTCTACCTTAGGCTTATCCTTAAAATTCTGGAAAATTTCTCTCATTGAATTATCTTTAAGAGGTTTTTGAAGAAAATCAGTTGCTCCTAATTTCATAGCCTTCACTGCTAAGTTTACATTTGGTTTTCCAAAGACAATTACAGGCATGTATTGTTTTAGTTCTATGAGTCTTTTTTCCCATCCTTCTGAGTCAATATCGAGAAAGGCAATATCATAGTTAGAAAAGGTCGCATTAGAGTTCGCTTTTGCTTTATTTGTTTTTCTAAGAGTTATTCCGATTGAGTCAAAAATTTCAAAAAGGCTCTTTGCTTCATCGGAGATTACAAGAACACTGAATGATCTTAAAAAAACCATTGAGTTAAAAATAGAACATTTAAGGCTCTGTTGTCAATAAGTTATAATAAAAAAATGAACTCCTTTGAAATCTCACATGAAGAACTCACTCCTCTTATGCGACAATACTTCAAAATAAAGGAGCAGTATGCAGATGCAATAGTTTTTTTTAGACTGGGTGATTTTTATGAGATGTTTGGAGAAGATGCGGTCATTGCTTCTCGAATACTCTCAATAACCCTTACATCAAGAGATAAATCAAAGGATAATCCCATACCCATGTGTGGGATTCCTTACTTTTCAGCAGACTCCTATATTGAGAAGTTGATTCGAAATGGGTACAAAGTAGCCATATGTGAACAAATAGGAGATCCAAAATCTGCAAAAGGTATTGTTAAAAGAGAAGTGGTTAGAGTAATCACTCCTGGAACATATCTACCTGATGGAGTTAAGGAGAATCTCTATACCATGTCTGTCTATCCATCCAAAGGAAAAATAGGTATTGCTTTAGCCGATGTGACCACAGGTGAGTTTTACCTATATGAAACAGATAAGAACATGGTTGATGAATTTACCCGTTTTGAGCCAAGAGAGATAGTCCTTCCCATGAGTTTAGAAGATAGTTTCCGTTTTGAAGAAACTCCATATCATAAAACCTATCTTGAAGACTGGAAGTATGAATACATTGGAGCATATAAAAGTCTTCTTGAACATTTCAAAGTGGCTTCTCTTAAAAGTTTTGGCGTGGAAGACCTGCACAATGCCATATGTGCCGCTGGCGCACTTTTAAAGTATTTGCAGGAAAACAAACAAATAGTTAATTTCAAAGAATTAAAAGTATTAAACCTTTCAGAGTACATGCTTCTTGATAGCGCAACAAAGAGGAATCTTGAAATTTTTTCCTCCCTTGATGGAAGCAGGGAGGGCTCGTTGATTTGGGTTTTAGATGAGACATTGACTCCTATGGGCACCCGTTTTCTGAGAAATGCCTTATCCTGTCCTCTTCTTAAAAAAGAAGAAATAGAAAAAAGGCTCAATGGTGTTGAAGCTTTTTTAAGAGATTTTTATTTAAGACAAGAGACTGAAAAAATTTTAAAGGATTTTCCTGATATTGAAAGGATTTCTCTTAAAGTAAAAAGCCAATCAATAACTCCTCGTGAATTAAAAGCCTTAGAGTTTGGTCTAAAAAAAATCCCATTGCTAAAAGAAGCTTTAAAAAAAGGTAATGATTTTTTAAGGCAGATGGGAGAATTGCTTAATGAAGTTACTGAAGGAGTTTCTCTAATAGAGTCAGCTTTAGTAGATAATCCACCAAATGTAATCTCTGAGGGAGGAATTTTTAGGGATGGATACAATCAAATGGTTGATGAGCTTAGAGCCTTGAGTAGAGAGAGTAAAAAGTATATAGTTCAGATTGAATCAGAGGAGAAAAAACGCACAGGAATAAACTCTCTTAAGATTGGATATAACAGGGTTTTTGGATATTATATTGAAGTAACTAAGCCAAATCTTCATCTCGTTCCATCTAAATATATAAGAAAACAAACATTAGCCAACGCAGAACGATTTATCACTGAGGAATTAAAAGAGCTTGAGTCAAAACTAATTACTGCTGAAGAAAAGTTAAAGGGAATTGAGGGTGAACTTTTTGAAGAACTGGTAAAGAGACTGATGCCCTATACAGGAGCTATTTTAAATAATGCTGAGTTAATTGGTTTTATTGATTTCCTTCTTTCCCTATCGAAAGTATCGGCAAAGTATAATTATGTGAGACCAGAAATTGTCTGCGAAGATTTAATTGATATAAAAGAGGGAAGACATCCGGTTATTGAAAGACTAATACAATTAGGGAAACTACCCGAAGGAAGATTTATTCCCAATGATCTTCTAATAGGAACAGAAGACCAGAAAATTATCATACTTACAGGACCTAACATGGCAGGAAAATCTACCTATATGCGGCAGAATGCTCTTATTGTGCTTATGGCTCAGGTTGGTTCTTTTGTTCCTGCACAATCTGCAAAAATAGGTATTGTTGATCGAATTTTTACTCGCATAGGAGCCTCTGATTTTCTTTCAAAAGGCCAAAGTACTTTTATGGTTGAAATGATTGAAACAGCTAATATTCTTAATAATGCTACATCAAAGAGTTTCATTCTTCTTGATGAAGTTGGAAGAGGCACAAGTACTTTTGATGGGATAAGTATAGCATGGTCAGTGGTAGAGTATATAGCAGAAAGGATTAAGGCAAGAACTCTTTTTGCCACCCACTATCATGAACTTACGGATATTGCTTTCAGTATTGAAAGCGTTAAAAATTTCACAGTAGTTGTAAAAGAATGGGGTGATGAAATAATTTTTCTTAGAAAGATTGAAAAAGGTGGAGCTGATAAAAGTTACGGAATTCAGGTAGCAAGACTAGCCGGTCTTCCATCAGAGATTTTAAATCGTGCAAAGGAAGTTTTAAGTCGCCTTGAGAAAAAGGAAAGGGAGATATTTTCTCCAAAGGCAAGACAACTGGATCTTTTCTTCCAAGGTGATCCCATAAAGGCTGAGCTTGCAAAGCTTGATATAGAAAATATATCACCGCAAAGAGCGATAAAGAAACTTAGAGAATTAAAGGAGATGTTAAGAGATGATTAAGGTAGGTCTTACAGGTAATATTGGCATGGGCAAAAGTACCGTATGTGAACTTTTTAAAAAACTTGGTGCCCATGTGATAGATACAGACAAAATAGTGGAAGAACTTTTTAATGATACAGAGATAGTTCAAGAGATAAAGAGTTTATTTGGAGAGGATACTGTTAAAAATGGAAAAGTTGATAAAAAATTCATTTCTCAAATAGTTTTTGAAAATCCATTAATGCGTATTTATTTGGAAAATCTTCTTCATCCAAAAGTTTTTGAGCGGATTGACGAAATTATAAAAAAAATTCCGCTAAGAGGAGAGCCTAACATTGTTATCGTAGAGGCTCCGATAATTTTTGAAAGAGGGTATCAGAACCGTTTTGATCTGATAATAACAGTTTTTACCTCTGAAGACATAGCCTTACAGCGGCTTGAGAAAAAGGGAATTTCAAGGGAGGAAGCATTAAAGAGATTAAAAAGTCAGTTTCCAATCGAGATGAAAAAAACAAAGGCAGATTATATAATAGATAATTCAGGAAGTATAGAAGCTACGGCAGAACAGGTTGAGGCTATATTTCAAAAATTGTTAGCAATGGAGAGAAAATATGCAGGTAATTAAGGGAGTTGAAAAGCTTGACTGTGAAAATACGGTTATAACCATAGGTAATTTCGACGGAGTTCATATTGGACACCAAAAAATATTTGATTTTGTAAAAAGAAAAGCCAAAGAAATAGGAGGTAAAAGCGTAGTTGTCACTTTTACTCCGCATCCAATAAAAGTTTTATTTAAAGATCACCCATTAAAGCTAATTACAACCTGTGAAGACAAGATAAAGTTAATTGACAATTGTGGTGTAGATATACTAATTTTAATTCCTTTTACATTAGAATTTGCTCAGATAGAGGCAGAGGATTTTGTTAAAAACATTCTTTTTGAAAAACTCCATGCGAAATGGGTGGTTGTTGGATATGATTATCGCTTTGGAAAAGCAAGAAAGGGAGATAGAGAATTGCTTAAAAAGCTTGGTACCAAATATGACTTCAAAGTAAAAGTTCTTAAGGCTTATAAAAAAAAGGGAAAAATACTCAGTAGTACTGCTGTAAGAGAAGCACTCAGGGAGGGAGACATTAGAGAGGCTAATCTTTTCTTAGGAAGAGCCTATCATATAGATGGTGAGGTTATTAAAGGAGCAGGAAGAGGCTCTTCAATACTCGGATATCCTACAGCAAATATTTTACCTAAACAGGAGATTATTCCTAAGGAAGGTGTATACGCAGTAAAAGTAACTATTCCACATTTGTTAAAGACCTTCAAGGGAGTTGCAAATATTGGGAAAAATCCCACTTTTGGTAATAAAAATTTAAGCTATGAGGTTCACATTCTTGATTTTTATGATAATCTTCTCTCCCGAGAAATCAGGGTTCATTTTATTTCAAGATTACGAGATGAGAAGAAATTCTCATCACCTCAAGAACTAAAAGAAGGCATAGCAAGGGATATTGAAAAGGCAAGAGAAATTTTTAAGAAGGATAGAACAAAGCTATTTTTAAAGTAGAAAAGATAGTTTTTTAATTGTCAATCCGTTTTCCATTTTTGTTATAATAAGAAGATAATTTTAAATGAATGATTTCTATCAACAAATTGCATCAGTTGCAAAAGTTGAACCTTTAGAGGAAAACCTTATTGTCTTTGCCGAACCGGGTCAGATAAAAGAAATTGTTAATATTGTCAAAATTCAAAATGCCCGTTTTGTTCATTTAACAGCAATTGATTTCTCAGAGAAGAAAAACAAAATAGAGCTTAACTATTTTTTTCTTCTGCTAAAGGATAAGTTAAACATTATATTAAAAACCGAGCTTGACTCAACCAATCCTATCATTTCATCCATCTCGGAGATAATTCCAGGAGCTATTTGGGCTGAAAGAGAGTGTAAGGACCTTTTTGGAGTTAACTTTGAAGGACATCCTGATCCAAGAAGGCTTGTTCTTGCCGATGATTGGCCAGATAATATTTATCCGCTTCGAAAAAACTTTTCCTATAATTCCAAACCTAAGGTTAAATCTGAGACGACTGTAGAACTTAAAAAGCCCGGTGAGGGTAAAACAGTTATTCCCATAGGTCCGTTTTATCCATCCTTAGAAGAACCAGCTTATTTTAGACTTATAGTTGAAGGCGAGGAGATTGTTGATTTTGATTATCGAGGATTTTATGTTCATAGAGGAATCGAAAAGCTTGCAGAAAGTGCTCTTAATTATCAGCAAATTCCCTTTCTTGCAGAGCGTATTTGTGGTATATGTGGTTTTGTTCATAGCACTGCTTATTGTCAAGCAGTTGAAAAAGCAGGAGGTATAGAAATTCCTGAGAGAGCAAAATATATTCGCACAATCTTCCTTGAACTTGAAAGACTTCATAGCCATCTTCTCTGGGTTGGTCTTGCTGCTCACATTGTTGGTTTTGATACTCTTTTTATGCAGGCATGGCGAATAAGAGAACCTGTAATGTATCTTTGTGAACTTATTACAGGTAATAGAAAAACCTATGGTATTAATATTGTTGGTGGAGTGACAATAGATGTGCTTCCAAAGCATCTTGAGGATATGAAGGAAGTGCTGAATCAAATTGAAAAAGAGGCAAGAGAAATAAGAGAAATAATTCTTGAAGATGAGGTTCTTCAGCTAAGATTTAAAGATGTTGGTAGGCTAACCGAAGATGATGCTATGAAATATTTTGTGGGTGGCCCTGTTGCTCGAGCATCAGGAGTAGAGATTGATATAAGGGCTAATTTCCCTTATGCTGCCTATTCTAATATAGATTTTCGCATACCGCTTAGAAAAGAAGGAGATGTTTGGGCAAGAACCCTTGTGAGACTTGAGGAGATTTTTATCTCAATAGGTATTCTTAGGACTATAATAAACAGTTTACCAGAAGGCAACACATCAACTAAGGTGGTAAAAATAGAACCTTGGCGTGAAGCGATATCCTATGTTGAAGCACCTAGAGGACAGCTTTTTCACTATGTTATGACTGGTCCTGAGGGAAGGCCTTATCGTTGGAGTGTAAGAGCTCCCTCTTATCAAAATTATCAGGCACTTTCTGTTTTGCTTAAAGGTGGTTCAATAGCAGATGCTCCACTAATCATTGCAAGTATTGACCCATGCTTTTCCTGTACAGAAAGATTTGAAGTATTGGATAGAAAGAACAAAAAAGTGGATATTTACACAGCTAAGGATTTACGAAAATGTTTAGAAGCAAACTAAGAGCGCTTCTTCTTTCTTCAAGGCATAAGAAAATAATAAGACACTATCCTTTTGTTCCTGTAACACCACCTGAAAATCTCAGAGGAAGACTTGAGGTATTTGCTGATAGATGTATTGGATGTGGAAATTGTGTCAGAGTATGTCCATCTCGCTTGATAGAAATTAAAAGTTCCGATGAAGAGAAGGCTGTTATTTTTTATGCTGGAAGATGTATCTACTGCGGAAGATGCGCAGTTAGTTGCCCTGAAAAGGCAATTCAGATAACCCATGAATTTGAGCTTGCTACAGATAATAAGAATGATCTTGAGATTATAATCAAAATAAAAATGGTAAAGTGTCGCCAATGTGGCAAGCCTTTTATTACTCAAAACATGTTTAACAAACAGGTGGCAAAGCTTGAAGACAAAAGCGAAGAGAACATAAGCAGACTTATGTTATGCGCTGAATGTAAGAGAAAAAGCCAAAGTAGAGGGAATGAGTAAATGGATGTTCTTCTTATTCAGTTGTTAGTTCCATTTTTTGGAGCAATTATATGTTATCTTTTTAAAAGCAGGGCATCTGGATTAGTAGCAAGTTTTTTTGCTCTCATGACATTTTCTTTGACATTATTTAATATTCTGACTAGCCTTTCTTTTACTCAAAAAACGGATTATCAATGGGATTTCTTTTCATGGCTTAACATTCCATTTTCTTTTGGCCTTTTTACAGACGGGTTAAGCTCACTTATGCTTATTTTAATTACTCTGATCGGCCTTTTTGTGATTCTATATTCTGTTGGTTATTTAAGCCCAAATAACCGAGATCATGGCTTTTATCCACCATATGGTAGTTATTACTTTTTAATGCTTCTTTTTATTGGAGCAATGATTGGAGTTGTCACATCAAAGAATTTTCTTCAGGTCTTCTTATTTTGGGAAATTACTACTATTTGCTCCTGGGCTCTTATTTCTTATATGAGGGACAGCAAAGGGATTTTTTCAGGCTTTAAGGCTTTCATAATGACTCACATTGGAGGTATCTCTTTTTTAGTGGCTTTGGGAATACTCTATGTAGAGGCTAAGTCTTTTGATTTTTCCTCTATCTCAGTTTTACCACCTACTGAAAAGTTTTTGGTTTTTGGCCTGTTGTTTTTTGCAGCTTCTGCTAAATCTGCACAGATCCCTCTTTTTACATGGCTTCCAAATGCAATGGTTGCACCCACTCCTGTTAGTGCCTATTTACATGCGGCGGCTATGGTAAAGGCAGGAGTTTATCTTATTGCCAGGATATATCTTTCAAATCCTGAACTATCAGCTAATTGTGCCTTTATTGTTGCAGTAGTCTCTATTCTTACAATGCTTATTTCGGTAATTTTATACTACATTCAAGATGACCTTAAAAGTCTTCTTGCCTATTCAACAATTGGTCACCTCGGATATATTCTTTTTGGTGTGTCTCTCGGAATTTTTGGCTCAATAACCGGTGGAATTGGAGGTATTTTCCATATAATAAATCATGGTTTTGCTAAGGGACTTCTATTCCTCTGTGTTGGTGCAATTTCCTATGCAACGGGTTCTAAGAGCATAAATGAACTTAGAGGCATAAGCAGTAAGTTTCCATTTTTAGCCGTATGCTTTATTGTTGGGATGTTTTCTATTGTCGGAATTCCTCCCTTTTCAGGCTTCTGGAGCAAGTTCATGATTTTTACCGGTGCTTTTGAACTAAAATACGGACCTCTAACTTTTTTCGGCATACTGGCCATATTTGAAAGCTTGCTTTCCTTTTGTTGGTATATTTTTGTAGGACATAGAGTTTTTTTTGGAACACCATCGGAAAAAGTTCTAAATGCTCACAAGGATTTACCGTTTTCAATGAGAATATCATTGGTCTTGCTACTTTTCTTTACTATTATTTCACCTCTTCTTGGATATCCTTTTGTAAAGGTTCTTTATGGAGGAGTTTAAATGGAATACCTTTATTTTTCCTTTCTATCTTTAACTTTAGGCGCTCTGCTTACAGCCTTAATCAGGAATAAAATTGGGAGCGGAGTTCTGGCTGTTCTTTTTACATCTATTAGTGCAGTTTTGCTTATTGACCTGGCTTTAGATGTTCTTTTCAATAATAAAATATTTGAAGAAGAAGTGTTCTCTCTACTTCCACTTCTTAATGCTTCTATTTTTATTAGAGTGGATGCTCTTTCTGCTTTATTTCTTTTAATTGTGGCAATTGTATCTTTCTGTGTTTGTCTTTTCTCAGTTAAATATATAAGCAGTTATAGCCAATCGTCATTGTCCTTTTATCCACCAATTCTGTCTCTTTTTGCATCTTCAGTAGGCTTAGTCTGTATAAAGGATTTGCTTTTTTTTATCCTATTTTGGGAAATGATGACCCTTACTTCATGGATTCTTGTTGTTTTTGAACGAGAGAAAAAGCAAGCCCTGAAAGCAGGACTTCAGTACTTTATCGCCACCCATGTGGCAACAGCCTTTTTAATTCTTGCTGCGGTTATTATTTATTCATATTCCAATTCCTTTGAATTTTCAGAAGTTTATAAGTCCTTAGGTAATATTTTGGTTAACAATTCTTTATTGGGCAATTTTCTCATATTTTGCTTTTTTATAGCCTTTGTTACAAAGGCTGGAGTTTTACCTTTTGGTTTCTGGCTTCCAAATGCTTATCCTCAACCTCCATCTTCAGCTTCATCTTTTTTTGGTGGCGTCATGTCAAAACTTGCTGTTTATGCAATATTGCGATTCTTTTTATCGGTAATTCCTCTATCTTCAACCACTGAAGCATGGGGATTTGTGATTGCCTTTTTTGGCGTTATATCTATTTTTATTGGAACGATTGCAGCGCTTACCCAGGATGAGGCAAAAAGGCTTATGTCTTTCCATGCGATTGGACAGGTGGGCTATATGCTTCTCGGTATAGGTGTAGGAATTTATTTTATCCATATTAGTCCTTTCCTGAGTGTTATTGCTCTTACAGGAGGCATTTTTCATGCTTTTAATAACTCCATATATAAAAGTCTCTTGTTTCTCAATGCAGGTGCGATTTTCTATAAAACATCAACTACGGATTTAAATAGAGTGTCAGGTTTAATCAAAGTTATGCCTTTAACTGCTCTTGCTGCAATGGTTGGGGCCCTCTCAATAGCTGGAGTGCCTCCTTTTAATGGATTTGTTTCAAAGTTGCTTATTTTTGAGTCTTCCATTTGGTCAGCAAGAGTTAATGAAGCTTTATTTTTAGTTAAAGGAGCATTTATTATTTTTGGAATTATTTCGATATTTATCTCAGCAATTACACTGGCATCCTTTCTTAAGTTTATCAATTCTGCCTTTATGGGTAAATTTAAGGAAGAGGACATTAAAGGAGGAAGACTCTCATGGAGCATGACTTTGCCCCAGATAATTCTTGCGACTATATGCGTTGTTACTGGACTTTTTCCATCTGTACCTATCAAATTTATGTATGACGCAATTTTGGTATCAAGCAAGATAAATTTGCCAGATTTTAACCAGGTTTTCAGTGCTGATATTGCGGGAATTGGTATTAACTACTGCCAGAGTTGTTTATCCTCTGGTGCATGGTATCCTCTTTTTATTATTTCTTCAACAATTATGCTTTCTTTAATTATTTTTAGCTTTGAGAGATATGCAGGGGCTAAAATTAGGGAAGTTAAGACATGGTATGGTGGTAAGGAGCATACTCCAGAGGAGGTAATATACACAGGACATAGTTTTTATCAACCTTTTAAAGAAATTGTTAGTTTCAAAGTAGGAGGGATTTATTTCAAAGGATTTTATCCCTCTGAGTTTCCTCCTTTAAAGTTTGCCTTTCCAAAGTGGATAACTAAAATTATTCAACCAGATGATTGGTTTTACTATCCTTTGGCAAATTTAATTTCAAAGTTTTTTGATAGAATGAGTAATTTTTATGAGAGATTAAACAGATACTATATTTTCTGGTTTGTGTTAGGTAGTTTGCTTGTAGGAATTCTTGTATTTTATTTTTATGGAGGGAAGCTGTGAATTTTACCTCCCTTTTTTTGTCAGTAATGGTTAATATATTTGTTGTTCTTCTTCTATCTCCTCTCTTTGATGGTTTTACGAGAAAAGTACGAGCCCTTATTCAAAGTCGTGTTGGTCCACCACCGCTTCAGTCCTATTATGATATCCTTAAGCTGATGGGTAAAGAAGACCTTAAGTCAACTATTAATCCTCTTTTTAGATTCTCTCCTTATCTCTCGGTAATAAGTATTGCAATGGCTTCTTTGCTCATACCTGTCACAGGACTCAATCCTCCTTTTAACTTTTTTGGAGATATATTTCTCTTTATATATATAATCACTGTTGTAGGTATCGCAATAATAATTACTGCATCAGCTTCTGAAAATCCCTTTGCCTATGTTGGAGCATCAAGAAAGATGATGCTTCATCTCTCTGTTGAACCCATTCTTGCCATCGCGCTTATAACTGGAGCTATTAACGCTGGCTCATTCAAAATTGGAGATATTGTTAGCTGGTATCACTTAAGTGGTCCTAATGTTTCAATGCTTTTAGCCACCGTTTGTGTATTTCTCTCTCTTCAAGCATTAATAGGAAAAATTCCCTTTGACATATCTGAAGCAGAGCAGGAAATAGCCGAAGGTGTTTTAATTGAATTAAGCGGACCTAAATATGCCTGCCTTAAATGGGCTAACATGGCAAGACAGGTTCTTTTCTGCCTGGTTTTCAGTCAGATTTTTATACCCTGGCCAATAACTGATAGTTTAATTTTAAATACACTTATAGCCCTTTTCAAAGTTACAATAATTATATTTATTAGCACTCTTATTGAATCGCTCAATCCGAGACTTAGAATAGACCAGGCGCTGAAATATAATCTTACATTAGCTGGATTTTCTCTAACAGCAATATTTTTAGCCTTGTTAGGAGTATGAGAATGGAAATAATCTATATAGCAATTTTATTTTTCGCCTTTCTCTCAGGAGAGTCAAAAAATCTTAAATTTTCCACATTTAGCCTAATTCCTCATTCATTACTCATTGCTACTTCTGTTTTTCTTCTTGGCTATTATCAAAAAATTCCATCTCTCTATTTAATAGCAGGGGTAGATTTTCTTGTAAGGGCTATTCTTATGCCCGTTCTTTTAATAATAATACTTAAACAGAGGCTTGAAAGAGAAACCAAACCTCTCATAACTCATGCTCTTTCTATAGCTCTTTCTGTGGTTCTTTTATCTGTAATTTTTAATCTTGTCGAAACACTTAAGATTCAAAAATTACCGGATGTGCTTTCATCCTTTTCCTGTGGCTTTACACTTGCTATTTATGGACTTTTTCTTCTTATCTCAAAGAGAGATATGGTAAAAATGATTATTGCATTTTTTATTATAGAAAACGGAATCCATTTTCTTATCATTGCTCTTATTCCGCATTTGCCAAAGGGTATAGAGCTTGCTCTTACCTTTAATTTTGTGGTTGCGCTGTTTTTATTCATCTATGTAACATTGAGACTTAATGAGATATTGGTTTTTGAGGAGATAAGGAAATTTAGAGAATCGAATATTTTTTATAAATCAAAGGAGTGAGTAAGAGATGGATTTCACAGGATTTATAAGTGTTCTTACCTTCAGTGGTCCAATGATTGGTTCTTTATTAGTATTTTTCTTTAGAAAAAATCTAATTTCTTCATCGGTGTCTCTTATTTCAATCTTTATAGCATTTTTATGTACACTCCTTTGTTCTTTTGAATTGGGAAAATCCGGTCAATATGTAATAGTTCCCTTAAATGGTTTTTACATAGATGGATTAAGTATTCTCATGCAGTTTATGGCTGAGATAGTTGCCTTTTTCGGAATTCTCTATTCTATTAAGGAATTACTTAAGCTTTATGAGCATAGAAAGAAAAATTTTTACCTTTTTTATTGTGCTATCCTTCTTTCTACAGGATTTATGAATCTATCATTTATGCTTAATAATCTCTTTCTTGTTTACATATCTTTGGAATTGAGTAGTATAGTGGCTGTATATCTTATAACCTTTAATCTTAGCAAAGAAGCATTAAAAGCAGGTTTTCGATATCTGTTAATTGTAAATATTGGAATACTTTTTAGTCTTGTTGGAATTGTCCTTTTATTTTATGCGACTGAAGGAAATGTTTTAATAGCTGATATGGGACAAAATGTTAGGGAACTATCAAAAATTATGGCCTTTATTTGCGCAGGCTTGTTTATAGTTGGATTTTTTACAAAGGCTGGACTTATACCTTTTCACACATGGTTACCTGATACCTATTCACAGGCACCAACAGCAGTGACAGTATTTCTTTCAGGAGGAATTACAAAAATTGGTTTGTATGGTGTTACAAGAACCTTGACTGTATTTAGCTCTCATTTAGAAGAAATAAAGCTCCTTGTTATTTTACTTTCCTCAGTAAGTATGCTTTTTGCAGCAATACTATCCTTTAGTCAGAAGGATGTAAAAAAGCTCATTGCTTATACCAGCATAAGTGAGATGGGAATAATAGCAGGAGCATTTGCAATTAATAGTTATCTTTCAATTTTTGGAGGGTTGTTTCATCTTCTAAATCATACTTTAATGAAAGCAACTTTGTTTTTTTCTATCGGAGCATTAATATACATTAAGGGCACTAAAATTATAGATGAACTCAAAGGCATAGGAAGGGAAAATACTTCTACAGCTACTTCTTTTTTTATAGGAGCCTTAGCTGTAGGTGGACTGCCCCTATTTGGTAGTTTTTATAGCTCTGTAACAATATTTCTTGCCTTTTATCAATCCAATATGCCCTGGACGTCAGTTTTACTTGCGCTTTCGGGTTTTATAAGTGCATTAGCTTTACTAAGAGCTGCAACAAAAGTTTTTTGGAGCAATGCCCATCCACAAATTAGCTTGCATGTTCCTTTAACACTCAAGTTTTGCTTTCTATTTTTTTCCTTTAGCCTTATTTTAGTTGGAATATTTCCTCAAACAGTCTATCCCTTACTACATATAGCGGCAATGGGGATATTAAAAATAGTGAATTAATAAGGATTATAGGAGGTTTTATGTCATTTTTAAAAAAAATAGCTCAAAATATGCTTAAAAAATCTATCTGGATATTTCATGTAAATACCGGTGCTTGTAATGGCTGTGACATAGAACTACTTGATATACTTACACCCTATTATGATATTGAGAGATTTGGGATGAAGGCAGTAAGCTCTCCCCGCCATGCAGATGCTCTTGTTATATCAGGCCCAGTAACTCGACCGACTGTAGATTTTGTAAAAAGTGTGTATGAAGCCACTCCTGAGCCAAAAATCGTTATTGCTCTTGGTTCCTGTGCAACAGCAGGAGGAATATGGTTTGACAGTTATAATGTAGTTGGTGGTGTTGATAAAATCATCCCTGTGAATCTTTATATTCCAGGATGTCCACCTCGTCCTGAGGCAATTTTGTTTGGAATAGCCCAGGCAATGGGTATTTCAAAGAAGAAAATTAAACCTCTTATTTCTGAACAAATTGGATATCAATGAATTTTTAAATAATCTAAGAGGTAGGGTTTTAATTGTTGGAATAGGAAATCCTCAAAGAGGGGATGACTATGTAGGTAGCTATATAGCAAAATATTTAGAAGGAAAACTCTCGATCCCAGTCATCGATTGTGAAGATCGTCCTGAGAGATTTTTAGATAAAATTACTAAAGAAAGGGCAGATACTGTGATTATAATTGATTCGATTCAGATGAACGAGGCTGCAGGAAGTTTTGCTTTTTTTTCTGAGGATAACTTTTATCAAGAGGGATTATTTACTCATGAGACAAATTTAGCTTTAATAATAAAGTATCTAAAGGAGGCTGTCTCTTCGCAGATTATTATTATAGGAATTCAACCGGAAAAAACTCAATACGGCGAGTCAATGAGTAAGAAGGTAAAAGAAACAGCAGACTTATTTTTAGAGATACTTATAAAAAAGTTGTCATCTATTAAATAGCCGAATGTTATGTTATAATTTCATAAAAACTTTTGGGAGGTTTAAAAATGTTTAAAGGTTCAATGGTGGCAATAGTTACCCCTTTTAAAAAAGGAAAGGTAGATGAAAAGGCTCTTGCAAATCTTATAGAATGGCACATAAAGGAGGGTACCCATGCTATAGTTCCATGCGGTACAACAGGAGAAGCATCAACCCTTGATTATGAAGAACATTATAAAGTTATAGAGATTACAGTTAAAGTGGTTAATGGAAGGATACCTGTTATTGCAGGTACAGGTTCAAATTCAACTGATGAAGCAATTATGATTACCAAAAAGGCTGAAAAGTTAGGTGCTAATGGGGTTCTTTCTGTAACTCCCTATTATAATAAACCCACACAGGAAGGACTTTACAGACACTTTAAAGAGATTGCCGATAAAACAGGTCTACCTGTAATTCTATACAATGTACCAGGTAGAACGTCTCTTAACATGCTTCCGCAAACAGTAGCAAGACTTAGAGAACATCCAAGAATAGTAGGAATAAAGGAAGCAACAGGAGATATGAAGCAGGTAAGTGAGATTATTAGGCTCTGCGGAAAGGATTTCGTAGTTCTCTCAGGAGATGATTTTACGAATCTTACGCTTCTTGCACTCGGAGGAAAAGGATTTATCTCGGTTACAGCAAACATATGTCCAAAGGATGTGGCTGAGCTTTTCAATTCATGGGAAAGAGGAGAGATTGAAAAGGCAAGAGAGATTCACTATAAACTTGAGCCCATAAATAAGGCTATGTTTATAGAGACAAATCCTATTCCAGTTAAAACAGCTCTTGCCCTGATGGGTAAAATAAAGGAAGAGTTTAGGTTGCCCCTTTGTGAAATGATTCCTTCAAATAGTGAAAAATTAGCGGAGGTTTTGAGGAGCGCTGGCTTGATTAAATGATCGAAGAGATACGGATCAAAGATTTTGCAATTATTGATAGACTTACGCTAACCCTTACAAAAGGATTTAATGTAATTACAGGAGAGACAGGAGCAGGAAAATCGATTATCGTTGATGCTCTGGCTGTACTTCTTAAAGAAAAGGTTATCCCTGCTGATTTTGTTAGACATGGAAGCAGTGATGCTACAGTAGAGGTTATAATTTCTGGCATTAAATCGCAGATTGAGAATTCTGAGGAAGATATACTAATTTTAAGAAAGATTCTAAGCCTTCAGGGAAAGAACCGCTGTTATATTAATGATTCAGCTTATACTCTTCAGGGTTTTGCAAAGTTTGTAGCATCATACATTAACATTCATGGTCAGCATGAGCATACGGCATTGCTTAAAACAGAAAATCATCTTAACTTTTTTGATTCTCTTGCTGGAGTTGGAGAAGATGTAAAAAAAATGGAAAAACTCTACGGTAATTATCAAAATCTTAAATCGGAAACTGAGAGACTTAGAGAAGATTTAAAAGAAAGGAGAAAGAGGATAGATTTCCTTAAGTTTCAAATAGAGGAAATTGAGAAGGCAAATCTGGAAGAAGATGAGGAAGCTGTGCTTTCTGAAAAAAGACAGATTTTAAGAAATATCCTTAAACTAAGAGAGCTTGCGGAAAAAAGTTTCAGTCTTTTGGAAGAAGACAGAAATTCCGTATATTCAAACCTTTCGAAAGTAATAGGCCAAATTAGGGAAATATCAAAGTTTGATTCTCAAGCATACGAGATAGAAGGTATGCTCCAGTCAGCCATTGCTCAAATTGAGGAGGCTTCTTATCTTCTTAGAAAAATTAAAAGTTCCTATGAACCGGATCCTCATCTTCTTGAAAAAGTTGAAGAAAGACTTACACTTATAAATAAGCTTAAGACAAAATATGGTAATAGCATAAAAGAGATAATAGATTTTGGCTTAAAAGCAAAGGAAGAATTAGATGGAATAAACATTTCAGAAGAGTCTCTCAGCCAAAAAGAGAAAGATTTAGCTTTTTTAGAGAGAGAAGTTTTCGACTTTGCTATGGAACTTTCATCGAAAAGAAAATTAAAAAAAAGAGAAATCGAAGAAAGAATTATGAATGAGCTTAAATTTTTAGGTTTTTCTAAGCCGGTTTTTGAGGTAAAAATTAGTGAAACAGCTATTAGCAGGTTAGGATTAGATAGTGTAGAGTTTTATTTCTCAGCTAATCCAGGACAGCCTCCTAAACCCTTGAGCAAGATTGCATCAGGCGGTGAACTATCAAGACTAATGCTTGCCCTCAAGTGTGTTGAGCTTTCAATGGGAGAAACTATGGGATCTTCAATGACTCTTGTATTCGATGAAATAGATGCTGGAATTGGTGGCAAAATTGCTGAGAATGTAGGAAGAAGACTTAAAGAAGTATCGAAGCATTATCAAGTTCTCTGCGTTACTCACTTGCCTCAGATTGCAGCACTTGCCGATAATCACATATTCGTAGAAAAGCGCATAGTGGATGCAAAAACAAAGGTAGAAATAAGAACACTTAATACACAAGAGCGTAAGGAAGAGATAGCGCGCATGCTTAGCGGAAGAGTGACTGAGAGCTCTTTAGAGCATGCAGAGGAACTCTTGAAGCAGTCAACTATAAAGAATTCTCCTTAACATGAAAATGAGATTTATGAGTAAGCATAGCAAAAATAACTCTAATAAGCTTATGGGCAGTAGCCATGACAGCCTTTCTGAAAGGCAGACCGTCC
>Ga0209721_1000138_pt1 | contig 73673 bp, 58 predicted proteins | sample TshhotsprinmetaG_FD_184139 | JGI IMG/M metagenome (GOLD analysis project Ga0209721, IMG submission 184139) | Hot spring microbial communities from South Africa to study Microbial Dark Matter (Phase II) - Tshipise hot spring metaG (SPAdes)... | ecosystem: Environmental > Aquatic > Thermal springs...
CCCCATCCCCGGCCACGCTCACGGCCCATTTCGCCATCCACACACCGGCACACGTCCCGCCGCCGACAACGGCGCCGGCCCCATCACCATCACCACCATCACGGTGGCGCCGGACACCACCACATCACCACCATCGCGACGGCGCCGAACACCACCACCATCACGACGGCGCCCGTAACACGACGGCGCCGATAGGTGCGAAAAATTTTTCGCCCCTATCGGCTGCCAACCATCTGGCTGGTTTTTGTCCAACCGGTTACGGCAACGGCCCGGGTTGGGGCGGCCAACCGCGGGCTACGTAGTCTCCCATTGTGATGACAAAGAGGATGATGAGCCAGACAAACGCGCCGGCTGCGTAGACCTGCGTCATTCGGCTGCTGATCTTGACGTGCATGAAGTACAGCACAATCAATACCGTCTTGGCAATCGCAATCGACATTGCGATTGTTACCGCCAGCCAGCCCGGTATGTGCAACAGATTCTTCTCAACCCACCAGGCAGCGACGGTCAGCACCATCAACACCATCAGGGCGACAAAGACGCGGTAATAGGTTCCGCGTGAGATATGGGTATGCCGGTCGCCGTGGTGATGGGCATTGGTATGTTGTTGCTCAGCCATCGCGCCCTCCTAAACCAGGTAAAAGAGTGGGAAGAGGAATACCCAGATGATGTCGATCAAGTGCCAGTAGAGACCGCCGATCTCGACCGGAGTAAAGTATGTTGGTGAGAAGCGATCGCGCAATGCCATGATCGTAATCGCGCTCATCACTCCTAGCCCGATGATCATGTGGATTGCGTGCAAACCGGTCGCGCAGAAATAGAGCAAGAAGAAGAGCTGGTGACCAGATTGCATCGAAGCGGTGTGTGCAGCGCCGTGGCTACCGCCCGTCGCACCATGCTCTTCGGGAAACAGGAATCCGCGCCCCGGCACCAGGCACTCGTGGCTTTCGTGCAAATCACTACCGGTAATCCAGCTAATCGGATCCTTCGCGCCGGCGCAATGGGCAAACTTCTCGCTATACTCATACCCCTTGATCACCAGGAAGGTCAAACCCAGCAGCATGGTCAGCGCCAGCATCGTCAGCAGTCGCCGCTTATTGCCCTCTTCAGCGGCATTTACTGCCAGCGCCACCGTCAACGAACTCACCAGCAGCACAACGGTATTAACAGTTGCCAGCGGGGTATTGAGCAGCGCTGCCGATTCTTCCCACGCCTCAGGAAAGGCCCAGCGGTAGACGATGTAGGCCATAAAAATGCCACCAAAGAGCATAATTTCGGTGACCAGGAAGGCCCACATGCCTAACGTAGCTGCCTCTTTTTGTTGTTCTGGTGTCTCGAACTGGTGTTGCAGTTCGGGACCGTGCGCATGCACGTGCGCTTCTTCGTGTGTGATCGTTGCCAACGCTCTCTCCTCTGCGTCCAATGACCAACAGATTGACCTTCAGATTGCCACAAAGGCAGGCCACTTGCAGTGGCATGTTCGACGCCACCTCAGCGTCAGGTTTACCCGCCTCACCGGAAACAGGTCAGGTCAATTCATACCGATAATGACCCGCCATAACCTGTTTCCGGTTATACAAACCCACCTTTGCGTCGTGCCTGTTATTTTAGAGTGGCGAGCCAGGCCGCCACGATGCAGCATCGCGTTCAGCCGCTTCAGGCGGATAGGCATACGCCTCTTCGGTCACAATCGGCGTCTTATCGAAATTGAAAGTTGGCGGCGGCGATGAAGTCTTCCACTCAAGACCGGTCGCACCCCAGGGATTATCGCCGGCAATTGCCCCCTTCCGCAACGAGATCGCCAGGTAGATGAGCGGCACGATAAAACCGATTGCCAGAATACTGGCTCCTGCCGTGCTCATCACATGCAGAATCTGGAACTCCGGCGGATAGACGTGATAGCGTCGCGGCATGCCCAGGTAGCCAAGAATGAATTGTGGGAAGAAGGTCATATTGAAGCCGACAAAGATGATCAGCGCCGCAATGCTGCCCCAAATCTCGTTATACATGCGCCCGGTCATCTTCGGCCACCAGAAATGAATGCCACCCAGGTAGGCCATGATCGTGCCACCCACCATCACATAGTGGAAGTGCGCAACCACAAAGTAAGTATCGGTCACGTGCAAGTCCACGGCAGTCACACCGAGGAAGATACCGGTGAGACCACCAATCACAAACAGACCGATAAAGCCGAGCGCATAGAGCATCGGCGTGCGATAGCTGATCGACCCCTTGTAGAGGGTTGCCGTCCAGTTAAAGACCTTAATCGCCGAAGGGATGGCCACCAGCATGGTGATGAACGAGAAGATCAGACCGGCGTAGACCGACTGACTACTCACAAACATGTGATGGCCCCAGACCAGGAAGCCAAGGATGGCGATGGCGATACTCGAAAAGGCGATAAACTCGTAGCCGAAGATGCGTTTGCGCGAGAAAGTGCTGATCAGCTCGCTAATCACACCCATAGCCGGCAAGATCATAATGTAGACCGCCGGATGTGAGTAAAACCAGAAGAGATGCTGGAAGAGCAGCGGGTCACCCCCCAAGGCCGGGTCGTAGATGCCTACGCCCCAGACTCGCTCGACGATCACCAGCAGCAAGGCAATACCCAGTACCGGCGTCGCCAGGATCTGGATGATACTGGTTGCGTAGTTAGCCCAGATAAACAGCGGCAGCCGGAACCAGGTCAGACCGGGCGCGCGCATCTTGTGAATGGTAGCGATGAAGTTGAGGCCGGTCAGAATGGACGAAAAGCCCATAATGAACACGCCTGTGATCGACATGACCACATTCGAATTGGAATAGGTCGAGGTAAATGGGGTATAGAACGTCCAGCCAGTATCGACACCACCGAAGACGGCGGCAATCAGGGCAAAGATGCCACCGATCATATAGAGATACCAGCTCAGCAGGTTAAGGCGTGGAAAAGCCAGATCACGCGCGCCGATCATGAGCGGCACGAGAAAGTTACCCAATACAGCCGGGATCGACGGGATCAGGAAGAAGAAGACCATGATCACGCCGTGCAGCGTAAACGCCCGGTTGTAGACATCAGATGACATCAGATCGCCCTGCGGCGTGATCAACTCGACCCGCACTAGCGTGGCGGCCAAGCCGCCGAGCAGGAAGAAGAAGTTGATCGACAGCAGATAAAGAATGGCAATCCGCTTGTGATCGACCGTCAACAGCCACGACTTCAACCAGTCGATAAAGGTGCGCGAGTTATCGCGAATGTAGCTGCTCTGTGGAAGCGAAATTGTGCTCATAGGCTCAGTTCCCCGTATCGGCGAGCGACTTAATATAGGCGATCAGTTGGTTGAGCTGATCTTCGCTAATCTGGCCCTGGTACGATGGCATCACGGCAGCATAACCGGCCACAATTTTTGCGTTTGGATTCAGGATCGACTCACGCAGATAATTCTCATCGGCCACGACGGTCGAACCATCGGCCAGTTTCTCAGTCGCGCCATAGAGACCCTGCAAGCTCGGTCCCACGCCACCACCGGCCATCGCATGGCAACCCAGACAACCCAGATTGGTGAAAAGGCGCGCGCCGGCAGCAGCCATTGGATCGCCGATCGACGGCGCGACAATTGCCTGTCCTGTATCAATGGTACCATCAGGCAGCACCACCGGACCAGGTGTCGCCAGCCAGCGCTCATAATCGGCCAGCGGCAGGGCCACCACACGCCCGATCATCAACGAGTGCTCAGTGCCGCAATACTCGGCGCAGAAGAGGTGATACTCACCTGGTTTTGTCGCCTCAAACCACATGATTGTATAACGGCCAGGCAAGACATCTTGCTTGATACGGAACGCCGGGATATAGAAGCTGTGAATCACATCTTGCGAAGTCATAATCAGCTTCACCGGCTGCCCAATCGGAACATGCAATTCGTTATTTTCGCGCTTCCCGTTTGGATGCTGCACGTGCCACATCCACTGCTTGCCGATCACATACACATCAAGCGTGCGAGCTGGCGGCGTGCGCATCTGCACGTAGAGGAACGCGCCCCAGAAGAAGACCAACATGACCAGCGCCAGCGGGATCAACGTCCAGGTCAATTCCAGTTTCAGATTGGAATCGACCGGATTGCTGCGATCAACCTTCTGGCTACGATGGTAACGAACGATCAGATAGAGAATGACGAACGGTAGCACCCCGGCGAAGATGAGACTCAGGGCCACCAGGAAGAAATAGAGCTGGTCAACCTGGTTCGCGAAGGTTGACGCCTGTTCAGGAAATAACGGAAAATCGCGCATACCTCGTCCTGTCTGGGGGCGCAACCGCCCCGGTCGCTACTACCGTTAGGCCGGCACCGACTCGCGTGGCGGCGGTAGATTACCGCCGGGGGTCGAGCGACTTAAGACCACAATCATCGTAATGATCCCGATCACCGTCAGTGCGCCGGCAATGCGCAGAATGGTCATGATTGCCGGAGTATAGCTGCCGGTCACCGGGTTGTACTGGTAGCAGAGCAACAAGAACTGATCGATAGCATTGCCCACTTTACCGGCTGAAGCTTCAACGATACCCAGGCGCAGGTCGGAGACATTAAACTCAATACCAAAGAAATAACGAGCAGTTTTCCCTTCTGGCGTCAACACCACAATCCCGGCTGCATGGGCATATTGGTCGATCGTTTCATCGTAGACATACTTAAAGCCAATTGCATCCGCTACTCGACGAATTTGCTCTTCGCTGCCGGTGAGGAAATGCCAGCCCTGTTCTGCCCCAGCACGGCCATAACGCTGGAGAGTCAGTGTCTTGACGCCAGCGGCCATCATGGGCGTTTCCAGTGGATCGATACTGATATTTACCACTTGAAAATCGCGACCGGCATTCAGCGTTATCTGTTGCAGCGCTGCCAGCACTCCTTCGCGCACGAACGAGCAGAGCATCGGGCACTCGTAGTAGCTCATCACAAGAATCACCGGCTGCCCGGCAACGAAGAACTGACCTAGCCGAACCTCAGTGCCTTGTTCATCGACAAAGACGGCATCGAGCGGCACCTGTTCACCCATCCGCTGCTCGAAAGCCACGCTATCAGCCGGGTTTGGCCTGCTGCCCTGGGCAAACACCCCTACTGGCGCTAGCAACCAGATCGCCAGCCAGCCAATAAACACGATAGACATCCAGCGTCGCATGACACGTACTCGCAATCTAGTGATGGCAGGCTATTTCACTGCGTCGAGGCCATGCTCCAGCAACAGCTCCATCGCCCGCTCAATCGGAATATGGGCACGTCCGGCGCGCTCGTTAACCCAACCATAGCTCTCCAGCCGTTCGGTAGCTTCGGTAATAATCCGATCGCCATCAACGCGGGGATTCTGTTCAAGTCGCGGCGCCGGCGGCAATTGCAACTGGGTCACTTCATCATTCGACAGCGTATTGCTGGTATCGGTAATCGAGCCGGCAGTCAATGCCAGCACGACTCCCATCAAGACGAAAGCCAGAATAAGCACACCAAATACGATCACTACACCCCAAACCACCGGTTGCGAGCGCGCATCGCTCACTTCGTGATTCAGCGCCAGACTCTCGGCGGAAGGGCCTTCACTATGGGCATGAGCGTGACTCATGTACAACTCTCCTCTAGCGGTGGCACACGAAGCAGTTAGTTAACTGGCCATCAGTGGGAATCTGATATTCGATCACCAACTGCCGGCGCTCAGCCAACGACAATGCATTAACGTCCCATTCCATATTGAAGACTTCCTCGCGGGGGCGAATATAGTCTTCTGGCGCGCGGTGGCAGCCGAGGCACCATCCCATGTAAAGGGGTTGCGCCTTCGCCGCCAGTTGTTGCTGGTCAATTCGGCCATGGCACGAGCTACAACCGATGCCCTTCGCTACGTGGATCGAATGATTAAAGTAGACGAAATCGGGCAAATCATAGATACGGTTCCATACTACCGGCTCACCAGTCTGATAACTGGTACGTACCACTTCCAGCAACGGGCTGGTTGTCCACACTTGCGAGTGGCACGACATACAGGTTTCAGTGGCCGGGAAACCGGCAGTTGCCGCCTTTTCAACCGTCGCGTGACAATAGCGGCAATCGATTTTTAGCTCGCTAACGTGGTGCTTGTGGCTGAATGGAACCGGCTGGGCCTTGGCAATACCAACATCAGTGTACCACGGCGAGAGGTAAAATCCGACCATTGCCGCGATTGTACCAACCACCAGCATCACAAGGCCAAAGAGGCTGGCCAGAAAGATCGCATTTGCATTGCGCGGAAAGATTTGGGCAGACATACGTCGCGTCTCTCGCTCTCTAGCCTAGCGGCCGGCTCTAACTTGCTGCAGCTCAGCCTCGCTTAACAAAGCGACATCGGCATTTTGACTCAGTTGCAGGGCGCGGATGTAGGCGGCAATTGCCCAGCGATCTTCAGGCGGGATCCGCGAAGCATAGCTGTACATTTTGCCGATGCCATTGGTGATCACATCAAAGAAATAACCGATCTGCGCATTGCGCAGGCGATCATTATGCAGACTGGGCACGGTCAAAGGGCCGCGGTAAGCAATGACGCCTTGCCCATCGCCAACCAGTCCATGACACGGCGCGCAGAAGGCGTTGTAGCGCGACTGGCCGTGCGCCAGCAGGGCGGCATCAAGCTTCAGTTCGGGTGGCAGTTGATCGGCCAACTGCCCTTCGATCCGCCCGGTCATCAGCGGCGACTCGGGATTATAGCTATTTAATGGCACCGTATTAGCCGGCGGTGGTTGCATCGCCCGGCCATCGGGAAAGAACGTACTGACATCGTTTGGCTTGTACTTTGGCTGGTCGTACATATCAACGTGGCATGCAACCAGCAACAGGCAGAGCGGCAGCCACGCCAGCCGCGCCACGCGGGTGAAGAATGACTTGCGAACAGAGTTCACCATACGCCTATGCTCGTTTCTAACGCCGACCGGTACTTCAGCCGGCCTGCTGCTACCCTGCACTGTGGCCGCCATCAAGCCCCTCACCAGGATTGCGCACCCGGGCCAGATAGCTCGTGCGCGGCTTGAGATTCAGCTCATCAAACACCGTGTAATTGTGCGGTTGTTGCTTGATCTGAGCCACCTGGCTGTTCGGATCGTTGATATTGCCGAAGATAATTGCTTCGGTCGGGCAGACTTGCTGACAGGCAGTGACAACCTCGCCATCGCGAATGGGCCGATTGCCCTCAACCTTGGCGCGGATGCGCGCAGCGCTGATGCGTTGCACACAGTAGCTGCACTTTTCCATTACGCCCCGGTTGCGCACCGTCACTTCGGGATTGCGCATCAACTTCAGACTCTCAGAGGTCAGGTCACTATACTGGAGGAAGTTGAACCGGCGCACTTTGAAGGGACAGTTGTTCGAGCAGTACTTGGTGCCGACACACCGGTTGTAGACCATGTTGTTGAGACCTTCGGCATCATGCACAGTCGCCGCCACCGGGCATACCAGCTCGCATGGCGCCTGCTCGCAGTGCGCACAGGTCATCGGCATCATATACGCTTCGGGATTGTCGAGATCTTCGCCGGCGTAGTAGCGATCGATGCGGATCCAGTGCATCTCGCGCCCGCGTGCCACCTCTTCCTTGCCGACGATGGGAATGTTATTTTCAGCCTGGCAGGCAACCACACAGGCATTACACCCAATACAGGCTGACAGATCAATGACCATGCCCCACTGGTTGCCGGTGCTATAGTCGAAACCGGGGAGCAACGACTGGTACTTCGGCTTCTGCTCCGGCGAGCCATACTTCTCGGTGTAGACCTCTTTCGCAATATACTTCGGGTCTTCCTTGAAGCGGGCAAATTCGCCAGCGCGCACAACATCACGCCCTTCCAGCGTCCAGTGATCCTGGGTGCTGACCAGCAGATAGCGCTCGTTAGTCGCCGTCACCGTCACACCAGATACCAGCCACGGGCTGGCGCTCTGGCGCAGGCGATAGGTATTGAAGCCGGCGCCTTCAGCCACGCGACCACCGTGGCTGCGACCGTACCCTAATGTCACTGTGATTGTGTCATCAGCGTGACCGGGCACAATCCAGATCGGCAGGCGCAACGTCCCTACCGGGGTTGTGACATCTATCATCCGCCCGTTTTCACCAGCCAACCGCTCAAGCGCCTGTTCACGGGCACGGCCAGGGGCAGTCAGGCTGGCCGGATCGAAGGGCAGGTTAAGCAAGCGGATCGCCGTGCGCGGGCTGACCAGCGCGGCGTTATCCCAGGTTAGCTTGGTCATTGGGCGAGGCAGTTCTTGCAACCAGCCATTATTGGCAAAGCGCCCATCCCAGATTGCCGGATCGGGACGGAAGATCAGTTCGATGCCGTCCGAGGGAGTCGGCGCTTGCAGACGGAGATCCGGCACAAGTGTTACCGACACCGGCGCAAAGCGAGATTCTTCAATAACGCCGGCGCTCAGTGCGCGCTTGAAGAAGTCGTCAAAAGCGGCGGCATCTTCCAACCCGGTTTGCTGTTGCCAGTAAGCCCGCACAAGGTCGTAATCGGTCGCGCCGATGTTGCCATTCAGCACCGCCAGCAACTCGTGAGCAGTGCGCGAGCTATACAGTGGGCTGATCAACGGCTGCACGATACTGGCAGTACCATCATAGGCGCGCGCATCCGACCAGGACTCGAGCGGATGAGACAGCGGGATAAACCACGTTGCCAGCGCTGCGGTCTCGTCTTCGTAGGGATTGAGCGCCACAACCTGCTTGGCCTGTCGCATCGCTTCGGCAAAACCGAGATCGGCGGGCGCAGTGAAGGCCGGATTGCTGTCAATAATGACCAGCAGCTCAACGCTACCGGCGCGCAGGTCGTTGACCAGTTCGGCGAGCGCCTGGGGATCAGTCGGCTGGGCAACCGGTTCGGTATACTCAATGGTCGTGCCCACTGCGCCAAGCTGAAGATTGATCGCGTGCGCAATTGCGTGGACTACCGGCGGCTGGGCCTCGCCAACCACCACCACTGCTCGATTGCCAGCGCGACGCAGATCGGCGACGACTGCATCCACCCACTGCTGCTGGGTCGCTGTCAGACCGGTTGCCGGCGCAACTGCCGATACATCCAAACCTTGAGCGACTGCCGCAGCGATCTGACCGATCAAACCTGCTGGCACAGCCAGGCGATGATCAGCAATTGCGCCAGTCGGTGAGAAGACCGGTTCGGCGACATACAACCGGCTCATCGATTCCGTCCCAGCCCGGACGCGCCGGCGCTGCATCAGATCGCGGGCATAGCGCACGCGCCCAGGGCCTTCGCTGACGAAATCAGCGTCAAGAGCGAGCACGACATCGGCGACAGCAAAGTTGTAGCGCGGCTCATAAGGAGCGCCAAAAGCCAGTGCGGCACCAGCGTAGGTGTTGCTCCGCCCAACCGGATCGAACTGAATCCAGCGCGCTGCCGGGAAATTGGTCAGCAGCTCTTCGATCTGAGCGCGCAGTGTCGGCGAGGTAATCGTCGGCGTCAACAGACGCATCCCTTGCCCCTGCAAGGCGCGCTGTACCTGCAACGTCTCGGTGATAGCGGTAACGAAGGCCTCCCACGTGCTGATCAGGCCCTGGCGCCGCACCGTTTCAGGCCGCTCAGGATCGTAGAGCGCCAGCAGCTCTGCCTGCGCAAAAGCATCTGTCGCCCCCAGACTGGCTGGATGGGCCGGATTGCCCTCGATCTTCACTGGACGCCCTTCGCGACTCTTTACCGTCACGCCAAGCGCAAACCCATCGAGCGTAACTGCAGTCGCGTAAAAATTGGGAATACCGGGTATCTGATCACGGGGAGCACGGGCGAACGGCGCTACCTGTTCTTGCGGTTGCTTGATGGCAAATGTACAGCCTGACAGGCCGGCTAGCGCCAGCGATGCACCCATCAATTTGAGGAAGGTGCGACGCGACACCGGATCGGCCAGCTCACTCGCGCCTTGCGGAAACTCACGCGCAATCAGTTCCCGAAAGGCCGGCGTATCGACTAACTGGTCGAGCGAGCGCCAGAACTGCTTGCCCCGCGCCTGTTGGAGTTGTGCGCGCGCCGCTTCAATTTCGCGCGCGGCAGGGTGAAGATTGATCTCACTCATTGGCGTGGCCAGACTAGATAAACAGCGGTTCCAAATCCGCCCTCAAACTTGTGATTTTAGGCACAGCTTATCGCTCTCGATTATAGCAGAAGTATGCTCGATCAATGTTACGAACCTGATACTTCCTGCATCTCAATTTGGTATCTATCAGGAATGGTATTTCTTCCAGACAGACGATCCGGGGTCGAGTTATCGTAACTGATCTGCAGACTTCTGCGCGGCTCCAGGTGACGTTGTGAGCGCAATGGAGCGATATTTGTGCCAATTAGTGCAATTATAGTAGCATACCTTGCAGTAAACGCGCAACATGAACAAGCCCTGTGCAGCGCAAATCCATCGCGGTTTCGCTGCACAGGACTGTTAGAAATCGCTTGCCAGAATTGTCAGGGAGTAGCTGCGAAGACTCGATACGACTCATCGAGCAATTCGATAATATAACGCACCTGTACATCTTTGCCGCGCCGACGCAATTCGCCGGCCAGTTGCAAAGCGCAGCCGGGATTAGCGGTAGCAATGATCTCGGCCCCGGTAGTAAGCGCATTATCGATCTTGCGCGCGCCGAGACTCATTGCCATTTCGGGTTGGGTCACGTTGTAAATGCCGGCGCTCCCGCAACAGAGCGACGATTCGGGCATCTCTTTCAGGGTCAGACCAGGAATTGCCGTGAGCAAGACGCGCGGTTGCGCGCTAATCCGCTGCGCATGGACGAGATGGCATGGCTCCTGATAGGTGACGGTCAGGTTGAGTCGACCCAGGGCACTGCGGTTGAAGTCGATCCCGGCCAGAAATTCATGCACATCCTTGACTTTGGCGCTAAACCGTTCGGCTCGCTCACGCCACGCCGGATCGTCGTGTAAAAGGTGACCGTACTCTTTCAGAGTGCTGCCACAGCCGGCAGCATTTACGATGATCGCATCAACCCCTAACCCTTCAAAGGCGGCAATATTCCGCCGCGCCAGTTCGCGCCCACCATCGAGATCGCCGCCGTGCGTGTGCAAGGCGCCACAACAGCCTTGATCAGGTGGAATGATCACTTCACAACCGTTCTTGCGCAACACGCGAATCGTCGCTTCGTGGACATGAGCAAAAGCGGTGCTCATGATGCAGCCGGTAAGGAGCGCAACACTGTAGCGTCGCTCGCCTTCTGCCGGCAATATCTGACCCTGCGGCACGCTGAAGCGATCGCTGATCGGCGGCAACATTGCTTCGGTGTCGGACAGGCCGAGCAGTTTGAGGATACCACTCTTGCGCGCGATCCACTGCGCGCCGCTGCGCTGGTAGAGGCGCATCATCGCCGAGAAGAGGCGAAAAACTTCCATGCGTTTGAATAAGACCCCGAAGACTGCGCCACGCAACGCGCGCTGCCAGAGTGGACGCGGCGGTAACTTTGGCTCTGGCGCGCCAGGAGTGGCCGGCGGCCCCGCTTTCCCGGCGCGAGCCTGCTCGATCTGCGCCCGGCTGGCTTCGAGGATCGCGCCATACTGCACGCCTGACGGACACACCGCTTCACAGGCGCGACAGTTGAGACAAAGACTCATCTGCTCTTGAAAGACTTCACTGGCCAGACTGATCCGGCCCTCATCTACCGCTTTCATGAGATAGATGCGTCCACGGGGTGACGCCATCTCCAGTCCTGTTTCGCGATAGGTTGGGCATGATGACAGACACAATCCACAATGGACACAGGTATTGATAATGTCAGAACTTGGTTTATCTTTCGCGCTAAAGCCGATCAACGGAATGACCGGCTGCGCAGGTGGTGACGATGGTTGAGTGACGGTCACGGGTTGTTCTCCTCTCGTATGTTAACAGAGCTGTCAGCAAACCAGAACCCAGTTGGATGCATCCGCTGGTGCGGATCAATAGCTACTTTGAGGGCGCGCATCCAGTTGATCGCAGCGGGAGGTTGACCCCACACCGGCACTGGTGAGCTATAGCCGGACGGCGCAGCGAGCAAACGAGTTTGCGGAAACGCCGCAAATAATTCGGCGTGACAGGCCGCTACCGCAGCCAGATCGCCGGACAGTTGCAGATAGATGATGCCGCTGAGCGCATGGGCAGTCACGCTTACTGCCACATGCTGACGTTGCGCTGCTTGCTCAATTGTGTGCAGCGCGGCAGCCAGGCGAGCCGGCCAGACGCTTAGCCGCAAGAGGGTTTGATCGATTACCGGAGCGTAGCGAGCAACCGTCTGTTGCCAAAAGGCCGTTTCAGCCGCCTCACGCGCTTCAGTTACCACGCCACCCTGCTGATGGGCTAGTTCCGTCGCTTCGCGCAAATGGCGTTCAACTGCGGCAGGATGCCCTTCAGCGCGCAGCGCTACCACCATCCCATCGGCATCGGCCAGATATTCTACGGCGGTGGGAAGGAGGCGACTAGCAGCCAGCGCATCGATCAACGCGCAGGCTGCGGTTACTGTCGGCAAACGCGCTATGAGTGTCGCGCTGGCCGGTGGCAGGGGAAAGACTTTTAGCGCCACTGCCGTGATCAGGCCAAGTGTACCGGCGCTACCCACGTAAAGCTTGACCAGATCGTAACCGGTCACATTTTTCACCACCTGCGCGCCAAGGCGCACCTGTTCGCCGTCTGGCTCGATCACCTCGAGCGCCAGCGCCCAATCACGAAACGAGCCGTAGCCCAACCGGCGTGGGCCGTCGACCGCAGTCGCCACCAGACTACCCAGACTGCGCTGTGGATCGGCAACATCGAGCGGCAGCATCTGACGATGAGGGGTGAGCATAGCTTGCAATTCGGCCAGCGTCGTGCCAGCAGCCACTTTGATCGTCAAATCATCTGGCTCATACATAAGAGGACCGCGCCAGTTAGCAGTTGAAACCGTCACCGCTGTCGCCGAGCGCGCGGTCATGCCCCCGGTAGGGATGACAACCAGACCGGCGTGATGGCAGGCATTGATGATTGCAGCAGCTTCAGCCGGTGTGGCAGGCGCAACCAGTGCACCGGGGGCAGGCGCAGCAACGGCACGGGCCGGATCGCAGCGCTGCAACCGTTCGGCGCGCGCAGCCGCCAATGTCGCCGGCGTCGTATCGGGCGGAAAGATTTTAGCCGGGTTGAACAGGCCACCTGGATTGAAAACCTGATGGATTGTGGCGTGCAATTGCAGCTCTGCCGGCGAGAAGAAACGCGAGAGGTATTCACACTTTTCCAGGCCGATACCGTGCTCACCACTGACAACACCACCGTGTTCGATACTGATCTCGAGCACACTGGCGGCAATGTCGTGAGCGCGGCGACGCTGATCAGGATCACGCGGATCGTAGAGCACAAGCGGATGCAGATTACCGTCACCGGCATGAAAGACGTTGCACACCTCCATGCCATACTCAACCCGCAATCGTTCGACGTGTTCCATCATCAGCGGCAGCCGGGTACGCGGTACCACTGTATCAACCAGATAATACGCCGGAGCCAGCCGTCTGATAGCGCCGGCCACAGACTTGCGCGCTGTCCAGACGCGGGCCTGCGTAGCCGGATCGCGGGCCGGACGCAGATCGAAGGCGCCGTGAGCGCGACAGATGGCGATAATCTGATCGAGCTGGTCATCGAGACCATCGTTGACGCCATCGACTTCGATGATCAACGCCGTTGTGCCAGTATCTTCGGGCAATCCCAGGTTGTAGGCGTTGTTGACAGCCCGAATCGCGTTGTGATCCATCACCTCAAGCGAGGTGGGCAATGAACCGGCGGCAATGACCGCACTCACCGCAGCCGCAGCGGCCACTACCGTCGGAAAGAGCGCCAGGACGACGCGCACCGCTTCTGGCAGGGGGGTCAGGCGCACCATTGCCGCCGTCACCACGCCCAGCGTACCTTCGCTCCCGGCTATCAAGCCGGTCAGATCATAACCAACCGGATCGAGCACCCCATTGCCAGTCCAGTAACGATGGCCGGTATAATCAACCACTTCGACGGCCAGCACATGATTGCTGGTAACGCCATATTTGAGGCAATGGGGGCCGCCGGCGTTGGTGGCAATGTTGCCGCCGATAGTGCTGGCGCGTTGCGAGGAGGGATCGGGCGCAAACTGATAACCAAGCGGGGCCAATTTAGTATTCAGGTCGGCGTTCACCACACCGGGCTGCACGATGGCAATTCGCGAGCGAATATCCACCGCCAGGATTTTATCCATGCGAGCAGTGCTGATCAGCATACCACCGCGCAGTGGCACTGCGCCGCCGGCAACCCCGGTACCGGCGCCGCGGGCGACGATCGGCATACCGGCGCGCGCAGCCAGCCGCACCGCCTCGGCAACCTGTTCGGCAGTTTCGGGCAACACCACCACATCAGGCGAATGCGAAACGATCATGCTGCCATCGGCGTCATAGGTCAGCAGATCTTCTGGCGCAGTCAAGACCGCGCGGGCGCCAAGCGCAGCGCGCAGTTCATCGATCAGGGCTTGTGACGCAGCGACGGTCGTCACCTGTCTGCTCTCCTCTCAACCGGTTAACTCAGGCTTGGCCTGGATCGGATCCGTTGAAGCCACCATTGTAGCGCGCGATCTGGGCTATACCACAAACCGACCCGGATTCAGCAACTGGTCAGGATCGAATTCTTGCTTGATGCGCTGCATCAGATCGAGATTGACGATCTGCGCGCCGAAGGCCGGCAACTCCGCAACCAGGGCCGGCGGCGTGGCGAGTAGGGTGGTATGCGGCGCGACCTTGAGCAACGCAGTATGCCATAAACGCAAGGCAGTGGTTTGTCCACGCGCGCGCAGATAGGCAATACCATTGAGCGCGCGGGCCGTAATCTGTAACGAGAGGTCAGCCTCACGAGCTGCTGCGCGGGCGGCGGTCAGCACCCTGTTCAAATCGGCGGGCAGGCACGTTACCCGGGTCACCAGTTCATCAACGGCAGGCGCCGCTGTTTGCGGCACATCGTTGATCATCGACCACAACTGCGCATGGTCAGCATCGCGCAAGACCTCGGTGCTCACTCCAGCTTGTTGCGCAAACGCAGCCACATCACGCAGATGTCGTTCGACTGCCGCCGGCAATCCCTCGCTGGCAACGGTGAGCGCAAACGGGGCATCGATGGCCGCAATACCCTCGAGATACTCAACTGCCACCGGCACAAGCTGACTGGCGGCAATGGCATTAACCAGCTTCCATAGCGGCGCTGGCGTTTGGGCACGACACAGGATGCTGGCTGCCGCTCGCGGTTGGGGAATGAGTTTGAAATTGGCGGAAGCGATAATTGCTAGCGTGCCGAAGCTGCCCAGGTAGAGTTTCATCATATCGAAGCCGCTGACATTCTTCACCACCATCCCACCGGCCTTCGAGACCCGACCAGTCGCTTCAACCACGCGAATGCCGATCAGCAGATCACGCGCCGAGCCATACCCTAGCCGCCGCGGGCCATCCATGGCAGTTGCCAGCAACCCACCAATCGTCGCCTGCGCCGGCAACGGGCTATCGAGCGGCAACATCTGACCGTTTGCAGCCAGCGCGGCTCTGAGCGCATCCAGCGTGATTCCGGCTTCGACTGAAATGGTCAAATCATCAGGGGTATAGTCGAGAATCCGATTCAGGCGATTGGTTTCAACCACAACAAACGGTCGCGCAGGTGGCCGTCCCCACGTCTGCTGGGTGCCACCCCCCCACGGTACCATCGCCACCGGCTCAGCGGCAAGACGAGCCACGACCTGTGACAGTTCTTCGAGTGAACCAGGAGCCACGGCCAGCAACGGCGTCTGGCCGTAGATCACGCGATCGGCAGGGTGTTCGCGCACATGCTGTTCACCGCTAATGCCGGCAAGATCAGTGCGTAATATCGTCAGATCCATTTGGATTAACTCGATTTCAAAGCGCTCCAGGCTATTCCTGAGCGACGCAAGGCAGCCAGTTCGCCACAACCGCGTCCTTTGGGAAAGACCTTCCCCGGATTGAACAGATCGCGCGGATCAAAACTCTGATGGAGACCGGCCATTGCCGCCAGATCATCGGTCGAGAAGAGCAAAGTCATATAATCTTGCTTTTCGACGCCGATCCCGTGCTCACCACTAATCACCCCACCAAAATCGATACTGACTTTCATAACGCTGGTAGCTGCTTCCAGCGCGCGTTGATTTTGCGAGCGATCACGGCGATCAAAGAGGATAATCGGATGGAGGTTCCCATCACCAGCGTGGAAGACGTTGGCAATCGGCAGCCGAAACTCGCGCGAGATACGACCAACTTCATCCATTGTCTGGGGCAATTTGGTGCGCGGCACAACGGTATCAACGAGGTAGTAGGTCGGCGCAAGGCGACCCATCGCGCCAAACGCATTCTTGCGCGCAGCCCAGACCTGGTTTTGCTCGGCGATAGTGCGGGCGGGGCGCACATCGATTGCGCCGTTACGCCAGCAAATTGCGGTCACATCGTTGAGCAGCTCATCCAATCCATCTTCAACGCCATCAACCTCAATCAATAACGCTGCGCCGGCTGCTTCCGGCAAACCCAGCCGGTACATATCGTTGACCGCCTTGATCGCCAGCCGATCCATAATTTCGAGAGCTGCCGGCAACAGACCGCTCGCAATCACCTGCGAGACTGTACTGGAGGCGCCGGCTATCTCGGGGAAGAGCGCCAGCACTACGCGCACTGCCTCGGGTAGGCGGGTGAGACGCAACCAGGCTGCGGTCACAAAACCGATAGTGCCTTCTGATCCGGTAATAACGCCAGTCAGATCGTAGCCGGGTAAATAGGAACTACCGTCACCCGTCCAGATAATCGAGCCATCGGGCAACACAACCTGCACCGCCAGCACATGACTGGCGGTAATGCCATATTTCAGACAGTGAGGGCCGCCGGAGTTATTGGCGATATTGCCGCCAATCGTACAGGCTTTCTGTGACGAGGGATCGGGCGCAAACTGATAACCAAACGGCTTCAGATATTGTGACAGCTCCCAGTTAATCACTCCCGGCTGGCAGAGAACGCGGCCATTGGCTGTATCGACCTGAAGGATCTTGTCCATGCGAGCCGTGGAGATCACGATCCCTCCCCGCATTGGGGTTGCTCCACCGGACAGGCCGGTACCGGCGCCACGTGGGACAATTGGCATACCGATGCGCGCAGCCAGGCGAACGATAGCGGACACCTGCTCGGCACTGGTTGGCAACGTTACCACGTGCGGCTCGTGCGTATCCATCACGCATCCGTCAGCGTCATAGGTATACAACGCATCGGGATGAGCGACCACGCCGCGCGGGCCAAGGATTCGCTCTAGCTCTGCGATCAGTTCAGCACGATTCATTCCGCACTCCTGCGGCCACGGGGCCACTATGACGGGTCTTTAGATAGGGAACGCTTATGAAAACAGACTTTATGCTTGTAGTATACCATAATCCCCTGTGATCTGATGTACAGGACGGGCCATTTCTGCTATAGTATACGGTTACGTCTAAGCCGTCACTAAACGGAAGTGTCGGCTTCTGGCTGCGTGATCGCAGTAGATGGCAAGGGTAATACTGAATGAACAACAGCAGCTTTTATCACTAAATAATCATATACGAGTAAGCCTATGCAATTACCGGCAACGTTACAACGAGCGCTTGAGCGGATGATTGCCAGTCAGGCGAGCGCTACGCTTGAACAGGCGGCAGCCACTCTCTCGAACCGCTACCGTACCGCCGAGGCCGGGCAGGCGCCAGCGATTGCCTCGCCACTGCAAGCAATCGCATATGCGGCCTGGCGGATGCCGGCAACCTATGCTGCGCTGCGCGCCGCCTTCCGCCGACTGGCGGAAGCGCAACCCGATTTCATTCCTTCCCGGATGCTTGACATCGGCGCGGGTAGTGGCGCTGCAATTTGGGCCGCTGCTGAGCAATGGCCTTCGCTGCGCCGGATTGTGGCTATCGAACGGCAGCCGGCAATGGCGCGGATTGGCGAACAACTCACAGCCGGGGCAGACTTACCCACCATCACGTGGCAGCGGAGTGATGTGCTGAGCCTTGACCGTCTCCCAGAGAGCGATCTGGTGGTAGCAGGATATGTCTTCGGCGAGATCGAACCGTCAGCGCGCGCAATCTTGCTGAGCCGGCTATGGAAAGCGACGACCGGCGCGTTAGTGCTGGTCGAGCCAGGAACGCCATCCGGTCATGCAACCATCCTCAACCTACGCAGCGAATTGATCAAGCGCGAGGCGATCCTGCTGGCTCCCTGTCCGCATACCGCCGACTGCCCGCTAGCTGCCAGAGGCGACTGGTGTCACTTTGCCCAACGAATTGCGCGACCGGCCTTTCTCCGCCGGCTGAAAGGCGCGGCAGCCCCGTTTGAAGACGAGAAATTTGCCTACCTGATCGCAGCGCGTCGCGGTCAACCATTGACCGGTGGCCGTATCACGCGCCACCCGATCATTCATAGTGGTCGGATCGAACTCCAGGTTTGCACGGCGCAAGGTCTGCAACAGATCACAGTTACCCGCAGTCAGGGTGAGGCATGGCGTCGGGCGCGCGATAGCGGTTGGGGTGACGGATGGGATAGCTATCCATCGCTGGACAGAGGTAATTCTGAAGGGAAATGATATAATACCAGATACCCGGCGCGATCTATCGCTTCGGTACAGTTTTAAGGATACTGCCATGTCCGAACCTCGCGCCGACCTTCTTTTCTTCGCTATTGACGATTTGCGTGAGTCGATCACTCAAACCCTGATCCCCTTCCCTCAACTTGTCGGTAGATTTGTCTCTAACTTCAGTGACCTGCTTGCTCAGCTTGACGACAATACCCCGACATGCATCATTTGCCGACCGGCAGCGCGGTATGGCATGCCAGTCGGGATTCCGCTGGTTCTTGTCTGCTCGCCTGATGAATACGAGATCGAGCAATTTGTTAATGAACCGGCCATTACAGATCTGGTGCGCGACAATGAGTTGCGCCGCCTGCCGTTCATTGCTCAGCGGGAATTACGCCAGCAGCGCATGGCCGGTCGGGAAATGCGCCGGTTGCGCGCCATGGTGGAACAGGCCCCGCATGGTGTGATCGAAGCTGAAGTGGGCAGCCGGCAGGTACGCTGGTCGAATCCGTTTATGAACCTGCTCTTCGGTTACACTGCCACCGAAATGATGACGCTTCTCGTCGAAGACCTGCACCCGGCTGAAGCCCACGCGGTAATAATTGAAGCCTTTGAGCGAATGAGTGCGGGTGATAAGACACCGCTACTCAATGTCGTATGCCGGCGCCGCGATGGTTCCACATTCTATTGCAACATCGCTCCAGGCGGTAGATATGGCAATGACCAGCATTTGATATTCTTCTTCTTTACCGACGTTACCGCCGAATACCAAAGTCTGCAAACGCTGCAAATCAATGCCCGTCGGCTAGAGCTGGCCTTGCGCTCAGCCAACCAGGGATTGTACGATTTGGATGTGCGCAGCGGTGAAACCATTGTTAATGCCGAGTACGCAACGATGCTTGGGTTTGATCCGGCCAGTTTTATCGAAACCACGCAAAGCTGGCGTGAGCGACTGCATCCGAGCGACGAGCCGGTGGTGTCTCAAATTTACGCCGATTATATGGCCGGAAAGCTTCCTGAATACCGGGTCGAATATCGCTCGCGGATGCAACAGGGGGGTTGGAAGTGGATTCTATCAGTTGGCGCAATTGTCGAACGCGATGAAGTGGGCAATCCGGTGCGGATGCTGGGAACCCATACCGACATCAGCGCATTGAAACGGCTCGAATTGCGCGAGCGATTGCGGGTTCAGCTCTTCACCAGCCTGTTAGGAGGTGAAAGTTTGCCTGCGCTTATGAATACATTGATTGCAGCATTCGAAGATGAGCAACCTGACACGCGCTGCGCAATTGTGCTCTTTGACACCGCTACACAACGACCTGGTCGGGTCATAGCGCCTAACCTGTCATCAGCGCTGGTCAGCCTGCTCGAACAGAGCGACTCGACGGATGAAGCATCGATCTGGAAGCCATTGTTTGACCGGCAGCGGATCGTTACGCCGAACTTGAACGCTGAACCCGGCTGGATGGAATACGCCGCCATTGCGCAAGACAGTGGCTTTACGACCTGCTGGGCCGAACCGATTCAAGGCGCGGGAGGCGCCGTTATCGGCGCGTTCACGGTCTGGTCGGCGCGCGGAGCGGCACCACAGAGCGAAGACGCCGCCCTGTTGCAGTTTGTAAGTCACCTGGCCGGACCGGTAATCGAGCAACACCTCATCGCCGAGCGACTGCGTGTCAGCGAGGAGCGTTATACACTCGCCGAACGCGCCGTTCAGGATGGCGTATGGGATTGGGACATCATCAACGGAGTGACGTATCTGTCGCCACAGTGGAAAGCGATGTTCGGTTTTGGCGCCGACGAGCTACCCAACACGATCACAACCTTCTTTGAGCGGATTCATCCCGATGATTGGCCGGCAGTCACCAAAGCGATTGATCGCCACTTTGCCGGTCTTGAACCGTTTAATATGGAATTTCGCATGCGTTACCGAGACGACCGATACCGCTGGATCCTGGCCCGCGGTGAGGCCTTGCGCGATGCCGATGGCAAGGTAACGCGGATGGTCGGCGCGCTTAGCGATATTACGGAACGAAAGCAGCTTGACGAACGCATTCGCGAAACCCAGAAACTCGAAGCATTGGGCTTACTGACCGGCGGACTGGCGCACGATTTCAATAATCTGCTCGGCATTATTATCGGCAATCTCGATCTATCACTGACCGACTGGCAGGGCGATGAATCGGCGCGCAGCCTGGTGGAAGCGGCGCTCAAAGCAGCCTTGCGCGGCGCTGAACTGACCAGAAGTCTCCTGGCGGTGGCCCGCAGGCAACCCCTGGCGCCCACAACAATCGATGTCGCTCTGGTCTTGCAAGAATTTTTGCCGCTGATCCAGGTCACGATTGGATCAGCGATCAAGGTTGAACTGATCGCGCAGACGAACCGACCGGCACGGGCTGACCGGGCCGGCCTGGAGGCAGCCTTGCTCAATCTGGTGATCAATAGCCGCGATGCTATGCCGCAGGGCGGTAAGTTGACGATTAAGATCAGAGAGATTCAGGTCACCAGCGAAGATATACTGCTGCTGGCAATTTTGCCAGTCGGTTGCTACATCGTGATCGATGTGGTCGATACCGGCAGCGGGATGTCACCTGAAGTGGCCGAGCGCGCCTTTGAGCCGTTTTTCACCACTAAAGAACGCGGACGCGGCACCGGCCTCGGTCTGCCAATGGTTTACGGCTTTGCCCGCCAGTCGGGCGGAACAGCTCAGATCTATTCGACCTCTCATCTTGGCACCACCGTGCGCCTGTATTTGCCGTGCGCCGCGCAAATAGCTGACGAACCAGCCATTTCACCAGCGCCGACTGTCCGCCGCGATGCGCGCATTCTGGTCGTTGACGACGATCCCGATCTGTTGCGCATGACGGTCGCAACCCTGATCAATCTTGGCTACACTGTATCATCGGCTCAGGATGGCCGCGCGGCGCTATCGATCTTGCAGGCTGAAAGGTTCGATCTGCTGATCACCGATGTAGTGATGCCCGAGATGAATGGTCAGGAACTGGCCACGGCGGCACTTCAGATTGCGCCCACCATAAAAGTGCTCTATATGAGCGGTTTTGCCGCTTTACAGGGCAAAGACTTGAGCGATGCCCCCCTGATTGAGAAACCGTTTCGCGCGAGCGCGCTAGAGGTAGCCGTACAGCAAGCCCTGGAACGATAATTCATGGAGCGGCGCAGGTTTGCAAAATTGCCAGCGCAGCCGCAGCCAGGCGCCGGCGATCAAACTGCTGTTCGGCCAGCGCGCGCGCATTGCGGCCAGCCTGGCGGGTAAAGTCGGGATTGTCACACAGATAGGCAATTTGTATTGCCAAATCGCCCGGATCGCCGGCGCGGGCGTAACGCCCACACTGATGCTCAACTACCAGCCGCTGTAACCAGCCTGGAGTGTTGACAATGACCGGTCGCCCTGCTGCCAGGGTATCGAAGAGTTTGTTGGGAGAACAGGTAGCGAGTACTGGCACTGCCTTGAAGATCGTCAGACAAACATCAGCGGCAGCTACCAGATCGGCCACTTCGGCTTTGGGCAGCGGATCGAGAAATTGCACATTGCGCAGGTTGTACTGACGAGCCAGCTCTTCCAACAATGGCCGCTGCCGACCCTGCCCGGCCAGCGCGAGCATAATGTCATTGCGGCCCTGATCCTGTAACACACGCGCAGCTTCGATCACCTGACGCACATCGTTGGCTTCACCCATCGTGCCGAAGTAGAGCGCAAGAAAGGCCGGTTGACCGAGTCGCTCACGCCAGTTGCAACCGGTGCGTTGCGGATGAAAGAGGTCGAGATCGGCAGCGTTGGGAATGACGCTAATCTTCTCTGGCGGAATGCCAGCATCGATAATGCCCTGACGCATTCCTGGCGAGAGCGCAATGATATGGCGCGAATAGCGATAGATGACTCGTTCCAGCCAGCGCGCCAGCAGGATCAGAGCCGGATGGCGCAGTGCCCCCATCTGAATCGGCGCTTCCGGCCACAGATCGCGCACCTCAAATACCAGTGGGGCACGATGCCACCAACTGGCTAGCATACCGGGAATGCCAATCGTTAACGGCGTGCTGGTTGCAAACACTACGTTGGGCCGCTCGACTCGCAACACCACCAGCAGGCTTGCCAGCGCAAAAAGGATAAACGCGATGATCCGCTGCCCGTAGCCGATTGCAGTCGCGCGACTGTAATCGGCATAGCCGGCGCGCACCTCGATGACCTTAATGCCATCAACTTCGCGCTGGCGCCACCATCCACCTGCCCACGGCGATTGACGTTCGGCAGCGGTAACCATGGTCACCTGATGGCCCTGCTGCACAAAGAAGCGGGCAAATTCGTAAGAACGAGTGCCGCCAACGCCGGCGCGAGTGGTGAAGTATTGGTGCAGGTAGAGAATGTGCATCGAAAACCACAAGCAATAGTGATATACGCGATAATAGTTAGCCAGCACATAGTCGCGTAGCTGCGCCAACAGTTAAACCGCTCTCAACCATCTAAACGACAGGAGGCACCATCTTGCGCAACCAGATCGTTACTCCAGATCAACTTCACGCACCACGTGGCGCAACTTGCCCGCAGATGTGCGCGGTAATCGTTCGACAGTTTCCCATTCAATCTGCATTGCCGGGCCAAGGTAACGTCGGGCAGCCTCAATCACTGCCTGCATCGATGCAGGGACAAAATCCGACGCAGGCACGACCCGAATGACGATGCGGTCGCGCGCTACCTGCGCGATTTGGCTCTCTTTGATCCCCACTCCTGGCTTGGTAACGTGGCTGAGCCGGCCTATCCAGCGTCCATCGGGTGTCTTGATTCGATCATCGATCCGGCCTTCAATCGCCAGCCACGACGGATTGTGCCGACCACACGGACAATCATCGGCGGCCACCATAGCCAGATCACCGGTCTGGTAGCGAATGAAGGGCGTTCCGGTACTGGCAAAAGAGGTCACCACGATCTGACCAGTTTCACCGGGAGCGACCGGCTGAGCATTGGCATCAACCACCTCGGCGATTGCAGCGCGGCTGAGCGCGTGATAACGACCATGCTCGCATTGCCAGGCCATTTGCCCGATTTCACCGGCGCCATACGTCTGCACCATCGGGCAGCCGAATGCCTGCTCGACTACAGCTTGCTGCTCGCGTGAAATTCCTTCGCTATCGCTGATGATGGCGCGCAGGCGTGGCGGTTGATCGCCACTTTCAAGGATGTATGTCGCCAGCAGATGCCATGATGTTGGATAGCCGGTACCATAGACAACCCCGCTCTCGCGCAAGGCGCGCAGGTAGTGAGGGTAAAACTGAGGCGCGAGATGGTAAGCCGAACACTGCAATTGGCGATAAAGGTCGATCCAGATCCAGAACGGTGGTTGAGTGCGGCTGTAGGGCGTCACATACGCGCCGGAGAAGCGGGCGCGCGGTTCGCCAAAGCGACAGCCGAGCGCCACCAGCATAGCGTCGGCAGGAGCTTGATGATTACGAGTTGCTTCGCGATCCAGGTAGAAGGTGAGGGGTGTTCCGGTTGAACCGCTCGTCTTGCGCGGCCAGAGCGCGCGTCGGTTGAGATCGTCGGCAACCAGCGCAAAGGGATCGCGACGGATCTGCTCTTTTGACAGTAAGGGTAATGCGCTGAGTTCAGATAGATGAGATAACGGACGATCGGGCAAGGTACGCCGATAGTAGGGCACTCGCCGCCGCGCTTCGGCCAGCAGGCGGTTGAGCTGCGCAAGTTGCCATGCCTCTTGCTCGTCTCGCGAACGGTAATACCATCTTGGATCGTGCGCAGCAACCAGCCGCCGATAGTCGCCGTGACGGCGAAACCACTCGCGGCGCGCGGCTTCCGCATTGACCAGCACCCGTTGCAACCAGCGCGGCGCAGCATCGTAGATCTGTTGTTGGGCGGGTAGATGGAGCAGTTTCATCGCAGTACCTCAAAGCCTACTACCTGCACGCCAGAGACGGCTAGCCGTTCGACCAGCGTCGGATCGCGAAAGACCTCGTATTCGCGCAGACGGGACTCGGTCAGACCGCCAAACAGTTCCGGCAGCACTCGCGTTGCCGGGTGGATAACCAGTTCGACCGGGTTTGCAGGCGGCCATGGCACTCGCGGAATGATCCGGTCAATCGCCGCCTTGCCCGGCCCATATCCGGGTGTGCTGACCACGCCAGCCGGCATGCGCATTCCCTGTTGGGCTGCCGTTGCAACCCAGCGCGCAATGATCTGCCCTTTCAGCCAGTAGATCGGATGGGTCAAATGATAACGGAGCGGCGAGCCGTGGCGTGGCGCGGTAATACGCCGATGTGAACGCATTGCCGGGATACCGAGCTGGCGCGCTACTTCCACCACCAGTGGAAAGAGGCCGGGCAAGACGTGGACATTCTGATGCGTGTTCCAGAAATCGGGCTGACCGGCCACGGCCACAAACCGTTCGTACTGGACCTGCAATTCGGTGCGCACTTGTTCGGGCGCAATTCGCCGCGCCAGCCAGCGCCGCCGAAATTCTGGCGCCGGCCAGAACTGTCCATTCGCAGCCAGCAGATCGGGGACCTGCGTCGGCGCTGCCGCCGGCACGCCAAGCGTCAGCGTCCAGTGAATCCCAATTGAGGCTTGCGGAACATGCCAACGAAGCTGCGCAGCATCGGCATAATCGGTCATATTGGTCATGACGCATGTCGCGCGCAATGCTCCGGCAGCCAGACACTCTTCAATTGCCCGATTCACTTCCGGGCACATACCGTAGTCGTCGGCGGTAATGATAAGTTGATGAGTCATGCCGTTGTGGTTCATAGCAATTCTGAATACAGAGCCAGGAGATGCTGCGCTTCGCGCTGCCAGTTAAATTCATTAATCACACGCGCGCGCCCCTCTTCACCCATTGCCCGGCGCAACGCCGGATCGTCGAGCAAGCGGAGAATCGCTTCTGCGTAAGCTTCACTATCGTCAGGCGCAACCATCAAGGCGCAGCGACCATCGCCAACAAATGGGCGACTCGGCGGCAAATCGCTCAGCACAACCGGCATACCGAGCGCCATGAATTCAAACAACTTGGTAGGAATATTGTGCTGAAACTTGGGCAAATCAGGCAACGGAATAAATCCAATCCGGGCCTGCCGCACCCGCGCTGCAACCTGATCGTGCGGGATCATGGTCGGGTCAAGCACAATATCGGCCTGCAAGTCGCGCCGCGCCAGCTCAGCCTGCGCCCACGCCGCTTCAGGACATTTGCCGAAGAAGAGCCAGCGCGCCCGCCGACCGCGACGGCGCAATGCTTCGGCAACGGCAAAGGTCACTTCCAGATGGTAGCGCGGAATCGTCCCGTGATAAACCAGATCGAACGGCGCATCGTCAGATGGTGGCGGCTGATTCAGGAACAGTTCGAGCTGAGGAAAATTGTGAATGGTTATCACCCGACGGGCCTTGAACCGGTGCATATAGAGATCGGCCACGCCGCGATCGGCGGTGATGATCGCGTCAAACGAACGCGCTGCCCGGTATTCCAGCATCGTCATCCCTGATTCCAGACCGGCGCGCGCGAACGGATGCAGATGACGTTTTTGCCGGATGTAGGCAGTGTTGTTTTCGTGGCAATCAAACACAACCCGCGCCCGGGTGGTCGCCTTGAGCCATAGTCCAAGCGGGATCAATTCGGGATCGTGCAGATGGTAGAGATCGGCCTGCAAACGGCGGGCCAGCATTGCCGCGCGTTGCATTCGTTGCCAGCGCTGACCGATTGCCAACCTCAATCGCTGAACCGACGGGATTCCGACACTGTGAATCTGCACTTCTTGCCGTTTAAGCTGCTTCACCGGCAATGGCGCCAGTAAATGCGTCTCGTAACCAGCCGCAGCCAGAGTGGCGCACTCGCGGTAGAAGATACGCTGGTCAAATGGCTGGTGAACTGTTGAAATATGCACAACCCGGCGAGCAGCCATCAAAGGCCGCTTAGCCGGGCGCGCCATCGTTCGGGTAACAGCGGAATCATCGGGTAGAAAAGAGTGCGGTTGAGCCATCGCATGCCCCCAAAGACCGTTTCGTACAGGCGCCTTTCCCACGGCGCATAGACTGTTGCCAAAGCGCGAGCGCGCTCGGCGTCTCGGCGCGGTGAAGCCTTGGTGCTCACCCCGCCGCCATCGAAAATAGCCACTTCCTTCGCCAGGTGATAGTAACGGACCCGCCGACGCAACACCATATCGAGCAGGTAAGCGTAATCGGCCAGAATACGGTAGTCGGTCGCGAAGGGGCGGTCGAGGTAGATTTCGCGCCGCACAAACCAGACCTGTTGACAGATCATCTTGCGGTAGAGCCAGAAGCGAGTGAGTCGGTCGGGGTAACGAATCAGGCGTCCCTCACCGGCGCGACCGATGCCAAGATGAGGATGGTTGACAAACGAGCGCACATCGCCATAGAGAAAGTCGGGGTTGCCGCTCCGTGTCAGCGCTTCGGCGACGGTAGCGAGTACATCTGGCCCGGCAAAACGATCACCGGCGTTGAGGAAGCAGAGATAGCGACCACGCGAATGAGCAATGCCCTGATTCATGGCATCGTAGATCCCGGTATCAGGCGATACGATGACGCGCACGCCAAGGGCCTGCAACCGCTCAATCGTGCCATCGGTCGAAACACCATCTTTCACCAGATATTCAACATCGGTAAAGTTTTGCTCCAACACGCTGCGCGCCGTCTGTTCAGCATCGGCTGCGCTGTTGAGCGTAATCGTGATTACACTGAAGAGAGGCTGGCTCATGTAGCATCTCCCGAACCGATGGAACGCTGATAGCGGGTCAGTTGCTCTTGATAACGCCGGCGATGCTCAGGAATGAACTTGCGCTGCATTGTGGCAGGTAACCGCTGCACCAGGGCCGGCGGCACCTGCTCACGCAGGAATTGAATCAGGCGACTTCGCGGTCGCCACCAGATCAGGTAGATCAGGTGGTTGCGCCAGGCGCGCAGGCGTTCACGTCGGCAGGCCACCTGCACCATCCGGGCATAACGCGGATCGGCCAACAGACGCTCGATGTCATCAGTGCGACGCAGCTCCACCTGTACCTTTCCGGCAGCAATATCGGCGCGCAACGCTTCAATTGCCGGTGGATGATGACCGGTAAAGCGGGTCAACCAGTTTTGCGTGCCATACTGATCCATGATCCGCAGGCCATTGCCTGGATGCACTTCACTCAGCAGATCGAGATTCTTCTGCAAACGACCGCGTTCACGTTCCCAGGGCTGGTTTTGGTAGTACGCGCCTTTGCGAGTGAACTGATGGGGAAAGACCATGTAGTAGTGATACATCCAGACGCCGAATGCATCGGCGTATCGCATACGGCGGCGCGTGATGTCGCGCCCCTGTTGATCAACTATCGTTGGCGGACGATGGGTATCGTAACGAAACCCAGGCTGCCAGCGCAAGACGCGGCGATAACGCCCCCATGGTTCCCCTTGATACTGGCGATGCCAGAACAAGCCACCATCGACCAGGTAATCAAATCCGCCCCAGAAATGATAAGCGCGAAAACAGAGACAGGTGGTATCGGGATGCTGTTGCAAAAACGTCACAACACGCGCCATGTCAGCCGGGTGGTAAAACTCATCGACATCGATCTGCCACAGCCAATCACCGGTCGCGCGCCCAGCATAGGCGCGGCTCTGTTCATCTTTCTCACCCGGCCAGAAGCCATTGGCGTGACCACACATCTCGGCAGTGACGATGATCAGCTTATCGTCGGGATCTTCTTCCGCCTTGAAGCGGTAGAGTGCCTCCAGGGTGCCATCAATTGAATGACCGTCTGCTGTGGCGGCATGGGCGGCGCGGGGACTGGCGCCTTCAGCAACGATAATCTGGTGAGCGAAAGGGTAGATCGCGCGCAGGTTATAGCGCAGAAATGGTTCGCCATTCAGCACAATCATTCCGAAGGTAATTCGAGGTTGGCCGCTCATACCGTGCCTCCTGCCTGCGCCGGTCGCAAACGCGCGCGCGGCGGCATCGGTAATGGCTTCGGCATCGTCTCTACCACCACACCACTACCCAACGCCCAGACTGCCCACAGCGACCAGTGCAGATGAGCCGTGATCATCGTATTCCCTGAAGCCTGTCCATGCACCAGGGCAAATACGAAGATGGCGAAGAAGACGATCCGCCAGACAGCGCGGTCATCATCGGGGGTTTGCGCCCAGACCACCGGCAATCGACGCAGCGCCCAGATCAGATAGCCCAGGAAGAACACCATGCCAACCAGACCCTGATCGGCCAGCGTACCGATAAACAGGTTATGCGACCAGAGCTTCTGCTCGAAACCCCAACCCCATACTGGCGATGCCAGGAAGTAATTCCAGCCGATTTCCCACAAGCCGCCACGATCCTCGAAGATGTTGAAGGACTCTTCCAGACCACTCTCGCCTTCGCGCACTACGAGATGTGGAGCAACTTGATAAATCAGTACCACTGCCATCACGATAGCGGCTATTATCAGCGGTACCCGCCAGGGCTTGCTTCCCTGCCGGCTGAGCGCCCAGACAAAGATGAGAGCAGCCGCTACCCCTGCGCCACTCAGTGACTGACGTGCCCCGGTGAGGAAGACGCCATAGCCACACCAGAAGGCAACTGCCGCAAACAACATCATCGACCATAGATGACGAGCCTGCAGAAATAAGCCAAGTCCAAGCACGAAAGCGATGCTGAGGTGGTGGGAGAAGTAGTTGTATTCGCGAATGCCAAGGTTTCGGTAGGGCAGCGACGAGAGACCGGGATCGCTCAACAGGTAGCTTAGTGGAACCTCGATGAAGCGCAGCGCCGCATAGAGACCATATGCGCTGGTTAGAAGATAGGCGATTGCAAACCGACGGGCAGCGCTGGCATCGCGGATTGTCATCAAAGCGACCAGGGAACCAACGATAATGTAGAGGATCACCGGGCGCAGGATCGACATCTTGTCGCGCAGATCGAACTGGAGAAGCACACAGAGCGCCCAGGCCCACCACAAACCCATCCAGGGTACGATCCACGTATCACCGGTTGGGAAGATCTGACGGGTCGTCAGATCGAGCCGGTTGGGTAATAACGACCAGGGTCGCGCAACGTGCAGATAGCGGATTAGCGCCAGCACGATGGTTGCCAGCAACGGCCAGGTCGCAGCGAGCGGCCCCACGAACACAGTGCGCGTCCAGAGCGAAACCGACAAGTAGATCGCCAACACAATCTCAGGCCGTCCGCGCCATACTGCATACAGGCCGATCAGGCCCAGCAATGCCAGCTCAAGTGGGTTCAGAATGATTGGGCCGGTAACAATCATCGCATCGCCTTACTAGAATTCAAAACCATAAGCGCGATGAAGCCGGTTGCGCAGGCTGGCATGCTTCTGCCAAATCCACCAGAGCACGCGCAAACCTGCGTATTGATGAGTCGTCAATGGTTGTCGGTAGCGGCGCTGCAACAGAGCATGCTCACGCTGCCAAACCGTCTGCCAGGTGGCTGTTTTGGCTTCTTCGTGGAGCCGAAAATCACCCAGCGGCGGCCCTGGTAGCCGCCGGGCAGGGCCAGCGGCGCTCAGCCGAATGAAGAGATCGCGATCCATGCAGAAGCGTAAACTGCGATCAACACCACCCACCTGTTCGTAAACGTGACGCCGCCAGAAACATCCCTGCTGCGGCCAACGATGCACACCGAGCAGAGCGGTAAGCGTTGCGTTCGGCGGCAGAGCAAAGATCCGTGAGATAATCTGACCATTGGCATCGATGAAGTTTACATCGCCACTGGCAAAGGCCAGCCAGGGTCGTTCGGCAAAGAAACGACCTACCCGTTGCAGTGCTCCGGGTTGCAACCGATCATCAGAATTGATCCAGGCCAGGATCTCGCCGGTAGCGAGCGCGAAGCCATCGGCCAGCGCCGCCGATTGACCGCCATCAGGCTGTGATTGCCAGTAGCTCAACCATGGCGCGTAACGACGAATAATCTCGACACTGCCATCGCGACTCCCGCCATCCATTACGATGTATTCAAGGTTGGGGTAACCCTGCAACAACACCGAACGGATCGCCTCTTCGAGGTACTGATCCTGCTGATACGACGGGGTCACAACCGTGATGCGCAGCCATGGCCGGCCATCGGTCATGAGCGGCGAAGCCGGTGGCGTCGCCTCCGTCCACGGCCATCCCCGTCGCTCAGGCGGTGGCGGAGGGAGATCGGTTAGCGTCGGCATAGCCTGGATGATCGTTGCCATATTAACCTGCCTCACCTACAGCCCGCATAGCAATCGACGGTTCGCGATTAGCCCGGTACCATTTGATGGTAGCCCGCAGCCCTTCGGTAAAGGTTGTTTCCGCCCGAAAGCCAAACCGCTCCCAGGCCCGCGACACATCGAGCTTGCGTCGCGGCTGACCATTCGGTTTGCTGGTATCCCAGACGATCTGCCCGCGAAAACCGGTCAGATCGGCGATCAGATTCACCAGATCGCGGATGCTGATCTCATAACTACTGCCAATGTTGACCGGATCGGGATCGTCGTAACGTTCGGTTGCGAGCAAGATTCCCTCGGCAGCATCAGCAGCGTAGATAAACTCGCGGGTCGGCGAGCCATCACCCCAGACCACAATCTCGCGATCGCCCCGTTCTGCGGCCTCAATGCATTTGCGGATCAGGGCAGGAATGACGTGCGAGGTTTCGAGATCGAAATTATCGCGTGGGCCGTAGAGATTGACCGGAAGCAAGAAGATTGAGTTAAAGCCATACTGCTGACGGTATGCCTGACCCTGCACGAGCAGCATCTTCTTGGCCAGGCCGTAGGGCGCGTTGGTCTCTTCGGGATAACCATTCCAGAGATCGTCCTCTTTGAACGGCACCGGCGTGTACTTCGGGTAGGCGCAGACTGTGCCGATGGTGACAAACTTGCTCACCCCAAATCGCCAACTTTCGTGCAGCAACTGCACGCCCATCATCAGATTGTCGTAGAAAAACTCTGCCGGATGCTCCCGGTTTGCGCCGATCCCGCCAACCCGCGCCGCCATGTGAATGATGATGTCGGGACGGGCATCGATCAGCAACTGGCGAATGGCATCAACCTGGCGCAGATCGTAATCGCGAGAACGCGGTACCACGACCGCGCGCGCGCCGCGGGCATAGAGCCGGTCAACGACATACGAACCGAGAAAGCCAGCTCCGCCGGTAACCACCACGCGCTTCGTTTGCCAAAACTGGCGGCTATCAGGCCAACGCTGCGTATCAAGCTGCATAGGATCCTCGCTGTGGAATGAATGAAGCAGGTTTATCGAACGATCACTCCGGGAGCCTCGTTTCCTACTGGACGATAAATTGAGCGTTGCGATACTGGCTATCAAGCGCGTCTTTGATCACTCCGTTGAGCAACACATCGGACACCTCGCGAATACCTTGCTCGACACTGATGCGGGGCCGAAAACCGAGTCGCTCGCGGATCTTGGCAAACGAAACCCGGATGTCGCGCATATCGCCGCCAAAGGTCAGGTCCTTGTATTCGATGACCGTGCCGGCGATGTAGCGCTGCACCAGCGCAACAATCTCATCTTTCGTATAATTGCCCTCCTCACTGCCGACATTGAAGATTTCGCGATTGACAATGGCCGGCGGAGCATTCAGGCCCAACAGGATGGCATCGCAAACATCGCGCACATGCACGAACGAACGGGCATACCCGCGCTGATAGATGATCAGCTTGCGGCGTGTAATGGCCTCGAGCACAAACTGGTTAACGATCAGATCGAAGCGGGTGCGCGGCGAGATACCGAAGAGCGTGGCAAACCGGAAGAGGATCGGCATCGTGGTTGCCCCGTTCGTTTGCTCACGCAGAAACTGTTCGGCAGCAATCTTGGTTTCGGCGTACAGTGATTGGGGGTTGAGCGGCGACTCTTCGGTTACCGGCGCGCCATCAGGTGACAGGCCATAGTTGCTGTAGGTCGATGCGAAAACAAACCGGTCAACGCGAGCCGCATCAGCGACAGCAAAGACACGCTTCGTGCCCTCAAAATTGTACCGCCACGCCACCTGTGGCCCAACCGTCTGGCAGGCAGGAAAACCAACGATAGCAGCCAGATGGATGACGGCATCGAACCGGGCAGGCGGCAGATTTCCCACCGCAATGCCCTCAGCGCTGACCCTTAGTGTCGCCGGATCGCAGACATCGCCCTTGGCGAAACGGAAGCGCGGATGATGCCAGTAGCCGAGCAAAGAAGCTCCACCGAACAGAAGATCATCGACAACCGTCACTGACCAGCCTTGATTCAAGAGCACGCCGGTCAGCAATGAGCCAATATAGCCAGCCCCGCCGGTAATCAAGGCATGGGGATGTGTCGTCGTTGTCATTCTGCCACCTCCTCAATGGTTAATTGCTGGCCGAGAAGACGACCTGAGCATTCATGTTCCAGCGCAGTCGTGGATCCCAACTATCAGGCTCAATCCGCACGGTGTACGTTGTGCCGATCCCTGTCTCCTGACCAATTGGTTCGATATAGCGCACTCTGCCGCTGAGACGCACATCAGGCAAGGCAATGAAACTGATCGTCACCGGATCGTTTTCTTTGATCAGGCTGACGTGAATTTCACTGAGTTCAGGTACCACAATCTGCCATTGGTCAAGCGTAGCGATAGTGAGTACGCGCTGGCTAGCATCAACCGTCTGACCCGGTTGCACAACGACACTCACCACTGTGGCATCAATCGGCGCGCGAATCTGGTAGCGTTCGCGATTCAACTCGACCTTCCGCAACTCAATCTCGGCGCGCTCGATCCGGGCTTGAGCGAGGGCAATCTGCGCACTGAGCGGCGGCGCAGTCAGGCGAGCCAGATCGGCTTCGGCCTTGCGCAACTCGGCCTCGTAGACGGCTACTTCATTGGGATGATTGACCGTCAATTGCGCTAATCGCGCTTCCGCCTGCAAAATTCGCTTCTCAGCCGCAGCAATCTGATCGGGCGTCGGCGGACGCAAGGCTTCGGCCAGTAAAGCTTCAGCCTGATCAACCTCGGCGCGGTAGGCAGCAATCTCGCTGAACTCATTCTGACGCACCGTCTCGAGCGCCACGCGAGCCTCTTGCAAACGTCGTTCAGCATTCTCTACTGCGCGCAACAACCGCGTTTCGTTATCGATTTGAGCCTGGGTCAATTGACCACCCCCGGCCACGATCTGCTGATTCATCCACGCGACGCGTGAGTAATCATCCTGAGCATTGCGCAGCTCATTTGCCAACCGCTCGATCTGCGATTCGAGCTGGGTCTTTTCGCCAGCCAGGTTGTTAATTCGGGTCTGCAATCGGGCGCGCGCTTCGGCTACTGACGCCTCCAGGCGGGCGCGGTCCTCAGGTGTGATCCCCTTTTGTATGCGCTCGAGTACTGCGCGAGCCTCGCGCAACTCGGCCTGAGCAGCCGCTATGTCGCTCTGGGTGACATTAGTGCGGCCATCGGCCAGTCGCGCGCGCGCGCGGGCAATCTCGGCTTCGGCCTGCTCGATCTGTTCGGGCGTGGCGCCACTTTGCAATAATTCATAGTTGGCCCGCGCCTCTGCCAGAGCTACTCGCGCTTCCGCTACCGCCAGATCGAGGGCGCGAATGTCGAGACTGGCAATTATATCGCCGGCGCGCACGCGATCGCCTGGTTGCGCCAACACCTCAGCCACTGAACCGGCGTTCACGAAGCTTAGATCGAGCACCGTAACCGGTTGGACACGACCACTGGCAATGAGCGTACCGTTTACGATTGCCGGCGCTGTCGTGGGCGCTGCTGCCGGCGCTGTCGTGGGCGCTGCTGCCGGCGCCGTTGTGGGCGAGCGATTCGGTTCGGGATCAGCTTGCTGGCTGCACGCAGTCAGCAGCAGGGAAATCACAACGACGAGCGCTAACCAGTAACGTCGCATAGCTTCAATCTCCCACTTCACCGACGATTTCACTCCGATTCGCCACCGGCGCCTGCGTGGACAGTCGTGAACGTTGTGGCGCGAGGAGAGGAAACCGGCGCCACCGACGCTTCACACCGTTGAATGCAATGCCCATACACGGAATATCAGTCTGACGTAGCAGATCGATCATTTGACGCAATTCGCTCTCGGTGGTTTGACCGGATCGCACTACTGCCAGAGTTGTATCTACCGCGCGTAGCAGCAGAGTTGTATCGGCAAAACTTAACAACGGCGCGCTGTCGATGATGATGATTTCAGCATACTGACGCAACGATGTCAGCACCTTTTCCAGGTTTGACCCGCCGAGAAGCTGGGATGGGAGACCGGCTACATTCCCTGCTGTCAAGAGGTAAAGGCCGGGTTGAGTGGTCACACGCAGAAACGGCTCGATCACCTGCGCAGTGCCGCTAAGCAGATTGGAGAGGCCGCCCTGATTGGGTAGATTGAAAAAGGTATGCAAAATGGGATTGCGCAGGTTGGCATCAACCAGGATGACCCGGCGACCGGTCTGCGCCAGCGCAACGGACAGATTGGCGGCGGTGACGCTGCGCCCTTCTCGTGCCGCTGCGCTGATCACGGCAATCAACTGCAGTTGCGAGGTGGCAGCCAGCGCGTCAAGATGAAGGCGGAACATCCGGTAGGCTTCAGCTTCAGGTGAAGTTGGATCGTTCAGCGTCACAAGCTGCGCAGCCGGCGATGCTCCCTTCAACTTACCGATTGCCACCAATGGCCGCCCACCACCGCGTCGATCCAGATCACCTTCATCGCCGATGCGCGTGTTGAAGTAGTCGTACAGAAACCCGATGGTCAGGGCGATCAGGATGGCGATAAAGACACTGAGCGTAATATTGCGGGCATAATCAGGGCTAACCGGATTCCGCTTGGCATACGCCGGATCGACTACGATTAGACTGGAGTCTTGCGCGTAGGGATTATCCAGTAGATCGCGTTCGAGCGCCTGAAATGAAGCGACAATCGCATCGGCTAACACTACTGCGCGTTGTCGATCAGTATCTTGCACGGTCAGCAGGAACAGTTCGGTTTTGCCTACATCGGCGGTGCTGGCGCGAACTGCCAGTTGTGCAGCAGTGACCCCTTCAACCATGCTGGCGGCACGCTCAAGTACCGGACGCACCAACAACAATTGCCGCACCGTTAAGGAATACCGTTCCCGCGCGCGGAGATCGTCAAATGTTGGTGAAGGTCGGGCAAAATTACCCTGATCTTGATTCACCATCAGCATCGTTGAAGCCGCATATAAGCGGGGTTGGGTCTGCGAATAGGCATAACCTACTCCGGCGCCAATCAAGCCACAGATAATGATGAGCCATGCCCACCGCCAGACAAAGAGCAGATAGTTCTTTAGTTCCAAGATCCCCTCCTGGCAACGCCATCACGTCAAGAGACGCGCATTGAGTGCCGCGAAACGGTCGAGCAGAAAGGTCTGTGGGAGCGTAGGAAAAGCGAGTTGATACAGACCGACTGGGATACATCAAACATGGTATCCGATCACGCACTTTTGTTGTAACCGGATCACGTGACAGTGTGATGTCCCCAGCCAGAATTCGTTATAACAAAACATTCATCCAGCCAGAGACCGGTCAGAAAGCTGCGGCAATCTGTCGGTAGAGGTTCAGATAGCGCTCGGCTTGCAGCTCCTGCCGATACTCAGCAACAGCCACGGCGCGACACTGGCGACTCATCATCAGCCGCTCAGCGTCGTTGCGCAAGAGACGGCGAATAGCGTCCCGCAACCCATCCACATCGCCTACCGGCGCCAGCCAGCCTGTCTGACCGGGACGCACCATCTCGCCGATTCCGCCAGCATCGAAGCCGACGACGGGTGTAGCGCACGCTAGTGCCTCCAGCACTGTACTCGGCATATTATCCTGGAGCGAGGGAATGACAAAAAGGTCAGCCGCGCTGTAGACAAGTGCCAGGCGAGCATCATCTTCGATCACGCCAAGGGGGTAATGGGCGATCGGCGCAGCAATTGATGGCGGATTACGCCCAATCGATACCAGAGCCAGATCTGGCTCATCGCCCAATCCTGTCAATGCCGCCGCCAGTTGGGTAAATCCTTTTCGTCGATTATTGACCGACACCGCGACGAAGAGCACGATCCTGGCCTGCGTCGGCAACCCCAACGCTTGACGTGCCTGAATGCGATCAGTAGGGGCAAAGACGGTGGTATCGAGACCGTTTGGAATGATATGCACCGGCAGATGCCCAAAGAGTGAGCTGCGCTGCACTTCGTCAGCCATCCACCGGTTGAGGGCGACGATGTGCAACCGACCTGGCGGCACTTGCGCCAGCGCCGCTCGTTTCCGCGCCCAGATCTGGTATGAGAGGTCGCGTTGATCGCGTGAGCCGAGTTGCGGGCAAGCGCCACAGTTTGCAGTGTAGCGACCGCACCCTTCGTCATAGTGACAACCACCGGTAAAAGGTTGTTGATCGGAAAGCCGCCACACTACCGGCACTCGCCGGGGTACGAGCCGAAAGAAGGACGCATAATCGACGAAACCGGCCACCCAATGCAGATTCACCACATCGCACGGCGGCAATGCGCGGGCCAGCGCGCTTCCGTAGCGGCTCCGATCATCACTGAACGGCTCGAGGCCGGCTGGGCGAGTGGCCAGATACGGTTTCATTGCGCGGCGGATCTGCCAGTTCCGCCAGCGTTGTAACCCTGCCTCAAACCAGTTGCCCGCCGGAGGCATAGCACGCACCGTTGGATCGGCGCTGCGCCGGCTGGCAACCAGCATCTGCGAATGACAGCCGAGCGCAAGTAACGCCTGATGCAAACGATAAGCGGCCCGCGCCGCGCCACCGCTGATGTCGTTTGCGCTAACGTGAACAATTCGCATACAACTTTATCGCGCCGCCAATCGACGCCGGGCAAATGCGCCGACTGCCGGCAGCGAATAGACGATCTCGGGAAGAACACGCCGGTAATAGGCTGGAATAAAGGGCAGAGCGAATCCCGCTTTCAACCAGGCGAGATAGTGCTCGCGTCCGCGGTAGAGTTGGCGCCAACGCCCATAGTACGTTGTCCAAATCACGCGGGTGATGGCTGCTCGACATGCAGCCCATTCCTGCGGATACTGCCGGGCATAGGCGCGCAGCTTCGGATGCTGGTCGAGAAAGGCCAAAAACTGGCGCGACGCGCGAGCCAGGCTGGTCACACTGACCGACTTACCAAAGCTGGTATCGTAGATCCGATGGCGAAAGATTGCCCGGTGGCAGTAGACGATACTGCGATCGATGCTCAACGCCACCAGTAAAGCGTTATCAACGCCATTCCCGCCATCAAAATTGGGATAGCCACCAACTGCGCGCAATTCAGCCGCGCGAGCCAGATTGGTGGTAAAACAGACAAACTTGTGTTCGTTTCGTCCCCAACGAGCGATCCAGTCAGGACCGCTCATCACCGAAGGCGGTAATGGTCGGTCGGCGGTTGAGCCGACCACGCGGTTTTGCTCATCGAGCACCTCGACCCGCGAGATTGCCGCCGCCGCATCAGGATGCGCTTCCAGGGCAGCAACCATTGTTGAGAGATAACCCGGCGCTAATTCATCATCATCACTCAACAAGACAAAGTAATCACCGCTGGCAGCAGCCAGTAACTGATTAAAGTGGGGGACAATCGGCACTGATACCGGGTTTTGCCGAAATATGAATGGGCGTGGATAGTTAGCGCGAACAAGGTTTAACACCGCATCGCCATTACACCCATTGTCAGAGACGATCAACTCAATCGCCGGATAATCCTGCGCAGCTACCGACCGAATTGCCTGCGCAACGTAGGTTAATCGTTTGTATACCGGGATGGCTACCGTGATCGTCGCCGCCATGCGTCACCTCATTGTTCATTCTACCTGAATGTGGTTGGTATCAGTCACCATTCGTTCGCGCACAATCCGAGCCGGCGCGCCGACTGCAATCACGCCTGCCGGCAAACTGCGCGTCACGACGCTCCCCGCGCCCACGACGGTTCCGGCGCCAATTGTCACACCCGACAATACGACCACGCCGTATCCGAGCCAGACATCATCTTCGAGCACGATAGGGCCTTTGCTGGTGAGCGGTTGACTCCCGATTGGCTGGCCGGCCATCGTGCTGTGGTCATAGGGGTAGAACGCACATTGAGGAGCGATCTGGCAGCCACGCCCGATAACAATCTGTTCAACATAGGCCGAGAGCTGGCAGCGCGGTTGAATGCCGGTGCGCTCGCCAACAACTAGACTGCCACCGCGTCCACATTCGATGATGGTGTCGCGATGCAGTTCCACGTAATCACCCAGATCGACCACGCCGCCATCCTGACGTTGGTAGATGACGACGCCATCACCGATGAAGACGTGGCAACCAAGACGAATGCGCCGTCCACTGAGTTGGGCCGATGGCGCGACATAGCCTTTTGGATAGCGATGGGCCAACGCCACCCGCGCTTTGTAGGGAGCACATGGTAAAGCTGCCAGCCACGTGGCAAGCTTGCCCAACCGATCGGGGCCGGCGCGCCGCATCCATAGATCGCTCCAGAAATGAACCAGCCGGTGACGCATAGTCTCACATTCCTTTTGGTCATCGACATCTGCATCAGCAGAACACCCACGCAACGACATCGTATGGCGCGTACCGTCACGTCAGGCAAAACGAATAAACCAGAACTCACTCACAGTAGCCGGCGGCGAGCATACCGGCCCGGTGATACTGCCAGAACAGCTCCTCATCGGCAGGCGAAAAGAGATTGCGCCAGTCGCCAGAGCCACCTTTGCGCACAAAGAAGGGAGTTTCTGCCCCCTGCGCTGCCCGCTCCTTTGCCCGCATGCGGTCGAACGACGAAGCTGCCACGGCTGCGGCAATCTGTTCATCACTCGCCTGCATACCGCAAAACGCGAGGATCCGCCGCACTTGCGCCGCAGTGTCGGCATAGAGGTCTTCGTATTTCACGACCAGCAATTCGCAGTCGCTGCTGAGCCAGCCCAACACGTGATCTGACCAGCGCCCCCAGTAGATGTCACCAACGATGATCTCGGTGAGCGTCACCGGCTTATCCGAACGCTTATTGCGCCAGTGGTAATACGAGGTCATTGCATCGCGCCCATCGCGCGCGATATAGATCGCCCGGCGAAAGATGGAACGGTAATGAAGATGGGTCTTCACGAAACGCGGTCGCATCTGATTGAAAGGAGTGGATGGATCGGCCATATACGCCAGATCACCCTTAATATGGCTATCGGGCACGAAACGACCGAATCCTTTCAAGGTCAACTCTTCGCCAGCCAGCAGATTTGCCAGCAGGAACCGCACCCATGTATTGCCCGATTTTGGAAACGAAGCCAGATAGTAAAAATCGGGCTGTGGCTTGAAACCGAGATCGGCGTGTGGCCCTCTGATCAATTGACGCAAGGTGCGACGCGCGCTACGGAAGACATCCAGCATACTAGACCTCCAAAAAGCCTTTTTCTTCCAGATACCGAATAATCTTGCGCGCATTCTCTTCCGGCGTGACATCCGTCGTCGTCAGGGTTAGTTCTGGATTCACCGGTGGTTCATAGGGATCATCGATACCGGTGAAACCACGCAACTCGCCCCGGCGCGCTTTGGCGTACAATCCCTTCACATCACGTTGCTCACACACCTCGATCGGCGTGTCAACAAATACTTCAATAAACTGATCGCTGCCGATCATTGCCCGACACTCATTACGTGCCGCCCGGTATGGACTGACTGCCGCGCAGATAACCGCGCCACCTGCTTTGACAACCGCGCTGGACACAAAGCCGATCCGCAAGATATTGGTATCGCGATCTTCCCGTGAGAAGCCCAAACCCTTTGACAGATGGGTGCGCACGACATCACCATCGAGAATGGTTGGCGCGCGACCTCGCTCGAGCAACAGGATATTGAGGATTGCGGCAATCGTTGATTTACCCGCCCCGCTCAGACCGGTAAACCAGACACAGAAACCCTGGCGGTGACGCGGTGGATACATCTGGCGCAGAATTTCTGCCGTCTCTGGCCGGGTAAACCACTCGGGCAATAGCCGCCCTTTGGCCAGATACTCGTCACGCACCTGCGTGCCGGAAATACTTGCAATCTCAGCTCCTGATGGCACTTCATCTACCGGCACATACCGGCCTTCCCGCTTGAGATAGACCAGTTCGGTGAACGGTATCATCTTCACGCCAATTTCGGCAGCGTAGCGCGCCAGCAACTCTTGCGCATCGTAGGGGCCGTAAAATGGCTTGCCGTGGCTATCGTTGCCAGGACCTGCATGATCGCGACCAACGATGAAATGATTCGCGCCGTAATTACGGCGAATGATAGCGTGCCAGACCGCTTCACGCGGGCCGGCCATCCGCATCGCCAGTGGCAAAAGGCTGAGGAGCGTTCGGCTCTGATCATAGTATTTTTCCACTAGCAAGCGGTAGCCGCGCACACGTGTGAAGTGATCGATATCACCGGGTTTGGTCATGCCAACAACCGGATGGATCAGTAGACTACCGTCAACCTGCGCTGCCGCGCGCTTCGTCAGCTCTTCGTGAATCCGGTGCATCGGATTGCGGGTTTGAAACGCGACAACGTTGGGCCGTCCCATTGCGCCGAGCAGACGCCGCACTTCAGCCGGCGCGCGCCGCAGGTCGGTGAAATCGTAGTAACGAGGTAGATTGAGTACCCGCAGCCGTCCGGCGGCATAGTATTTGCCCCAACGCACCATCTCGGCTACCAGAGGGTGACGAGGGTCGGTCGTGCCCAGCACTGCCAGCGCTTCGCGCTCAGCATCCCAGCGGTAGATGTCGCTCAACTCTAGAATCGCCAGCGGATTGTTATGAACATCGCGCAGCAAAATGCGATCGCTGCCGAAATGACTCTGCTCAACCGGTAACGTCACCGGAATTGGCCACAACGTACCATCGGCCAGGCGCATCTCCTCCAGAACTCGCTCATAATCTTCGCGCCCCATGAAACCGGTCAGGGGTGAAAATCCGCCGGTAGCGAGCAGTTCCAGATCGCAGAGGCTCCGCATCGAAATCTGGATGGTGGGTAACCGTGAGGCTTCTTCGAGCAGATCGAGCCGCTCTTCAGCGGCAACCATCAGATCAACCAGGCAACCACCGTAGGGCGGAATAAGCAGAGAGTCGTGATACATATTGGTGTAAGCTTTCTGAGATGTCGGCATAAACATCTGAATCCTGTGGAAGCTATCGAGCCGGACGAAACCACGGCACGCGCACCGGCCTGCCGGTACGGATGAGTTCCGGCACTGTCACAAAACCGTATGTAGTGTGCGACAGGCGCAGCACTGTTGCCAGCGCCTCGATCAGGGGTGAGCGATCGACAGCAGCCGGATCGCGAGGATTGGCCAGCCGGTCGTGCAGTAAAATGATGCTCCCCGGATGAAGCTGTTGCCGCAACCGTTCGGCCAGTTGCGTAGCCGGCTGCGCCACCCAATCTTCGATATGGCTTGTCCATCCGGTTACTTCGTAACCAAACAGGAATACATCGAGTCGCGAGCCATACGACTGGCCGCCGTAGGGAGGGCGAAACAGAGGCACTCCATAAGGCGACAAAGCCCGCCGCGCCATCCACAACTCACGCCAGCGCTGCCAGCGCGAAATTTCCGGCATCCGTGCATGATTGAAGGTATGATTGCCGATGGCGTGACCGGCGGCAGCGATTTGGGCGACCAGCGCGCGCTGGTCAACCGCATGTCGCCCCAGCAGAAAGAACGTAGCGCGCGATCGATACTGCCTTAGCAGATCGAGTATCTGAGCCGTGTAAACCGGATGCGGCCCATCGTCGAAGGTCAGGGCCACTACCGGTTCATTCGTTTCTACCCGCACCAGCGTACCCAACAGGCGTCGTCCAACCGGACGCAGCCAGCGTCTGACCAGGCCAGGAAGGGTAGTGGTGGCGCGCTGAATATTCTGCATAGCCTCCCTTAGATAGCCAGCGGCGGGCATCGATACTTTAAACTTCCCTGCAACAGCCCGATTAACCACGCATTCATGCGCAGCCACTCGGCCAGATGCTCGCGCTGCCTGATTTGAATGGCGCGCCCAAGATGGCGTACCCAGCGCCGCGTATACGACAACCACAGTGACAGGGCGCGGCGGGAATGCATCTGTTCGTCGCCATAACGCCGGGCCAGAATCACATTGGCTATCGCCCGCTCGCGCGTCTGGCGCAGCATACCGCCGAGGGTATCACGATAGCGCACATGGACTACCGCTTCCGGGGCAAATGCCAGCTCAACCTGACCCTGCAACTGCACGCGAAAACAGTAATCGGTATCCATCAGCCGTAGCAAGGTCTCATCGAAACCACCCACCTGTTCATGCAGCGTCCGTTCGATGGCCAGACCAGAACCACCAGCATGGGGCAGGTAAGGAGGGTACATAACCCGTTGCAAGCCGTCAGCCTGCGGGTTACGCCGGGCGCAACTCAGCCATGAGTGGCGGTTGAGCCGTTCGATTTCAAATCGGGAGGCGACGAAGGGATGACGGTCGAGCGCAGCGCCGATTGCTGCCAACCATCCTGGAGCCACCACATCATCGGCATCAACAAACGCCAGCGCGGTTCCCCGCGCGTGCCGAGCGCCCTCGTTGCGCGCAAAGGCGCCTCCGCGGCGAGCGCTGGCGTCGATAATGCGCAAATTGGGCATGCGCCTGAGAAAATCAGCCGCGACGCGCCGCGAGTCATCGCGTGAACCATTATCGGCCACAATGACCTCCCACGGTCGATCCCAGGTCTGCTCAGCCAGGGCCGTCAACTGTTCTCCCAGAGTCGCAGCAGCGTTGTAGCACGGGATGATGACACTGAGTCGCAGCTCACGTTGCACCGTATTCCTCCTCGCCTACCACGATTCTGTGCATCTCCTTTATGCCAGCAGCAGGTGAATCTGCGCTGATCAGAGCCGTAACCAGACAACTACAATACTGTAATCTTGTCGCGGAGCGGCCCCCGAATTGACCGGGTGGCGTTGCGAGTATCGACGATTGCCGGCGCCAGCTCAACAATCCGCTGATAATCAAAGGCACTATGATCGGTGATGATTACCGCGCAATCACACGCGCGCAGCAACTCATCGCTAAGCGGAACAGTGCGCATCCGCCGGCCATCGTGCAGCTCAAATTCGTCGATGTGGGGATCGCACGGGATCACCTTCGCGCCATCAGCCGTTAAGAGATCGTACACTTTGAAGGCAGGCGACTCGCGGAAGTCATTGACATCAGGCTTGTAGGCAATTCCCAGCAACAAGATCGCGCTACCGTTTAATGGTTTGCGCGCCCGATTGAGCGCCCGCGTGACCAGGTCATGCACATGGCGCGGCATCTGGGTATTGATCTCGCCAGCCAGCTCGATGAAGCGGGTTGTAAGATCGTAGGCGCGCGCTTTCCAGGTCAAATAGAACGGGTCAATCGGAATACAGTGACCGCCAAGACCGGGGCCAGGAGTAAATTTCATAAAACCGTAAGGCTTGGTTGCCGCCGCTTCGATCACCTCCCAAACATTGATACCCATCCGATCACAGAGCAAAGCCAGCTCATTAACCAGCGCAATATTGACAGCCCGAAAGATGTTTTCAAACAGCTTGGTCAATTCCGCTACATCAGGCGAACTGACCGGCACTACCCGCGTGGTGATATAGCCGTAGAAGGCGCTGGCCAGTTCGGTACACTGAGACGTAACTCCTCCCACCACCTTGGGCGTATTCTCGACGCTGAAACCTTTGCTACTGGTCTGGCCAGGATCGATCCGTTCGGGTGAGAAGGCGAGAAAGATCTGCTCGCCTACCTGTAACCCATCACGCTCAATCCGTGGTTTGATCAACTCGCGGGTCGTACCGGGATAGGTTGTGCTCTCCAGGATCACCAGTTGACCAGGACGAATATAGGCCGCAATCTCATCGCTGGCCGCTTCAACGTAGCGCATATCAGGCTCGCGAGTCGCATTGAGAGGTGTTGGCACACAAATAACAAGAATGTCACATTCGCGCAAGCGGCTCATATCGGTGGTGGCCTCAAGATGGCCGGTCGCGCGCAAGGCCGATAATGCCTCACCTGATACATCACCGATATAACTCTCACCCCGGTTAACCTGCGCTACCCGCTCGGCGCTGACATCAAAACCCAGCACCGGGAAACCAACCCGTCCGGCCCGTTCTGCCAGCGGTAACCCAACGTAGCCCAGACCAATCACTCCAACTCTGGCTTCGCGCCCGTGAATTCGGTTCATTAATGTGTGGAACATAGGGCAACGATACTCCCTCTTGCAACGGTATGAAGCGCATGTGGTCATTATAGACGAGGCACGCGCCGGCGGTACCATAAGACAAATCCGAAGCTCGCAATCACCACACCGGCTACGCCACCAACGCCGAAAGCGAGCCATGCCAGCCGGGAGCGCAGGGCAGTAGCGAGGTATGCTGTCCACCCGCTCTGCGCGCGCGGTGGCGCCAGGAGATAATCGGCTACGATGGCTGCCTCGGCTTCACTCACGCCAAGATTTGGCATTTGCGAACCGCGATTATCCCAGCGCGGTTCGACAATCTGGTTGATAATCCATTGTCGGATGGCCGCTTCGCCTTCCAGCGCCAGGACGGCTGCTCGCGCCGATCGTGTCGAAACCCACGGCTCTTCTTCCAGTTGATCGAGTTCAGCCAGCAGTTGACGATACTGCTGATTGTTCAGGCGCGCCTGAATGTTGGCAATGAGCAATTCACGACTGAGTGGAGGCCCGGCTGCGCCGCCAAACCCGCCATCACCGTTGATCTGGTGGCAACCTAAACAGCCACGCTCACGAATAATCTGACGTGGATCTTCAACCTGGGTGGGACGGTAGGGGTAGCTATTGGTCGGATCGGGAATAATCTTATACACGGATGTTTGCCCGGCCTGATTGGGATAGATCGGCGCAAAATAGAGACCATCCGGCCCGAACGCCAACCCAACTACCATCTGTTCTTGCGTGCCTCGAAAGCGCAAGAAGTAGTCGGGCACTGCCATCACCTGGTTGCGTTCCATATCATAGGCGATGCGCACGATGCCGGGCATTTTGCCGCGCCGCACCGAACCGGCCATGCCAAGGAAGAATTTGCCGGCATTGGAATCGCCTAATAAGGCATTGTCTGGGGGTAAATACTGCAACGTTGTTGGAGCCAGACTCGGTACCCACACATATGCCGCGCGTAGATGAATACTGTTCTCCTGGCCATTCCAGCCGTAGTCTTCACCACGCTGGACTTCAACAAACCGGTCGGTACCGACCCCATTATCGCCGACAAACACCCGATTGTTCACGACTCGCAGCGCATACGGATTGCGAAAACCGCTTGCCCATACATAATTGCGCGCTTTGGTAACGTCGTCGTCCACGTAAAACGGATTGTCGGACAACGGCTTGCCATCGAGATCCATGCGGTAGATTTTGCCGACCATCTGATCAGGATCGCGCGCCAAATGCGGCTGCCACGCTTCCCCAATCGCAACGAAAAGCTGATTCCCAACCACCTGGCAAGCGCCAATATGGTGAGCCAGACCCGATTCATAACTGGCGAAGACTTCAGTGAAAGCAACGAAGCTGTCGGGTGATAGCGCAAATGTGCCAGGCTTTGTTTGATAACGCACAATATTGTTGCGCATCCGCCCATTAGCATCGTTGTAAAGAAACGTGACAAAAATGTAACCATTCGCCGGATCAAGGCAGATACCACCCATGCCGCCTTGTCCTCGCCCTGAAGGAAGTTCTTCTGTCGGCTTAAACTGAAAAACATTTTCGGCAAAGGTGAAGATACTGCGATCATTCGTCACCACTTTGATCGCGCCGCGCAGCTCGGTGACGAAGTAGAGTGGATCCTTCGGATCAGGGCCGGGCTGGGGAACAAATGCGATTGCGCTGGGAAACTGATAACCTGTCGTATCTTCGACAATCGTAAAACCTGTGGCAACGGCCCAATCACTACGCCAGTCAAATGTCGACGTCTGCGCCTGCGCCATGCCGGCCTGTGCCACAATGAGGGATAGCGCAAGCCATCCGATCACAAGCCAGTTCATTCGCATATCAGTCTCCTGGAAGGTATGGTTTAGTAAGCCAGTAGATGACAATTCCGCCGACCAGCATCGTCAGCGCGCTGGCCAGCGCCATTGTCTCGCTGAGTGGCTGTAATGCCACCAACTGCGGCGCGTACCCGATGATGAAGGGAGCAGACAGCACTGGAAGCATGAACCACCAGCGCGATCCACGCCATGAAGCGCCAGCCAGAGCTACTGGCAGGCTGAAGATAATCGCTAACGCAATTGACCAGCCACCAATCTGATGGGTTTGGATCGGGAGCCAGCGATTGATAAATGCCTCGCCCGGACCAAAAGCGTACCATTGTGGATGTCGATGACCATCGACAAACAGGCGAGCGGTTGTACCGTCATAGCTGAACGCCAATACTTGTGGTTGCTCATCGGCAAAGACATTGGCAAATCGCAGCACCGGTCGATCATCTGCCGGACGAGTGAGCGGTAGCCGCATCCGCACAAGCAGATCTGGCCCAGACTGAATCAAACTGATATTGTGGCTGTCGATCTCACGACCATAATTCACCATCAATCCTTCAACCAACCGCTCCGGATCGCGCGGCGCTACCTGTGCCACCATTGTCAGCGCGCCTGCGTCGGCAATTGCTGATGACACGACGGCCAGCGGTTCACGGCTCATCAGCCAGCGTTGATAACCCACCCCCATCCCCTCAGCCGTCACCAATGGACGCCCCTGCGCAACCAGTGGGCGCGCCAGCGGGCCGCTTATTACCAGGGGGTATTGCGTCAGGTCATATGCAAACAACGGTTGCAGAGCCATTACCGCGTGAGGATTTACCGCAACGCGGGCGTCAGATTCAGTAAAAGCGCGATCGTAGAGGGCAACAAAACCGACGTATCCCGGCCAGAACCGTCGCCCATCGCTAGCCGCGCCAATCTGGAGCGTATAGCGTTCAGACCAGTTGACCGGCAATGATGCGCGTTGCCAGTGCGCCACGAGCCATCCTGCGGTCGCCAGCCAGAGCGTTAAACCGAGCGCTGCGACCCTGGCAGGAACATGTTGCACGACGGTCAATCCCCACCCACTGATGCGATCGACTGCCGACGCCAGTGGCCCGGCCAACCCCCAACAACCCAGACCGGCGCCGGCGGCATTGGCCAGCACATCAAACAACGCTGCGGTGCGGCCAGGAATAGCCAGTTGCCCCAGCTCGATCCCCAATGCGATCAACCCGGCAACAAAGATTGAGCCGATGCGTTGACCTCGTCGTCCGGTTCCTGATCCAGCCCACAGCCAGCATAACGACACACCCAATGGCACAAACAGCGCAATGTTTTGAAGCAGATCACCCGGATGGCTTTGGCCGTTCACCAACGCCATTAATGGCCGGTCAGGCCACGCAGCAGTAAACGCAAAGGGGTACAGGGTGAGCGCCAGAATGAGGCACACTATCGGCAATGTAACAACCAAACCCCGCCGGAGCGCCTTATATCGCTGCCATGGATCAGTCGAGTGGCACATAACTGGTTGACCACGGCAAAATTGGACGCACTACGCCAGACAGATTGCCGGCCCAATCGCCGCGCGCCGAGTCGCCTTCTAGACTATCAATCACCTGAAAAGCAACTGCATCACGCTCGGCAAACTGCTTCACCGGCGGATCGAGGGTCGTCAAGGCTGCTTCGACGTAGAGTGAACCTTCAGCCAGAAAATTGCCCGGAATAGTGACGCGAGCGCAGTAATGGCCGGGAGGTCGTGGCCGCCGCCGCCATGCTGGATCGAGATCAAGCGTGGTAAATACGGCTACGTTATCTTCGTTATAGAGACGAAAATGCGGCAATAGCACATAACCGCCAGTGATGACGGTAAACTCCATCTCAATGGTCACCGGAGCACGAATATCAATGGTATCGCTGATGTCGCCATCAACATCACGCACCCGCACTGCGCGCAGATAGGCAATCTCTTTGCCCGGCGCAGTAGCTCGATCGGACCAGACTCGTTCGGCAATCGAATGAGCGCCCTTGCCAAGATAGACCCCCACTACCTGTTGCGCCGGCCCATCGGCAACGATTTTGCCTTGATTGAGCAGTATCGCGCGCTGGCACATGCGCAAAATTGACTGCATACTATGCGACACGAAGAGCACTGTGCGACCTTGCTGGCCGACATCTTGCATCTTATTAAGGCATTTCTTCTGGAAACGCGCATCACCGACAGCCAACACCTCATCGACGATCAGAATCTCTGGCTCTAGGTGAGCGGCCACGGCAAACGCCAATCGCACATACATCCCCGAAGAGTAGAACTTCACCGGCGTATCGATAAACTTCTCCACTTCGGCAAAATGGACAATAGCGTCAAAATTGTGATCAATCTCGCGCTTGCGCATGCCCAGGATCGCGCCGTTGAGATAGATATTCTCTCGCCCGGTCAACTCAGGATGAAAGCCGGTACCAACCTCGAGCAGCGAAGCCACCCGACCATACAGTTCGGCTCGCCCGCGGGTTGGCTCGGTAATCCGCGAGAGCACTTTCAATAATGTGCTCTTGCCGGCGCCATTCCGGCCAATGATGCCAACGACTTCACCCTGCTGCACATCAAACGAGACCCCATCCAGCGCCCAAAGTTCGGTTGTCGCCGATTCAGTTCTCGGTCGACGCAATCGTTCCATGATGGTATCGCGCAACGTCACATAGCCGGTAGTGCGCTGTTTTATCGCGCCGATTCGATATCGTTTGGCTAAATCATTCGCTCGAATTGCGTAGCGCATAGGCTCCATTTAAATGATGTCGGCAAACTGTCGTTCCACCGACTGAAAGTAGAGCAGACCAGAGCAAAAGATGCCAATCGCCATCAACACTGAGATCAGCATCAACAAGCTCGGCGGCTGCGTGCCGATCAGCGCCCAGCGGAAACCTTCTACGACGCCGACCATAGGATTGAGAGCGTAGATAAGCCGCCAGTAGCCTTCGATCAGATTGCTGGGATAGACAACCGGGGTAGCAAACAACCAGAGTTGCACGAGAAACGGGGTCGCGTGACGCACATCGCGGTAGCGCGCATTGATGGCCGCAAGCCAGTAGCCGACGCCAAGCGCAGTGATCATCGCCAGAAGCAGGAAAACCGGCAAGAGCAAGATCGCCGCGGTTGGCAGCCATTGATACCACACCATGAGCGCAATCAGAATGAGAAACGACAACCCAAAATCGACCACGCCTGCCAGCACGCTGGCTGTGGGAATGGCCAGTCGCGGAAAATAGACTTTACGCACAATGCTGGCGCTACCAACCAGACTGTTGGCCGCTTGCGCAACAGTGTTGGCGAAGAACTGCCAGGGCAGCAAACCGGCTATATTGAAGAGAGGGTACGGAATACCGTTGGTGTTGACCCCGGCCAGCCGACCAAAGATGATTGTAAACACGACAAGCTGCAAGACCGGCTGAATGATTGCCCAGCTTGCGCCGAGCAGTGTCTGCTTGTAGCGCACCTTCACATCGCGCCAGACCAGAAAGAAGAGCAGCTCGCGATAAGCCCATAGATCGCGCCAGTTGAAATGCCACCAGCCCTTGCGCGGCTCAATGATGGTCGGCGCAGATGCATCCGCCATCGGCGAGGCGGTAACACCGGTCAGTGATGTGCTTGAGGGTTCCAAAATGGTCATAATTCAGCATCATCCCTCACTATTCGCGCCACAGGTTCTACGCTCATTGCAGTAATGCGCACACGATTATGATGTAGAAGGGAGAGGCAACATCTATTGCCTGCACTCGCGCGCTATCGCGACCGGGCATAACACTGTAGATGCACTGAAGCGCGCAATCCCCAACCAGAGACACGAACCATCAATGTTTCCCCCCTATGTAGCATAGTGGTTTCCGGGACATTGCGCAATTACAAATTCGTCAATCGAGCATTAGACAGCAGGCAAACGCGCAGGTTGTCTCTAGCCCATGAATAGCGCCACAAATCTGGTATCATGTCGGTAGTAATCATTGTATTCCGCCTTTTAACAAAAATGAAAGGTTATTGCAGCGTATGGCATATGCAGCCCTGATTGGCGCTGAAGTGAAACGCCGTGAAGATCCACGCCTGATTCGCGGACAGGGCACCTACGTTAGCGATCTGCATCTTCCGGGGATGTTGTACGTGGCGATTGCGCGCAGCCCGTATGCCCATGCCCGCATTGTCTCCATCGACAAAGCTGCTGCGCTGACTAACCCTGACGTAGTAGCCGTGTATACCGGGGCCGATCTACTCGATCTTTGCCAGCCTTTGCCACTGGCCAGTTCCGGCGAAGGTAGCAGCGGGCCGCAACGCTACACCGGTCGCGCGCGATACGTCCTGGCGGTTGAACGTGTTCGTCACGCTGGCGAAGCCGTGGCAGCAGTCATCGCTCGTACCCCCGAAGCCGCCCTCGATGCGGCGCTGGCCTTGCCCATCGAATGGGAACCACTGCCGGCAGTGGTTGATCCACTGGCTGCTATTGCTCCCAATGCGCCAATTATCTTCGATGGCTTGCCCGACAATATCGATCATCGCCGCCGCCGCCAAAAGGGTGATGTCGAGGCAGCATTTGCCACGGCTCATCGTATCGTGCGCCAGCGTATGGTAAACCAGCGCCTGCTCGGCTTCCCAATGGAGGGACGGGCAGTAGTGGCTGCGCCCGATCCGGCCAGCGATGGCGTGACACTGTGGACGAGCACCCAGACGCCGCATCAGGTGCGTGGTGATGTTGCCCGCGTGATCGGATTGGATGAAAATCGGGTACGGGTGATAGCGCCTGATGTCGGTGGCGGTTTCGGCGTCAAGATCGGTATCTATCCCGAAGAAGCGCTACTGGCGGCGCTGGCCCGTCAGCTCGGTGTACCACTGCGCTGGGTTGAGCATCGACTCGAGCATGTTCAGGCCACGACTCACGGACGCGGACAGATTTGCGACATCGAGGCTGCGGTGACTGCTGAGGGTGAGGTAACCGCCTTGCGGATGCAAATCGTGGCCGATCTCGGCGCTTATCCTCTGGCACCCGGGTTGCCTGATCTGACCACTGCTATGGCAATTGGCGTGTACAAGATTCCCGCCGTCGATCTCGAAGCAATCTGCGTCTATACCAATACCACGCCGGTGGCTGCTTATCGCGGCGCAGGCCGCCCCGAAGCCGCGTATTATATCGAACGCCTGATGGATCTGATCGCTGCCGAGTTGGGCATGGATCCGGCAGAAGTGCGCCGGCGCAATTTCATTCCACCCGACGCCTTCCCCTACAAAACGCCAACCGGCCTGACTTACGATAGCGGCGAGTATGACCGCGCTTTGACCAAAGCGCTCACTCTTGCCAACTACGAACAGTTGCGTGCCGAACAGGTTGCCCGCCGCGCGCGCGGCGACCGAATGTTGCTCGGCATCGGTATTGCCTGCTATGTCGAAATGTGCGGATTTGGCCCTTACGAAAGCGCGCAAATTAAGGTAGAACCGAGCGGCACCGTCACCGTCACTACCGGCATCTCGCCCCACGGTCAGGGGACGGCAACAACCTTTGCTCAGATCGTAGCCGATCAGATTGGCGCCGACTTCGAGCGTATCATCGTCAAACACAGTGATACAGCAATTACGCCGATGGGCATTGGCACAATGGGATCGCGCTCGCTGGCCGTTGGAGGCGCAGCGCTGGCGCGGGCGGCCACCAAAATTCGCGACAAGGCGCGTCAGATTGCTGCCGCTATGCTTGAAGCCAGCGTAGCCGACATTGAACTGCACGAAGGTCGCTATCGTGTCCGTGGCGTCCCTGACCGGTCGCTCACCCTGACCGAGATTGCTCGCCGGGCCTATAGCAATAAACTTCCCCCAGAGCTTGATCCGGGCCTGGAGGCGGTTGATTATTTCCGCCCACCAGACCTGATCTATCCCTTCGGCGCCCACGTTGCCGTGGTCGAAGTTGATAGCGAAACGGGACAGATCCGGATCTGTGCCTACTATTCGGTTGATGACTGTGGGCCTCGAATCAACCCGTTGATTGTGACCGGACAGGTACACGGCGGTCTGGCACAGGGTATTGCGCAGGCGTTGCTCGAAGAGGTCGTCTACGATGCCAATGGTCAATTGCTCAGCGGCACCTTGATGGATTACGCCCTGCCACGCGCCGATCTCTTTCCACCATTCACGGTTGACAAGACGGAAACCCCCACCCCACTCAACCCGCTCGGAGTCAAGGGTATCGGTGAAGCGGCTACCATTGGCTCGACACCGGCAATTGCCAACGCGGTGATCGACGCACTCGCACCGTTCGGCGCGCGTCATCTCGATATTCCACTGCGCTCGGAAAAGGTTTGGAGCGCGATCCATCGTCTGTAAGCAGGAATCAGGGCGCTGTGTTGCGACTCCAGTCATCAGACCCGGCGCCCTCTTTTCTATCCTGTCCGCGGGAATCTGAATTGAGCCAGTATCGTTCACGTAAACGGAGAAGATTATGCCCGCTATGCTCCGCGAGTCACCCTATCCGATGGTGAGTATCGCCGAAGCGACGGCGATGATTATGGCGCATGCACAACCACTCGGCAGCGAAGAGGTTGATGCACTCACCGCAATAGGACGGGTGCTGGCCACCGATATACGCTCGCCGGAAGACATCCCCGATGTACCGAAATCGGCGATGGATGGCTATGCGCTCCGCGCCGGCGATGGTCTGACGCCGCGCCGGGTGGTCGGTGAATTGACCGCAGGCGGCACCCTGACCGTCGCGCTTGGCCCCAATGAAGCGACCCGGATTATGACTGGCGCACCGTTGCCACCCGGCGCCGACGCAATGATTCCGGTTGAGCTGACCGAAGAGCGAGAAGGGATGCTGTACCTCAAGCGCGAACTGAAGCCCGGCGATTACGTGCATGTGGTTGGGCAGGATATTGCCCGCGATCAGCTCGCCCTGACTGCCGGGACCACATTAGGCGCTGCTGAGATTGGCATTCTGGCAACGCTCGGGATCACACGCATTTCCGCCTACCGGCGTCCGCGGGTAGCCGTGCTGGCAACCGGTGACGAAGTGGTTGAGCCAAACGAAGTTCGTCCCGGCGGCGCTGTGCGTGATAGCAATCGCTATGCCCTGATGGCTGCCATCTGTGAAGCTGGAGGTGAACCGGTTTCACTCGGGATCGCCCGCGACGATCTCGAAGTGCAGCGACAGGCGATTTTGCGTGGCCTGGAACAGGCCGATGTGTTGATCACCAGCGGCGGTGTCAGTATGGGCACCCGCGATTTGATCAAACCTCTGCTCGCCGAACTCGGTACAGTGTATTTCGGACGCATCGCCTTCAAGCCTGGTAAACCAACAACCTTTGCCACCATCGCCGGCAAGCTTGTCTTCGGCCTGCCTGGTTTTCCCGTCTCCTCGCTCGTCTCGTTTGAAGTGTTTGTGCGCCCTGCCCTGCGCGCGCTGCAAGGTGACGCAACGCCCTTCCGGCCTCGAATTGAGGTCGTGCTGGCCGATCCGATACGACCTTCACCCGACCGGCCCGAATACCAGCGAATCATCGTTCGTTACCGCGAAGGTCGGATGGTTGCCACTACTACCGGCAGTCAGAGCAGCTCACGACTGTTGTCACTCCGCGGCGCAAACGGCTTACTGCTTGTGCCGGCTGGCGAGACGATCTACCCCGCAGGGAGTGTATTGCCGGCCATCCTCACCGGCCCGTTGATCGGCGAAGGATGAAACTGTGGAACACTATCTTGTCATGCTGTCTACGATGCAACAAGCGCCAGATCCCTGGCCCGGCCCATTGACCTACCTGGGACTGGCGCTTCTCGTCGTGGCCGCGCTTATGACGATCTACAACCGCCGTCGGAAGTAACCGGGCACGCGCATACTGTGACCTGCAAGCGTCACCGACCCATTTTATTCAGCCTGCGCAACCTGATGGCAGAAAGGGCATTCGTGATGACCGCTACATTCACCGTTACCACCAGCGCCGCCAGCTACCCGGTTGTTGTTGGCGCCGGAACGCTGAACACGCTTGCCAAACGATTGAATGAGCTTGGCCTGTACGGCACCCTCTGGCTGATCGCCGATGAGCAGCTCACGACCGTTGCTGCCCAAACAGCAGCTTCGTTGCGCGCATCGGGGTATCGCGTAGAGGTCACCACTGTCCCGTCAGGGGAACATAGCAAATCGTTTGCCGAACTTACCCGTCTCTACGACTGGATGATCGGCAATGGTATCGAGCGCCGCGATGCGGTACTGGCGCTTGGTGGCGGCGTGATCGGTGATCTGGCCGGATTTGCTGCGGCAACCATCTTGCGCGGCGTCGCGCTGGTGCAACTGCCGAGCACACTGCTGGCAATGGTCGATGCCGCTGTTGGCGGCAAGACCGGTATCAACCATCCACTGGGGAAAAACCTGATCGGCGCTTTCCACCAACCCCGCCTGGTTCTGGCCGACACCAATCTCCTGTCAACGCTGCCCCCGCGCGAATTGCGCGCCGGCTGGGCCGAAGTGATCAAACACAGCGTGATTCGGAATGCCGATTTGTTTGTCGCGCTGGAAGAACTGGCCGCCGCCCGCGGCTGGCACGCTGACAATCCTGCCGGTTGGGATGCCACAGATCACGAGTTGACTGCCCAACTAACCGCGATCATTGCCCGCGCCGTGGCCGTGAAGGTTGAAGTGGTCTCAATCGATGAATTCGAGCGTGGCGAACGGATTACGCTCAATTATGGGCATACAATCGGTCACGCTATCGAGCAACTGCTTGACTATCGCCTGCTCCACGGCGAATGCGTCGCCATCGGCATGGACGCAGCAGCGCGGATCGCAGTCGCCCTCGGTCTCTGCTCGCCGGAACTGGTCGAGCGTCAGCGGCGTCTGCTGGCTGCGTATGGTCTTTCGGTTGCAATGCCGGCAGATCTCGACCACGCCGCGATCCTGGCACTCATCACCCGCGATAAAAAGGTGCAGGCCGGCAAGGTGCGTTGGGTACTACCGACCGCAATCGGGCAGGTTGTAGTGCGCGCCGACGTACCGGCAGAAATCGTGGCCGCCGTGCTCTCTCAGGCGACAATCCACGCAGTGACGCCTGAGTAAGAAGCTATCTTGAATCATACCGGTGGCGTACAGAGTCGTTCGCTCAAGTTATTCACGTTGAGATCACTCTACCGATCGAGCCAAAGGTTCGGTGCGCGCCAGGACGATTTCACGCACAGTCGCGAAATTGTCGGGAGTACATTCCAGAAGGAACGGAGCACCTCTTTTGCGGTAGAGGATCATTTGACGCAACGTTTCATAAACTGTCACCTGCCACACTTCCTGCCAGCGAATCGTATCGCTGAAACGGGTCAATAATGCAGCTCCCATTGCTGATGGCCGTCTGCTAAAGAGCAAAAGAATCCGCGCGATCTTCATCATCAGCAACGCGCGCCCACTCAATGCCGATTGCACACCATGTTTATCAAGCCGGAACCTCTGGTTGTATCCTACCAGAGTGAAAATAATAACCGTGATCAGCAGCATTGCTCCCAAGATAGCAGCGGTAACACCCATCACCTGCAACGCTGCCCACCAGCGATCGGCAGGATCCGCGAGGATCAAGATGATTAAACCAAGCAACAAAATTGGGATCGTAAAGACAAACAGTAGCTGAGTGATAACGACGCGATTGCGGAACACTGACATGCGCGTTGTCCACTCTATAACCAGATCATCATCGGTCGTCATTGCCCACCTCACAAAAGCTATGTATCGCTATGCCATAGCGTACAAGGGCAATGTCCCAGCTACAATCGGTAAATAGCTAACAATCAGCGCACAGTTCACGACTCGAGGCGGCTGCCGCGATAGAGTGTTTGACGACATAGCAGCGATCAGCCAACTGCTAAAACCATCGCAGAGAGAAAAAATTTATGTCAAACAAATCCGACACAACCATAAAGGTCGTGCCGACACACCAATCCTGCCCTGGCAGTCTGTATGTCCGACCAGTTCCCGGTTTACACCAAACAGCAGATGTACCCTGCTACCCCATCTCCAATTCGCGACGGCTCAAAGCGCTGACGCGGCCCCAGAACACCGCCATCGCCGCAAACACAAACGGCATCAACTCAACAGTTGACATCAGCGCTACATCCTCAGCCAGCGTTGTCTCTTCATCGAGGAAGCGCAGCACGCGCTGGATTGGATTATTGCGAAACAGATTGGCAAAAAAGCGGTGTCCCGGCGTGCGACCGGCATCGAGCACATTGAGCAAGATACTATCCATCAGCGCATGCCGATTGAAGCGGGGCTGCGGATAGAACGGGTGACCGTTCTTGATCAGGCTCTCGACGATCTGCCTGGTTTGCCATTGAATGCGCTGGAAGGTATAGCCGGTTGACGGCTTACTCATCCCGCCAGCCGTGCCGATATTCAACACATGCGGACTGGGTTTCACCGGCAATGGCACATCGCTCATCGGGATCACACCATATTCGACATGGGTGATCTCGTAGCGATCAATACCCAATTGCCCGGCAATGTACCGTTGCAAACCGGCTTCATACTCCGCCTGACTGACCAGTTGCGGCGAGAAGATCGTATACTCTACCAGGGCAGTGTGGGTATCAAACGGCAAGACATAGCCAAACCGCACATCACCAACCTGTGGGATGCGAAAATCCATAAATGTGGCCGCTTCCGCATCAAATACCGGTTGTGGCGTTGTAATCACCCAACCTTTGAAGTGTTGCAACCACGAATGATAACCGGGTGGTGTAGGCTGTGGTCGATAGACACTGTTAAAGCCAAATCGCGCAGTGTAGGTCTTGCCGCCCACGACAACCGCCACCCCATCAGGTAGCTCGATAAACCGTTCGACAGTGCCCTGGATGCGGGTAATCTGTGGCCGCTGCGCCATCCACGCATCAACAAAGCGGTAGAAGTCAATCCCCTGGATCAGCTTGTACTGATACGGCGCAATCGCCAACCGCGCCGACCAGTACTCATCATGCAGCCAGAGATGATCCCACCGCCGCGAGACAACGGCTTCAAACGGGCCGCTACCCGTTTCCCAGAAACACCAGGTACGATCATTGCGTCGGGTTGAATTGGGATCTACGAGGAGAATAGAGTGGTCAGCCAGCGAACTCTGCCCAAGATGATACGCGAGACTCAAACCGGCAGCGCCAGCGCCGGCAATGATGTAATCGTAGTCCATAGACCTGCTTCTCCCTATGGCCATTTGGCCTGTCCTTTTTGCATTATAACCCGGAGTGATATACTGAAAGCGGCAAGTTTTAGCCTGATGTAAACTTGCTACTGCCTTCGCCACAAGACATTGAGAGGTTTCGTATGGGAACAACTGTGAACGCCAGCGTCCGCCTGCGTGAAGGTCTGCACTTTACCGCTGTGGCCAATTCAGGCCGCCCGATTGAACTCGATAGCCCACACGAAGGCAACACTGACCTGGCCGGGCCATCACCGATGGAGACGGTACTGATGGCGCTTGCCGGCTGCTCGGCAATGGATGTTATCAGCATCTTGCGCAAGAAGCGCCAGCCGGTAACCGGGCTTGAAGTACGCGCTCAGGGAGTGCGTGGCGATGAATATCCCAAACCATATACCGAGATCGAGCTGGTTTACCGCTGTGCTGGCGAAGTAGAGCCGGCGGCCATCGAACGCGCAATCGAGCTGTCGCGTGACCGGTACTGCCCGGTCTGGCGCATGCTGGGCGCCACAGTCAATATTCGCTATCGCTACGAGATCGTGCCGTCGCTCGATTCCTGACCTCGCATATCCTGGTTGGAACCGCGCCGACACACGCCATCCTTCTGTGCCGGATGGGTAATCCGTTGGCAGAAGCCTTGCAGCGCGACAACTTATTGTACCGGAGCATTCGTCGCGTCACTGTGCCGAAGAGACGTTGCCGGGCAACGTCTCTTCGCGCTGTTCACGGTCATGTTCACGCGCCTGTCTACGCTTGCCTGCTAAGCTACTTTCCGTAACGCAAACGCTTTGAAACTGTCAGGAGCAGACAAACAATGACCTGGATAATTGACGCTTCACACTCGACCATCACCTTCTCAGTGCGCCACATGATGATTTCAAAAGTGCGTGGCCGCTTTAGCCGCTTCGACGGCACAGTTCATTTCGATGAGCAGAACCCGACCAATTCATCGGTCAATGTGACAATCGACGCCACCAGCATCGATACCCGCGACGAGCGGCGCGACGGTCACCTGATGTCGCCCGACTTTCTTGATGTAGCTAACTACCCGACGATCACCTTCACCAGCAAGCAGGTCGAAGTGATTGATGAGGCGCATGGTCGTATCATCGGTGATCTGACCATCCGTGGCGTGACCCGCGAAGTCACGCTTGAGGTTGAATACAACGGTCAGTCAAAGTCGCCTTGGGGAACGATCAGCGCCGGCTTCAGCGCCAGCGCCACCATCAACCGCAAAGACTGGGGCTTAACCTGGAATGTCGCGCTGGAAACCGGTGGCGTTCTGGTCGGTGATGAAGTGAAGATCGAGATCGAGATCGAGATTGTCAAGCAGGTTCCGCAGGCCGAGCCGGTGACAGCCTGATCGGGCGCCGGTCATTCCTTCTCCCCAACCGGTAATTGCCTGATCAGAAATTGCTGGTATACTGAAAATGAAGCCGCGTATTGCGGCTTCATCATTGTGTTGACGAGTCAAATGAGGAGAGGTATGTCTGTCCAACCCATCATCGTCTACGGTACCAACTGGTGTCCCGACTGTCGCCGCGCCCAGCGCGTGCTCGACCAGCACGGCGCGCAGTATACCTACATCAATATTGAGCGCGATTCCGCGGCAGCGGAGTTTGTGATCAAGGTCAACAACGGCAATCAGAGCGTGCCGACGATACTCTTCCCCGACGGTTCGATCCTGGTCGAACCATCAAATCACGAACTGCAAGCCAAGCTGAGTCAGTTTGTATGAGTTAACTGTCCGCTCTCTGATGTCAAGTGAACAAAGGACGGCGAGGCGCGTCGCGAGCGCCAGGCGCCGTCCTCCTGAGCAGTATTTTGTCGGGAGCGCGCGCAGCCTCGATCTGCCGGGAGCATCCGCCTGCGCGCTCCCGCGCCTGACAACCACCATCAGGGCAGGGGATGATTGCCCAACCCCGCTATCCGACCTCAAGCCTGTACGTTGCTCCGTTTCACCGTCTGCGTACTGTATGTACTCTCAAAAATCTTATCGGCATTACCGGCCTCAAATCCCTCGCGACGATGCTCACGGCGCAGCTCGTGGGGCGGTAGATGGGCAAATTCGTCTAACGGACGCCGTTCGGCAAACTCAACATACGAGCCGGAGATTTGATGGCGTTCACCGTCGGCAAACTCAGCCCAAATCATCTCGGCAACGGTGCTCGACTGTAACAGCTTTCCATCGGGACTGATCTTGATCTTCCCGCCTGCATCGTTGAGCTTGAAACCCCGTCGCTCGAGGAAATGATTAAAATCGGCAATCGTATTGTAGCCAGGCGGCAAATTGTGTACCGTAATGGTGAAATGGTTGAGGTAGTAGCGGTTATAAATCACCCAGGCGGCATACTCACTCTCAGCGGCCAACCGCTGATAGTCGGCCCAGGTCGGCAGGCGCCAGAGCGGTCGGTGCAGGAAATCATCCACCTGCGCAGCATCATCCAGATCAAGCGTATCAACCGGGTCTGACGTTACTTCATCGGTGTAGCTATGAATAATTGCCGCCGCCTCCGCCGAGAGATCGTGAACTCGCAATTCCGAAATAAAGATCCGTGGAAGATCAGGTCGTGGCGGATGGTACCAGAAGGCATCTAGCTTCTTAACCGGAAAGTGGTAGCGGTCGCGGCGTTCGTAGCCGTAATGCAGAAAGATCTTTTCGAGTGAACGAATACCCAGATGCGGCACCCCCATCGTGCGGAAGGCGATATGATCATTTTCGATCTGTTTGGGATCGGTGATGATCCCTTCAGCGATCATCGCCTGAGCAATCGCAGTGACATCGGGCACTCGTTCGCGGTAGCGGCGCATCAAACCGTCGAGCACCTGCTCGAAGATAGCAATCCGATCGGTGGTTGGCGTGTTCATAACTCCTCACGTCTGCGACTTACCACACCTGTGTGGTAGTACGATTGTAGACGTATCTTACCCGCTATCAACCATGCAGGGGATCCGTCAGAAGTCGCACTCAAGCCACCGTTACTGTCGAATAGATGAATGGCAACCAGACCCGCACCTCAGTGCCGTGACCCGGTTGCGAGATGATGGTCACCTGCCCATCGAGAGCTGCCGCTCGCTCACGCATCTGCCGCAATCCCAGATGGCCAGCCGGCGGCTCTTCACCTGGATTGAAACCAATGCCGTCATCACGCACATGAATGATCAATCCCTGATCGCGCACTCCCAGCTGTACCCACACCCGTCGCGCCTGCGCATGCTTGGCCACGTTATTCAATGCCTCTTGCACAAATCGAAACGCCGCCAGTTCGAGCACCGGCGGGAGATCAGGCGGAAGATCGGCCAGGTCAATTTCAGCATCCCAATCGTGCTGTTCGGCAAACTCAGCCACAAACCGGCGCAAGGCGCCGGCAAATCCCAACTGACCGATTTCAATCGGACGCAGAGCAAAGATGGCGCGGCGCAACTCTTCGATTTGCGCGCGAAGGTTGGCCTTGAAAGTAGCAAATTCGGCGCGCAACCGCTCCGGATCTTCTCGCAACCAATCTTCCCACAGATCGATCCGCAACCGCATGAATGCCAGCGACTGCGCTACCCCATCGTGCAGATCGCGCGCAATCCGGGTGCGCTCGGCGCTAATCGCCCGTTCAACTGCCGCTATGCTGGCGATCACCCGATCGCGACGACGACTATTCATAACCGCCTCGGCCAGTTCGCTGGCAACGGTCGCGAGCAAAGGCCGGCGCGCCTCTTGCCAGACCGCATCCCCTTCTTTGAGCAACGCCTCGATCCAGCCGATAGGCTGCGCATCGCGTTCCGCCAATGGCAAGACCAGACAGGCAGCCCATCCACATACCTGTTTCGGGTAGAGCACCTCCGGCTGAGTTGGGGACAGCGACATTGCGCGCAAGCCAAACGCTGCCCGTGCCCGCTCAAGGGCTGTGGAATCTATACCGGTGACCCGCGCCGTGTACGGCTGGCCCTGCTCATCGGTCAACACAATCGTTGCTGCAGCGGCGTTCACCAGGCGGGCCGGCAGGGTAATCGCATAATCCAGCACTTCATCGAGCGTGGCGCTTGAGGCTACGCGCTGGTTAATCTCGTACAGCAGCTCAAGCCGTTCGTTGCTCTCGCGCAACGCTTCCAGCATACGCTCTTCGTTTGAGATGCGTTCCCGCTCCTGGTGGATCGCCCAGCTCAACACGATCCAGATTGCGATAAAGGCAAGCAACCCCCACACAATCGGATCAACCGCGCGTCCAGCCGGCGTCTCCATGGCCGCATCGAAGATAATGCCTTCGACCAACCGTGTCAGCGCAAACAGTAATCCTACGACCGCCGCAAACGGCCAGCGCAAACGCATCAGCAATTCAATCGCATTCCGCGGAGTTGCTTTCATAGCCGGTTCACGAGTGTCCGTTCAAACGCCCGATAATGCAGGGGCAACGCCTGTTCGAGATGGCGATCGGCCACTGCCCAGGTGTGCGCGCCATCAGGCAATGCCGCTACCGGCGCGGCATTGGCAATCCCTAGTGTGGCCAGCGCGCGCAACAAATACTCACCACGATAAAAATTTGACCCCCACGGTTCGATATGTTCTGGCCCGTACTGGATCATCCACGTGATCCGCCGCAACGCCGCGCGGTCGGCCTGCAACAAGAGACAGATCGGGTTATGTTCTCGCATGCGATCAGGGTGGCGTGGACGACCAAGCGCCGGATCGAACATCGCCGCATTCAGTAGCGTATCGGAGCGGCGCGCTATGCGCCCGCCATCGCTGGCATAGGGAAAAGAGCCGTCGTAAGCGCTCACGCTCACAAACAGATCGGGGCGCAGCGCCACCGCTTTGACTGCCATATAGCCGCCGAGTGAAAAGCCAGTGATCGCCCGCGCTGCCGGATGAGCGCCGAATTCGCGTTCCATGAGCGGCAACACCTCATCGAAGAAAAGTGTGGCGAAACGACCATGACCGATACCAGGCGCATCGACCAGATGAGGCGCGACAAAATCGGCCAGCAAGCCGGGAATGCGATTGTCGGCGCTGGCCAGACCAGGCATGGCCAGCAAAAGCGGCCCGATCTCGCCTCGCGCGCGTACCCGTTCGTAGACATCAATTGCGCTACCGATTCGGCTATCGTCTTCGCGCCGGTTCACCCACTCGCGCTCGTGACCGCGCAGCAGATAGACAACCGGCAGCGGCGGCCCACCAGGCTGATATTCCGGCGGCGTGTAGACATACATCCGCCCATTGACACCTAACGCTGCGCTCGGCCATTCAATCAGGCGAGCGCGAGGATCAATCTCCATTCCCCTGCTCCGGTGGCACACTCAGTAACTGATCGAGAAGTTGCCTATCGCTACGAACTGGTCGGTGTGACAACGGTGGTGGCAGCTCAGAGACCGGTTCAAGCGGCGATACTGACGTTGAGGTCGGTAATGGCGGCTCAGGGGCAAAACGTGGGGCCGGCGACAACGCTTCAGTTGCCTCCGTCCGATCCTGACGTGTTTTGCCCGCCTGCCATTGTTTAACTACGACCGCCACTACACCGGCCAGCGCCGGCAACAATGACAGCCAGGCCACCACTCGAAATAACGCACCGTGAGGTGTGTCAGGATTGAGCAACGCGATCACTGCTGCCGCCACTGCCAGCATCAGGCCGCCACCCCACAAGCGGCGAAACCAGCCTGCATCTCGCCAGAAGAGCGTCAAACCGGTCACGATAGTCAACAGGGTGACGAGAGCCAGGATTGGCCCAATACCGGCCAGCGGCCATACAGCCAGGCTGAAACCACCGAGAAAAAAGACCAGACAGCCGAACGTCCGCTCCGGCCCGCGCAAGAGCACCCGTAATAATCGACCGATCCCACGCATAACCACATCACCTCATACATTTCAGTATACCATTCTCGCCAGAGTGAAACTGTGGCCAATTGCTGATCAAAAACGGCAGCGCGATGTGAATTCGCGCTGCCAGATCACCAACACTGGCTTTCAGAGGGAGAAAACTAAGCCTCAGCAATCGCCTGGCGCGATCGCGCCTGCTCGCGCAAAATAAACTTCTGGATCTTGCCGGTTGAGGTCTTCGGGAGCGGCCCAAAGGTAAACTTCTTTGGAATCTTGTATCCGGCCAAAAATTGCCGGCAATGCTGCTGCAATTCCTCTTCAGTCACCGTTGCGCCTTCTCGCAACTCGATAAACGCATGCGGCACTTCACCCCATTTCGGATCGGGTGCTGCCACCACTGCCGCCAGCATCACAGCCGGATGCTTGTACAACGCATCCTCAACTTCAATCGACGAAATATTCTCGCCGCCGGAAATGATAATATCCTTGGCCCGGTCGGTAATTTTGATGTAACCATCGGGATGCACAACGGCCAGATCGCCCGAATGAAACCATCCGCCGCTGAACGCCGCCTCGGTCGCTGCCGGATTTTTCAGATACCCCTTCATCACAATATTGCCGCGGAACATCACCTCACCCATCGTCTGACCATCCCACGGCACCGGCTGCATTGTCACCGGATCGAGCACGCCGATCGCCTCTTCGGCGTGATAGTTAACCCCCTGTCGGCCATTGAGTCGGGCCTGTTCTTCGATCGGCAAACTTCCCCACTCCGGCTGTTTAGCGCACACCGCTGCCGGGCCATAGGTTTCAGTCAAACCGTACACATGGGTAATGTCAAAACCAATCTCAGCCATTGTCTGCAACAAAGCCACTGGCGGCGGCGCCGCTGCAATGAGGCCACTCACTTTGTGCGTGCCCTGACCGGCGCGCCAGTGCGCCGGGGCATTGCTCGCGATCAACGAATGCACAATCGGCGCGCCACAGTAGTGAGTGACGCGATACTGCTCAATTGCCTGCCAGATCAAACCGGAATCGACCTTGCGCAGACAGATATTAACCCCCGCATTAGCCGCCATCGTCCAGGGGAAGCACCAGCCATTGCAATGAAACATCGGCAGCGTCCACAGGTAAACGGCGTGATGCGGCATACCCCATGACACAATATTCGAGAGCGCATTCAGATAAGCGCCGCGATGATGGTAGACCACGCCTTTCGGATTGGCCGTCGTCCCTGACGTGTAATTCAGCGTGATCGCATCCCACTCGTCAGCAGGATAGATCAGCTCAAAAGCAGGATCGCCTCCAGCGATGAAATCCTCATAATTAATCTCGCCAATCCGGTCGCCGGGGCCGGTATATTCGGGATCATCGACATCGATCACCAGTAACGAACGCTCCAGCCGGTTAAGCGCTGCCTGCACTACCGGCGCAAACTCACGGTCGCTCAGCAAAACTTTTGCCTCGCCGTGATCGAGAATAAAAGCAATCGTCGCCGCATCAAGGCGAACATTAATCGTATTCAGCACTGCTCCGGCGCCGGGAACGCCAAAATGGCATTCATACATCTCCGGCGTATTGCTCAGTACTACCGCTACAGTGTCGCCGCGCCCCACACCGGCAGCGCGCAACGCCGACGCCAACCGCCGCGCGCGTTCGTAAACCTGCGCCCAGGTATAACGTCGATTGCCATGAACAACTGCCGGCAATTGCGGATATACCGTTGCGGTGCGCTTGAGAAACGACAGCGGCGTTAACGGCACATAATTCGCTGCTGTTTTCTCCAATCCTGTGTCGTACAAGCCGGTCATTGCCTCCTCCTGGGCTCATCGCCAGACGCATCCACGCGACCCATCGCGCTTGCGATCACACTATGTCAGTTTAGATCCACGTGATATGTATAGTATCTCCTATCAGGTATGCTTATGCAAGCGGAACCGGTCATCTGATTGGAGGCGACAGAGTCTATGCGCATCAATTAACACATTTCTATCGTAAGACCGATTGACAGTCTGGACAAACGGACTATACTACTATCACAGGATACGGGGATGCTCTGGTTTCGACAGGGAGTGAACACCGTAGACTGCAGGTCGTGTCGCCCAGTCACGTAAAAGGGGCAAGGCAACAACTGCCAACAACAACGCTCGGGTTCAGCCTCGGCTGGCCCTCGCTGCCTAAGATTGGCAGCGCGCTCACCGCAGCTCCCCCGATGGTTGCGGAACGAGCGTCGCAAGTCGGGTGCTCCGGTAGCGCTTGCCTGAGCGCTATCGGCTAAGATAACAGGCTGGCTCACCGGTCGCTCTGCCACTCGCGCGACCGCGAGCGAGAGAAAGCGAGAGGCTAAACCTGTAGATGTCTGCGGTCTAGCTTTCTGGACGGGGGTTCGACTCCCCCCATCTCCACCACTTCACACCGCGTCAGGCTGCAAGCCTGGCGCGGTCATCGTTTTAGCGGCAGATTTTTCTATTTTCCCCCATTTTTGTGACCGTACATGTCACAATCGTCTGCTACGCTGTACGTAGCAACTTCGGACGACAACATGTCATAAATATTAGATATGGGCATCGGCGCTCCCATCCACTATAGTAGTGCTTACAAACAACTGCGCCACTGCCAACTATACATCCACACATCCACGCGAAGGAGCTGGTATGGCTGCATCACCGTCTGTTTCCAACCCAGTTCACCCTCACCCTCTGGCGACGCACTGGCTTGGGCGCAATCTTCTGCGCGCGCCAGAACTCATCCCATTGTTGTTCGGGATAGGGTGGTTCGCAATCGATCCGCTCACTCTACTTACCACTTCGCTGCTCGTAGGGATTATTTTGTACCTTTGCATCCGCTGTCTCTTCCTGGGGCGAGCCAGGAAATATCTTTCCAATTGTCGCTATCACGATGCTACTGCGTATGCCCGTATCGCCGCGCTACCCAATCCTTACTGTGCTATGGCGCGCTGGATATTAGGGCTAAGCGCGTTGCAACGCAATCGCCCGCAACTGGCGATCACCTATCTGCGTCGCGCCTGCCAGCTCGATCCATTCCATCCCGAATTCCAGGCGGCACTCGCCGCTGCGTTCGTCCTGGCCGAACAGCCTGAGGCGGTCATTCAACACGCTCGATATGCAAAGTATCTCCAGGAAACAAACCCTACTGCTGAAACTGTCTTAAACGAAAGTACGCCTATGCATATGCAAGAGCAGGTCAAAGCCCATTTGCAAGTCGCCATTGCCCATGCGCGCAAACCATTCGACCGCGTTATTCTCTACTGCGCGTTAGCTCACCATCTGATCGAAGTCGGGCAACGTGACGAAGCCATTACGTATCTGGCCCAGGCGTTACGGCTCGCTTATGCCTGCCCACCCAACCGTCGCGGTCTGCTTCACTACCGGCTAGGTGTGTTATTCTGGCACTGTGGCGAGCGCGAGATGGCGCAGGCCCAATTTCGCGCCAGCCTGAAAATAGATCCGCAAGGCTCATACGCCGCCAGCGCATGGCGGTCAGCATCGTTAGCGCATTCAGAGCGTGATCCGGCAACTGAACTTATCCTGGAATTAGGTGAAAAACAGGCAGTGGAATGCTATATGAAAGAACAGCAGTAAGGTATGTCGCCGCGGTCTAACCGAAAGGAGTACATGCTTCCCATAGGCCACATCAGAAGATACGACACCCTTTTTCTGGTTGTATCGTGTTTGACAGTGCCAGGTATTGACAAGATTCGCGGCGCTTGTCTGCCTCTGACTTAGCAATGGAACGCTATACCATACTAACCGCTTGCTTGCGCCCTATGGCGCCCGGTAACGTTTGTTGTCGATTGACATGCTGACAGCGATGGGCTTGCCTCAGGGGGAGAACCGGCGCGAACAGTGATAATGCCCACCCGCCGGTTCGCCCCATCCGCCCCAATCCATCCAACCGTCCATCCAACCGCGCTCGCGCCGGTCTTTCCCCGCCAGCGCAGCACCCTCCGCCGCTCTGACCGCAGGTTTTGACACTCTTTAAGAAAAGCGACGGTGCCACTCGATACCACCACCGGTTCGCCCTATCACTGCCAGCGCGGGTTTTGCGCCTTGATCAAAAAGCGCCGCCGCCAATTATTCCACCGTCAGCGCGAGTTTTGCGCCTCTATAAAAAAAGCGCTGATGCTGTTCCATTCCCCCGCCAGCGCAGCCCCCTCCGCCGCTCTGACCGCAGGTTTTGACACTCTATGAAAAAAGCGACAACGCTAACCATATTCCCGCCGGTTCGCCCCATCCGCCCCAATCCATCCAACCGTCCATCCAACCGCGCTCGCGCCGGTCTTTCCCCGCCAGCGCAGCCCCCCCTCCGCCGCCAGCGCCGGTTCTGACCCTCGCTAAAAAAGTGACAACGCCCGTCATATCCCCGCCGGTACAGCCCATCCACCTCCGACGCAGGTTTTTTGGGCCTCTGTGAAAAAAGCGCCGCCGCCAATTATTCCCCCGCCGATGCTGCCCCTTCCCCATGCCATGCACCGATTGCAGTCTCCAGTGCGAAAATCAATAACGCCCGGTCGCCGGTTCGCTCGCCAGCGCAACCACGTACCGACGATATGTCAAACAGACTTCACGGGGAAAGCTAAGAGCGCCGGTGTTACCGGGCTAATTGTCAAGCGCGCCATAATTGAGCGGATTCTCATTCACCCACTTGCCGTCGCGCCACACCCACACCTGATAATCGAGGTGCGGCCCGCTGGACATGCCGGTTGAACCGATATAGCCGATCAGTTCACCGGCATTGACCCATTGCCCATCGCTGACAGCAAAACCGGCAAGATGGGCATAGCCAGTACGGTATTGATCGTTTGTCACCCAGATATGGTTGCCTCCTGGCCAGCTATCGCGCGTGATCGTCACTCGACCGGCATGAGTCGCGTAGACCGGCTGGTTCCAGGTCCCTTCCGGGTCGGCCCTGCCGTCACCATTGCCATCAAGCGCCAGATCAACCGCGCCCCACACGCTGGCCGGCGCATGCGTACCGACGCCGTAGCCCTGCGTTAAAACGGTATTGGGGGCGCGCAGCGGATTCCCGGCTGGCACCAACGCGGCATCGAGACCGCGACCCTGAGGTTCAGCGACACCTACCAGAGCGTTGACCGGCGCTGATGATTCCGGGGCTGCCAGCGCTTCACCCGCCGCGAGCGGACCACGCCAGCCGCTCAACACCCGCTGCTCAGTCCGGCTCAGGCTCAAAATGCCGGCTCCTGCCAGGATGACAATCGCGATGACAATGATCAATGACTGGATACGCATAAGGCTTTACCGAACAGCGACAAAGGTAATGCAGACAGCGTCAGATGTTCTACTCCAGATCGCGCAATATGCCGTAGTCTGTCAATAGGCCGGTTGACTCGCAGCGCAGTTAACCCGCCTGCCCCGCTGCCGCAGTGCCAAAACATTTCTTGAGCGCCGGCCAGACTGACGCTCAGCTAAAATTGATAGCTATCATCGCGCCAGCTTTGCCGGTCACACTTCTGGGAAGTATATCATGAATATGCGGTCTTCCTGTGTCGAACTACATTACAATGAGCTGCTACAACATCGACAGGCAGTCATTGTAAGGCCAATATCCGTTGAATTTTCCTTGAAAGAGGACATACCAAACGGCGAGGATTGTTACTAGCTAGATGGAAGCGATAGCAGGCGAATTACAGGATATTTTGAAAGGTTGCAACAATTCGTCCCGCAAGCAACAGAACTTCGCGAATGACAACGGCGTATGCAAAATACGTAAAGACCAGATTCAAAGAGCTGAATACAAGATCTGAGATTTTTGGTCTAACAAATGCTATGTTCTCTACTATTCCTGACGCGCAAGAATTGAGCTGACGCACCGTCTGGCCTCTTGCAATAAATCCTGACTCGACACATTCTTGCGCACCATTGACGGTACGCTCAACATGCTTAAACCTTATCGGTAAACTCACCGCCGTATAGAAATCGGCCCGATCCTGGAGTTGGAAGTGCAAATGCGGTTCTGAAGAATGGCCTGAATGGCCACATTCGCCTATTTTCTGGCCGGCGACAACGGTATCTCCCGGCTTGACGACAATGCTACCCGATCGAAGATGGGCGTAAAGCGTATATCGATCAGGAGCGTGTTTGATCACGACATAGTTTCCGCGCATATCGGGAGTCGTTATATCTATCCAACCCGTTCCTGCCCGGCGATAATCCCTTATGGCGTCTCGCACTTCATGCACAACTCCATCTGCTGCCGCGAGAACAGGCTTGCCAAAAGCAAAATAATGTTCTGGGTTGCCCGGACGCTGTTCATACGTTTTCCCAGAACTATCAGCTATGACGAAATCATAGGCATATCGTTGTCCCACTAAACCCCACGAATGAGATGTTTGTCGATGAACGCCACCATTAGCGACCAGCCAGGCGCCTTCAAATGGTAACGTGAAACTCATGGTATCTTCAAATGTTATCCGTCCGGTCAACCATCGCGCGATCGCGATCAATTGCCCGTGGATCTGGCGCAAAATCCCTGCTATGCCATAAGGATTAAAAATCATCCAGATAAGAATAGACGCGACATACTCAACGTATATCCTTATCACGGTGGTGACCGAAGGTGTTGCCATATTTCCCCTTCCCTGACAATGCGGCACAGACAAACGGCTGCGGTAACGCCATTCCCAACAGAGGGAGAAGAGATCAGGCCCCGGAGTCGCCGCCATGCAACGTAGCGCTATATCAATCGCCTGTCAAGAGGAATTTTTCGCGCATTCACCGAGATACCGCGCCAGCGTTGCCGGAAGTGTTCGATCAATTTGCCCCGTTCAAGCGCCGATGAACCAGGTCAATAAACCGCTTTGCAACAACGGGTCTACGGAACACTGGCCGCCTGCCGTTGAGGCACTTCGTAGCGCAACTCCGCGAACCCCGCGCCAACCTGCCGCGCCGCAATCAGACGGAACGGCGGATTTGTCACTCGGCGAGGAAAGAGCGGCTTCCCCTTGCCCAGAGTCACTGAACCTACGTGAACAATCACCTCATCGAGCAATCCGGCGTCATAGAACTGACCGGCCAGCTCGCCTCCACCCACAATCCAAATGTTCTTCGCTCCCGCCACCTTACTCATGTCGGCATGAACAGGCCGCACATCACCCTGAACGAAACGTATGTCTGCCCCGGCAATCGATGGCAACTCCCGGCGCGAGAAGACCCAGGTCGGACAGACATAGGGCCATGGAGATCCCGTTTCGGCAACGACATGGTCAGCGTGGCGTAGTATCCACTCATAGGTCACCGAACCCATTGCCAATGCGCCAACTTCGGCGATGAATGCCGGATAGCCTGTATCGGTCGTATCACCCAGAGAGAACAGCCAGTCCAACGAGTCATCTTCGGTAGCGATAAACCCATCAAGACTCGTCGCCACATAATATTGAGTCTTCGTCACAGCGAGCGCCTCATGTGTTATAAACGGCCACACTACGCGAGAAAAAGCCTTAGTTCATCGAGTAAAGACACACAGAGTTGCCCATTCGTCCTGACTTGAATGAGCTACAGCACAGAAAGTCTGATCAGGCGGGGAGCACAGCAGCCTCATCAGAGCAGACCTGCCGTGAACCGGAATCAATCCAACCGCAGGCACGCTCAACTACCACCTCACCCCTGCCCACAGATTACACAATTGTATCACCCGCGAATCGGTCACAGGAACTAGCGACAGGCGCGCGTGACTTCGGCCAACCTGGCCGGATCGGCGATACAGGCCTCGAAGTAGCCGCAGAAGCTACAGACCAGAGCGAGAATGGGGTGAGTATTGCGTCATCCATGCAGTGGAAATGAAGACAGGGCTATCGCCAATCGCAATCCCGTTCGGCCTGGCGAACACACTTGACAATTGCATTTTGGGCAGATGCCGTTCTTCAAACCTTTCACCAAGAGGGGTTGAGAACCACCTGTCATGCTAACAACTGCGCTATGCGATGCACGCCATTCAGCCCTTTAGACAACACCTGGATACCTTTCAGGCTAACATCATCGCGCTGTAGTCACCTAACGGCAGAAGTATCAGCCAGGCACTCAGCGTGTAGGTTGTGACATTGTATCAGGTGAGACGCACAAGGTCATCGAGAAGGAAACGGCAACAATATGAGATGGCTTTCAATATACGCCAAAACGACAAACATGCAAGCCAGATCATACACGTTAAGGCGAAAGACTGGAAGCGCCTCGCTGCGTCCGGCCACACCAATCACGTTACCTGCAGCAAGTCAACACCAACTCTCACCCGACCATTCCACGCGCCGGCGCGACTCACATTGATGCTTATGTGACGCTCAGAGTGCCATTACCAGAGCAAAGCGTTGACGGCAAATCCCATTACCATCTGTGAAGCTATGCCTGGAAATTCGGATGGCAATTCACATAGCTACCGGACCGGGAATGCGAGATCACGTCAGATTACAGAATAGTTTCCTGAGATAAGGAGAACGAAAGCCATTGCCGTCACATCACTATGCCCTGATACCGCACAGATAGAGATTTTTAGGCAATACGTAGCGAAGGATGGTCAAGAGCAACCACTATCGATATGCTGAAATCTTGCTCCCTGGGCTTGCCAGCAGACGCATTTCATCGTTTTGTGCCAACAGCACCGTATTTATCGCAATGCGCATCTGGTCTGGCAGATTCTGGCTGGAGTTTAACCATCTTGACAAAACCCGATCCTCATTCTATAGTAATTTCCAATTTAGAACTTTCTCTATGATTGATATTTGTACTTTTTCGCAACTATTTGCTTCATCGATCAGAGTGTATCCAGGGTTTACTCAACACATCACCCAACAAAGTTTGCCCAGACAAACATTGCACGAAAGAGGCGGGGCGGTCTACAACTCGAAATCGCTGTGATCATGTAGTTAGCGCCGGTCATACCGTGATCGTAGATACCTTTCCAGGCAATCTTTGCTGAGAAAAAAGAAAGCCCAACTCTCGCTTGCAGCCGCGATCACGCTGCCGTGTGGCACAGGTGAAACGCAAACAGGAAATCGCTATGCGTTCACAAATCAAATGGCTACTCCCACTATCCATCGGAGCAGGGCTGATCGCGCTGTATCTCTGGCCTACCCCCAACGTTCCGTTTGACCAGTTGTATGCCAACGTGGATCCCGCTACTGCTAAAGCACTCCAATCCTTCCGCAAAGCGAATCCGCCACAGTCCCTGCGCATTGCAGGAGCGACGTGGGAATATGTTGCTGTCGGACAAGGACCAGAGACGCTGCTCTTTTTGCATGGCATGACGGGATCTTATGACATCTGGTGGCAACAAATTGAAGCATTACAGAAACAATATCGTATCATATCGGTAACCTATCCACCTGTACACAGTTTGGGTGAGTTAGAAGCAGGCATTCTGGCTATTCTTGATCGGGAAGGAGCGCAAGAGTTTACGGTTATTGGCACATCCCTGGGTGGATATTTTGCCCAATATCTGATGACGCAACATCCTGATCGAATTCGCCGCGCAGTCTTGTCAAACACGTTCCCACCCAACAACTTGATTGCCGAGAAGAATCGCGCGTTGGGGGCAATACTACCCTATTTGCCTGAATGGCTGGTCTTATCGGTATTCCGAAACAATTTTCAGCAAACCATTTATCCAACTTCAGACTATGATGAGCTAACTCTGGCATTCTTGAATGAAATTAGCTATGGAAGAATAAGTAAGGCGCAATTGGTGGGACGTTATCACTGCGTCATTGAGAAGTTTATCGTCTCGACAACCACCAGACCGGTACTGATAATCGAGTCAGATAACGATCCGCTCGTGGAATTGACACTGCGAGAACAATTGAAAGCTACTTATCCGACGGCGAAGATCTATACCTTCTTAGCCGCAGGGCATTTTCCTTATCTCAACCGCGCTCAAGAGTATACGCGCCTGTTGATCGACTTTTTGCGTGAATAACTAGAGATATTTCTGCAACGTCACTCAACCCACCTACACCATACAGCGCAGTCCATCAGGCACGTGATCGCGATAACGCTTAAGCATTCAATGTTTGGGAGATCCGCATGTCAGAAGACCTTTCCCACTTGAGTCGTGAAGCACAGGCGCTATGGGAGCAAAACGCCGCATTTTGGGATGACTATATGGGCGAAGGCGGCTCGTTTCAGCGCGAACTCATCGGCCCTCTGACCGAGC
>Ga0209721_1000140_pt1:0-67500 | contig 72768 bp, 50 predicted proteins | sample TshhotsprinmetaG_FD_184139 | JGI IMG/M metagenome (GOLD analysis project Ga0209721, IMG submission 184139) | Hot spring microbial communities from South Africa to study Microbial Dark Matter (Phase II) - Tshipise hot spring metaG (SPAdes)... | ecosystem: Environmental > Aquatic > Thermal...
GCTCTTCTGGGCGGCGCTGCACATCGCCAACCAGGACGTGGAGAACGCCGGCGATTTCTGTCTGCGCTGTCACACCCCTCGCGGCTGGTTCGGCGGGCGCAGCCATCCCGCCGACGGCAGCGCGTTAGAAAGCTCCGATCTTTCGGCGGGCGTTGCCTGCGAGACCTGCCATCGCATGGTCGATCCGGAGCCGAGCGGCGGCGACGCGGCCGCCGTGGCGCGAGACGCCGCCATCCGCAGCGTCCTCTCCCCCACCCTGCCGGCCGATCATGTCGGTTCGGCCATGCTCATCCTCGATCCAGAGGACAATCGCCGCGGCCCCTTCTCCATTTCACCCGCGCCTCCGCACCCCAAGGCGACGTGGCGCACCGATCTGCTCGGTCAAGGCGGCGATCCGGTGACCGAGGCGCGCGTCTGCGGCGTCTGTCATAACCTCGACAACCCAACGCTGAGCTGGAATCCTCTCACCAACCGTTATGAGCCCAACGCCGAAGACGCTCCTGCGCCCTCCTTTGCCAAAGGCGAGCTGTTCCCGATTGAGCGCACCTTCGACGAATGGCTTTACAGCGCCTACGCCACGGCGGAGGGCGTCTATGCGCCGCAGTTCGCCGGCGCCAAGCCGGACGGCGTCGTGCGCACCTGCCAGGACTGTCACATGCCGCGGACAACCGGCGTCGCCGCCACAGGCGGCGTGCAGCGCGATTGCGTCAGCAACGGCTGCCTGCCGGAGCACAGCTTCGCCGGGGCCAACACCTGGGCGCCCCAGTTGCTGCAAGACCCGCGCTGGCGGCTCAACGCCGCCGGAGATGCGCTGCATCTGAACGCAACTGTCGAGTCGGCGCGCTCAATGTTGCGCCGCGCCGCCACGCTGACGATTGAGTTCGACCCGAACGTCACGCCCAAGCAAGCGCGTGTGCGCGTCATCAATGAAACCGGCCACAAGCTGCCGACCGGCTATCCGGAAGGCCGACGCATCTGGCTCAACGTGCGCGCCTACGACGCCGCCGGCCGTCTCATTTTCGAGTCAGGGGCCTATGATCCGCTCACCGGCGTTTTGCAGCAGGACCCGCAGATCAAAGTCTACGAAGCGAAACTGGGCATTGATGACGGCGCCACCGTCACCGAGAGCTTCCACTTTATCCGTAACAATACGGTGCTCAAGGACAATCGCATCCCGCCGCGCGGCTACACAGTCGCCGCCTACGACCAGCCTGGGCTGCGTCCTGTGGGCGCCGTGTATGTTGACGGCCAGCACTGGGATGAGACGCTCTACGCGCTGCCGGACGAGGCCGCCTCCGTGGTTGCCGTCCTCTACTATCAGACGGCGTCCAAAGAATATATTGACTTTCTCCGCACGCGCGGAGGCGCGGACGGCGCTGTGCTCGGCCAGATGTGGGACGACCTCAAAAGCCCTCCGGAAGCGATGGCGACAGCGATGGCTCCGGCGCGAAAACAGTATTTCCCGCTGATCGTGCGCTAAGGCGCCGTGCGACCGGCGATTCACCTCGTAGACTGCTCTTTCAGGAGGTCTCGAATTTCGCTCAGCAGCTGCACCTCAGGCGAAGGCGCAGGCGGGGGCGCCGGCGTTTCCTGCTTCTGTCTCATCATGGCGTTGGCGCTTTTCACCACAAAGAAGAGCGCCGCTGCAATGATCAGAAAATTGACGATCGCCTGAATGAAGTTGCCGTACTGAATGCGCGCGTCGCCCACCGTGATCGCCAGGCCGGTGAAGTCCAGACCGCCGATGATGACGCCGATGATGGGCATGAGAATGTCGTTGACGAGAGAGTTGACAATTGCGCCGAACGCGCCGCCGATGACGACCGCCACGGCCAAGTCGAGCACATTGCCGCGGCTGATGAATTGTTTGAATTCGTTCCACATAGAGGATGCTCCTTGATCTGTGCGCTGATGAACCGATGCTGGGAAGTTGCAAGTCGGGCGAGGCGCCTCGCCTTCGACTTGAACGATACACGGACGAGAGAGAGACGTCAAGGGCGCTTGAAGCGGCCTGAGAAGAGCAATGTTGAGGCGAGGGTAGAAAACGCGTCAAGGCGGCGCCGATCCTCCCGGCGCCGCCCCTATAGAGTGCTGTCGCTGACCGCAGCCGATCCGCTTCACTGGCCGAGGATATTCAAGAACCGATACCCTCTGGCCGAAAGTTCGCTCAAGATGATTTCCAGCGCCGCCACGGTTTGGGAGCGTTCGCCGCCGCCGTCATGTAAAAGCACGATGGCACCTGGGAACACATGGTTCAGGACATGGCCGGCGATCGCATCGACGCCGGGGCGTCGCCAGTCCTGTGGATCAATGTCCCAAAGCACGGAAGTGAGCCCCATCTCCGCCAGCCACTGGCGATTTTCTGCACTGATGGCGCCGTAGGGGGGGCGCACATAGAATACATCGCCGTCGAGCGTAAAGAGGTCTCCGGCTGCGTTGACCAACTCGTTGCGCGTGCGTTGCACCTGGTCGTAGAACTCCTCGCGGCTGATCTGATCCAAATAGACGTGATCCCAGGTGTGGTTGGCGATGTAATGGCCGTCTGCAGCTGCGCTGCGCACCAGATCGACGCCGTCGCGCACCTGGCGCCCCACCACGAAAAAGGTGGCGCGAGCGTTGTACTGCCTCAGCAACTCCAGAGTCCGTTGGGTGTAGTCGCCGTTTGGGCCGTCGTCAAAGGTCAGGTACACGATGGGCGCGCCGTCAGGCGTGGTGGCGGGAAGATTGTCCAACAGCGGCTGAGCGGCGGTCGCAGCCGTTGGCTCCGGCGGCAGCTCTTCAGAGGGCACGATGCGCACCAGGCCCAGCTCACCGCTGATTGCGCCCAGGTCGCTGCGAATCCAGGCGACGCCGCCGTCCAGGCAACAGACCTGCAGCCAAATGTTGCGCGGCGCCCCGACGCCGATGCGACCGATGACCTCTAGCGTGTCGCCACGATAGACGCGATAGAGCACAGGATAATTGGTGCTAGGGCCGCTCCGCGCGTTGATCGCATCGCCGGCCACCGTGAATTGAACGCGGCTCAAATCCAGGCGCGCACGCGTCGGCGTCGCCAATGCCAACAGCGTGCGCAGGTCGATCAAACCGGTGGGCATGAGGCCTTCCGCCGCCTGGAAACGACTGACGCTTCTGCGCACATTTTCTGAATACAAGCGATCGTCCGCCGGAGAGGCGTAGTTCAGGTAAGGAATTTGGGAGAGCAACCCATTCACCTCCCGCACCAGGGGATGACGTTGACCGGCGCCGAGCGTCAGCTCCAGGTCTTCTCGATCGTAGCTCAGCTGGTTTAGCCCGACTGAAGTCATGGAGAACTCTCCATTCTGGATGATCCCCTCAAGCAAGATGGTTTGCGTCAAAGCAACGCCGTTTTCATCCATCGTGAGACGAATTGTAATAAGATCGCCCCCTTGCGTCCACAGGCCGCTCCAACTTCGCACCATCTCAGAGTCGGGAGGAGCGGTTTCTATCAATCTTGCATATCCGTTCGGACGCAAAACGAGCTGAAATGCGCCGCCCTGAACGGGGAGAAGCCGATCTTCGGACTGGGTCTGCACACTCTGCGCAAGGGCCCGGTTGGGAGCTGCGCCTACAACGCTCATCGCCAGCAGCCATGCTCCCAAGATGAACAAAAAGACAAAAGCGGGTTGCAACCTTGATCTGTTCACGGTTCATCCCTTTCTGTTGGAGCACAGTTTACACCCACAACGTCGTCGCGTCGCCGCCGGTTCCCTGTCCAGCCGATCACCAGCGTCTTCCCAGGCTTCCCTCGTCCGCCCCTGCAAGGAGCTTCCTGGGAGTTGCGCGAGGCGATGCTCCTGGTTTCACCATGTATTTCCTTCAGACTTCACCGTCTGATTTTTGGTTTCCAGTCTGCTGGTCGATAATCCTTGTAACATCGATTGATTCCTCATGACAAATTCGGAGCAACACGATGAATCTGGCAAACTGGATTACGCTGGCCCGATTCCCGTTGCTCATTCTCCTGGTGGGGGTGATCTACTTCGGAGATGCAACAGGACGTTTTCTGGTCGTGCCAGGCGTATTGTTGTTGATTGCGCTCGACGCTGTAGACGGCATCGTCGCACGGCGGCGAGAAGAAACGACGCTGCTCGGCAGCGTGCTCGACATCGCCGCCGATCGCGCCGTGGAGCTGGTGCTGTGGGTAGTCTTCGCCAATCTGGCGCTAATTTCGCTGGCAATTCCTATCACTTTCATCATCCGCGGGGCGCTCACCGACTCGGTGCGCGAGCTGGGGTACGCTGGCGGCAAGACGGCGCACGACCAGATGAACAGCGACTGGGGCTACTGGCTGGTCGCCGGCCGACCGATGCGCGCCGGCTACGGCGCCGCCAAGGCGATCGCCTTTGCGCTTCTCGCCCTGACGCTGGCGCTGCAGACCGCCGCTTCGCCTGCGCTGCAGCCAGTCTGGATCGCCGCCGTGACGATGAGCTGGATCGCCACGGTGCTTTGCGTGGTGCGCGGCGCGCCTGTGGTCATTGAGGCGTTTCGCGGGGAAGAGAAAGGAAGACCATGAAGCTGCTCGACGAGATTCGCAAAGGTTGGCGCATCTTCTGGCGGCGTCTGCGCAAGCAAGGCGCATGGGTGACGCTGCAATGGATGTGGGGCCGCGGTCTTTCTTACATCACCGGCGTGCCGATGCTGCGTTACAGTCGGGTGACGCCCCAGCTTTACGTCGGCCCTCAGTTCAATCGGCTCGGCAAGCGCCGCCTGGAAAAGGAGGGGGTCACCGCCGTGGTCAATTTGCGCACCGAGTTCGACGACGCGGCGCACGGCCTCGCCTTCCCCCAATATTGCTATTTGCCCACCGTCGACGATGAGGCGCCCAGCGTCGAGCACTTTCAAAAAGGCGTCGATTTCATTCATTCGGTGATCGAGCAAGGCGGCAAGGTGTACATCCACTGCAAGGCGGGCGTGGGTCGGGCGCCCACGCTGGCCGCCGCCTATCTCATTTCACGCGGCCACAGCCTCGACGACGCGCTGGCCTTGATCGAGCGCGCGCGCCCCTTCATCGCCATCACCCCGCCGCAGATGGAGGCGCTGCGGAAGTATGAGAGGGCGCGTGAGGGCGGGAGAGGGTGAGAGCGGGAGAGGGTGAGGGCGGGAGAGGGGGAGAGCGGGAGAGGGTGAGGGCGGGAGAGGGTGAGAGCGGGAGAGGGTGAGAGCGGGAGAGGGTGAGAGCGGGAGAGGGTGAGAGCGGGAGAGATGGATTTTCCACGTTGCACTTGATTTGCAGCGTGCTGGAGCTTCCCCCTTGTTTTTATCCCGTGGGCAGCAGCCGTCGCAACGGGCCAACGGGCAGCGAACGCACAATCACCGCCATATCTTCTCCACGGAAGGCGCCGGTCAACGGCAGGCTGACCATGTAGACCAGCAGGCCAATTCCCACCGCAGGCCATGCGTTGACGCCGGCCTGGATGAGAGCGTAGGCGACGGCGCCCATCGCCGCAGTGGAGAGCAGCGGCGGCGCATAGACCTGCAGCCACGGCACAACGCCCACATGACGCCGCACGATCCAGTAGAAAGGGATGAGCAGGCTGAACTCGCTTAGGATGGTGGCGACGGCGGCGCCGACGTACCCAAAGCCGGGGATCAAGATCAAATTGCCCACAATGTTGAAGACGACGCCCAGCACAAAGGCGCGCGTGAGGGTGCGCTGCTGATTGACGGCGATCAACACATACTGTGTGACGCTGTTGACGAAGCCGATCGGGATGCTCCAGATGATCACGCGAAAGGCGAGGTCGGCGCCGCCAACGTAAGGGACGGTCTGTCCGAAGAAGCGAAATTCCCCGGCCACGCTGAGATATTGCGCGCCGCCCACCAGGTAGACCAGCGGCGAGGCCAAAAACGTCACACCCATGGCAATGGGCAGGCTGACCATCGTGAGCAGGCGCAGACTGATGACGTAGGAACGCAGCAGGTTGTTGCTGTCGCTGCGCGCAAAGCGGCTCATCAACGGGAAGACCGCCATCGTGAACATGCTGGGGATGATGTTGAGGCCGTCCAGATACTTCAGGCCGATGCTGTAGAGGCCAACCGCCGCCGCGCCGGCGATCGGGCGCAGAATCCACACGTCGATGCGCCAGAAGATTGTCGCCAGCAGATGGTTGAGCATCAACGGCCCGCTGGTGGCGACCATCCACCGCTGCAGCGACCAATCCCAATGCCACTGCGGCTTAAAGAGCGTCGAACGCAAGAGTGCATAGAGCCAGAGCACCTGCAGGATGTTGACGAGCAGCGCCACTGCGGCCAGCCCCACGTAGCCCCACCCCAGCAGCAGCGCCAGCGCGCCCAATGTCACCTTGAGCAGCGCCACGGCATTGGTCAGACCGGCCGGATATTCCATCTTCTCAAAGGCCATGAACATGCTGCTCAGCGCGTCGGCGTAATTGGCGAAAAGCATCGCCAGCGCCAGCAGAATCAACGCCTGCACCTCCTGGACGTTGATCGACTGCAGCTCCGGCCAGACGGCGCCGACGGTCCAGTAGCCGGCCACGACCAGCCCCATCAGCGGCAGGCTTGCGGCCCAGAGCAGCGTGCGCAGCGCCAACACGTTGGTCAAATAGCGACTGGACTGATTTTTGTCGGCGGCGACGTCGCGCGTGAGCAGGGTGCCCAGTCCGTAGCGGCTGATAATCTCGAAAAAGCCGTAGATCGCCACCACAAAATACCATTCGCCCGTGCCCGCCGGCCCCAGCAGGCGCACGTACAGCATGGCGAAGGCGAAATCCACCGCCTTGTTGAAGAGGCTCAACCCCATCGGCACCAGCGAATTCTTGGCCACGCGCTTGACGTCGTGCTCCTCGATCTCCGGTCGATAGTAGCGCCCCCACGCCCAGAAGATCAGCAGCATCAACAGCGTCATCGCCGAGAGAAAGCTGACGTACAGCCCGAGTTTGAAACTCATCGGGCTGTAGACAAAACGCACCGTCCACTGGCCGTCCCTGGGCAGATAGACGGCGCGGAAGGCGCTGTTGGCGCGCAGCAGCTCCAGCTCGATCTCGTCGCTCTCGTCGCCGCCGAAGGGGCGCAGATACGCCTTCCAGCCGGGAAAGTAAGCGTCGGTGAAAAGCAGCCAGCCGCGGTCGCTGATGTTGACGTCGACGAACGCTTCATTGGCCGTATAGCGGCTGAGGCGCGCCTCGCGCAGCTGCGGGCTGGCCGGAATGAGCGCATTCGGGTCGGAGGGCGGCTGCTCGATGAAGAGCACCTGACGGAGATCGACCTCCGTGAGCGGCTGCTCCGCCGGCGCGGCGACGCGCGCCTCCGGCACGATCGAGACCCGCGGGATGACTTCCAGATTCTCGTAGACGCGCACGGCGTCATCTTGGTAGATTTCTCGCCAGCCCGGGTTGGGGACGGCGTGCTCGGTGATCAAGTATTTGACGTTGAGGAGGTCGAGCAGCGGATTGTCGAGCGCGGCGTAGACGTCGCCGCCCACCTGCGCGTAGATGGGCGCAATGCGGTTGTAGAGCAGCTCATTCTCCTGCGGCTGGATGCGGTCCATGAATTCGACGTACTGCCGCGGGATGATCGAGTCGTAGCCGCGCACGTCGTGCCAGCCGTAGTACATGCCGACGTTGGCGTTGAAGGTCTTCTCTCCCGGCGCGTTGAAGGTCGTGAAGCGCCAATCCGGGGCAAGCGTCGCCGCACGCGCGGGGTCGAAGCCTTCGCGCGCGTGGATGAACTTCACCACGGGCGGCGTCCCTTCCTCCGTCCACGGGGAAAGCGCCGGATCGCTGGCCGGGTTGAACTGGCCGTGCGCCAGGTGGAGATCGAGCGCCGTGACGCCGATCAGAAGCAGCGGCAGCAGGTGACGACGGAAATGGAGAACAGAGAAAGAAGTAGGGGACGGTGCAAGCGAAAACGACTCCTGCTCTCTGCCTCTCCTCATCTCCCGGCCCCTCCTGGCCATCGCCCAGAGGATCAGCCCGGCAAGAAGCCCGATGGCGCCGAAGTGCACGAGGTTGGCGGCCTGATAGCTCCAGAACATGCGCCCGTCGGCGAAGGCCATGCGCGCCAGGTCGCTGCCGTCCACAATGCGCTGGCCGAACGCAATGAACGGCGCTGGGACGAGCACGCTGACGAACACGAGCAGCAGCGCCATGAAACCCGCTGTCGCCAGCAGAAGACTGAGAACCCGTGCGAGGAAGGGAAGAGGAAGTCTGAAACCGGCGCCCTCTTCTTTCCCCTTTTCTCTCCAGCGCAGCAGGCTATTCAACCCGATGGCGCTCAGGGTCGCCATGCTCAACGTGAAGGGAAAGACCCAGCGAAACGGGCTGTGAAGCTGGTTCCAGCCCGGCAGCCCATAGAACAAGAGCGCGTAGAGCGGCGTGCCAAAGGCGAAGAGCAGCGAAATCACCGCCAAGCCGGTGAAAAACAAAGTGTGGAGCCAGGGGGGCGCCTGCCCCGGAGAAGGCGCAACCGGCTGCGAATCGCCGGCTTCCGCAACGTTTGTCTCTCGACGCCCCGCCCGTTTCTTTAGAACGATCCACGTCGCCTCCACGACCGCGATAGCCGCCAGCAGCCAGGTCGCCAGGCCGAGGTAGTTGCCGCCTTCGACGTAGTTCTTGATCCCCCAGAAGATGGTGTGCGTAGACTCTCCCAGGGCGTTGACGGTCGCCGGCGTCCAGGTGCGCGTCCAGATGTCGAACCATGCATGATGGCTGGGGTTGCCGAAGACGTTGGGCAAGACGAAGGTCAAAACGTGCCGGGCGGGCCATGCCCAGCCCAACACCTGCGCCAGCGAAGCGGAGCCTTCTCGAAAGTTAAGCGGCAGCAGCTCGAGCATCGGGATCAGCTGCACAGCGCCCAACCCGACGCCCAACGCCGCCATCGCCAGCAGCCAGCCGCCCAGCTTCAGGGTGCGCAGCAGCGGCGTCCCATGTTTCGTCCTGGCGGAGCCGTTGGCTGCGCCGCGCATGCGAAGATAGAGGGCGATCAGCCGCGCCAGCGTAAATGCGCCGGCCGTGAGCATCGTGTAGTAGATCAGCTCCGGGTGGCCGGCCAGCGCCACCAGTCCGATGACGCCGGCGCCGACCAGCACGTAGGGAATCGGTCGGAAGCTGCGCGCGCCCTTTTCCTCCTGCTTGCGGACGATGAACTCGATCACCGCCAGCAACAACGGCAGCCAGGGGACGGCGGCCACAAACATGGTGAAAACCACGCTGACGATCAGAAAGCCGCTGAACATGTACACAACGGCGCCGTACAGCGCCGCCAGGGGACGCAGACGCAACACGCGGGCGAAAAGATACATGTTGACGCCGGCGACGGCGATCTGCAACGCCGTAAACCAGCCATACGCCAGGTCGAGCGGCAACGCGTAGAACAGAACGTTGAGCGGATAAAAGGTGCTGGCCTGACCGGCGGCTAAAAACGGAATGCCGGTGAGGATCTTCGGGTTCCACAGCGGGAACTCGCCGACCGCGAACGCCTCGCGAATATGCGCTTTCCAGACGGCGTTCTCCAACACCAGGTCGGAGAGCAGGTCGTTGTGGGGGATCAGGCCGGGCTGCAAGGAGCGCCACGGCTCGAAAGTGTACAGGTTGTCATAGGGCAGCAACGTCGCCCGCGTCAGGCCGGGCGCCAGCACCGGTGCAAACCAGAGCAACGCCAGCAGCGCTATCGCCAGCAACGCCAGAAGGTCGGAGCGAAAATCACGAAGTCGCGATCGCATGAGCAGTCAATCCAGCCGAAGGGCGGCGGTCACCCGCGGCCATCTGCGTTCATCTGCGATTCTCGCCACAGCAGCGGCGTGCGGCCGCGCTGCTGCAGATGGCGGTAACGCCAGCGAATTTGCCAGGTGCGCCACGCCGACTCCAGCTTGACCGGAATATCCAGCTTGCTCTGGCCGATGCGCCGATCCTCAAAGTGGATGGGGATCTCGATCAGGTGAAAGCCCAGTTTCTCACACAAATAGGCCATTTCGACTTGAAAGCTGTAGCCGTTGCTGCGGATGGCTTCCAGGTCGATCGCCTCCAGCGCAGTGCGACGCCACATCTTGAAACCGGCGGTCATGTCGCGAATGCGCAGTCCCAGGATGGCGCGACTGTAGAGATTGGCCCACCAGCTCAACAGGCGACGACTCCACTCCCATCGTTCGTCGAGCGTGCCGCCCGGCACGTACCGGCTTCCGATCACCACGTCGGCGCCCGTCGCCAGCATCACGCCCAACATCTGTGGAATGTAGCGCGGCGAATGGCTGAAATCGGCGTCCATCTGCACGATAAAATCGGCGCCTTCTTCAAGCGCCCGCCGCATCCCTGCTACGTACGCTGTGCCCAGCCCCCCTTTGCCGGCGCGATGAATCACCGTCATGCGCCGATGCACCGGCGGCGTGGCGGAGGAAATCGTTTCCGACGCCGCCTGATTGTAACGAGCAGCCAGTTCATCGGCGATGCGCCCGGTGCCATCGGGCGAATTGTCGTCAACCACCAGCAGATGAAGCGAAGGCAGAGGCAAGGCGAAGAGCGCCTCCGCCATGGCGGGAAGATTGTCCGCCTCATTGTAGGTGGGGATCACGACCGTGATCTGGGCGTTGTCCGCCTGCGCCTTCCAACTGTCGCTAATTGCCTGAGCCATAACCCAAACTCTCTTCGGTTTGAAGCGGCCAACCGGCGCGCCGACACGCCATTGTAGCACGGGGCGAACGAAGCGTGTAATCTGAAAGGCGCTGCAACATCCTGAGCCTTCTACACCTGTCTGCAAAAATTCTCGTTTTTCCACTTTGAACTTTGTAGCATAGCTTGTATAACTCGAAGAATCTGTATAGTATAAGTATAAGAAAAACGCTTTGAATACAATCAGTGTGCCGATCCTGGAGCGTCATCTTCTGACAACAGATGAAGCTGGACGGAGAGAAGCGCAATTATGAGTGATGTGACGCAGGAAGCCCAAGTTGTGGAAGCGCCTACAGCGCCCATCGAAAAAGAGAGTGGAAGGGAGCAGCTGAGCCAGGAGCCGCGCTGGCGCGTGCTCATCCACAACGATGACGTAACGCCTTTCGACTATGTGATCCGCATCCTGTTGCATTTCTTTTTGGTCTCGGAGGAGATCGCCGAGCACATTGCACAGGTGGCGCATAACGAAGGGCAGGCTGTGGTCGTCGTGCGGCCGCGCACCGAGGCTGAACGATTGGTGAAGGTCGCGCGCGCCCGGGCGCGGCTCGATGGCTATCCCTTGACATTCAGCATGGAGCCGGAAGGGCAATGACGCCTGCCCACCCCGAGGCAACACAGGAGCCTGCATGGGTGCATGGCCATCCTCATGAGCCGAATCCAACGCCTCCGCCCGGAGACGGCGTCTTCCTGTTGCTCTCCCCCAAGGGAACGCAGGAATGGATTGCAGTGGAAAGGCTGCGGACGCTGCCCTACACGGAGGTGGCGGAATGTTACATCGTGAGCACCGGACACGGAAAATCCGGGCCGTTTGTCTTCGGCGGGGTGGCGCTCCACGATCTCTTGAGCGCCTGTCTGCCGAAAGCCGAGCGGTGGCGTCACATCGACGTCATCAGCGCCGATGGCTTTGGCGCCCGCCTGCAACCTGAAGAGGTGCTCACCGCTCCTCCCCAGCGTCCCATCTTGCTGGCCTACGCCAGGGACGGCGCCCTGATGACCCGACAGGCCGGCCTTGTTCGCCTCATCGTTCCGTCAGAAACCAACGACGCGCTGAAGCAGGTGAAATGGATCGAGCGCATCGTCGTAGCCCCTCTATGATCGCTGCGATGCACTTTAACAAGAGAAACGCTGCGCAGCCCTCCGGGGATCGATGTCTTTTTACAGCAGAATCCGGCAATGATGGTAGCTGCAGCTCGCAGCCGCAGTAGCCGTAGGTTTGACATCCGGTCGCGTCACGCCAGAGGCGATGATCGATACGCGCAACCGTGGGTTCAGCCTCCAGCCAGACGCTTCGGGTCGAACAGCCTCATCCTCCGGCTTTTTTAGCCTGATAGCCCATCTCCTGCAGAAGGGCAACAATCTTGTCTCGCTGATCGCCCTGGATTTCGATGACGGCGCCCTTCACAGCGCCGCCTGCGCCGAGCCGATTTTTCAACGTCTTGCAGAGCGCTTCCAGTTCGGCCGGCGCAGCGACGACGCCGGTGATCACCGAGACGCTTTTGCCTCCGCGGCCTTTGCGCTCCAACGCCACGCGCACCTGTTGCTGTCGTGGCGGCGGCGACTTGGGACGGGGCTGGGGGGCGGGTTCTGGTTCAGGCTCCGTCGAGTAGACGAGGCGACGATTGCGGTCCGTCATCTCTGCTCCTTGACCAGGATGGTTTCAATGGACAAGCGCATGCGCCTGGCGCGCGGCGGCGACGCGCTCTCGCACAAAGCGGCCCACCTGGCGAAGCGCCTGCCGCGCTTGGGGTTCAATCAGCCAGGTGAAGTGCCAGACGTGCACCATGTTTTCCCAGATTTCCAACCGGACATCGACGCCGGCGGCGCAGGCGCGTTCGGCGAAGCGACGGCTGTCGTCGAGCAACATCTCCGCCGAACCGACCTGAATCAACAGCGGCGGCAGCCCGCTCAAGTCGGCGTAGAGCGGCGAGATCAGCGGGTGACGCGGGTCATAGCCGTCGCAGTACATGCGGGCGGCCGTGCGCAGCACGTCAAGGTTCAGGAAATCGGTCGGCGCATTCGTGCGCAGCGTCTCGCCGGAGAGGGCGAGGTCGAGCCAGGGGGAGAGGCCCACGCCGCCTGCAGGCAAAGGGACATGGGCGTCGCGCAGGGCGAGCAACAGAGCCATCGTCAAGCCGCCGCCCGCAGAGTCGCCGGCGACGACGATCTGCGCCGGGCTGTAGCCCTGTTCGGTGATCAGCCACCAGTAGGCGGCCCACGCATCCTCGATCTGCGCCGGGAATGGATGCTCGGGCGCCAGACGATAATCCAGGGCGAAGAGCCGCGCTCGCGCCTCATGCGCCAGCCGCGTCGTCACAGCCAGATGGGTCCTGGGAGAGCCGGACACATAGCCGCCGCCGTGCAGGTAGAGAATGAGACGTTCGTCCGTCGAGGCTCGCGTTGCGACCCACTCCCCGCGGAAGGGGGTTCTGTTCACCGGCGTGCGTTTGACGCCGAACGGGCGCATCACATGGGTGAGTCGGTCCAGAGGACGGCGAATCTCGTCGGCGCTCTGGATCGAGCCGCCGGGCGTGCCCAGCGTCATCATTTCGACGATGCTCTCATAGGCAAGCGACCACCCGGGCGCGCGCGGGGAACGACGAACGCGATGCGCAACAGCGCGCAGGCCGCCGCGCATCAGGATGCGGTTGATCTCCCAATAAGTGCGCGTACGTTGTGTGAGATTGGTGAGGGGAAGCCCCGGCGCCATTGCGACAACTCCTGTGACCGTGCGAAAGGAAGCAAACGATGCTTGCGCTGACCAGCGATTACGTGACCGATCGCGGCGATCCTGAACCTTATCTACGCAGGATGGCGGAGGCGGGTTTCACTCACGTGCATTGGTGCCATCATTGGCGCTCCGACTTTCTCTACGCCGACAGTGAGATGATGCAGATCGGCCGCTGGCTCGATGCATACAACCTGCGGCTTATCGATGTGCACGGCTCCGAAGGCGTCGAAAAATTCTGGTATGCGCCGCAGGAATACGCCCGGCTGGCGGGCGTGGAGTTGGTGAAAAATCGCATCGACCTTGCGGCCCGCCTGGGCGGCGACGCCGTCGTGATGCACGTCTACCCGCCGACGCAGCATCCTGACTTCGCCCGCTTCAACGAATTTCTCTTCGACCAGATCCGCCGCTCGCTCGACGACCTCGAGGCCTACGCTCGGGCGCGCAATATTCGCATTGCGCTCGAGAATCTGATCGATTTCCCCGCCATCGAAGCAGGCGTCGTCGAAGCAACGCACGCCGCCGACAACGCTGAACTGATTGGAAGGCTGCTGGCGACCTATGCACCGGACTTCCTCGGCTTCTGCTTTGATTCAGGCCACGCCATGCTTGGCCAGGATCGCGTCGAGCGCTTTGCGCCTTTCTTCGAGCGTCTGGTTGCGCTGCATCTCAACGACAACGACGGCGCCAGCGACCAACATCTTCCTCTTTATATGGGCGTCGTCGATTGGGAGCGCATTGCACAACTGATCGCCGCCTCCCCCTACGCCAAACCGCTCAGTTTCGAGCTGTCAATCCGTCACACCGCTTTTCAGGCGCCCGAGCCCTTTTTGCGTTACAGCGTCGAAGGCTGTCGCCGGTTCGCCGAACGCGTGCGGACGCTGCGCAGTCCGTGATGCAGGTTTTCAGCGCTCAGGCGTCGTCAGGATGCGCCGTTGAGCAGCGCCAGCATGGCCTCGCGTTCTACAATCTTGACGCGTGGCCTGCAGCGCGCTTTGCCTTCCTCGATCTCCTTGGCGTCGATGAGCTTCCACTCGTCTTTGGTCACGTAGCGGACGCCGCGCGCTTTCAAAAGCGCCGGTGTGGCATCGGGGTCTGGCTCCGGCGCCGGCGTGAGCTTCCCTTTCTGCAGGTCCTCGAACATGCTGTTGACCGACTCGATGGCGTCCGGCTTGTTGGTGCCGATGACGCCTGTGGGGCCGCGCTTGATCCAACCGGCGACATACTCGCCTGTCACGACCTTTCCGGTCTCCGGGTCGATCACGCGTCCGACTTCATTGGGGATGACGCCGCTGCGCTTGTCGAAGGGCACGCCCTCGATCGGCACACCCTTGTAACCGACGGAGCGCAGCACCAGCCCCGCCTCGATCGTTTCATATTTGCCTGTGCCCGTGGCCTTGATGTCGCCGCTGACCGAGGGGCGCAGCTCATTTTTCTCCATTTTGACGGCGACGATCTTCCCATCTTGACCGATAATTTCGACCGGAGAGAGCAGGAAGCGGAAATGCACGCGGCGAGGTTTGCCGGTGGCGCCGATCTCCGCATAGGCGCGCAGGTAGTCAAGATTCTTTTGCATGGCGATGTCGCCCTCGATGGCGGCGCTGCTGGCGCGATCGAGCTTCAACTCCTGCTCAAGCACGATCGGATCGGCGATCTCTAGATGCCCCATCTCACGGATCTCGGCGTTCGTGAATTTCACCTGCGCCGGCCCGCGTCGCGCGATGATGTAGATGTCTTTGATGTTGCTCTTCGCCAGCGCCGCCAACGCATGGTCGGCGATGTCGGTGCATTCCAGCTCCTTGACCGACTTGGCCAGAATGCGCGCCACGTCCATCGCCACGTTGCCGACGCCGACCACGATCGCCGCTTCACAGCTTAGATCGACCGGAAGATCCTTAAAATCTGGATGGCCGTTGTACCAGGCCACGAATTCAGTGGCGGAGAGGCTGTTGGGCAAATCCTCGCCGGGGATGCCAAGCCTGCGGTCCGACTGGGCGCCGGTGGCGTAGAAGATGACGTCGTAGTGGCGCTTCAGCTCATCGTGCGTGATGTCTTTGCCCACTTCGACGTTGCCAAAATAGCGAACGGCGGGATTTGCAACCGTGCGGTCGTAGACTTTGGACACCGCTTTGATGTTCTGGTGGTCCGGCGCCACGCCGTAGCGCACCAGGCCATGGGGTGCAATCAGCCGCTCGAAGATGTCGATTGTGACGACATAGCCTTCTTTCAACATGGCTTCGGCGGCGTAGAAACCGGCTGGCCCGGCTCCGATGACGGCGACGCGCAGCGGGCGCTCTGCAGTTCCCAGCTTTTCTGACATCGGGACGCTCCTTTGCGGGGTGAATAAGTAATTTACGATTTATGCAACATGCCGCCGAACTGGCGCGCCAGGTTCAGGATGGCGATGCCGAGCGCAAAATAATCCATCGGGCCGAGGCGTTTGAGCGCAGTGACGGCGTCGACTTCTCCGTCTGCGTCGGCGTCGCTGGCGACCCAGGCGAAGGCCGCGCCCAACAGCGCGCCGGCGACGGCGCCAATCAACAGCGAGCGCATGCGATGGCTCATTGCAAGGACTCCTTCGTTTGATCAGTGGGTGGGTGACCCGGTCGCAGGGCGCGCGTCACTGCAACCCCGCGGGCGAACTGGGCGTGCATCCGAATCAGCGGCGTTGCGGCTTTGTCGGCGAGTTGGAGGCTCCGGTCGTGGGCGACGCCGACATATTTACGCGCAAGCTGAACGCCGCCGGTCGCCTTCCGGCGCATGGCGACGACTGCGCGCAGAAGAAAGTAGAGCGCAAGCGCCATGAGCAACGTGACGATCAGTTGCATCGTGAGCAGATAAAAGAGCGACAGATCGCGCCAGAATGCCAGGTCCATCGATCCCATTTCCTTTACAAAGCTCCGTCAATCGCTATGTCATTGTAACAAATCGACGGTTGTGCAAACGAACGCAACTTCGTCGCAGATCACATTATCGCCGCAAGCTGCTTCGCCAGTTCTCTCTCTTCCTCCAGCGTATGAAGCTCGCCATCGATGCGCGCCATGCGCAACGCCATGAGAATCTGGCGATAGAGCGGGCCGCGTGGGACGCCCATGCGCCGCAGGTCATCGCCGGTCAGCAGGGGGCGTATCTGGCTCCATTCAGTGCGATAGCGCTGCACGCGCTCGAGCGCCGTCGCATCGCGCGAGACAATGGGAAAGAGCGCCAGACAAACCGGCGGAACCTGATCGAGAATCTGCGCCACCTGGCTGGGTTTGGCGCCTGGGTCGGAAAGCGTCGGCAGATGACGGTGCAAGATCGCCATTCCGCTCAGAATCCGCTGCGTTTCCTGGCGCAGCCCCAGTCGTTCTTTCAGCGCGTCGAGCTCCTCCTGGCTGAGGCCATATGTCAGAATCGCCAGATAGAGACGCTCTACAGGCTCTTTGCGCAGCAGCGGATCGGCGTCTTCCGCCTGCAGCGCCTCGCGCAGCGCCGCAAACTGGCGCGCAATCTCTTGCGTCATGCAGAGCGAAGGATGAATCTTGCGCAGGATGCCCAGCTCGTCGAGACGCAACATCGCCTTTTCCGGCTTTTCCTCCTGAAGGATACGCTCCAGCTCGTGGCGGATGCGCGCCGGCGTGACGCGATCGAGCAGGTCCAGCGCGTCGAGCAGCAGCTCCAGCGTGCGCGGTTCAATGGTGAAATCGAAGCGCTGTTCGTAGCGCACGGCGCGCAAGATGCGCGTGGGGTCATCGACGAAACTGAGGCTGTGCAACACGCGCACCAGCCCGGCGCGCAAGTCGGCGAGACCGCCCCACGCATCGAGCAGTTCGCCCCAGCGGTCGGGGTTGAGGCAGAGCGCCAGCGTGTTGATGGTGAAATCGCGGCGATGGAGATCGAGCTTGATGCTGCTCTGTTGCACCGTCGGCAGGACGGTCGGCGCCGTGTAGAACTCCGTGCGCGCGGTCACGAAGTCGAGATGGGGCGGCAAGTCGGCGGGGTTGGCGCCTTCGAGGCCGGCCAGCAGCTTATCGACGTCGACCGGCGCGTCTCGGCGCGTAAGCAGCCATTTGGCGGTGCCGAAACGCTTATGTTCGACGACGCGCCCGCCATATTTTTCCTGCATGCGCCGCGCAAAGGCGATAGCGTCGCCCTCAATGACGATGTCGACGTCGAGCGTGAGCGCGCGTTTGCTTGCAACGCCCAGCATCAGGTCGCGCACGAAGCCGCCGACGACGTAGACGTTGTAGTTCATGGCGTCGACCTCGCGACCGATCAGCGCCAGCAGATGGAGCTGCACCGGCGTCAGCGTCTGGCGGAGCCGCGCCGCCAGTTCATTGCTGCGACGGCCGGGCAGATTGGCGTCGTCCCAAAGCTTGATCAGATCGGTGCGCGTGACGATGCCGACGATGTTCCCCTCGTTGTCGACGACCGGGATCTGCCCCCAGTTGCTCTCGATCATGCGACGACGCAAGACGGTGATCGAGTCGTCGGGGCGCACGGTGAACTGACCGGCGCGCATAAAGCGGCGCACAGGCTGGTCGCCCATGCCATGGCCCAGCGCTTTATCCACCTCGCGGCGCGTCAGGACGCCCAGCAGCACGTCCTTCCCGTGTTCGTCGGTCGTCACCACCGGGAAGCCTTCGTGACCGTAACGACGCATCAGGGCGTCGGCCTCGGCGATCGTCATATCGGGCTGGAGCATGTGCGGGCGACCTGCGCTCATAATCTGGCCGACGGTGACCGCCACGCGCGCGTAAGTGCGCACCAAATGCTCGATGCGGGCGCGCACGGCACTCAGGCTGACGTCGCGCAGATGCGCCGCCGCCGCGCGACTGTGGCCGCCGCCGCCCAGCGCGTGGGCGATGCGGCCCACGTCGATGGCCTCCGTGGTGCTGCGGGCCACGACCTGAATCATGTCGCCGAGATCGACCACCAGGAAGAGCGCATCCGGCTCGTGAAAGTCGCGCAGGCGGGCCGCCAGCGTGCTCAGTTCATCGCTGAAGCCGGGCGCGCTGGCCATCGTGATAATGATCGTGTGTCCCTCGATCTCGAGAAACTCACAGGCGTCCATCAACACCTGCAACAGCTTGCGCTGCTCCTCGGTGACAGGATGGTGCAAAAATTCGTTGACTTCGCCGAGATTGACCCCGCGCTGCGGCTCCAGCAGCCAGGCGAGCGCACCCGCATCGCGGTGGGTGGTGGACGCGTAGGTCAGGTTGCCGGTGTCTTCATAGATGCCCAGCGCCAGCAGCGTCGCTTCCACCGGCGAAACGTCGATGGCGTGCTCGATCAGCTTTTCGACGAGGAGCGTGGTGTTGGCGCCCGTGGGGCCGCACCAGAGCTCGTGCGCCTGCGGCAGCGCCTTGCGCGGTTCGTGCATCAGGTTCTTCTCGGCAAGCGCCGCATGGTGGTCGATCACGATGGTTTCGGTGTCCGCCTGCATGCCTCTGGGCGAGTTAGCCGCCCGCGTGTCGACGAGGATGGCGCGACGCACCTTCCCGCGCGGGACGTCGTCAGGGGAAACAAAGCGAAAATGGTTGCGATAAAGCGCCAGAAAATCGCGCACGTTGCGATTCAACTGGCGCGGCAACACCGGGATGGCGTCGGGGAAGAGCAGCGATGCGGCGAGCAGCGAGGCCAATGCGTCGAAGTCGGTGCGCTCATGGGTCAGGATGATATCGAATTCACGGCCAGCCATGTCTGGAGTATCGCAGCAAAGCGGGAAAGATGCAAAGCCGGCGCCGCCTTTCCGAACAGAAGCCGACGCGGACGCTGGGGTTTCACAGGGGGAATGCGACTTGATGACCTTTCACAAAACATTCTGACCACCCTGCATACGTGCGACCGGAAGCCGAACGCCTTGGACGGGTCGAGATGCCCGCCCAAGGCGATGACCTGCGTGCGCAAGCGAAGGCGGATTTGCAGCTGGCTGCTTCAGATGAGGCGGCATGGTGCGCAGGAGACGAATCGTCGTTTTCCTTCAATAATGCACGTAGACTTCGGTGCCCACCGGCGCCCAGTTGTAGAGCATCTCCGCCTCGCTGGGCCGCATGTTGACGCAGCCATGGCTCATCGGCGCGCCAAAATTGTTGTGCCAGTAGGCGCCATGAATGGCGTAGCCCTGGTAAAAATACATCACCCAGGGCACATTGGGCAGGTCATAGCCCGGCCCCACCATGCGCTGCGACTTGTACTTGGTCCCGATCGTAAAGCGCCCGGTCACCGTCGGCGTGCCGGCGCGGCCGCTGCTGATGCGGGTGATCATGACGGGCACGTCTCCCTGCCAGGCTGTCAGCGTCTGGGTGGTGAGGTTGATCTCGATCCAGCGTTTGCCGTCTGCGGGCGCCGCCGCCAAGTTGAGCGTCGTCTGCGGCAGGGTGTTGGCGCGCACGCGCAGCCGCTGGCCGACCCAGATGAAATTGGGGTTCGGCAACCCATTGGCCGCCAACAGCGCCTGCACGGTGGTCTTGTATTTTTGAGCGATGCCCGCCAGTGTATCGCCGGGCTGCACGATGTAGATTTCATCGGCCACCGCCGGCCTGGCTGTGTTGGCGCCGCTCGCTGCGACCGGCGCCACGCGCGCACTGACGCGCAGCTTCTGCCCCACCCAGATGAAATTGGGATCGGTGAGGCCGTTGAGCCGCATCAGATCGCCGGTGGTCATGCCATAGCGTTTGGCGATCTCCGACAGCGTCTGCCCCCGCGCCACGACGTGGTAGCCGCCGTCGCCCGGCAATTGCCCCTGGCCGGCGGAGGTCAGCGTCTGCGGCGAACCGCCGCGGCCTGGAATCTGGAGTTTCTGTCCAACGAAGACGAGATCGGGATTGACGATGCCGTTGTAGGCGGCAAGCTCCTGCATCGACACACCGTAGCGACGGGCGATGGTGGAGAGGTTTTCACCGCCGGCAACGGTGTGGACGGCTCCTTGCGCCTGCGCCGCGGGCGCAGCCAACCACAACCATATCGCCGTCGCCATCAGGGCCGCCGTCAGCCGCACGCCGAGGCGCATACCCTGCCAGAGGAGGGAAGTGGACGGCCTCCGCACAAGGCCGTCCGAGTGACTGCTCGGGTGTTTCATAAACATCCTTTCTGTTCACTCGACTGGCCCTCCCTCAGTAGGTCGGGTGGGATTCGAACCCACAAGGGTTGCCCCGGCGGATTTTAAGTCCGCTGCGTCTGCCATTCCGCCACCGACCCAAATGACCCGCCTTCGATTAGGTCGAAATGCGAATCATCCATATCATATCTGCAGGTGCGCTTATTGTCAACCATTTTTATTACGATTCACGCAGAATTTTCCTAGAAAAATTGCGAACCCTTCGGAGTAGATCGATGAATGATTCAACTTTTGTAGCGTTTCCTTCGGAGTTGGCCGTGTTCGGAAAACATCGGTCGGTGCGTTATTTTTTGCGCGAGCCATTGGCGCCCGGCCACCTGGACTTGATCATCGAAGCGGGGCGACGCGCGCCGACCGACGCGCAGGGGCATATGTACGCCTTCGTGCGCATCACCGACGTTGCGCTGCGCGACCGCCTGGCGACGCTCTGCGCCGATCAGCAACATATCCGCGACGCCGCCGAATTTTTCATCGTCTGCCTGGACGTCCACCGGCTGCGGCGCCTGGTCGAGCATCGCGGGGGCGGGTGGGGAATGCGCGAGCGCATCTCGCTGCTTTACGGCGCCACGGACGCCACGATGGTGGCGCAGAACATGGTTGTGGCTGCGGAGGCGCTCGGCTATGGCACCTGTTACATCGGCGCAGTGCAGAACAACGTCGATCGCATCGCCGAAGCGTTGGCGCTGCCTCCGGGCGTGCTGCCGCTCTACGGCCTCTGCATCGGCGTGATCGACCCGGCGCATTATCCGCCGACCGTCAAGCCGCGCATTCCGCGCGCGCTCTGCTTTTTTGAAAATCGCTACCCTGCAGACTTCACGCGGGAGCAATTGGACTCCGCCTACGCTGCGATGAGCGTCAAGCGCGACTGGTGGGAAAGCATCGGCGCCTATTTTGCAGCGGGAGGCACCATGGAGCGCCGCGAGCCGGTGATGGCGCGCGCCTGGCGTCAGCAGGGGCTTGACCCGCAACCGGTGGAGCAGCCGTGCACTTCGACGCATTGACGCTGGCCTGTATCACCGCCGAGCTGAAACAGACGCTCTGCCCGGGGCGCATCCAGCAGGTGACGCCGGTGGATGAACACGCGCTCGGCTTTGAAGTCTACGCAGGCGGCGCGCGTCATCCGCTTCTGGTTGCGCTGCATCCGAACAGCGCACGCGTGCACACCGTCTCCTACAAGCTGCGTCGCGGGGTCGAAGGCGAGACGCCGTTGCTCTTGCTGCTGCGCAAATATGCGCGGGGAGCGCTGCTGAGCGATGTGGTGCAGCCGGATCCCGTCGAACGCGTGCTGCACCTGCACTTCGAGCATCCCGAACACGGGACGACGAGCCTCATCGTCGAGCTGATCGGACGCCAGCCCAATGCCGTGCTCGTGGGGCCGGGCGGGCGCATCCTGGAGGCGTTGCGCCGCGTGCGAGCCGGAGAGGGCGAGCGCACGCTCTCGCCCGGTCATCTCTATGCTCCGCCGCCTGCTCCCGCCAAACTCCCGCCGTTGGACGACGGCGCCGAAGATTACTACGACCGGCTCGCCCAGGTGATCGCTCAGCCGGGGCCGCTGTGGAAGGCGCTGGTTGCGGGCGTCGCCGGCCTCAGCCCCACCGCTGCGCGAGAGATCGCGTTTCGCGTGACGGGAAACGCCGGGGCGAGCAGCGAAGGCGTGACGGTGATCGCCCTGGCGCAGGCGTTGCAAGAGCTATGGTCACCGCTGCAGACGGGCGACTGGCAGCCGGGCCTGATCGAAGACGAGGGGTGGATCGGGGGTTTCGCACCTTATCCGGTGCAGTTTCGCGGGCGCTTTTTGCCGCAGCCGTCGATGAGCGAGGCGCTGGAGCGTTTCTTTGCGCAGCCGACGGCGACGCACGCGCCCGACGCCTATGCAGCGCTGCGCAGTCAGGTGTTGGCGCAGGTCAAACGGGCGCAAGCGCAGGTGGAGCGCAGGCTGGCTGCGCTGGCAGGCGATGCGCCGGCCCCGGGCGAGGTGGAGCGCTTGCGCACCCAGGCCAGCTGGCTGCTGGCGTTCTCCGGCCAGATTGCACCCGGACAGACCTTGCTCACGGTGGATGCGGGCGGCGAAACACTGCACATTCCGCTGGAGCCGCACCTTTCTCCCATCGAGCAGGCGCAGCGCCTGTTCAAACGCGCGGCGAAGCTGGAACGCGCCGCCGAGATTATTCCTCAGCGTCGCGCCCAACTGCTGGCCGACCTCGACCTGCTGGCGCAGCTGGCGCTGGACGCCGAACGCGCGGCCAATCAACCGGAGCTGGCCGCCGTGTTGGATGAGCTGCGCCGGGCAGGGCTGCTCTCCTCCCCGAAAGCGCGCGCGACCCAAACTGCGCCCGCCGCAGGCGGCCCGCTGCGCTATCGCACATCTCGGGGCGTCGAGATCGTGGTGGGGCGCAACGCGCGCCAGAACGAACAGGTGACCTTTAAGCTGGCGCGGCCCTCGGATCTGTGGCTGCACGTGCGCGGCGCGCCCGGCGCGCATGTGGTGGTGCGCAGTTCAGAGCAGGCGCCCGCAGAGGAAGATGTGCTCGCCGCTGCACAGCTCGCCGCGTACCATTCCAATCAGCGCGGGGAGCGCAAGGTGGACGTGATCGTGACCGAACGTCGCTGGGTGAGTCGCGCGCCGGGGGGACGCACGGGGCAAGTTGTAGTGAGCAAAGAGCGCGTCGTACGCGTTCCGGCGGTGGAGCCGGAGGACGTCTCGGCGGTTTGATGGAATTTTATCACATCCAAAAGCGATAGAACGTCAATCCGGCGTCGATCAGCACAGGCGAAATGTTCAGCTCCCCCAGCATCACCAGGACAATGCGCCAAAAGACGGTGCGAAAGCCTTCGACGTACCAGAACAGCAGGATCAACAACAGAAAGCCAAACGAGTAGAAGGGCGCCAGCGCGCGATGGAGGCTGTCTGGCAGCCAGGGGGCCAGGATGCCGAATCCATCCAGTCCGGGGACGGGCAGCAGGTTGAAGACGATAGCGGTCGCCTGCAAAAAGACGAGCAGCGCCATCGCCGCCCAGAAATGGAAATGCTCGATCCATAAGGTGGGGTCGGAGATCAAGAGGAAAGGGAGCGCCAACAACACTGCGAACAGTGCGTTGGCGGCTGGACCGGCCGCCGCCACCACGCTCTGCATCCAGCGGCTTCGAATGGCGCCCATATTGACGTAGACGGCGCCGCCCGGCAGCCCAATCCCACCCAGCAGCAGAAAAAGCACCGGCATCAGGATGCTCAGCACAGGGTGCGTGTATTTGAGCGGGTTGAGGGTGAGATAGCCGCGCTCGGCGACGCTGAAATCCCCGCCAAAGTAGGCCATCAAGGCGTGGCCGAACTCGTGCAGGGCCAGAGAGATCACCCAACCGATCGTGACGAAGGCGAAGAAGAGAACCGGCTCCGGCTCAGGCGTGGAATACAGATAGACGCCGAGGGCGACCATGATCGCCGCCAGCCCCAGGAAGACGGAGCTGAGGCGCCAATGGCTGCGTTGGGCTTCGGCGCGCGCAGCCGCATCCTGATATTGTTGCGCTGCCTGTGCGACCGATTGCTCGTAAACGCGCACCGGCGCCTGCCGGACGGCGTCGACGTCGATGCGCCATGCGTTCTGCCATTCGGCGATTTCTGCAGTCGGGTTGGCGAGCGCACTCACCAGCAGGTCGCGCGTGCTGACAAAGGGTGCGCCGGCGGCGTTTGCTTCGGCGAGCGCACCGTGCAAGACTCGCTCCAGCGCCGGGTCCATGCGTTCTTGTTGCTGTGCGCCGCTCGTGCGCCAGCGCACCATCTGGCGAGAGCCAAGCTGCGCCTTCAGCTCACGCAACATCTTCTCGGTGTCGTGGCCTAGCGCAGTCAGGACCCCTACGGCGTCCGCCTCGCGCTGCGCCAGCAGCCCATAGAGCACATGAGAGGGCGACAGCGAGAGCGATCGCGTGCGCGAGGCAAACTCCCCTGCCTGTTGAAGGGCGTGGATGGCCTGCACGGAGAATTGTTCAGGTGAGAATGTCTGCTCCATGACGCTATTATAGCTTGGGGCCGTTCGAGGTCGAAGAAACCGATCGAGTATAATCGTTGCATGAAGGCGAGCAAGCGGAGCGTGAAGAATCGTTCTTCGGAGCGCAAGGGGCGGGCGCCAGAGAGTCATCCGCTCTCTCTGTGGGCGCCTTTGTTGCATGCCGCCCTCGTTTGGCTCGTTCTCCTGACGCTTGCCTCCTGGCTGCAACGCGGCGATTGGACAGCTTGGGTGGGCCAAGTTGCCTGGGTGACTATGCTCTTCGGCGTTTCCGCTGCGCTGACCTGGCTCGTCTTCTTTCGACGTTCGCTTTCGCCCCTCAAGGTTGCGCCGGGACGTCGGTTGGGGGGCGTGGCGATCCTGGGCGTTGGATTTGTTCTATATACGGGGCTTTTTGCGACCTGGATTGCCTCAGGCGAGATGAGCGTTTCGACGAGTTGGCGTCAACAGTTGCTGGCGGGGACGGCGGTGGCTTCCCCCATCTTGTTTAGCGGGGCGACGCAGCAGGCATTCGCCCTTTCAGCAACAAACTTTTCCACAACAAACGCCTGGAATGCGCGTCGCCTGCAGCTGGGCGAGATCGCTCTGCTATTGTTGTTTTCGTTGATGGCGTTTCCGCTCCTTTCCGCCGCATTGGGGACGGATTCGTCGGATGGCGGAGCCGCGCAGCGGTGGATGTGGATGGCGACAGCGCTGGCGATCGGGGCGGCGCTCTTCTTAGGCCAGATGGCGTTGCAGGCGCTGCGTCGCCCTGGCGCGGCGATGCTGATCTTTGCAGCGGCGCTTTTTTACCAGGCGTTGGTGAACTTCGCATACGCACGTGCACATGGCGAAAGCGGACCGGGCGCCGCCGTCCATTTGTTGGCGTTGGCTGCTGCGGCGGCGATGGACGTGATGTACATGCTGCGCCTGCCTGACGCCGACTCCAAGGCCTCGCTGCGCAGCGCGTTGGGCGTTGCGACTCTTGCTGCGTTCACCCTCGCGGCTTTCTTCAGAATGCAGATGTTTGGCGTCCCTTCGCTTGACCCGCCTCTCGCTCTCGTAGGGTTAGGTGCAGGCGCAGTGTTGGGCCTGTGGTGTGGATGGCGCGGTGCAGAGATCGGACGATGGCTCGCCGCTTCAGCCCACTTGTGCAGACAAAATGTTGCAAAAAAGCGAAAACAACCATAAAGACGCAAAGCGACAATGTGTTACAGACTTTGCGTCTTGGCGACGTTGTGGTCATGAAATTTCCAATCACACAACAAAATGAAGCAGGAGATGCTAAATGGCTTTATTTCATTGCAATTTTTACTCAAGCGTCCTCAATCTTTCCGTCTCGATGGACGTCATCTTGCCGCAACCTCCGCCAGGCGAGCAGCGCAATCACAAACTTCCCGTGCTCTGGCTGCTGCACGGCCTCTCCGACGACCATACGATCTGGCAACGGCGCACCTCGATCGAACGCTACGTCGAGCCGATGAACCTGGCCGTAGTGATGCCGGCGGTCGACCGCAGCTTCTACACCGACATGGCGCAGGGAAACCGCTACTGGACCTACATCAGCGAGGAGCTGCCGACGCTGGCGCGCAGCTTCTTTCCGCTCTCCGAACGCCGCGCAGAGAACTTCGTGGCGGGGCTGTCGATGGGCGGCTACGGCGCTTTCAAGCTGGCGCTCACCTTTCCGGAGCGTTACGCCGCGGCGGCCAGTCTTTCCGGCGCGCTGCGCAATTTCGCCGAAGACGCCAACAGCGAAGACCCGGCCTGGGTGGCGGAGATGACGCGCATCTTCGGCGATCTGCGCTGCTTCCCCGGCAGCCCCAACGACGTCTATTTTTTAGCGGAGCAGGTCGCCCGTCGAGGCGCGCCCATCCCCAGGCTGTATCAATGTTGCGGCACAGAAGATTTCCTCTATTCGGACAATCTGCGCTTCAAGGCGCACGCCGAGACGCTGGGGCTGCCGCTCACCTACGAAGAAGGGCCGGGCGACCACGTGTGGAGCTATTGGGACGCCATGATCCAGCGCGTGCTGGCCTGGCTGCCGCTTCAGAACGGAGATGAATCATGACGACGGAATCCCTGGATGCGGCGACGTCGTCGCATCGTTATCCGCGCAACGTCTATGTGACTGCGGTCGGCTCGCTGTTGACCGACATTTCCACCGAAATGGTCGTCTATCTCGTGCCGTTGTTTCTGGCGGGCGTGCTCAAGACCTCGACGCCGCTGATCGGGTTGATCGAAGGCGTGGCGGAGACGACGGCGGCGCTGAGCAAGCTTGTCTCCGGCTATGTTTCCGATCGCATCGGCAACCGCAAATGGGTGGCGGTGAGCGGCTACACGCTTTCCCTGCTGGTCAAGCCGCTGCTGGCGCTGGCGACGACCTGGAGCATGGTCTTCGCCGCGCGCTTCGGCGATCGCCTGGGTAAGGGCATCCGCACTGCGCCGCGCGACGCGCTCATCGCCGACAGCATCGACGTTCGACGACGGGGAGCCGCTTTTGGCTTTCAACGCGCCGGCGACACCCTGGGCGCGTTCCTGGGGCTGGCGATCGCAATCGTCGTCATCTTCTGGTTCCAGCGAAACAGCCTCGAGCTGGAGCGCAGCACCTTCACGACGATCGTCTGGCTGTCGATGATTCCGGCCGCGATGGCGGTGCTGGTGTTGGCCTTCGGCCTGGAAGAACGTCGCAGACCGAAGGCTGCAACGCCGACTGCGCCCCAAGCCAACGTCAGCCTCTCCCTGTCCTCCTTCGACCCGCGCTTTCGGCTGGCGCTCCTGAGCGTTGCGCTGTTTACGCTCGGCAACTCTGCGGACGCCTTCATCGTCCTGTTGGCGCAGGATCGAGGCGCCAGCGTGCTGACGACGCTGTTGATGATCTTGCTTTTCAACGGCGTGTACACGATCTTCGCACAGCCTTTCGGCAAGTGGTCGGACCGCGTGGGGCGGCTGCGCATCATCAGGCTGGGCTGGAGCTTCTATGCGCTGCTGTATCTAGGCTTTGCGCTGAGCAACGCAGTATGGCAGATCGCCGTGTTGTGGGCGCTTTATGGGCTATACTATGCAATGACGGAAGGCGCGCTGAAGTCGCTCGTGGCCGACCTCGTGCCCAGCGCCCAGCGCGGGGCCGGCTATGGTTGGCTGAACGGCACCATCGGATTGATGGCTCTGCCTGCGTCGTTGATCGCCGGCCTGCTCTGGCAGGCGATTGCCCCGTCGGCGGCCTTCCTCTTCGGCGCAGGGATGGCGGGCGTGGCGCTGGGGCTCCTGGCGCGCATCAAACCGATTTCGCAGGCGGAGTTGATGGAGAACAGCGTTTAACGCGGCAGGGCGTCTGTTACGCTGGGGAATGAGCTATTTGAGAGATGAAGCAGATAAGACCGACCAAACCAACTGTCACCATCATCGGCGGAGGACTGGCCGGCAGCGAAGCGGCCTGGCAGATCGCCAACCGGGGGCTGCATGTCGATCTCTTCGAGATGCGGCCGGTGCGCACGACCGAGGCGCACGTCACCGATCGACTGGCGGAGCTGGTGTGCAGCAACTCGATGGGCTCCACCTTGCCCGACCGCGCCCTGGGCATCCTGAAAAATGAGCTATTGCGCATGGGCAGCCTCATCATTCGCACCGCCTTCAAGCATGCGTTGCCTGCGGGCGCTGCGCTGGCGGTCAGCCGCGAGGAGTTCTCCGAGGAGATCACGCAGCGCATCCACAGTCACCCGAACATCACCGTGCATCGCAGCGAGGTGACGGAGATTCCTGACGGCCCGACGATCATCGCCACCGGCCCGCTGACGAGCGCGGCCCTGACCGAAAGCATCCAGGCGCTCACCGGTCAGCAGCACCTTTATTTTTATGACGCCATGGCGCCGATCGTCGTCGCCGACAGCATCGACATGAGCATCGCCTTTCGTCAGAGCCGCTACGATCGCGAGAGCGCGCTGGGGAGCGAGGAGGGCGACTATATCAACTGCCCGCTCAACAAAGAGGAGTATGAGCGCTTTGTGCAGGCGTTGCTGGCCGCGCCGCGCATCGAGCTGAAGGGGGCGGACAAGGAGTTGGAGCGCTACTTCGAGGGGTGCATGCCGATCGAGGTGTTGGCGGCGCGCGATCCGAAGGCGCTGGCCTTCGGCCCCATGCGGCCAGTTGGCCTGCGCGATCCGCGCACAGGTCGACGCCCCTACGCCGCCGTGCAGCTGCGTCAGGACAACGTCGCCGGAACGCTCTACAACATGGTGGGCTTCCAGACCAACATCAAATGGGGCGCGCAGGAGCAGGTGCTGCGCCTGATTCCCGGCCTGGAGCACGCCGAGTTTGTGCGGCTGGGCCAGATGCACCGCAACACCTTTATCAACAGCCCCACGCTGCTGCGACCTACGCTCCAGTTCAAAACGCGCGACGACCTCTTCTTTGCAGGGCAGATCACAGGCACGGAAGGCTACGTCGGCAGCACCATGGGCGGTCTGATCGCCGGCGTCAACATGGCGCGCCTGCTGTGCGGCCAGCCGTTGCTCGTCCTTCCCCGCGAGACGATGATCGGCGCACTGCTCTATTACATCACCCACGCCGACCCGAAGACCTTCCAGCCGATGAAGGCGACGATGGGCTTGCTGCCGCCGCTGGAGGAGGAGGTGCGCGGCAAACGCGCACGTTACGCTGGCTATGCGGAGCGCGCCGAGGCTGCGCTCGATGCATATTTACGTCAAGTCGGCTTTGAAGCCGTAGGGGAGTAGTTCATTCATGAGCCTTGCATCGATGCCGGCCCCGCGACGTCACGCAGCCTATGGCTTCTTCAGCCGATTGCCGTACTGGCTGTTGGTGGCGTTGTTGTTGGGCGTGCTCATTGTTTGGAGAACGCTGACCAACGAAAGCTACGCCGTGATCTTTTCCGCCGTGTCGCGCGGGCTGGGCGTCACCATCTACGTCACGCTTGTCGCCTACGCCGGTGCGCTGGTGGTAGGGTTGTTCATCGGCATTGCGCGCGTCTCCAAAAATCGCATCCTCTACGAGGCGGCGACCTTCTACGTCGAGATTATCCGCGGCGCGCCGATGCTCGTGCTGCTGCTCTACATCGCCTTCGTCGGCGCGCCGGCGCTCGTCTATGCTGTCAATTGGCTAGGCGAACAGTTGTCATTTCTGGGGCCGGCGGCGCGTCCTCTGCTCGAATTCCGCGTGCGCGATTTTGATTTCACCACGCGCGCCATCCTTGCGCTCATCATCGGCTACAGCGCCTTCCTCAGCGAAATCTTTCGCGCCGGCATCGAAAGCATCGAGCACGGACAGATCGAAGCGGCGCAGAGCCTGGGCATGTCGCGCTGGCAGGTGTTGCGACTGGTCGTGCTCCCCCAGGCGATCCGTCGCGTGCTTCCGCCTTTGGGCAACGACTTCATCGCCATGCTGAAAGACTCCTCGCTCGTCTCCGTGCTCGGCGTGCCCGACATCACGCAGATGGGCAAGGTCTATGCTGCGAGCACCTTTCTCTACTTCGAGACCTACAACATTGTCGCTTTCCTCTATCTTTCGATGACGATCGTGCTTTCGCTGGGCGTGCGCTGGATGGAGCATCGCATGCCGCAAAATGTGCGCTGATCCGGCGGAACTGCACGTTCGCTCATATCGTTTTCAGCTTGCGCAGCGCGCTTGCTTTTGGCATGATTGCACAGTGCTTAAAACTGCCCTATTGGAAGAGCCTGACGCTCTTCCGCAAAGGCGCAAAGTAAGATAGTTCTATTCAAAAATAGGAGTTGCACAGTCGGTTCATCTTCCAGGAAGCTCCATGATTTTTAACACAATCTTCTGGCAGGGATGATGGCTGCGACCGTAGGTGCGGCTCTCAGCCGCACGCTCTCGATGTCCCGCCGGTGAGCCCTCACCCTCTCTCCCAATGCTGGGAGAGGGGGAGAAGGCAGCTGCGAGCTGCGCCTACGGATTGCCAGAATCCTTTGTGAAATTCCATCCAACTTCCTGAAAGGTTGCATTGTACGCAAAGGGCGTCATCGAACTGTGTCCCATGAGCCGCGAAATTCCATCAAGCTTCCCGGAAGACCGGGTCAACTGCGCAACGCCTGAACAACTGGAAAGGAGTGCAAATTGAAAAACACATTGCTGAAATTTCTCACACCAATTCTGGTGGTTGCTCTGTCGCTTTCGGCGCTGCCTGCGTCCTCACTGGCAGCCCCTCTGGCTATATCTCTTCAACAAGAACAGCTTGCTTCGGACGTCTTGACCCTGGAGGCGCTCGCCAATCTGACCTATCGCTCCCAGTTGACGCCCTCCGGAGAGATCACGCTGGTCGATGGCCGCTATGAAGACCCCGCCAATCGCGTCTTTGCGGTGTTGGCGGCGGCGCCGATGGCCTTCGGAACGCTGAACGGCCAGGATGCCGCAGCCGTCTTGCTGGCGGAAAGCAGCGGCGCCAGCAGCGTCTTTGTCACTTTGGCGATCGTCGTCGATCAGAACGGCGAGCCGGTCAACGTCGCCAGTGCGCTGCTGGGCGACCGCGTGGACGTCTACGCGCTGGAGATGGATGGGAGCCGCATCCTTGTCGATATGGTGCGCCACGGCCCCAACGACCCCATGTGCTGCCCAACCGAAGTCGTGCGCCTGATCTATGGGCTTGGCGATGAGGGGCTTGTGCTGGCCGGCGTCAACCTCGTCGGCAGCGGCGTGCAGGCGACGCTGGACGTTGCGCCGGAGGGCGGCTATCAGACGAAGGTCATGCCGGCGACGCCTTACGAGGTTTCCGCGCTGATCCCGACCGGCGCCCCCATCCATACGCTGTTGACCTTCGGAGACGACGATCCTGCCACGGTCTTTGCGGACGGCGGCCCGTACATCGCTATCTACCCCGTTCAGGAGTATATCCGCCTGTGGGAAGGGGCTGGCGACCTGACGATCGCCAACCTGGTTGAGGAGCTGAAGCGCATCCTGAGCGAGCAGCCTGCATCCCTCGGGGCGCCGCTGCCGATTGTCCCGCCGGCGGACGTCGACGATCTGGTCGCCCAAGTCCGTTATCTGGAGGGAGAAGATTTCAGCGGCGTGCGCTTCATCGCCCGATCGGTGCGCAACGGCGTCGTCTCCGCCGACGATCAACTTGCCTACCACTTCACCGGCCTGACCGACGACGGCCGCTATCTGATTTCCGCCCAGTGGCCGGTGGAGACGACCGCCGCTCTCAACGCGCTCGACGCCGCCCAAGATGCGGCCTGGACGCCGACGCTCTCCTCGCTGGACGCCATCATTGCGTCGCTGACCATTCAGCGCCCCGAGTGGGTGACGGTGGAGGAGCTCGGGAACCTGACCTATGATTCGGTCATGTTGGAGAAACCGGTGACGCTGAGCAGCGGCGTCTACACCGAGACGGTCATCCCCGACGTTCCTGCGAGCGTCGTCACCGTGCAATTGCTCGGCGAGCCGATCGCCTACGGCAAGATCAACGGGTTGGACTCCGCAGCCGCGCTGATTGTGGAATACAGCGGCGGCACCGGCCAATACTATTCCCTGGAACTGGTGCAACGGATCGACGGCGAGGCGGTGAACACCGCCAGCGCCTTCCTCGGCGACCGTTCGCACATCCAGAGCATCGTCATCAACGAGGACGGCAGCATCACCGTCGACATGATCGCAGTCGGCCCCAACGACGCCTTCTGCTGCGCCAACACGCCGTCGACCATTGATTTCGTCAAGGTGGGCGACCGTCTGGTGGCGCAGGAGGAGATCTCGGCCACCATCGATCTTTCCGGCCTTGAACTTCCGTTCACAGCGGCTGTGAAACAGGCCACCGCCTACGACGCTACCATGCCGCCGGGCGACCAGGGCCAGCCCAAGCATTTCTCTTGGATGTTGATGGACGGCGATACGGCCACCGGCTACATTTCCGTCTATCCTGTGGGCGCCTATCAGGCGATTTGGGAGGACGCCGGCGATCCCTTTGTGGCGGAGACGCTTGCCCAACTGCAGACGCTGCTCGAAGAACAGCCAGCCAACCCTACGCCGCCCTTGCCCTTCCTGCCACCGGTCCCCGCCAGCAACGACTTTGCTGCGCAGGTGCGTTATCTGGAGCTGGCCGACGGCGGCGTTGGCGTGCGTTTTGTCGGGCGCTTCGTGCAGGATGTGGCGCCGATCGAAAATTACCAGTTGCGCTATCTCTTCCAGGGTTTGAGCGCCGATGGCGAGTTCCTAATCGTCGCCAACCTGCCGGTGACCACCTCTGCGCTGCCTGCAGAGCCTCAGCCACTGAGCGGCGAGGAGTATGACCAGTTCGTCGCCGTCTACACGACTTATCTTGCCGAGATGGCGACGCTCTTCAACGGGCTGACCGGCGCCGACTTTACGCCCGACCTCGAAGCGCTCGACGCCGCCTTGCAGTCGGTGACGCCGGCGAGAACCGTCAACCCGCTGGCGCCGATCTCGCTGGCGAACATGACAATCAACTCCGAGCTGGCGTCCGACGGCGTGGCGCCGCTGACGAACGGCGTCTACACAGAAACGGTGGCACCGGGCAGCCCCGGCTTGATCGAAGTGCGGCTGCTGCCCGAGCCAATGGCCTACGGCGTTATCAACGAACAGGAAGCGGTCGCCACCATCGTCACGGAGAGCGACGGCGGCAGCGGACTCTTCGTCAACCTGGCGTTGATCGTCGCACAGGAGGGCGCCCCGGTCCATGTGGCGAGCGCGCCGCTCGGCGACCGCGTCGAGGTGCAGAACCTGTCCATCGCCGATAATCAGATCGCACTGACGATGCTCACGCTGGGGCCGGACGACCCGATCTGCTGTCCGTCGCAACGGGTGAGCCAGACCTACGCCTGGGAGAACGACGCCCTCGTGCTTGTAGAAGAAAGCGTCGAGACTGCGCCGCCCCTCAGCGGCGCCTCCTGGGTGTGGGTGGAGACGGTGTTCAACGACGGCACGCGCATCACGCCGGCGACCGAAGGCGCCTTCACGCTCACCTTCACCGCCGAAGGCAGAGTGAGCGCCACGACCGACTGCAACACCTTCACCGGCAGCTATCGCGCCGAGGAAGGCCAGCTCAGCATTGAATTCCTCATCTCCACTGCAATGGCCTGTCCGGAGGACGCGCAGGAGCAGGAATTCATCGCCGATGTGGCTGCGGCCAACGGCTATTTCATCACCGAGGACGGGCGTCTGGCGCTGTCGCTGCCGTTCGACAGCGGTTCGGTGATCTTTGCGCCGGCCACCGGAGAACAGACGGGCGAGGTCGCACCCGCCGAGGATGCGGCTGCGGCGGACGCAGCGACAGCCGAAACCGTCGTCGAAGCGCCCACTGCGCTTCCGGGCACGTCCTGGAACTGGGTGCGGACGCAATACAGCAACGGCGCGGTCGTAGCGCCCGTCGATCCCACCCTCTACGTGCTCACCTTCGGCGAAGATGGGACGGTCAATGTGCGCGATGACTGCAACGTGCTTAACGGCGCCTTCACGACGGATGAGGAGCAGAGGCTGACCATCGACCTTCAGACTTCGACGATGGCGGCCTGTGCGCCGGACTCGCTCCACTATCAGTTCATCCTCGACCTGTCGGCGACCGCCTTCTACTTCTTCCAGGAGGGACGGCTCTTCATCGATCTGAAGTTCGACACAGGCGTGATGGAGTTTGCGCCGGCGAACTGAGGGTTGCGAGCGTTTGGCAGCGAGGATAGGCGTTCCGAATTGGAGAACTTTTCTCGTGAGGTGAACCTTCCAGGAAGCTTCGAGCTTCCTGGAAGGTTTTTCGTTAAGCAAACCTCCGCGAGCCTCTGATGAAATTGCTGCGCGAGCGGTTTCCTCTACGGCTCTTCCGTCAGCGTATGGAGAAATGCTTCGAGCTGCTTCGCCTCCGTCGGGGTGAGGTTGAGGGGCTGGTGCAGCTCATTGTGGCCGATCAAGGCAAAGCCGCCGCCGGCGTTGTAGTGCTCGATCACCTCAGCCAGCGTGGCGAATTGGCCGGTGTGCATGTAAGGCCCGGTTTCGGCCACGTTGCGCAGCGTAGGGGTCTTCATGGCGCCGGGCAGAGTATCCCCTTCCGTCACGATGAAGCGCAACGCCGTGCACGCCTCCGGCGCCGCATCGCTATAAGGCCCCAGACAGTTGAAAAGATCGGACTGGACGATAGCGACCCCGTCGATGCGCCCCCGATGCACCGGATAGCCGGGCGCTGCAGGCACGCCTGTGTTGTGAAAAGCATCGTTCGTGAAGCGCGGGCCGTTGTGACAGTTGATGCACTGCCCCTTGCCGATGAAAATGCGCAGGCCGGCGATCTCGTCCTCGCTCAGGACGCCGGGCCGGGAAGGGCGCCCGTCGTCGCCTAAAGATGCGACGTAGCGATCGAAGCGCGCCGGTTTCGGCAGCAGGGTGCGCTGATATGCGGCCAGCGCTTTGCCCATGTTGGCGAAGATGCGGTTGATGGCGTCCTGCTCCTCCGGCGTCATCGCCCCCCAGGCTGCGGCGGCGTCCGGATCATCGACCGGGCCGGCGCGGCGCGGAAAACGGCTGAGATCGGGCAACGGACCGAAGAGAGCTTCGTACTCCGCCGCATAATGTTCGGCGATGAGATGAGCGTAGAAGGTGCGGTCGCCGCCGTGCTCGACGGCGTTTTCCAGCGGCAGAAGCGCCTGCGCCCACTGGCTGTCGGCCTTGCCGTCCCAGGTGAACCAGGGGCTGTAGGCTGCGCCGACGAGCGTCATCGTGTTGAGCGGAATCACGCCTACGCCCACGCCAAAGGGGCGACCGTCGGTGAAATAACGCTCCGGCATGTGACAGGAGGCGCACGACACGGCGCCGTTGGCGCTGAAACGTGCATCAAAAAAGAGGCGTTCGCCCAGCGCAGCGGCGCCTGGATGGTCGGCCACGCGGTTGGAAGGGTCCGGAGGCAACGGCTCCAGTGCGTCGAGCGCAAGGCTGCGCAGCAGCGCCACCTCGTCGACGCTCCATCTCGGCGAGTCGGTCAGAAAGGCGATGGCGCCGGCCGCAAGCAGCAGCGCCATTGCGGCGCCGACCATAAGTAAGAACAGGCGCGCGTTCCGGGTTGCACTGCGTTGCATCTCCCCGCTACCTCAACAGGAGATTGAAGACGACGCGGTCCTTCTCGCCGTTCGCTTCAATCTCGAACACCACTTCCCACCAGCCGCCCATTTGAAAGCGCATTCCTTCGACCCGGTAATTTCCATCCCCCAGATATTGCGTCACCTTGGGCGCCGTTGGCATGCCGTGACGATGCTCCGGCATGTCGCCGTGCACCTGAATCACGGCGTTCTCGACCGGCGCGCCGTCCGGCGTCTCGACATGGAGCGTCCAGGTGTGAAGCCGGTTGATGGCGATCGGGTTCAGCTCGCTGGTGAAGCTCACGCGATAGCGGCCCGCCTCGCTCAGGCGCGTCGTGCTGAAATCCAGGTTCGCAGGAGCGCTTGCGGAGGTCGTTGAAGAGGCGGGAGAAGAGAAGCAACCTACAAGTATGAGCACAGCCAGAATCAGGAGAGGATAGAGGCGATGCATGGCGATATTCCATTGCTTCGGTGTTGCGTGTTGCGTGTTGCGTAGGGCTGGGCGGGATTCATTGGATCGGATACCCTTGTTGCGCCCAGGTGATGATGCCGCCCAGGTCATAGATCTGCGCATAGCCTGCGCGCTCCAAAATCTGCGCCGCCTGATTGCTGCGGTTGCCGCTGCGACAGTAGAGCACAACGGGCTTGTCCTTCGGGATTTCGCTCAGGCGCTGCGCCAGCTGGTCGACGGAGATGTTCACGGCGCCTGGAATATGGCCGCCGGCGAACTCTTCCGGCGTGCGCACGTCGATCAGAACATGGTCGGCGTTGGCGCCGAATCTGGCCTGGTATTCCGCCGGCGTGATTTTAGCTTTCACCTTCACTGCCGCGGCGACCGGTTGAGAGGCAGCCGCCGCCGGTTGGCCGGCGGAGCAGGCATTCAAGCTCCAGAGCAACCCGATTGCGATCAGGATCAGAACGACATAGCGACGAAAATCTGTCTGTGACATTGACATATCGAACTTCCTATTTCATCTTCTGCGCCATTTCTGGCGTCCGTTGCAAAAAGTGCAGCCTTCTTTTAATTCCATAGCCCTTAACAGTGTAATCGATTTGCAATGCAATTCAGTCTTGTGGCTTCCTTATTGAAGAAATAAGAAAAATCTTATACCCCATTGGGTGGAAACCTTCATTAGAACCCCCTATCTTCATCCTGTGAACAGGGGCGAAGTCGGTGAATTCCCTGACAGGGTTTTTACCAATTTTCAAGCTTCACCCGACACAAGTGTCGGGTTTTACCGCTCTCCAGGCGTCTGCTCCTCATATAAACTCCTCTTGCAAGGCAAAACGTCGATTGCCAACAGTTATGTGATTTAGCGTTGTCGTCCGGCGGCATGCAACCTCTATCGGTTGGCGAATTGCGAGCGTCCTGATGAATGTTTGGAGACGGAACGCATGTGATGGAAAGGAGAGCATGGCATGAAGAGGGATCGGAGCGATCTGGCCTCCACGAAAACCGCCGAGGTTGAAGAAATGAGCGTCCTTCCGGCTGACGAAGCATCGAGGCGTTCGTTTCTGCGCAAATTTGCCAGCAGCATTTTTGCCGGGCTGGTTGCTCCGGCAGTGCTGGCGAGCGGTGCAACCCTACAGGCGGCTTCGTCGGAAGAGCAAACCATCGAGTCGCCTTCGCAGGCCAAAGGCGGCGATACAATTTTCAAACGCATGATGGCGGAGCTGCACAAGGCGATGCAAAAGCCGGTGGAGCAGCGCAGATGGGTCATGGTGATCGATCTGCGCAAGTGCACAGGCTGTCAGGCGTGCAACGTGGCCTGCATCGCCGAAAATCAACTGCCGCCCGGCGTCGTCTATCGACCGGTGATCGATGAAGAACTTGGGACCTATCCGAACGTATCGATCCGCTCCATGCCGCGGCCGTGCATGCAATGCGAGAACCCTCCCTGTGTGCCTGTTTGTCCGGTCACGGCCACCTGGCAACGCCCTGACGGCATCGTGGACATCGACTATGAGCAGTGCATCGGCTGTCGGTATTGCATGACCGCCTGCCCTTACCACGCGCGCACCTTTGACTTTGGCTACAAATACACGGAAGAGACGCCCGCGGTTCAACCCTATGAAGAGCAGGCCAATTTTGAGTACGGACAGCGCTGGGCGCGCGAAGGGCGCAACTCTCCAATCGGCAATGTGCGCAAGTGTCATTTCTGCCGCCATAAGCTGGAAGCGGGGATGTTGCCCTCCTGTGTGACGACTTGCATCGGTCACGCCACCTACTTTGGCGATGCAAACGATCCGGAAAGTCTGGTCTCCGAGCTGATTTCGAGACCGAATGTCATGCGGCTGAAAGAGGAAGCCGGCACCAAACCGCGTGTGTACTATTTGTTGTGAGCTTGTCCTCATCTTGCGACTCCGTGGCGCCACACCTGGGTCGGCGTCATGGCGCCGCAAACGATGGAAAAAGGAGAGAGTTCTATGACCACAGCACAAATTGCGCACGGTTTTCGGATGGACCGTCGCGTCGATTTTATCATCTCGCTCGCCCTGGCGATCCTGGCGTTGGCCGTCGGCTCGTGGGGCGTCTTTCGGGTCTTGTTCATAGGCGATCACGGAGCCGTGACCAGCTATGTGCCGTGGGGGCTTTGGGTGGGCGTCTACGTCTATTTGGTCTGGCTGGAAGTCGGCACGATGCTCGCCTACACGGCCCTGCGCTATGGATTTCGTGTGGAGGGATTGGAGAAGCTAGGCCCCGTCGTGGCGCTGGCAGCTCTGGCCGCTCTGATCGGCGCCCTGTTCATCATCGGCATGGACCTTGGTCATCCTTTCCGCTTCTGGAAGGCTTATCTGCAGCCGAACTTTGGCTCCTTGATGACCTGGATGATCTGGCTGCACACCCTCTACCTCTTGCTCCTGGTGGGGGAGCTCTACGCCTACCGACGCGGCAAGGACGCTTTGGCTAAAAGGCTTACGCTGATCGGAGCGCCGGTGGGCGTGGCGCTCATCGGCGTCATCGGCGGGCTCTTTGGCGTCATTGCAGCTCGTCCGTATTGGAACGCCTCCGTGCTGCCTCTGATGTTTTTCGTTTCGTCTCTAGTGGCCGGCATCGGGCTGCTCATCCTGTTGCATCTTCTGTTTTCGCCGACGGCCGGCGCTCCGCAATATGCTTCCACGGCCCAGGAGCTGGCGCGCATCTTTTTGGTGGGCATCATCATCGGGCTGTTCGCCGCCGGCGCCAACGCACTGGTGATCGCCTATCCCGGTGTGCCCGCCTATTCCGAAGGGCTGCGGCTGGTGCTCTTTGGCCCTTACTGGTGGACGATCTGGATTGTACACTTGTTGTTCGGCGTGCTCGTTCCATTAGGGCTCCTTCTCTGGAACCGACGCAATCTTCTGGTGATCGGCGTCGCTGCGGCCCTGATGGTGTGGACTTTTGTGATGGTGCCGTTGAACATCGTGATTCCCGGCCTGGCCTATCCTACGCCGGAGCTGGAAGGGCTGAAGCGCGCCGCCGTGCACCATCGCCTTTCCTTCGACTACTTCCCCTCGTTGATTGAGTGGTTGGTTGTCATCTTTGCAGTCGGCATTGCGCTGGCGATTTTTACCGTCGGCTACAAAATCGTTCTCGAACCGTATCAACGCCGCGTCCTTGGATTATCCGGCGAGCAACTTTCCGGAGGTGATGCATGAAACCGTCAAGCGTGGATGTTCAAATGCAAGAGATCGGAGCCGTGAACCATGCGGCATCCCGAGCGGAAGAACCCCAAGATCGCTCTCGCCGCAATTTTCTGCGCAACTCTGCATTGCTGGGCGGCGCTGCGCTCTTCGCCGGTCACCTGAGTCAGCGCGAGGCGCTGGCGCAGACGGCCAGCCTCGACGATGGTCGTTTTTACAAGCTGGCGGACCCACGCAATATTCTGTACACCAGTTGCCAGAATTGCAACACAGGTTGCGGCATCAAGGTGAAATTGCTCGACGGCGTGGTGGTCAAAGTGGACGGCAACCCCTTCAATCCCTGGACGATGACCCCGCACATCGACTACGACAACTCGCCGCTCGATCCCAACGTCGCTCGTCTGGACGGCGCCATCTGCCCTCGCGGGCAGGCCGGCATCCAGATTTTGTATGACCCCTATCGCATCCGCACAGTTTTGAAGCGTGCAGGCAAGCGCGGTGAGAACAAATGGCAGTCGATCTCTTTTGAACAGGCTGTCACCGAGATTGTCGAGGGGGGCCGCCTCTTCGCCCATGTTCCGGGCGAGGAGAACCGAGAGGTGGAAGGGTTGCGCGACCTCTATGCGCTGCGCGACCCGGAGCTGGCCGCCGCCATGAGCGCAGACGTCGCTCTGATCCGCTCCAAGAAGATGACCGTCGCCGAATTTCAAGAGAAATATCGAGAACATCTGGACGCATTGATCGATCCGGATCATCCCGATCTGGGGCCGAAGAACAATCAGCTCGTCTTCATGTGGGGGCGCATGAAAGCCGGCCGCTCCCAGATGGTGCAACGCTTCATCACCAACAGCTTCGGCAGCCTGAATCGTCATGGACACACGACGGTCTGTCAAGGCTCGCTCTATTTCGCCTGCAAGGCGATGAGCGAGCAATATGCGGACGGCAAATGGAGCGGGGGGCAAAAATTCTACTGGCAGGCGGACACCGGCAACAGCGAGTTCATCATCTTTGTCGGCGCCAACATCTTCGAGGGTGGGTATGGGCCGCCGCTGCGCACCGGCAAGGTGACCGACGGCCTGACCGAGCGCGGCCTCAAGATCGCTGTGGTGGACCCGCGCCACTCCAAGACGGCGGCGAAGGCGTGGAAATGGATCCCCGCCGCCCCCGGCGCAGAGGGCGCCCTGGCGTTGGCGATGATTCAGTGGATCATCGAGAATCAGCGCTACGACGCGCGCTATCTGGCTGCAGCGAACAAGGCGGCGGCGGCGGAGATCGGCGAGTCCACCTGGAGCAACGCCGCCTGGCTGGTTCGTATCGAAAAAGACGGCCCCGGCGCCTTCCTGCGCGTGCGCGACCTGCCGCCGGAGCTTCAACCGGACGATGTAGCGGAGAAAGACGATCGGTTTGTCGTCCTGCAAGAGGGCAAACCGACGGCGGTTGCGCCCGCCGACGCCGAGACGCCGGTGCATGGCGACCTCTTCGTGGACACGACGATCGGCGGCATACGCGTCAAAAGCGCCATGCAGCTGCTGTTTGAATCCGCCAACGAACACACGCTCGAAGAGTGGGCGCAGATTTGCGATGTCCGCGCGCAGGACATCGTTGAGCTGGCGCGTGAGTTCACCAGCCATGGTAAGAAGGCCGCCGCAGACATCCATCGCGGCGTTTCACAGCACACGAACGGCTACTACAATGTGGCCGCCTGGATGAGCCTCAACCTACTGATCGGAAACTACGACTGGAAGGGCGGGATGGTCAAGCCCACCACCTACGACGCAACGGGCGCCAAGAACGGTCAACCGTTTCCGGTGATGAGCATGCATCCAAACGCCATGCCCACCTTCGGCGTCTCGATCATCCGCCACGAGACCGAATACGAAAAGTCGACCCTGTTTGAAGGATATCCCGCCAAACGCCCCTGGTATCCACTGGCGTCCGACATCTACCAGGAGACGATTCCCTCGGCGGGCGACGCCTATCCGTATCCTATCAAGGCGCTCATCCTTTATATGGGGGCGCCGACTTACGCCCTGCCCGCCGGGCACACCAATATCCAGATTCTTGCAGACGTGGAGAAGATTCCGCTCTTCATCGCCAACGACATCACAATCGGCGAGACCTCCCTGTACGCCGATTACATCTTCCCCGATCTGAGCTACATGGAGCGCTGGGAGTTTCACGGCTCCCATCCATCCGTGACGCCCAAAGTCCAGCCGATTCGCAACCCGGTGGCTGCGCCGATGGTCGAAACGGTGCGGGTTTTCGGCGAAGAGGTTCCGATCTGTTTGGAATCGATGTTGATGGCGTTCGCCGAAAAGCTGGGCAGCACCGGTTTTGGGCCGAACGGCTTCGGCGAAGGACAGAAATTGACGCATCCTGACGACTTTTATCTCAAAATGGTGGCGAACGTGGCCGCCGAAGACACGCCCGTGCCCGACGCTTCGGACGAAGAGTTGGCGCTCTTTACAGAGGCGAGACGCCATCTTCCGGAGAGCGTTTTCAGCGTCGACCGCTGGCGAGAAGCCGTCGGCGAGGAGTGGTGGCGCAAAGTCGTCTATGTGCTCAACCGCGGCGGTCGTTTCCAGGGCTATGCAGAAGCCTATGACGGCGAGAGACTGCGCAACCGCTACGGACGCCAGATCAACCTTTATCACGAGAAAACGGCGTTGCTGCGCAACAGCATGACAGGGGAGCGCTATCTGGGCTATCCAAAGCATTTGCCGATCGCCGACAGCCTGGGGCGCTCTTTGGAAGAGGATCGACAACAGGGCTATCCTTTGTTGCTGAGCACCTATCGCCAGAGCACGCAGACCAAATCGCGCACCAACGGTTGCTATTGGCTCCTGACGATCAGCCCGGAAAATGAGGTGCTGATCAACCGCGTCGACGCCGAGCGTCTGGGGCTGGCGCCCGGCGATACGGTGCGCATCAAGAGCGCCTCCAATCCCGACGGTGTCTGGAACCTCGGCCCTCTGGGACGCAAACCCGTGGAAGGCCGCGTCAAGGTGATCGAAGGCATCAGGCCCGGCGTGGTCAGCTTCTCACTCGGCTTCGGTCACTGGGCCAACGGCGCCAGCGCCTTTACGATCGACGGCGAAACCATTCCGGCGGATCCGCGGCGCGCTGCAGGATTTCACGCCAATGCGATCATGCGCGTCGATCCATATCTCGGCAACACCTGCCTGTCCGACATTGTAGGCGGCAGCGCCGTCTTCTATGACACATGGGTGAAACTGGAAAAGGTGTAACGATTCGTCAGCCGCCGTTCAACTGTCGCCGGACCGACGCCGGTTGAACGGCGGTTTTCTTCTGCCCGCATTCGTTTTTCGGTCTCTTGCGCCTCTTCTTGGACAATCCCCTGCTTTTTCCCTACACCCTTGTCGAAGGGCTTGAGCAAAGTCCATGTGTGTCCAGACGCGCAACGGTTCTGTGAAGTTTTTCTGATGTACAATAGGGGGCGATAGGAGCAGCAAACCAAGATGACTCATCCATTTTTAATCTACGGCGCCAATGGTTACACCGGCGCGCTGATCGCCCGCACGGCGGTCACCCAAGGGTTGCAGCCGATGCTGGCCGGCCGCAACGAAACGCAGGTGGCGACGCTGGCCAGGCAACTCCAGCTCCCGTATCGAATCGCACCGTTGGATGACGCATCTGCGCTCGACGCCGCGCTTTCCGGAGTGACGGTGGCGTTGCACTGCGCCGGCCCTTTCGTCTATACGGCGGCGCCCATGGTGGAAGCCTGTCTGCGCAACGGGGTGCACTATCTCGACGTCACCGGCGAAATCGCTGTGTTCGAGGCGCTGGCCCAACGCAACGAGGAGGCGCAACGTGCGGGCGTGATGCTTCTGCCCGGCGTCGGCTTCGACGTGGCTCCTTCGGATTGCCTGGCAGTGCACCTCCACCGCAGGCTGCCCACCGCCGTCCGGCTTTTGCTCGGCGTTTGCGCACTGGGCAAAATTTCGCGCGGCACGGCGACGACGATGCTGGAGGCGCTTCTGCGTGGGGAGGGCGGCATGGTGCGTCGAGATGGCAAGTTGACGCCCGTTCCTATCGCCTGGAAGACGCGCTCGATCGACTTCGGCAAGGGGCCGCGCCTGGCCGTCACCGTTCCCTGGGGCGATGTGGCGACGGCCTATTACAGCACCGGCGTCCCCAACATCGAAGTGTACATGTGCTTCTCCAAGGCGATGGTGCGCGCCTTGCAGGCCGGTCGCTGCTTCGGTTGGCTGCTGCGTGCGCCCGGCGTGGCGAAGGAGTTGCGTCGCCGCATTCGCTCCGCAACTCCTGGTCCGACCGACGAAGAACGCTTGCGCGGCGTCAGCTTGTTATGGGGGCGCGCCGAAGACGACTTGGGCCATGTCGTGGAGGCGCGCATGCGCACGCCGGAAGCCTACACACTGACGGCGCTGGCGTCGCTTCGCCTCGTGCAGAAAGTGTTGGCAGGCGACGTCAAACCGGGTTTTCAAACCCCGGCCGGCGCATATGGCGCCGATTGGATTCTCGCCATCGAAGGCGTGGAGCGAATCGATTTGAGTTGAACGGCTGAAGCTTCGAGAATGAAGGACGGTCGCCGCTCGCTTCCTCTTTTGGCCTATTCACCGCCGTCGCCCAGGTCGTTGAACAAAATTGCGTGCACAAATTTCGGGCCGTGCACCCCCAGCGTGAGGTTCATCTCGATGTCGCCGGACTTGCTGGGCCCGGTGATCAGGTTCCAGCCGGCGCGGCTGCGCAGCAGGTCAACCAGCTCGCCGGCGGCGCGGCGTTCGGCAAGCCAGGATTCGATGGTTGGATAGAGGCGGCTGAAAGGGATGATCGCAACATGGCGGAAGGGCAGCAGGCTGGCGGCGCGGCTTTGCCCCGGGCCGGCGATCACCAGCATCGAGGCGGTGGCAGCGAAGGCGGCCTCGACGCCGGTGACGCCGAAGCGAATGAAACGCACCGCTTCCAATGCCTCCGGCGTCGTGAGCTGGCGGGGGGCGACCAGTTTCCAGCCGGTGTCGGCGAGCGCCTCATGCAATCCCTCCACGGGCAGTTTGTCCGCCGCCCAGCTCAAGACCATACGCTCTTGGCCGCGCAGATCGGGCTTTGGCCCCTTGCGCGCCGCCTCCTCTTCGGCGGCCCAGTCGTTTAACCGGTTGATCAGCGCCAGCCGCACCTCGATGGCGGATTCGAGAATCTCGTAGCTTCCGTATAGCTTGGTCAGCTCCTGCCCGAAACGTTCCGCCAGCTGGCGTTTGCCGCCTTCGGCGTGCGTCACCGTCATGCGCTCTTCGGCGGTGAGGGGCGGCGCCTCGCGCGGGGGAAAGGGCAAATCAGGGCGATCCAGAATTGTGCGAATGCGAGTGAGGATTTCGTTGCGTGCGTCCATGGCCGTTTCTCTGACTCCAACGCAAGAGGCTATATCTCTCTGGCCCACGGAGAGCCCGGGGTGCAGAGCCATCAAATTTATCCACTCGTGTTACGCAGTTCGATGGCGCCTTCTCATAGAATGCAACCTTGCAGGAAGCTAGAAGGAATTTCACAAAGGATTCTGGCAACCCGTAGGCGCAGCTGCGCATGCTCGAATTCTTCCAGACTTTGCAGCTCATCAAGCGCGTGCGGCTGAGAGCCGCACCTACGAGGAAACCGGCGCTGCGCGTTGGTTAAAAATCCAGAGCTCCCCAGAAACAAAGCCAACTGCATAAGGTGGATTCATTATACAGCGGTCATTCAGCCTTGTGCGAAAGCTCAGCTGCGCAGCAAACAATCGCTTGACCAAATTCTTCAAAGAATAGACGCAACACGGGAGTGCGGATACAATATCGCTATGCTACACGTCAAGTTGATCCAGGAGGCTCATTTCCGAGCCGTCAACATTCTTCACGAGTGCTCCACGCCCTATGGCTTTCGCGCTTCGGCGCAGGCGGCCGGCTATCCGCAGATTTGGGCGCGCGATTCCGCCATCACCTTCCTGGGCGCCGTCTGCACGGGCAACGAGAACCTGATCCGCGCCGGCAGAGCGTCGCTGGAGACGCTGGGCCGACATCAGAGCCGTCGCGGGCTGATTCCACTCAACGTCAACCCGGACACCGGCTATGTCAGCACCGAAAACGCCGGCGCCGTCGATTCCAACCTCTGGTTCATCCTCGCCCATTATCTGCATTTCCACTACACGCGCGACCAGGAGTTTCTGCTGCGCCACTGGCCCACGATCGACAAGGCGATGCGTTGGCTCGACTATCAGGACATGAACGAGTGCGGCCTCTTGGAGGTGCCGGAGGCGGGCGACTGGATGGACCTGCTGGCGGTGCGCTACAACGTGTTGTATGACAACGTGCTCTATTACGCCGCCAAGCTGGCGCATCAGGAGCTGGCGGCGCACCTGCCGGAGGGGACGGAAGTCTATCAAGGCGAGGTGGACGCCGCCGGCGTGCATGAGCGCGTCAACCTGTTGATGTGGGTGGATCGCTGCTGGGTGGCCGAACACTTTGCGGAGCACCTGGAGAAGCTCAAGGCGATCCGGCTGGAATGGTTCATGCTCTATCACAACGTCGGCACCATTTCCAGCCGACCGTTTTATCTGCCGTTCGTCGCCTTCCGCGAATACGGCGACTGGTGCGATAGCCTGGGCAACTTGCTGGCCGTGCTCACCGGCATCGCCGACGGCCATCGTCGCGAGCATATTCTGCGCTACATGTTGCAGGTGGGCATGGCGGAGCCCTACCCGACCAAGGCCATCTATCCACCGATCTTCCCCGGCGAAAGCCACTGGCGCGAGTATTACCGCAGCCGCAATTTGAATCTGCCGCATCAATACCACAACGGCGGTATCTGGCCGATGATCGGGGGCTTCCATGTGGCTGCGCTGATGCGCCATGGCTGGCGGCATCAGGCGGAGCAAATGCTCGTCGCCCTGGCCGAAGCCAACCGCCAGGGCACGACCTACGAATGGAGCTTCAACGAGTGGCTGCACGGCGCCAGCGGCCATCCGATGGGCTACGAGCAGCAGGCGTGGTCCGCCGCCATGTTTCTCTACGCCGAGCACGCCGTGCGCACAGGGACGCTGCCTCTGTTCGATGAGCTGCTCGCCGCCAAGCCCGCCTCCGCGGTCGCACGCGAAAACAACGAATTTCATATCGCCGCGGGCGGAGGGCCGGTTTAGAGGTATGGAACGCGAGATTTTTGTTTTTTGCATACTTTGCGCAGAACGAAGAAAAATGTTATAGTCTGCAAACCATGTCTTGATGCTTTGAAGAAAGGTCTAGACACCTGCATCACACTCTGCCTGAGGGGAGCCGCCATCATGAAAAGATTGAAAATTGCTGCTGCGCTGCTAGGCGCTGTTTTGCTTGCCGTAGGGTTTCTGGCGCTGATGGGCGGTGCAACGATCTTCGCCCAGGAAGAACCTGCCGTCATCGGCGATCTGGCTTTGGTGAAGTACGTCTGTCCGGTGGACGTCGGCGAGACCGGCTCGTCCATCCCCTCTGGATGCGCCGACGCCAACGATCCAAACGGCGGCGATGTGCCTGTGATCCCGGTGGGAGGCCCTGTCTCCTTCTTGTATCAGGTCACCTACAGTTGTCCTCCCAGCGTTGTCTGCGAACCGTTGAATCCAATTTCAGTCACCATCAGCGACAATCAGTTGCCCAGCGCGGTTCCTTCCGTCTTCGGCCCCTTGAACGACGCAAACACCAATGGCCTGCTCGATCCAGGCGACGTCTGGCTCTACAAAGTGCGCGGCCTGCAGGCGATTGACCTCGCTCAACCGGGCGTGACGCTGCCGGGCGGCGGGCCGGTTCAAGGGTGCGCCAATGCCGGCGACGGCGCCGGCTCGCGACCCACGTACGTCAACCGCGCGCGCGTGACAGGTCCTTCGGTGTCGGACGAAGACCCGGCTGCGTATTGCAACCCGCCTGCGACGCCCACCCCCACGCCGACGGTCGTGCAGCAAACCCCCACCGACACACCCACCAGCACGCCAACACAAGTGATCGTCACTCCGATCGCCACGCCGACGCCAGGTCCAACGCCGACGCCGGTGCCCATTCCTGAGCCTGTGACCGTTGTGCTCTTTGGCGCCGGGTTGGCGGCGCTCTCCGCAGCTCTGGCGGCGCGCAGACGCAGCGGCGATCAATAGGCGATGGTTTTGTGAAACAACTGAACAGAGACCGGTGCGCGAGGTGGCCGCTTGGCCGCCTCGTTTTTTCGCAACGGATCGGCCCGAAGTCAAGCGTATGCAAGCCGTAGCGCAGTCGTATCGATCACGCGGGGGTGTCGTCGTGTGAAGCAGGCGAAGCGCCGTCACACTGAGCAAGGCGGTGCGACCGCTGAAGGCGCTGCGCGTGTCGGGGCGAGGGGGCAACCACAAAGTGTAACATCTAAATACCACAATTGGGGAGCGATTTTATGTCGTTTTGAGGGTGATCTCTATACTGGTTCTGTGAAAATTGGATTCAGAGCGATTGCGGCAGGATTTTCTAACATCTGGAGTTAAAGGATAGGCTCAGCATGCACACACCAATGAAGACGACATCGCAGCTACTTCTGCTGATCCTTTGGCTGTTCGCCTACGTTCCCCCTGCGATGGCGCAACCTGAGACGCCGATGGGCCTCTCTGTGACAGCGGAGGGCGACGGCGTGCGCGTGGCATGGACGGCGCCAGAGGTCGGCGCCGCCACCCTTGAAACGCTTCGCGCCCTTCTCCCCACTGCACGCCATCAAGGTTATGATCTCCCGATCCAGACGATTGCGCTGGCGATTCCACCCCATGGGGCGCCTTCGATCGTCGTGGAACAGATTGCGTCTGCGCCGCTCGTGGGAGAAGTCGAACCCGGGGCGCCGATTCCGCCGCCGGTGTTGGACTGGACGCCGCCCGCCGACGCGCCGGACGTCGAAACAGCGCAGCTTCCCTCCACCCCTGTTTTCATCTTACGCGAGGGCGTCGTCAAAGGCCAACGTTTCGCCGTGCTCGCCGTCAGCCCCATCTATCAGGCGCACGACGGCGTGAAGGTCGCGACATCGCTCCGGGCGTTCATCCCCGGCGCAACGCCCCTGGAGCAGAGCATGGAGCAGATCGCAGCCGCCGCGTCTCCGGAGATTGCCCAGGCGGAAGCGATCAACGTTCCGATCAATCAGGCTGCGCTCCAGAACGGCTACAAATTGATCGTCAGCCAACCCGGCGTGCAAGAAGTGCCCTTCAGCGCGCTCGCCAACGGCTACGATGCGAATAAGCTTCACCTGACGCACCGGGGCGAAACCGTCGCCGTCGAAGTGCTGGCCGACCGTTTCCGCTTCTATGCGCCCACCGTGGGCGACCGCTGGAATCAGACCTCCATCTACTGGTTGACCTTCGACGCCGTCGGCGCGCGCATGGCGGACGGCGAGAACATTGCAGCGTCCGCTCCGCCCGGACAGGCGTATGAACAGGGCGTCTGGCGGGAGAACAAGCTCTACGTCTCGCTCCACCCCGGCGTCGACGACGATCACTGGTTCCACGGCTCGCTCACCGTGGCAGGGAACGCCGCAGATTCCTTCCCGAGCGTCACACTGCCGCTTGCGACCCGGCTGCCGGACGCCTCGGGGCAATCGATCTACACGGCTACGGTCACGGTGATCGGCGCCGCCCCGATGGGGGAGTGCCCCACTGCGAACGGCTATAAATTGCAATTCATCGCGTTAAGCGGCGCCGGTCAGACCCTCGACGCTCAGGTGAGCGACTGGAACCCCTGGAATAAGGTGGGCCATCTTTGTCGCATCTCTCAGCGAGACTGGCAACTCGGCGTCGCCACGACGGCCAAACCCGCCAGCCTGCGCCTCACATTGCTGCCGAGCGGCTATCCCACCTACACGACCAGCATCCTGCTCGACAGCGTCGAATGGATGCGTCCGGTGGCGCTCAATTTTGGCGGCGCAGGTGCGGAATTCTGGACGCCCGCCGGCGCCTGGAGCTTCACGCTCTCCAACCTGCCCGCCAATCGCACGCTTTATGACGTCACCGATCCGCTGCGCCCCGTGAAAATTCCCTTGAACGCCGGCGCAACCGCGACCCTGCATCAGTCTGCAAGCGTCGCCCCGCGCCGCTATGCACTGGCCCGGCTGGACGCCCTGCCGCAGCCGACCGTAGTTGCACACACCGCCGTGAATTTTGGAAACGTCGAAGCCGCCAACGCCCTTTACATCGGTCCGGCGCAGTGGCGCAGTCTCGTGCAGCCGCTGCTCGACCTGCGCGCCGGGCAAGGCTATGCACCGCTCTTTGTCGATGTACAGGCGATTTTCGACGTCTATGGCTACGGCTACGTTTCGGCTCCGGCCATACGCAACTTCCTGCGCCATCGCACGGACTGGCAAAACCCCAACCGAACGATCTCCGTCGTGCTGGTGGGCGATGGGACATACGACCCGCACAACTATGAAAATCGCACGCCGGTGGGCGCCATCCATCCCATCCCGCCCTACATGGCGAATGTAGACCTCTATATCAACGAGGTTCCCTGCGAGACGTGCTTCGCCCAGCTGAACGGCGATGACCCGGTCACCGGCGACGATCCGAACGCAATTAATCCCAAGACGAACGTCTTTGTCCCGGATGTATGGCTGGGGCGCCTCCCTGTGCGCAATGAAACGGAGCTGAGCGGCGTCGTCAACAAAATTGTGGCGTATGAGCGCGCGGGCGGCATTGCAGGCTGGGGAGCGACGCAGGTCTTCCTGGCGGACAATTTCATCGTCAGCATCAACGACCAGCATCAGGTGCGGGTCGATCCCGCCGGCGACTTCGCCTATTTCTCCGACGAAGTGGTGGCCCTGACCGGCTACGGAGCGAACCCTCAACGCATCTATTATGATCATTCGCCCTCCCGCATCGTGACCGGCACGGTCGCCGCCAATGGGCTGATCAACACGGTTGCGCGTTCCACGGCGGAGCCGTGGCGCATCCCGTCGATCACAGAGGCGCAGCAGAAGGCGTTCAACGCGCTCAACGACGGCGCCGGCCTGGTGATCTACAACGGCCATGGCAACTGGTGGAACTACGCCAAGCTGGAGGATCGCAACGGCTTGGGCGAGGCCCCGATCTTCAGCGTGGTCGGGGCGGTGACGCTCGCCAACCGTGACAAATTGTTCGTCAACCTGGCGATGACCTGCATGTCTTCGCAGTTCGCCAAGCCCGCCGTCGGCGGCACGCTCGACGAGTTGCTCATCCGCAACCCGAACGGCGGCGCAGTGGCGACCTGGGGGCCGACCGGTCAGAGCGTGGCGCACGGGCATGACTATCTGCAGAAGGGCTTCGTGAGCAAACTGCGCAATTCCCCTCCCGGCAGCCAGCGCATCGGCGACCTGGTCGAGGCCGGTTATCAGAACTTGCTCACCTCCCCCCTGACCGGCGCACTCGATTCGTTGAAAACCTTCGCCGTCTTCGGCGATCCACTGACCAGGCCGCGCATCACCGCCGGCTTCGACAACGGCATCTTCCTGCCGCTCGTGCAACGCTAAATCCGGGCTGGGGGAATGGGGCAAAGTCAGCCCCATTCCCCCAGCCCCAATTTGATAGATGTTGCGCAGTCGGTGCATCTTCCAGGACGCCCCAATGATTTTTCAACAAAATCATCTGGCAATTGAGTAGCTGCGGCTCGCAGCCGCAGGCCCTCTGCACCTACCAACCGCCAATTCCATCGGACCTTCTGCAAGATTGCGCTCTACAAGAGAGACCTTCACGTGACTCGCAACTTCGTTCGCTTCCGCTTATACAATCATCTCAAAACGATCTCGCAACATTGCAATGTCAAACTACCTCCGTAGCACACTGCATTAACCGAATCGTTTGCCTCGTTATCCCGTTTGAAGTGTAAGGAGCACATTCGTCATGCCATACGGAATTGACACCGTCACCGTGATCGGCGCGGGGACGATGGGGGCCGCCATCGCCGGACATCTGGCGAACGCCGGGATTCGCTCCTGGCTGCTGGACATCGTCCCCACGGAGCTGACCGCTGAAGAGCAGGCGGCGGGGCTCACCCTTGCCGATCGCAAGGTGCGCAATCGCATTGTCCAGGCGGGCTTTGACCGCATGGTCAAGGCCAAACCCGCCAACCTCTTCACGCCCGCTCTTGCCAGTCTGATTCAGCTCGGCAACCTCGAAGACGATTTCGAGGCGGCGGTCGGCGCCAGCGACTGGGTGATCGAGGCGATCATCGAGCGGCCGGAGCCTAAGCAACAACTGATGGAGCGGCTCGAAAAAGTCGCCCGGCCCGAAACCATCATCAGCAGCAACACCTCCGGCATCCCGATTCGCATCATCGCTCAGGGGCGCACGCCCGAATTCAAGCGCCGCTTTTTGGGCACGCACTTTTTCAACCCGCCGCGCTATCTTCACCTGCTGGAGATTATCCCGACGGCGGACACCGATCCGGCTGTCGTTCAACGCATGAAGCACTTCGCCGAAAACGTCCTCGGCAAGGGCGTTGTCATCTGCAAGGACACGCCCAACTTCGTCGCCAACCGCATGATCAGCTTCATCCAGAGCGACATCATGGAGTTTGCGATCGAGAACGGCTACACGGTCGAGGAGGTGGACGCGCTGACCGGCCAACTGCTGGGGCGGCCCAAAACCGGCACCTTCCGCCTCAACGACATTGTCGGCATCGACGTGATGGCGCTCGTCAGCGAAAATCTGTACAGCCTGATTCCGCACGACGAGGATCGCGAGGCGCTGCGCGGACAATACACGACCGCCGTGATGAAGGCGTTGATTGAGAATAAACTGCTCGGCGCCAAGACCGGCCAGGGGTTCTACAAGACGGTCGTCGATGAAAAAGGGAACAAATCGTTCTGGGGGCTTGACCTGCAGGCGGCGGCCGAGGACGGGAAAATCGAATACATCCCGCCGAAGAAGCCGCGCTGGAGCAGCGTCGGCGAAGCGCGCAATCTTCCGCTGGCCGACCGTCTGCGCAGGCTGGTTGAAGCGGACGACGAGGCCGGCGAGCTGATCTGGCACACCCTCTCGCGCACGATGGCCTACGCCTCCAAACGCATTCCCGAGATCGCCGACAGCCTGGTGGACATCGACAACGCCATGAAGTGGGGCTTCGCCTGGGAGATGGGGCCGTTCGAGACATGGGATGAGCTGGGCGTGCGCAAGACCGTCGCCCGCATGGAAGGCGAAGGCGTCAGCGTGGCGCCCTGGGTCAAGGAGATGCTGGCGTCGGGCAAGGAGACCTTCTACACCTACGCCAACGGCAAGCAGATGGTCTATGACCCGGCTTGCAAAGAGTACGTGGAAGCAGCGCGCAGCCCCAAGGCGTTGAGCATCAAGGACATTCGCCGCACGCGCAAGAAGCTGGCGGGCAACGACATGGCCAGCCTGTGGGACATCGGCGACGACGTCATGTTGCTGGAGTGGCACACGCGCGTCAATGCGCTCGACGGCCCGATGTTCGACATCATGCAGGAGGCGCTCGAGCGGCTGCACGGCAACGCCGCCGGGCTGGTCATCGCCAACGACGGCAAGAACTTTGCGGTCGGCGCCAACATCTTCGCCATCATGCTGGCCGTGCAGAGCAACCTGTGGAATGAGCTGGAGATGATGATCAAGTTCGGCCAGGACACCTTCATGGGCTTCCGCACCGCGCCCAAGCCGGTGGTCGCCGCGCCCCATCAGATGGCGCTGGGCGGCGGCTGCGAGATCTGCCTGCATGCAGATCGCATCGTCGCCGACGCCGAAACCTACATGGGCCTGGTGGAAGTCGGCATCGGCGTCATTCCTGGGTGGGGCGGCTGCAAGGAGATGGTGCGGCGCCACGTCAGCCCGCACATGCACGCCACCAACGTCAACCCGACGCCCTATCTGCGCAAAATCTTCGAGACCGTCGGCTTCGCCAAAGTCTCCACCTCCGCCGAAGAGGCGCGCGAGCTGGGCTTCCTGACGCCCAACGACCGCGTCATCCTCAACCCGGACCATCGCATCGCCGAGGCGAAACAGACGGTGCTCGCCATGAACGACGCCGGCTACCGCCCGCCGACGGTGAAGAACAACGTGTACGCCGCCGGTCGCGACGTCGTGGCCGCCGTCAACGTCGAAATCTACGGTTTGATTCAGGGCGGCTTCATCAGCGAGTATGACGGCGTCGTAGCGCGCAAACTGGGCTACGTCCTCGCCGGCGGCGACCTCAGCCAGGGGCAGTGGATGGACGAGCAATATTTCCTCGACCTGGAGCGCGAGGCCTTCCTGAGCCTGGTCGGCGAGAAGAAGACGCAGGAGCGCATTCAATACATGTTGGAGCACAACAAGCCGCTTCGCAATTGAGCCGGGGCCCGCTTCGCACGCTGCGCCCTTAGAACCTGTCTAGAAGGAGAATCAGAACATGCGCAATGCAGTGATCGTTTCCGCCGTGCGGACGGCGGTGGGGAAAGCTCCGAAAGGGACGCTGCGCACGACGCGGCCGGACGAAATGGCGGCCGCCGTGATCGGCGCCGTTGTCGAGCGCGCCGGCGTCGACAAAAACGAAATCGAGGATGTGATCCTCGGCTGCGCCTTTCCAGAGGCGGAGCAGGGCATGAACGTAGCCCGCATCGCCTCGCTGCGCGCCGGCCTGCCGGTGACCGCCGCAGGCCAGACGGTCAACCGCTTCTGTTCGAGCGGCCTGCAGACCATCGCCACCGCTGCGCAGCAGATCATGGCCGGCATGGGCGACGTGATCATCGCCGGCGGCGTCGAGAGCATGTCGATGGTGCCGATGGTCGGCAACAAATTTGTCCCCAATCCCTATCTCGCCAGCGAATATCCGGGCGTTTACCTCGGCATGGGGTTGACGGCTGAAAACGTGGCGCGGCAGTATGAGATCGGTCGCGAGGAGCAGGACGCCTTTGCGCTGCGCAGCCATCAGCGCGCCGCTGCGGCGCAGGACGCCGGCAAGTTCGACGCCGAGATCGTCCCGCTCGACGTGCACATCAAATACGGTGAAGGGAGCGAGGTCAAAGAATTGCGCACGACCTTCACGCGCGACGAAGGCGTCCGCCGCGACACCAGCATGGAGGCGTTGGCGAAGCTCAAGCCGGTCTTCGCCGTCAACGGCACCGTCACCGCCGGCAACAGCTCGCAGACCAGCGACGGCGGGGCCGCCGTGCTGCTGATGAGCGAGGAGAAAGCGAAAGCGCTCGGCCTCAAGCCGCTGGCGCGCTTCGTCAGCTTCGCCGTGGGGGGCGTCCCGCCGGAGGTGATGGGCATCGGCCCGGTGGCGGCCGTGCCCAAGGCGCTCAAATACGCCGGCCTGGAGCTGAAAGACATCGACCTGATCGAGCTGAACGAGGCCTTCGCGGCGCAGGCGCTGGCCGTCATCCGCGAGCTGGGCATGGACGAAGAGAAGGTCAACGTCAACGGCGGCGCCATTGCGTTGGGCCATCCGCTCGGCTGCACCGGCGCCAAGCTGACGGTGCAGATCATCCATGAATTGCGGCGCCAGGGCAAAGAATTCGGGCTGGTGACGATGTGCATCGGCGGCGGCATGGGCGCTGCGGGGGTCATTCAGATGTTGAATTAGCGGGGTTTAAATGCTGCGCCTGCGGAGAAAGGGGCGTCCTCTTCGCAGGCGCAGCGCTTCACGTTTGTGCACTTCCATTCTCCGAAGCGTTGTCGCATCCCCGTCCCGAGAGTCAGCGAGGCTGATGCGTGTTCTTTCCTCGAAAAGTTTCCTGTTGTTCTCCTTGGCGTCATAACCTGCACATCTGAAAAGGCAGAAAAAATTCGCATTGACTGCGCAGCGGCTTTGTTCTATAGTTTGGAGAAGGTGTCCAATGCAGGCTTTGATTTAGCACGTTATACGGAGATTTAGCACGTTATACGGAAAGATTCCGCAAAAGCGACACGCAATACGAGCATGTGCGGAATCCGCCTAAAGGATCTAAATCCGGAATCCGTTTAATCAGTAGTTAGCCAGCGCGTCCCACAACACGGTCTCCATCGCACAATGGACGCGAGAAAGAACAAGTGAAAACCGCCGTTCGCCCCGTTGCGTTCGGCGAGTGAAAGCGATACAACGACAATGGTTTCCAAAGAGCCGCAACCCGTTCACGCCTTGTGAGATACAAAATGGGCGCGTCATTCCAGAGCACGCGCAAGAGAATGGCGACTGCGGGCAATGGCACGGCAGGGCGGAAACCTGCATCACGAGAAACCACCTGGGCGGTGTGGCAGTCGGCGTAACTCCTACGACATAGGAGCGCGTGGCTTGCAAGGCGACATCGTGCAAGCCGATGAACAAAACGAGACCCTCAGGAGGATATCATGACCTTCAACCCCTTTTCTCCATTCTTTGCGCGGACGCTCTCCGCACTCCTGCTGATGGCGCTCCTGCTGGCGGGACAGGGCGCCCGCCCGGCGTATGCGGCAAGCTATGTCGTCACCTCGCTGTTGGATAACAACACTTCCGGCGACGGCCAATGCACCCTGCGCGAAGCGATTCAAGAAGCCAACAACGGCGCCGATACCCCCGACTGCTTGGGATTTCCCAGCAGCGGCGACGACACCATCATCTTCCTGGTCAGCGGCACGATTACGCTCAGCTTCCCCCTGACCATCGTGAGCGGAGCAGGCGCGCTGACGCTTGACGGCATCGGACGAAGCATCACCATCAGCGGCGGCGGCAGCGTGCGGGTGATGCGGGTCAACAGCGGCGCCGACCTCACCCTGCGGAACCTGACCATCGCCAACGGCAACGCAGGTGCCGGTCTCTTTGGCGGCGGCGTGCTCAACGACGGGACGCTCACCATCGCCAACAGCATTTTTTCTCAGAATACAGCAAACGACGGCGGCGGCGTGTACAACAACGGCGCGGTGACCATCACCAACAGCACCTTCTTCGCCAACAGCGCAAATAATAACGGCGGCGGCGTTGCTAACTTCGGCATGCTGACCATCACGAACAGCGCCTTCTCCGGCAACAGCGCGACGGGCAGCGGCGGTGGCGTGGTCAACAGCGGCCCGGCGACCATCACCAACAGCACCTTCTCCGGCAACAGCGCGAACCGCTTCGGCGGCGGCGTGTCCAACGGCGGCGGCACGCTGACCATCACCAACAGCACCTTCTCCGGCAACAGCGCAACCCTTGCCTTCGGCGGCGGCGGCGTGTCCAACGGCGGCACGGCGACGCTCAAGAACACCATCATCGCCAACAGTACAAACGGCGGGAACTGCTCCGGCACATTCGCTGCCGGGAGCACGAACAACATGGCAACGGATGCCACGTGCGGGCCCAGTTTCACTCAGGTCACCTCGGCACAGTTGAATCTCGGATCGCTGACCGGCTCGCCGGCCTACTTTCCACTTCTGGCGGGCAGCTTTGCCGTTGACGCCGGCGACAACGCCACCTGCGCTGACCCCAACACGGTGAACAACCAATCGCAAAACGGCGTGATACGCCCGCAGGACGGCAACGGCGACGGCAACGCGGTGTGCGACATCGGCTCGTATGAAGCGCCCAGTACCCACTTCATCTTCCTGCCGCTGATAACCAAATAAGCGGCGCGCATGGCTATGGCCGGGGACAGCCCCCCCCCGACCATAGCCGCCGGCATCACCGACCACCGCCGCACTGGTCCGAATCACGGCTCAACCGCACTGGAGGCGCGTCAGTAATCAAAAGCACGCACAAGGGAATGGCTGCTGCGGACAACGGCGCGGCAGGTCAGGAACCTCCATCACGAGAAACCACCTGGGCGGTGTGGCACTCGGCGTAACTCCTACGACACAGGAGCGCGCGGCTTGCAAGGCGACATCGCGCAAGCAAGAGAACAAACCAAAGGCACGCGTTCGGCACTGCTACAGCGAGGAATGCCACAAGGGGTGAATGCTGGAGGCAGGCGTGTTAAGCGTGGGACGAAGCAAGAAGGTTGCGCAAGCGCGCGCGTCTCGCCGAGACCAAGATAGCGCGAAAGTGGAAGCGCGTCTTGAAAAAGCGTGACGCTGGCTAACCAGCGCATGCACCCGACAGGCTTCGCCTCGCTGCGCTCGGCTCGCCTGCGGGTGATGCGCGAGCCTTCTCCAGCGTAGCGGGATACAATAGAGCAGAGACTGCACCAAGAGAGTTTCTTGTGGACATCGAGAAGATTATAGAAGCCATCCGTCACAATCGTATTCGCATTACGGATCACGCAGATGAAGAAGCGCAAGCGGACCATTTATCCTTTGATAAAATTTTCTTTAGCGTCTTGAACGGTGAAATCATCGAAGATTACCCAACCGACAAGCCTTATCCAAGTTGTTTGATTTACGGTGAGAGTTTTGCTGGAGAGCCAATTCATAGCGTTTGGGCTTACAACCCAGAAACTGAATGGGCAGTGTTGGTGAGAGTGTACCGACCTGACCCCGACCGCTGGCTTGATTGGCGCATCAGGAGAAAGAAATGAAAGCATTTGAGAAGTGCCCTGTCTGTGGTGGTGAACTGGTTGAGAAGGAAGTGGAGAAATTGCTGAAAGGTGGCGTGCACACAGCAGTTCTCAAAGTGCGTGCTGAAGTGTGTTTGCGATGTGGCGAAAGGTTGTATCCTGTCGAGACGGTGAAACGTTTTGAGCAGATTCGGCAAAAACTGGAGCGGCAGGAAGTGGCTGATTTCCAGCCACTTGGTCAGACTTTTCAGGTAGCGCATTAACAAGAACGAGCTGGCTAACCAGCGCATGCACCCGACAGGCTTCGCCTCGCTGCGCTCGGCTCACCGCCACTGAAGCGCAGGCCGTTGGGCCGCCTTTTCTTGCTTCAGAGTAGAACCTCTGGTGTAAAATAATATCAATTGGGCGGATTTTTTTCAGAAGCGGAGTCTTATTATGACAATTGATGAGAAAGTTTACCAACAATTACAGAGACTTCCCCATTCACTTCAGGAAGAACTGCTGGACTTTGTACAGTTCTTACTGATGAAAGCAAAACGAAGAGAGAAGCAAGAATGGTTTTCCCTCTCGCTTTCTTCTGCCTTACGCGATATGGACGATGAGCCTGCCTTGTATGATCTTGCTGATATAAAGGTGATATTTGCATGAAAAAGGCAGGGCAAGTTGTTCTGTTTCGTTTTCCCCAAACTGATCTTGAAGAAGGCAAGTTACGCCCTGCTCTTTTATTAGCGAAACTCCCTGGTGAATATGATGATTGTTAATTTGTATGGTTTCATCGCAAACACGTCACTATGTGGCAGGGTTTGATGAATTGGTACAAGAGATGGATGAAGATTTTGCTCAAAGCGGGCTAAAGGTGGCAAGTGTGATTCGAGTAGGAAGGGTAGCAGTTGTGTCAGGAGACATTCTTATAGGTGCTATTGGCGAAATTTCACCAGCGCGCTTGCGACGTTTGAAACAGGCTCTAGCAAGTTGGCTCTCTTCATCCTAAAGCAGCGCGGTGGGCTGCGCCCGCTGGGAGGCCTTGCTTGTTGCGCTCGCGGCAGCCTAACCAGCGATTGGAGCCGACGCTTGCGGAGGCGCTGACGCACTCCGCTGCGTGCGGCTCAACGCCGCGCCGTTGGGCTGCCTCAGCAACGGTCGTCATGCGACGCAACATTCAAGAACAAGAGAGAAGGAGACAAATGACAAATAGTGCGAATTATCCTCAAGTCACTCGCCCGTACTTCCCCAAAGGCTACGTCGAAAATCCCAAGAAAACCTTGCCTTGGAGCCATGTCGAACAGCGGCTGACGGATGCCAAACATTATTGGCTGTGTTCTGTAAGGCCGAACGGGCGACCTCATGCTATTCCCAAATGGGCAGTCTGGGTCAACGGCAGAATCTACTTTGACGGCAGTCCAGAAACACGCCATGCTAAAAACATTGCCGAGAACCCTTATGTGTCTGTTCATTTGGAAAGCGGCGAAGATGTCGTGATTGTAGAGGGAACAGCCAAGGCGGTAGTCAAGCCTTCGCGTGAGTTAGGTATTCAAGTAGCACAAGCCTATACAACGAAATATGCCACCATGGGCTATGCGCCTGATCCCAATCAATGGGATAACGGGGGGTTGTTCGAGATTACGCTCCACAAAGTCATTGCGTGGACAAGCTTCACGGAAGACCCGACTAAGTTTATACTGGAACCTGAACAAGCAACTTGATGCCTGAAGCGCAGTAGCGATCAAGATGAAGCGCCGGAGTCTTTATAGGTAGGCAGCCCAACACGCGCTTGCATGTGACGCCGCCCCATTAGCCAGCCCTACCCTGGCCATGTGATGCGAACAGGAGAACCCATGAAAACGCTTATCACGGAATTCATCAGCCTCGACGGCGTCGTTCAGGCGCCCGGAGGATCGCGTGAAGACACCGACGGCGGCTTTGCCCATGGCGGGTGGGCCATGAAGTACTTTGACCCAAAGGTCATGGGCGGTGCATTTGACGAGCTCGCCAAACAGAGCGACGCGCTCTTACAAGGACGCCGAACCTATCAAGTGTCAGCCGCCGCTTGGCCCGGACGTTCGGGGGACCCATTCTCAGACTGGATCAACCGGGTGCAAAAGTATGTTGTATCCAATACTCTCACCGAGAAGGACATTACATGGAACCCTACCACAATTATTCGCGGCGACGATTTGGTGAAGACAGTGTCCGATCTTCGAGCGCAACCGGGGGGATATATCTACGTGTACGGCAGCGCGACGATGGTCCGATCGCTCCTCGACGCCGACCTTGTGGATGAGTTGTTGCTCACAATTGTGCCGATTATGCTCGGTGGGGGTAAGACGCTCTTTCCCGCAAACGGAAAGGCGATTCCGTTCGAGTTGGCGTCAACTGCCACGGCGAGCACCGGCGCGTTGGTGTGCCGATATGTGCGCGCACGTTAGCGCCTATTCCGCCTTCGCTGCTAGCTCACACCAGGTTGCAGCCGACGCACTGTGCGCACAGCTGAAGCCGCCCTGTTAGGCCGCCGCTGCGCAGCAGCAGCCTAACGGGGCGGTTTCATTATAGCGTCTCTACTGCTCTTCAATGTTTCAGCGTCGGAGGCTGCGCGACGCTCAGCTCTACTCCAGCCGCACGTAGCCGTGATTGCCTAAATAGGCCAGGATGCGCCGCGCATTTTCCTCCGGCGTGAAATTCACCGTGTCCAGCGTGATCTCCGGGTTGATCGGCGGTTCATACGGGTCGTCGATGCCGGTGAAGCCCGTGATCTCTCCTCGCCGCGCCTTGGCGTACATGCCTTTGACGTCGCGCGCCTCGCAGACTTCCAACGGCGTGTCGACAAAAATCTCTACAAAACGATCTTTGCCGACCATGGCCCGTACATCCTCACGCGTGGCGCGGTAGGGGCTGACGGCGGCGCAGATGGCGATCCCGCCATGGCGCACAATCTCGCTGGCGACGAAGCCGATGCGGCGGATGTTGGTGTCGCGATCCTCTTTGCTGAAGCCCAGCCCCTTGGAAAGATGGGTGCGCACGACGTCGCCGTCGAGCAGCGTGACCTGACGTCCGTGCTCCAGCAACAACACCGTCAACACCTCCGCCGTCGTCGACTTGCCGGCGCCGCTGAGGCCGGTGAACCAGAGGCAGACGCCCTGCCGATGCCGCGGGGGATAGCTTTCGCTCAAAATGTTGGCCACCTCCGGGCGGGTGAACCACTCGGGAAGTTGCACCCCTCGATTCAGGTAATCGGTGCGCACCTGCGTGCCGGAAAGCGTCGTCACCTGCACGCCGTTGGGAATGCGGGTTGATTCTTCGTAGCGATTTTCCTGGGGCAGATAGACCATCTCGCCGAAGGTCAACACGCCGACGCCGATCTCGTCGCTGTATTTTCTGGCCAGCTCCTGGGCGTCATACGGACCGTAGAACGGCCGCCCGAGGGAATCGACGCCAGGGCCGGCGTGGTCGCGACCGACGATCAGATAATTGGCGCCGTAGTTGCGGCGGATGATGGCGTGCCACACCGCCTCGCGCGGGCCGGCCAGGCGCATCGCCAGCGGCAACAGCGCCAGCAGCGCCCGATCTTGCGGATAGTAGCGGCTGAGCAGCGCTTTATAGGAACGCACGCGCGTGAAATGATCGACGTCGCCCGGCTTGGTCAAGCCGACCACAGGATGGAGCAGCAACGTCCCATTGACGCTGTCGGCGGCGCGTTTGGTCAGCTCCTCGTGCGCGCGGTGAAGGGGGTTGCGCGTCTGGAAGGCCACCACGTTGCGCCGACCCAGCGCCGCCAGCCGCGCGCGCGTCTCTGCAGGCGTCAGCCGGAGGTCCACGAAATCATAATGTTTGGGCAGCGCCAGCACGCGCAGCGGGCCGGAAAGATTGAGCTTGCCCCATCGATTCATCTCCGCCACGAGCGGATGCGCCGGGTCCTGCGTACCGAAAACAAGCTGGGCGGTGCGACTGCGATCCCAGCTATAAATCTCCTCCACCGTCAGGATCGCCAGCAGGTTGTTCTTGCTGTCGCGCAGCGCAATATCGCGGTCGTAGCGCAGGTCGTCGATGGCGTCGACCGGGAGCGTGACCGGGATGGGAAAGAGCATGCCGTTGGCCAGCCGCATCTCTTCCAGCACCCGCTCGAAATCCGCCCGCCCCATGAAGCGATCGAGCGGCGAGAAGGCGCCCACGGCAAGCAGCTCGAGGTCGCACAAGGCGCGGTCGGAAAGTTGAATCGATGGCAGTGTGTTGGCGTAAGCGCGCAACGCCTCGTACTCCTTCGCCGGCACGCGCAGATCGACGAGACGACCGCCATACGGCTCAATCAATGTTGTTTCCTGTACAGGTGACAAAACTGTGCTCATAGGACTTGTTTGACTCACTTTCTCCACTTGTGGCGTTTCCGTAAATTATTGTCAGGTGCAACTCTTCAGCTACACCTCCTCGATAGAGCGCAAGGCCTTGATGATTCAAGGAAGCGCAGCGATGAGCAGCAACTGTCGGTTGCAGAACCATTGAGTTGAATTCCGTCGAACGGCGACGGCGACTCCCTCCTACATGGACGCCGATTCCTTGCGCAATGCAAGCGCTTCCCCGGCGAACATCGGCGTCAACCAGGCGAACGCAGGCTGTGCAGTCTGCGCCAGCCGAACAACTTCGCCGATCACCAACACGGCGGGCGCAACGATCTCGACCTCTCTCATCGCCTGCGCCAGGGTCGCCAGCGTGGCGATCACCTGCCGTTGGTCGGGGAGCGTGGCCGATTGCACCGCTGCGGCGGGCGTCTCCGGCGCGCGTCCGGCGGCGATCAGCCGGGCTGCGATCTCCTCCACGGCGGCGACGCCCATCAGCACAACCACCGTATCGATCTGCGCCAGCGCTTTCCAGTTCGGCGCATCGAGGCCATCCACCGTGTGGCCGGCGACGACGGCGAAACTGCGGCTGACGGAGCGATGGGTGACCGGAACGCCGGCCGCCGCCGGTCCGGCGATGGCGCTCGAGACGCCCGGCACAACCTCCACCGGCACATGATGGCGCTGCAGAAATTCCACCTCCTCTCCGCCTCGACCGAAGACGAAGGGATCGCCTCCTTTCAAGCGCACAACGACGGCGTGTTGACGCGCCTTTTCCAGCAGCAGTTGATTGATCTCCTGTTGGCTGAGCGCATGCGCGCCGGCGCGCTTGCCGACGTAGATCAACTCGGCGTCGTCGCGCGTCAGGCCGAGCAGTGCGTCGTTCGCAAGTGCATCATAGAGCACTGCGCCCGCGCGACGCAAAAGCTCCGCCCCGCGCACGGTGATCAGATCCGGGGCGCCCGGCCCTGCACCCACCAGATACACTGCGCCGATGACGCCGTCGCCCGGCTCACCGCTTTTCTTGAAGCTGTCCGCGGCGCTCATGCAGCAAGCTCCAAAGCAGGCGCCGGCGCCGCAGGCCGCTGAGGAAACGTGGAATATTGCGCCAGCAGCGCGGCGACGATGCGCTGAAACGCGGCGTCGTCGCCGGCGCGCAAGGCGTCCAGCGCAGGGCTTTCCACGAGCGCATACCAGAATTCGACGCGACGACGGAACGGATGCACGCGGCGCTGGACGATGGGGCGCAACGCCTGAGCGCGCTCCAGAAACTCGCCGTACTCTGGGCCGATCTCCGCTTCGAGGCGACGGCGCAGCGTCACCGCCAGGGCAGGCGCCGCGCCGCCCGTGCCGATCGCCACGGTCAACAGGCCGCGGCGGAAGGTGGAGACCGCATGAAAGTTGCAGCGGTCGATGACATCCATTACGTTGACCAACTGGTTGTTGGCCGCTCCCTCCGCCCAGATCCGATCGTGCACGACGGGATCGTTCGTGGCGGCGAAGACGACGGCTGCGCCGGACAGGTCACCCGGCTGATAGCGGCGGCGCAGCCATTCGATTTCGCCGGCGCAGGCGCGCGCCTCCACCTCGGGCGCAGCCGAAGGCGCAATCACGCGCACGCGTGCGCCCACTTCGAGCAGGCCGGGAATTTTGTGCACAATTTCGCCCTTTGCGCCGACGAGGATGACAAGTTTATTCTCCAACACCAAGTTGATAGGATAGGTCTTCATTGCGTCTATTTCCGCTCCTTTCATTCTCTGCACGGGGTGAAGGGGCGCACCGGCCAATGCAACCCGCATTCAGTTTTCATGCGCCCCTGCCAGCGACCAGAACGCTCGTCGTTGGCGTCTGCGGGCGGCCGCGTGCAGTGAATGCAGCCGATGCTGGTGTAGCCGAGGTCGTGCAGGCGGTTGTACGGGAGGTTGTACGCCCGAATGTAATCCCACACGGCCTCCCGCGTCCAATGCGCCAGCGGGCTGAGCTTGAAGAGGTTGTAGCGGGCGTCCCAGCCGATCAGCGGCGTCTGATTGCGCGTGGTGGACTGGTCTCGGCGCAGGCCGGTGATCCAGGCGTGTTGACCGGCGACGGCCGCCGCCATCGGCTTGACCTTGCGCTCATGGCAGCAGACGTCCGGCTCCAGCGCCCAGAGGGCGGGGCCGTAGAGTCGCTCTTGCTCCTGCGGCGTCAGCTCCGGCCGCACGACGTGAATTTGGATGCCGTAGCGGCGCTCGATCTCCTCCCAAAGCGCATAGGTTTCCGGGAAGAGAAAGCCGGTGTCGATCGTGACCACCCGCACGTCTGGATTGACTTTCACCAGATGGTCGAGAATGACGATGCCGGTGGGGCCAAAGCTCGTGACCTGCACCAGTCGTTCGCCGAAGGTCACCACGCTCCAGCGCAGAAAATCGGTGAGCGTAAGTTCTTCGAGCTGGCGATTGAGCGCAACGTAATCAACGTTTGAGTGCAACAGCCGCGTCGACGGCGACATAATCTGACATCTCCTTCTCTGCAAGTTGATCCTTCTCTGCAAGTTGATCCTTCTCTGCAAGTTGAGCAATCATCGATTGCAAGGTTTCCACGCCGAGCCGGTGGCAGAAATCGCCGAAGCGTTCGCCCGGCAGGCGTCGATCTCGATAGAGCTGCAGCAGCGGGCGCACCTCCTCCACCAGACGATCGCGTTTGACCAGGTCTTTGTAGGGTTGATTGAGGCGCGTGCCGTTGCTGGCGCCGCCGACGAAGATGACGTAGGCGTCGGCGGAGCGTCCGACGAAGGCAAGGTCGGCGACGTAGGGGCGGGCGCAGCCGTTGGGGCAGCCGGTCATGCGCACGGTGAACGGCTCGTCGGCCAGCCCCAGCTGCGCCAGCTCGACTTCCAGCGCGTCGATCACCGCCGGCAGCGCGCGCTCCGCCTCCGTCAGCGCCAGGCCGCAGGTGGGCAACGCCACGCACGCCAGCGAATGACGCTGCACCAGGCTCAGGTCGGAAGGCAGAGGAATCCCGTGCTCGCGCAAGGTGTTCTCAACGGCGAGCATGTCCTTCTGCTCGATGTCGGTCAGCAGCAGGTCCTGGTTGGGCGTCAGGCGCACACCGGGGCGGAAGCGTTCGATGACGGCGCGCAGGCCGCTGCGCAGCCGCAGCGCGCCTTCGTCTTTGATGCGTCCGTTTTCGATGGAGAGGCCGAGGAACCAGCGTCCGTCGCCCTGCGCATGCCAGCCGTGATGAAGCTCGTTCTCCGGCGGAGGCGTCGGGGCGGGCGGCTGCAGCTTCCAGCCCAGACGGCGCTCGACTTCCGTGCGGAACCGATCGGCGCCCCACTCGTGCAGCAGGTATTTCATGCGCGCGTGTTTGCGGTCGCTGCGGTTGCCGTGATCGCGCTGCACGGTCACGATCGTCTCCACCACCTGCAACACCTGCTCCGGCGTCACGAAGCCAATCAGGTCGCCCAGCCGTGGGAAGGTGTCCACCTTGGTGTGGTTCATGCCCATGCCGCCGCCGACGATCACGTTGAAGCCGAGCAAGGTTTCCCCCTCCGCCACGGCGACGAGGCCGATATCTTGCGTGTAAACGTCAACGCAGTTGTCGCCGGGATAGGCGATGGCGATTTTGAACTTGCGCGGGAGGTATGTCTTGCCGTAGATCGGCTCCACCTCCTCCTCGACGGGCGCGGCCAGCTCCACCTTTTCGCCGTCGATCCAGAGCTCATGATAGGCGCGCGTGCGCGGCAGCAAATGGTCGGAGATGCTGCGGGCGACGCGCTGAATCTGCTCGCGCACCGGGTCCTGGTAGGGCGCGGGGCAACAGGCGACGTTGCGCACGACGTCGCCGCATGCGCCCAGGGAGGTGATCAACGCCTCGTTCAACTCTCGGATCGTCGCCTGCAGGTCGCCTTTAAGGATGCCGTGAAACTGAAAGCACTGCCGCGTCGTGACGCGCAGGGTTCCGTTGGCGTAGCGCTGCGCCAGATCATCGTGCACCAGGTATTGCTCCGGCGTGAGGAGGCCGCCCGGAATGCGCGTGCGCAACATGAACGAATGCGTTTTTTCCGTTCCGCGCGCGCCTTTGCGTTGATCGCGGTCGTGTTGCTGATACAGCCCATGAAATTTCAACAGTTGTTTGCCGCTCTCATCGAAGTGATCGAGGTCATTGTGCAGTTGCTCCGCCAGCGTCCCGCGCAAATAGTTGCTGTTCTCTTTGATCACTTCAACGCCCGAGGGCGCATCGGTTTTTGGACGCGTTGCCATGCATTGCTCCTTTCTGAAAAAGCCAATAAGCCTATGCTCCCTGCCGGCTTCGTCATCGACGCACGACGTCGACGGACGATGTCAACGGACGAAACCGGGCAAGGCTCGAACCAGGTTCAGTTTTTTTACAGCATTGGGATGTTGCGGGCGACTCAGAGAATTCCGACGGTTGTTGTGCGGCGTCGCTCAACAGCGCCAGCCGGCTTCTCTAAGCTCCCGCTAGCGACAGATGCAGGGGAGACAGGGGAAAACAAGGCGGTGCACAAGCTCGCGTTGCAACTGGAAGAAGCCGAAACGTCTGTGCTGTTTGAATCGATGTCCCTTCATAGCGCCCTTTGCTTTCTGTTGATGGAAAAGGTCAACCGTGAAAGCCATTCTTGAAAGTCCGGTCTATTCAATCGGATTCATGGGCAAGGCCCAACGATGCCTCTTTGAACTTCGCCCATTCCATCCGCAAAAAAATAGCCCACCGAGCGAACTCGATGGGCTGCTTTCTCAAAACCCTATGACGCCCGATCACGCCGAGTTCGCCCGCTTGCACGCGCGCAGACAACAACACTCACAGGCCATACAGACATTATTGAGGATGAAGAACGTGGCGTTGCGTTGCATGTCGTCTGCGTTCTGTTTGGCTCGGGCGAAATTCTAATGGCGCCTCTCAAAAACTCATCCTTCAAGTTGGTGCGGTATTGTACGCAACGTTCCAGATCGTGTCAAATCGACAATCAACGCTGCGCGTTTCTGCGCACGACGCTCACGGAGCGCCCGCCTCTGCGATCAACAGCGCCAGCAACGCCGTGCGTGGGACGATGCTGTTCAGCTCGATGTACTCATCCGGGCTGTGGTCGAGGCCGCCGATCGGTCCGAGGCCATCGAGCACGGGAACGCCCTCTGCGGCCACGAAGCTGGCGTCGGAAGCGCCGCCGGTGCTGGCGCCTTTGACGGTGAAGCCGAGATCATGGGCGATCCGCTGCGCCAGGGCCTCGAGCGCTGCGACGGCGGGCGTGCGCTCCATCGCCGGCATGGCGCCATCGAGGTTGACGTCCAGCGCGGCCGTCGTCCCTTCCAGCACAGGGCGAGCGAGTTGGCTGCGGATGGCGTCGAGCAGGTCGGGAATATCGGCGTTGCGCCAGGCGCGCAGATCGAGTTCGGCGCGCGCCTCCTCGGCGACGACGTTCGGCTGCGTTCCGCCTTCGATGCGGCCAATGTTGACGGTGACGCCCGGGCGGAAGCCATTCAGTTTGTCGATTTCCAACAGATGGCGGATGAGGGCGAGAATGGCGTTGCGCCCCTTCTCCGGTTCGACGCCGGCGTGGGCGGCCTTGCCGCGCACCTGCACCGTGCACCACACCGCCGTCTTGCGCGCAGTCACGATGTCGCCGTTGGCGCGCGCCGCCTCCAGTGTGAAGGCGACGTCGGAGGCGCGCGCGACCTGGCGAATGAGCGGGATCGAACCGCGATCGTGGATTT
>Ga0209721_1000141_pt1 | contig 71294 bp, 65 predicted proteins | sample TshhotsprinmetaG_FD_184139 | JGI IMG/M metagenome (GOLD analysis project Ga0209721, IMG submission 184139) | Hot spring microbial communities from South Africa to study Microbial Dark Matter (Phase II) - Tshipise hot spring metaG (SPAdes)... | ecosystem: Environmental > Aquatic > Thermal springs...
ATAGAGCACGGACAGGTGGTGGAGCGCGGCACCCATGCGCAGCTGCTGGCGGCCGCTGGGCGCTATGCCCGCCTGTGGGCGCTGCAGCACAGCGCGGCGTCGACCGACACCCCCGATGCCGGAGAGGAGCATGGAGACCAAGTGGCTTGAGGATTTCGTCAGCCTGGCCGAGACGCGCAGTTTCAGCCGCTCGGCGCAGCTGCGACACGTGACGCAGCCCGCGTTTTCGCGCCGCATTCAGTCGCTGGAGGCGTGGGCCGGGGTCGATCTGGTGGACCGCTCGTCCTACCCCACCCGCCTGACCGAGGCTGGCAAGACGCTGTATACGCAGGCGCTGGACATTTTGCAGGCACTGCAGACCACGCGCGCGCTGCTGCGCCAGCACACGGCAGTGGCCAAGGACACCATCAGCTTCGCGGTGCCGCACACGCTGGCATTCACGTTCTTCCCGGCGTGGCTGTCGCGACTGCGTGCCGCGCTGGGGCCGATCAAGACGCGGCTGGTGGCGCTGAACGTGCACGATGCGGTGATGCGGCTGACCGAAGGCGGCTGCGACCTGCTGCTGGCGTACCACCACGCCTCGCAGCCGATCGAGCTGGACGCCGCGCACTACGACATGCTGCCGCTGGGGTGCGAGGTGCTGGCGCCGTTTTGCCGGCCCGACGCCGACGGGCGCCCCCTGATGCCGCTGCCCGGCAGCGCGCGCGCCCCGGTGCCCTATCTGGCCTATGCGCCGGGGGCGTATCTGGGCCGGGTGGTGGAGTGGGTGCTGCGCCAGCATGGGGCGGGCGTGCACCTGCAGCGGGTGTATGAGACGGACATGGCCGAAAGCCTGAAGGCCATGGCCATCGAAGGCCATGGTGTGGCGTTTTTGCCCACCAGCGCGGTGCAGCCGGCGCTGGCCGACGGGCGGCTCGTGCCGGCCAGTGCCGACGCGCGCTGGCAGGTGCAGCTCGACATCCGGCTATACCGTGCGCGTGGGGATCGGCTCAAGCCGGTGGCGCAGCGCTTTTGGGACGATGTACGGCAGCTGTGCGTTGCCCCGGTGGTCTGACGCGGCGCGGCAGACACGGAGCCGCCCATGCCGGTGTGGCGGCGGGCGCATGAGCGGCGCAGCGGCAGACACAGGCGGGTGGCCGGCGGCTTGGGTTTTCCCGGTTCTGTTGGCACGCCGGATGCTAGTAAGATTGGCGTCACCGTTTTCTGACCCGAAAGGAACGCTCTCATGAAGAAGCATTTGCTGGCTCTGGCCCTGACGGCGATCGCGGCCACCGCCGCCCACGCGCAGGCCAACGATACCCTGGCCAAGATCAAGTCCACCGGCTCGGTCACCATGGGGGTGCGTGAATCGTCTGGCGTGCTGTCGTACACGCTGGGCGATGGCAAGTACACCGGCTACCACGTCGAGATCTGCCAGCGCGTGCTGGCTGACATCCAAAAGCAGCTGGGTCTGGCCAAGCTCGACATCAAATACCAGCCGGTCACGTCGCAAAACCGCATTCCGCTGGTGCAAAACGGCACCGTCGACATCGAGTGCGGCTCCACCACCAACAACCAAGCGCGCCAGCGCGATGTGGCGTTTGCCGTCACCACCTTTATCGAGGAGGTGCGCATGGCGGTCAAGGCCAACTCGGGCATCAACTCGATCAAGGACCTCAACGGCAAAAATGTCGCTACCACCACTGGCACCACGTCGGTGCAGACGCTGCGTCGCCACGAGCGCGCCACGGGGGTCGACTTCAAGGAGGTCTACGGCAAGGACCATGCCGACAGCTTTTTGCTGCTGGAGTCGGGCCGGGCGGATGCGTTCGTGATGGACGGCTCGCTGCTGGCAGGGCTGATCGCGCGTTCCAAGAACCCGGCCGACTTCAAGATCGTGGGTGAGGTACTCAGCGTCGAGCCCATCGCCATTATGTTCCGCAAGGACGATCCGGCTTTCAAGAAGGCCGTGGACGACAGCGTTATCGCGATGATGAAGTCGGGCGAGTTGGCCAAGATCTACGACAAGTGGTTCATGCAACCCACACCGCCCAACGGCGTGAAGATGAACATGCCGATGAGCGAGGCACTCAAGCAGGCCATCGCCAACCCGAACGACCGGCCAATGGAGGCCTACGCAGCGAAGTAAGCCGGCTCTGGTGTCGTTGGTGAACCCCGGGGGCGCGGTCCCCGGGGTCTTTTGTTTTCCACGGGAGCGATTCCGATGCAATGGGATTGGCAGGTGTTCTGCGAGGACACCATCACGCGTGAGGTGCAGCCGCGCTGCTTCGGGCCGGGTGGCGACATCACCTACGTGGAGTGGATGCTGTCGGCCTGGGGCTGGACGGTGTCGGTGTCGGTGCTGGCGCTGCTGCTGGCGTTGCTGACGGGTAGCGTGGTGGGCACGCTGCGCACGCTACCCAGTAGCCCCTGGGTGGTGCGGCTGGGCAACGCCTGGGTGGAGTTGTTTCGCAACATTCCGCTGCTGGTGCAGATTTTTTTGTGGTACCACGTGATTCCGGCGCTGGTGCCCGCACTCAAGGGCGTGCCGGGTTTCGTGCTGGTGGTCATCGCGCTGGGGCTGTTCACGTCGGCGCGCATTGCCGAGCAGGTCAAGTCCGGTATCCAGTCGCTGCCGCGCGGGCAGCGTTATGCGGCGCTGGCGCTGGGGTTGACCACCGCCCAGGCCTACCGCTATGTGCTGCTGCCGATGGCGTTTCGCATCATCATCCCGCCGCTGACCAGCGAGACGATGAACATCTTCAAGAACTCATCGGTGGCGTTTGCGGTGTCGGTGGCCGAGCTGACGATGTTTGCCATGCAGGCGCAGGAGGAGACGTCGCGCGGCATCGAGATCTACCTGGCGGTGACCGGGCTGTACATCGTCTCGGCGTTTGCCATCAACCGCTTGATGGCCTTCATCGAGCGGCGCGTGCGCGTGCCGGGTTTCATTGCGGCCGCGGGCGGAGCGGGGGGACACTGAGATGCTGAACCTCGACTGGTCCTTCTACGACTGGGCGGTCATTGGCCCCTTCGTGCTCAAGGGGTTGCAGTTCAGCGTGCTGCTGACGGTGGTCGCGACGCTGGGCGGTATTGCCTTTGGCACGGTGCTGGCGCTGATGCGGTTGTCAGGCCGCAAGTGGCTCGAGCTGCCTGCCACCGTCTACGTCAATGGCATGCGCAGCATCCCGCTGGTGATGGTGATTTTGTGGTTTTTCCTGCTGGTGCCGTTCGTCATCGGCCGCCCCATCGGCGCCGAGCTGTCGGCGGTCATCACCTTTATCGCGTTCGAGGCCGCGTACTTCAGCGAGATCGTGCGCGCGGGCATCCAGTCCATTCCGCGCGGGCAGGTGATGGCGGGTCACGCACTGGGGCTGACCTACGCGCAGAACATGCGTTACGTGATCCTGCCGCAGGCGTTTCGCAACATGTTGCCGGTGTTCCTGACGCAGACCATCATTTTGTTTCAGGACACGTCGCTGGTGTATGCCATCGGCGCCTACGACATGCTCAAGGGCTTCGAAGTGGCGGGCAAGAACTACGGCCGACCGATCGAAGCCTATCTGGCGGCGGCGGTGGTGTACTTCGTCATCTGCTACAGCCTGTCGGCCCTGGTCAAGCGGCTGCACGGGCGCATTGCCATCATTCGCTGACGCCCCGCCCGGCGTCGCTGTCGCAACTCACACAGGATGTCGTCATGGAACGACCGATGATCGAACTGAAGAATGTCTCCAAGTGGTACGGACCGGTGCAGGTGCTCAACGGTTGCTCCACCACCATCCGCAAGGGCGAGGTGGTGGTGGTGTGCGGGCCGTCGGGATCGGGCAAGTCCACGCTGATCAAGACCATCAACGCGCTGGAGCCGATCCAGCAGGGGGAAATCTGGGTCAACGGCCAGCCGGTGCACGACCCCAAGACCAACCTGCCTAAACTGCGCAGCCAAGTTGGCATGGTATTTCAGCACTTCGAGCTGTTTCCGCACCTGACGGTGACGGAAAACCTGACGCTGGCACAGGTCAAGGTGCTGGGACGCAACCCTGACGACGCGAAAAAGCACGGGCTGAAGTATCTGGAGCGCGTGGGGCTGATCGCTCACAAGGACAAGTATCCGGGGCAGCTGTCGGGCGGTCAGCAGCAGCGCGTGGCGATTGCACGCGCGCTGTCGATGGACCCGATCGTGATGCTGTTTGACGAGCCGACGTCGGCCCTAGACCCCGAGATGGTGGGTGAGGTGCTGGACGTGATGGTGGGCTTGGCGCAGGAGGGCATGACCATGATGTGCGTCACGCACGAGATGGGCTTTGCGCGCAAGGTCAGCGACCGCGTCATCTTCATGGACGTCGGCGGCAAGATCCTGGAGGACTGTCCGAAGGAGGAGTTCTTTGGCAGCCCCGAGGCACGCCAGCCGCGCACCAAGGACTTCCTCAACAAGATCCTGTCGCACTGACGCAAGCGGCGCACCGGCGGGACGCCGCAGCGGGCGGGTGGTGTGCCGCGGCGGCACAGCCGCCCATGCGCCCGCATGGCACCAGGACAGCGGCCGCTGGTCAGGGCACTACCGCCCGGGTGCCCCACGGGCGCAGACTCGCCCAGGGTAGCACTGCGCCCATCCGGTACCTGCGGTCTTGGGGCGCGGCTGGCCCGTGCCCCATCGGCTCACCGGGCCTGTGCGCGGCCTCACATCGCCGCCGGCACCCGTGCCACGGTGGCGCGCTTCTCCAGCGTCCACTGGTGCAGCGAGCCGTCGAAATTGCGCGCCGCTGGATTGCCCAGGATTTCGGAGACGATGAACCACGGCAGCGACGAGTCGTTGCCGCTGTTGCAGTAGGTGATGAGCGGCTTGGCGGGGTCGATGCCTTGGGCTTGCAGTACGGCGCGGTAGGTGTCGGGCTGCAGCAGGCGGATGGCGCCGCCGCGCGTCACGAACAGCGTCTCCAGCGGCACGTTGCGTGCGTTGGGGATGTGGCCATAGGCGTACACGTAGTCGCGCTTGAAGATGCCCAGAAACATCGATGTGGAGCGGGTGTCCATTAACTGCACGTCCTGCCGCTCGGCTGCCGCGGCGACGTCGGTGGAGTCGGCCACGTAGCGGGCAAAGCGGTCGGCGGTGGCGGCCCAGGTGCCCTTGGCGTCAGCCGGGGCGTCCTTGCTCCAGGGGCGGCCTTCCAGCAACCACGCCACCATACCGCCGTCGAGCATCGCCACCGGGGTGTCGCCGTACGCCTTCAGCAGGATGTAAGCGCGCGCCGCATCGTTGAAATCGGCGATTTTCTGCCCCTCGGGCACCAGCACGATAGGCTTGTCGGCCACGGTGCCTGCGGCCTGCATCGCACGCTCGAAGGCGGCGCGTTCGGGCAACATGTACTTGACCTTGAGGCCGCGGATGTCGCGCTCGGTGCGCAGCTCCTTGGCCAGGAACAGGCGCGATCCGGGAATGTGCCCGCCGAACTCCTCCAGCACCTTCTTGCCGTCCTTGGTGGTGGCGATCTCAGGCTCGCTGGTAAAGCTCTTGGCGTCGTTGCGGATTTCCAGCACCTGCACCTTGTTCAGGTTGTCGGCCAGCCATTGGGTGCTGACCACGGGGCCGGGCAGAATGCCCTGCGCGAAGGCGCTCGCGCCAAGTAGGGTGGCGCCGAGGGTGGCGCCGAGGGTGCGAAGCCAACTCATGTCTGATCTCCTGTACAAGCAAGTGAGGGGGATAAACCGGCGGTCAACCGGCGGGGCCGAGCAGTCCGAGCCGTTGCAGGCGCGGGGCCAGGGCGGCGTCGGTGTGGGCCAGAACTTCGATGCGCCGGTCGGCCCAGACGCTGCGCCGCGAACGACCTCGGCTGGCCGCAGCCAGCGCGGCGTCGCGCTCGTGCAGCAGCGCGGCCAGTTCGTCTGCGAACAGCTGCACCATGGCGGTGAGCCAGCGCGCCAGCGGCGCCAGGCGGCCGCGCACCTGCAGTTGGAAGGTGGGCAGGCGCCGCACCAACGCGGCGGCATCGACCCAGCGCCCGGCGGTGACCCAGCGGTTGGTGGCAAACCAGCGCAGCGGCTGCCCCCGCGCGTCCAGTGACAGGGCCGCCAGATGGACGTGAGTGCCCGGGTGCGCGCCGTCCCAGAACAGGTGGAAGTGGCCGTGCTCGGCCGGCTCGGCGTTGCCCCAGCGCGCCATGGCGTCGTGGCTGTGGTAGTAGGCACGGGTACCGTGCAGGGGGTCGACCATGTCGCGCACCGGGTAGTGGCGCAGCGGCTCGAAGTGCCGTGCACCCGCCAGCGCCACCAGCGCTAGCGGCTGGCCGCGCTGGGCGTACGCCAGCGGTATCGCCACCGCTTGCTCGGCCCAGTGGTGCAGCGTTGCTGCGGCCATCGCTGTGTTGCCACTCGCGCCAAGGTTCAACGGCCGGGCGCGCAGGGGTTGGCCGGTGCGCACGGGTTATCGGATCCCGTGCGCTTTTTCTTTTTCTTTTTCTCACCACCCGGGGCACAGGGGTTGCCTGGCGCGCACGGGTTGCCGGCGCTGGTGCTGACAGTGGATTTACCGTCGACCTTGGCCGGTGCTTGGGCCATCGCCGCCGGGGTCACCAGGCTGGTGGCCACCAGCAGGGCACTTAGTTTTTGCGACAGCTGGACGGTGCGGGTTCGCATTACAGAACGCCTTTCATCAAGAGTGAGTGGCCCCAACACGCGCGGGGGCCAGATCGCGGTTGAACACAGGACATGCGCGCACCGCTGCGGTCAAGCGACTGGCATCCGCGGCGGTGGCACACCATCGCAAGGCTGACACCCATTCGGGCCGCTACCTTGGGCCGATCGAGGCAGCGCTGGCACACAGCGGCTCAGCGCGCCGCCGCTTCAGGGGTGGCTGCTGCCCGGCGCGCGTCACAGCCGGCGTCTGCGCAGACGGCCTCCTCGGCACTGATCGGGCCGCCATGGCGCTGCTCGAACCAGCGACCGAGGAAGTACACCCCTACCAGCGCTGCCCCCATGGCCGCTATCAGCCACCACGGCGACAGGTCCCACGCGTCATACAGGGTGTCGCCGGATTCGACTTCGCCCAGGGCCAGCAGGGCTACGATCGCGGGGCCATACAGCCCGGCGAAGGCGAAGGTGCCGACGATGAGACCACCGAAAAACACCAGCGCGTCGATGCGCCCCGATGCAAGGCCGACCACCGAGGTGCCGGGGCAATAGCCGCCGATGGCAAAGCCGGCGCCGACCAGCACGCCACCCAGCGCCGAGGCCACGACCAGCGAGGTGGGCACGAATATGGCCTCGGCGTCCAGCACGCCCAGTGCCGCCAGCCCATGCAGCCCGACCGCGGCCACTACGATGGCGGTAAACATGACCTTCAGCACCGACCAGTCGCGCAGCGTAAACTGGCCGGTGAGCTTGCATGGGCTGCCAAAGCCGGCGTTTTCCAGGATGAAGCCGAAAGCAAAGCCGACCAGCAACGCCGACCAAACGGTCTCTGACAGCGGGAACATGCTCACACCCCCTTGACCAGACGGCTGACCAGCAGACCGGTGACGAAGAACGCGCCTAGAAAGACGAACGCAGCGATGGACAGCGTGGCCGCCCCGGACAGACCCAGACCGCTGGTGCAGCCGGCGGCCACACGCGCACCAAAGCCGGCCAGCAGACCGCCGATGAGTGCGGTGGCGATGCGCTTGCCGCTGCCGACGCGGCGCGCGCCGTCGAGCTGTATGCGCATGCGCCCGGCTAAAAAGGCCGCCACCAGCGCCCCGGCGAACACGCCCAGCACCTGCCATGTGATCCAGCCGTCGAGCACGCCAGGCTGCGCCATCGCGCCCAGATATGCGTTTGCCGCGGTAGCCTGCGGCGCCACCTGCAGTCCGATCCACGCGCTCAGCCGGGTGGTGAAGCCGGTGGCCCCCAGGCCATGCCCCGTCAGCATGAACGTCAGCAGCAGGGTCAACCCCAGCGCCACGCCGGCGAGCCACGGATTCCAGAACGGTTTGGGTGTCGTTTGCATGGACGTGGGGATCGATATTGTTGCTATACCGGGCATAGTATAAGTGTCGGGTTGACGAAACGCAAGGGCTAGCGGGCCAGCCGCGGCCAACGGCCTGCGCGCCGATGCGCGGGTGGGCAGATGCCCGGTGTGCGGTGATCGCTCTGGGCGCCGCCCCAGCAGGCCAAACCCGCGGGGCTCGTGGCGCCAACGGGGGATGCGAGAATGGCGTCCATGAACGCTCCCGTCCCCGATACGCTGACGCTGATCCGCCCCGATGACTGGCACGTACACCTGCGTGATGGCGAGGCGCTGGCCACCACGGTTCCGCACACCGCGGCGCAGTTTGCGCGCGCCATCGTCATGCCCAACCTGCGCCCGCCCGTGACCACCGCGGCACAAGCGGCCGCGTACCGGGATCGCATCCGCGCGGCGGTCCCGCCTGGGGTGCGCTTCGAGCCCTTGATGACGCTGTATCTGACCGACAACCTGCCGCCCGAGGAAATCCGGCGCGCGCGCGAAGCAGGCGTGGTGGCCGTCAAGCTCTACCCAGCGGGGGCGACCACCAACAGCGACGCTGGCGTGACCGACATCCGCCGCACCTACCGCACGCTGGAGGCGATGCAGCGCGAAGGCGTGCTGTTGCTGGTGCACGGCGAAGTGACCGATGGCGAAATCGACATGTTCGACCGCGAAGCGGTGTTCATCGAGCGTGTGCTGGAGCCGCTGCGGCGCGACTTCCCCGAGCTCAAAATCGTGCTGGAGCACATCACGACACGCGAGGCGGCGCAGTACGTGGCGTTGGCCGACCACCACCTGGCGGCGACCATCACCGCGCACCACCTGCTGTACAACCGCAACGCGCTGTTCACCGGGGGTATCCGCCCGCACTATTACTGTCTGCCGGTGCTCAAGCGCGAGGAGCACCGCCGCGCGCTGGTGGCCGCCGCCACCGGCGGCGACCCACGCTTCTTTCTGGGGACCGACAGCGCCCCGCACCCGGCGCACCTGAAGGAGCATGCGCTGGGCTGTGCCGGCTGCTATACCGCGCCAGCGGCGCTGGAGCTGTATGCCGAGGTGTTCGAAGCTGCGGGCGCGTTGCACCGGCTGGAGGCGTTTGCCAGCTTTCACGGCCCGGATTTCTATGGCCTGCCGCGCAACACTGAGCGCGTGGCCCTGCGACGCCAGACGTGGACGCTGCCCGAAGCCTATGCGTTTGGCCAGGCGCAGGTCAAGCCGCTGCGTGGTGGGGAGCCACTGCGTTGGCGGCTGGTACCCGCCGAGCCGTGAGGAGAAAGCCCGTTCGCAAGGCGGGGAGGGGTGAGTGGGCCGAGGTCGGCGAGCGCGCATGAGGGCTGGCTTGGCGCTCGAGGGCCAATCGGGACCGGCGACGTGGTGCAGCAAAGCAGGGGAGCCGGCTGGGCCACCAAGGCGCGCCGAACCGACATGCGGCGACGGCCGCTTCACGGTTTTTTGAGCGCAGCCACACGGGAGTGAACCATGCGGATCTTGACCTGGAATGTGCAGTGGTTTCGCGGCATGGATGGTGAGGTGGACGTGCGGCGCGTGGTGCACCACGCGCTGCAGTGGGGTGGGGCACCCGAAGTGCTGTGCCTGCAGGAGGTGGCGCAGCATATGCCGGGACTGGCCGGGGCAGGCGAGGCCGACCAGGTGGCGCAGGTGGCCGCGGCGCTGCCGGACTACGAGGTGTTTTTTGCCCCCGCGGTGGACGACTGGCGGCCCGGGCGGGCCACGCGCCAGCGCTTTGGTAACCTGATTGCGACGCGGCTGCCCGTGTGGCAGGTGCAGCATCGGGCTTTGCCTTATCCCCCCGATCCGCAGGTGCCTTCGATGCCGCGCGTGTTGGCAGCCGTTACCGTGCAGGCGCCTTGGGGGCCGGTGCGCGTGGGCAGCACCCATCTGGCGTACTATTCGGCGCACCAGCGCACGGCTCAGGCGCAGGCGCTGCGCGACTGGCAGCGCGAGTGCGCGGCGGTGGCGGCGCAGCCGCCGCGGGCTGACGCGGAGGACGGGCCCGATACGCCGTTTCAGCTGCGGGTGCACGCGGCCGATGCGGTGTTGTGTGGCGACTTCAACTGTCCGCCCGGTGGCGATGCCTGGCAGGTGCTCGGTGCGGGTGACCCCGTGCCCGCGTTCTACGACGCATGGGCGCTGGTGCATGGGGCCACACCGCAGCCGCCGACGTTTCGCGTGCACGAGCCGCAGGCTATGGCGCTGGCGTGCGATTTTGTCTGGGTCACCCCGGGCCTGGCGCGGCGCGTGCGCGCGGTGCGCATCGATGGCGACACGCGCCTTTCGGATCATCAACCGGTGTGTGTGGAACTTTCGAATGATGGGCCGGTCGGAGTCGTGCGATGATCACGGCGTCACGGCGGTGCCCGGGTGGCGCTCAGTCAACAGGCTGGGCGCCAGTGGCCGGCTTGACGGATGCCGCTGAGCCCCCATGTTGGGAGGCAGACGCTGCAGCCAGGGCGGGTCGGCGTTACTGGGTCGGCTGAGCGGCTTTCTGCGGCATCGAACCTGATCGTCTACGTGCCACCTATCCTGACGGAGAACCCATGAAACGCATTTTGTTGCTGGTCTTGACCAACCTCGCCGTGATGGCGGTGCTGTTGATCACCACCCGCATCTTGGGCGTGGACCGCTTTTTGACGGCCAACGGCCTGGACCTGACGGCGCTGGCGCTGTTTTCGCTCATCATTGGTTTTGGCGGCGCGTTCATTTCGCTGCTGCTGAGCAAACCGATGGCCAAGTGGACGACGGGGCTGGTCATCATCAACGAGCCGCGCAACGCCGATGAGGCCTGGATCGTCGAGACGGTGCGTCGCTTTGCCGACAAGGCCGGTATCGGCATGCCCGAGGTCGGCATCTACGAGGGCGAGCCCAACGCGTTTGCCACCGGTGCCTTCCGTGATCACGCGCTGGTGGCGGTGTCCACGGGGCTGTTGCACAATATGACGCGCGAAGAGGTCGAGGCCGTCATTGGCCACGAAGTTGCGCACATCGCCAACGGCGACATGGTGACGATGACGCTGATTCAGGGGGTGATGAACACGTTCGTCGTGTTCTTGAGCCGCGTCATCGGCTATGTGGTGGACAGCTTCCTGCGCCGCGGCGACAGCGAGCAGTCGGGCCCGGGCATTGGCTACCTGGTCACCAGTATCGTGATGGAGATCGTGCTCGGGTTCCTGGCTGCGGTCATCGTCGCGTGGTTTAGCCGCCAGCGCGAGTTTCGCGCCGACGCCGGGGCGGCGGCCCTGATGGGGCGCAAGCAGCCGATGATCAACGCGCTGGCGCGCTTAGGCGGGTTGGAGCCGGGCGCCCTGCCGCAGGGTATGCAGGCGCTGGGCATTTCGGGCTCCATCGGCAAGCTGTTTGCCACCCATCCGCCGATCGAAGAGCGCATCGCGGCGCTGCAGGCGCTGTGACCTTCATAGGTGTGCGGCAGGCAGATTGGCGCGGGGCCGAGCCGCTGTTGCCGCAAATGATGGACATGCGGCTGCTGCGGACAGGCGTGGGCCCCGTGAGATCAGCGGGGCGGCGGTAAGCCGCGCGCTGCGCCCTGGGTGCGGCAATCAACCGTAGGCCAGTGCAGCGGTGGGCGTGCGGTCGGGCTCTGGGGCGGATACGCCAAGCAGGTGGCAACCCAGCGCCTCTCCAACCCGAATGCCATCGATGGCCGCCGACAGAATACCTCCCGCGTAACCCGCGCCTTCCCCCGCTGGATACAACCCGTTCGTATTCAGGCTTTGATAGTCCGCGCCGCGCGGGATGCGCAACGGCGACGAGGTGCGCGTCTCCACCCCAGTCATCACCGCGTCGGCACGGTCGTAGCCGCGGATCTGCTGCCCGAACGCGGGCAGCGCCTCGCGCATCGCGGCCACGGCGTAGTCGGGCAGCACGACGGACAGATCGGTCAGGGTCACGCCCGGGCGGTACGAGGGCTCCACCGCTCCGAGCGCTGTCGAGGCGCGTCCGGCCAGAAAGTCGCCCACCAGCTGCGCCGGGGCCCGGTAGCCCCCGCCGCCCGCCGCGTAGGCGGCGCTTTCGAGCTGGCGCTGCAACACCACGCCAGCCAGTGGATGCACCTCGTGGCGCGCCGCGTACTTTCGCGCTTCGTACGCGTAGGCGTCGCCGGCGGCGCCAAACGCCTGGCGCCAGGCCGCGGCGTCGTGCTGCGGAAAATCGTCCGGGCTGATGCCCACCACCAGCCCGGCGTTGGCGTTGCGCTCGGCGCGCGAGTACTGGCTCATGCCGTTGGTGACGACGCGTTCGGGCTCGCTGGTGGCGGCCACCACGGTGCCGCCCGGGCACATGCAAAAGCTGTAGACGGTGCGGCCGTTGCGGGCGTGGTGCACCAGCTTGTAGGCGGCGGCACCCAGCAGCGGGTGGCCAGCATGCCGCCCCCAACGGGCGCGGTCGATGTCGCCCTGCGGGTGTTCGATGCGCACACCCACCGAAAACGGTTTGGCCTGCAACGCTACGCCCGCGCGGTGCAGCGCTTCGAAGGTGTCGCGCGCGCTGTGCCCCAGGGCTAATACCACCCGCTGCGCCGCCAGCACGTGCTCGCTCCCGGTGGGCAGGTGGCGCACGCGCAGGCCCACCAGCCGCTGCCCTGCATCCGCCGCCGGCTCGGTCAGCAGCTCCACCGCCTGCTGCTCAAAGCGCACCTCGCCCCCCAGCGCCTCGATGCGCGCGCGCAGCGCCTCCACCACCTTCACCAGCTTGAAGGTGCCGATGTGCGGGCGCGCATCGAACAGGATCTCGGGCGGTGCGCCGGCCTCAACGAACACCTGCATCACGCGTCGCCCCAGGTGGCGCGGGTCTTTGACCTGGCTGTAGAGCTTGCCGTCGGAAAACAGGCCGGCGCCGCCTTCTCCGAACTGGACGTTGGAGTCGGGGTCGAGTACGCCACGCCGCCACAGGCCCCAGGTGTCGCGGGTGCGTCGGCGCACGGGGCGTCCGCGTTCCAGCACGATGGGACGCAGCCCCATCTCCGCCAGCGTAAGCGCCGCAAAGATGCCGCACGGACCAAAACCGACCACCACCGGGCGTTGGCCGTCGGCCGCCATCCCGTCGGGAGCGGCGTGTGCGGGGGCGCGCCACGCCATGTCGGGCGTGGCCTGGACGTGCGGGTGCCCTGCTAGGCGCTGCAGCAGTGCCGCTTCCTGCGCCGCATCGGCCAGCGCCACATCGACGATGTAGACGGCGCGCAGAGCGGCGCCGCGCGCGTCGAAGCTGCGTTTGAACACCTGCAGCCGGGCGATGGCGTGCTCTGGTACGCCGAGCCGCCGGGCCGCCAGTGCGCGCAGCGCCGCTGCCGGGTGCGGCGGCGGGGCGCGGTCGGCGTCGGTTTCGGCAGGGGCGTCGGCGGCGCGGCGCGCCTCGACAGGCAGCGCCTGCAACGGCAGCTTGAGTTCGGACAGACGGATCATCGCAGGCTCCTGGCCCATGGTGATTGGGCAACGGTGCGGCATGATACGCAAGCCTGACGATGTTGCGGTCGGGTGGCGCCCGGCGATGGCACGGCGTGCTCAAAAAGCGCTCTGTGCCGCGTCCCGGCTGGCTGCCGCCAGGCGGTTGTGCAGTCAGGTGGGTTTCGCGGGATAATCCACTTGTGAAGCCCGCCTGACCGCCGCTGGCGCGACGACCCGCAAGGGTGCGCTGGAGGAACGTCCGGACTGCACAGGGCAGCGTAGGAGGTAACGCCTCTCCACCGTGAGGTGAGGATCAGAGCCACAGAGACGAGCCGGTTCAGACCGGGGTGAAACGCGGCAATCTCTACGCGCAGCAACACCAAATAGGCCGACCTGGGGCCATGCGCCCCCTGCCCGTGGCCCGCGGGTCGTGTCGGTGGGTAGGTGGCATCGAGCCGTCCGGGTGACCGGCGGCCCAGAGGAATGGCGGTCACGCCGGGGGCAGCCCCGGCGCACAGAATCCGGCGTACCGGCGGACTTCACCCTTTCTGCCGCATTCAGCGGCCGCCATCCGCCAGCCAGCGTACGAAGCGCTCGGCCTCCTCGGCGGTCAGGCGTTCGTGCGCGGGCACGCCGCCGAACGGGTGGTGTTGGCGCAGCCGTGCCGACAGGCGCGCGATCTCGGCTTCGTTGCCGCGCGCAGCAGCGTAGCGGGCGGCCAGTTCGGCCATCGTCGGCGCCTTGCCGCGGGGCGGGGTGCCGTGGCAGTTCATACAGCCTTTGTCCAGGGCCAGCTGGGCCGTGTTGGCGGCGGCCAGCGGTGCCAAGGTGATCAGGGCGGCCAGACACACGGTGATGGGGACGGCACGCCGCAATAGGGAACGGGTCGTCATGCCAGTGGTTACGGGGTGGAGGAGTGTGCCCGCTGCAGGTGCCGGATGTGCGCCAGCAGCGAGCGTTTGGCCACGGGCCACAGCGCCGCGGGCACGTCATCGTAGGCCAGGCGCACCCAGGTGTCCATATCGCCGTCGGGCGCGGCTGCGAGCGCGCGCGCCACTTTCGCCTCGCGTGCTAGCCGGTGCGCCTTCAGGCGGGCGATGGCCGCCCGGGCCCCACCTTCGGCGGGGCTGCCAGGACAGTCGGCACTGCGCGGAAAGTCGCCCAGCACGTGGCCGTGCGCAGGCAGCAAGAAATGCACGTTCCACTGGGCGCAAATGTCATCCAGCCGGTCGAGCGACGCGAGGTAGTCGCCCATGTCGCCGTCGGGCGGGTCGATGACGGTGGTGCTGCCGTTGAGGATATGGTCGCCGGTAAACAGCAGGCCATCTTCCTGCAGCAGAAGACACAGGTGGTTAGCGGTGTGGCCGGGGGTGTGCAGCGCGCGCAGCGTGTGGCGCGGCGTGCCATCAGGCCCGTACAGCACCAACGTTTCTCCGTCGGCGAGCGCGCGGTCGGGCGCGAAGCGGCTGTCCGGCCGGGCGGTGGGCGCACTGGGCAGGCCCAGCACCGGCGGGGTGTGGCCGCGCGCGGCGCACAGGCGCTGCAGCGGCCACGCGGCCGGCGCATGGTCGGGGTGCGAGTGGGTGCAGATGATGGCGCGGATGTCGCCGCCGCAGGCATCGAGCAGGCGCTGGACGTGCTGCGCGTCGTCTGGGCCGGGGTCGATGACCAGGTAGCCGGTGTCGGGCTCGCCGAGCAGGTAGCTGTTGGTGCCGGGGCCGGTCATGACGCCCGCGTTAGGGGCGGTCAGCCGCTGCAGGTGCCGCGCCAGCGCTACCGGGGTGTCGCTGCGCCAGTCGAGTGCGTGCGCCAGTTGGCCCTCGGGACAGGTCAGCGCCAGCTCGCCAAACGCCGGTTCGTGTTCCATCAGCCGTGTCTCCTGACCTCCCAGCCAGCCGGCGCGCGGGCAGCTGGTCCACTGCGGCCCGGGCTGGCCCCGGCAGGCCGCCAGCAGCGCGTCGGCACTGCGGTAGGCGCTCAGGCGCTGCAGCGTGCGCACGGTCGGAAATACCATGGGCAGCTCGCCGCGTGCGTGGCGCTGCAGGGCGTCGGGCGGGTTTGCCCACACCAGCTCGAACTGTTCGCGGTCGTCGCTGCGCGGGGTCTGGTGCGGGGGCATTGGCGCGACGAAAAAGGCGACGTCGAAGCGGCGCGGCAAGTCACGGTCGGTGATCCAGCGCGCCAGCCAGTGCAGTTCGTCCAGTGCCGGCCGCAGCCCCAGCGCCGAACATTGGGACAGCAGCGGTGCGTGGCGCTGTAGTCGCGCTAGCTGCGCGTCGTCGGCCCAGCGGCCGCTGGCGTCGCGCGCCAGCAGCACGCCCACTTCCTCGAACGTCTCGCGCAGCGCGGCCAGACGGGCCGCGGCGGCGTTGCCGGTGTCGGCTGATGTGGGAACGGCACCGGCGGCCACCGCGTCCCAATCTGGAGGTTCGATGACACCGCCCGGGAAGACATACGCGCCGGGGGCAAAGCGCGCCTGGGCCGAGCGACGCGTCATCAGCACCTGCAGGCCGTGTGCGCCGTCGCGCACCAGCAGCACGGTGGCCGCGGGCCGCGGGGCCGCCGGTTCACTGGCGGGATGCAGGCGCAGAGAGGGGCGGATCATGGGTAGGTGCGTAACCCGCCTAATCAGCGGTGACCACAGGGAGCAAGGGCCTCGCCAAACGGCAGGGGCTGAGGCACAATCGTAGCGGCTGTTTCCGCCTGCGGTGCAGGCGTCGATGCGGGAGAGAACCCTATGATGATCCGATCCCTTCGTTCGCAGGTGCGCCGCGGCGGGCCGCTGGCGCTGGCTGTGGCCGTGGCGCTGGCCGGTTGCGCCAACATGACTGAGGAGCAGAAAAGCGCTACCGCCCGCGGTGCCGCGATCGGTGCGGCGGCCGGTGCCGTGCTGGGTGCCGTCACCGACGGCAGCCGCGGGGCGGTGCGGGGGGCCGCCATCGGTGCGGGGGCCGGCGCGCTGGGCGGCTACGTCTGGTCCACGCGCATGGAGCAGCAAAAGCGCGAGATGGAGGCGGCCACCGCGGGCACCGGCGTACAGGTGACGCAGACGGCCGACAACCGGCTCAAGCTGGAAATCCCCAGTGACATCTCGTTCGACGTGGGGCGCGCCGATATCAAGCCCAACTTCCGCAGCGTACTCGATGCCTTTGCCGACGGGCTCAAGCGCAATCCGGCCGCGCGCGTGACCATCATCGGTCACACCGACAGCACCGGCAGCGACGCCATCAACAACCCGCTGTCGATCAACCGTGCCGCGGCGGTGCGCGACTACCTGGTGGTGCGCGGCGTGGCCATCGGCCGCATCGCCATCGACGGGCGCGGGTCGCGCGAGCCCATCGCCAGCAACGACACCGCCGAAGGCCGGGCACGTAACCGCCGCGTCGAGATCTTCGTCTCGGAGCAGGCCAGCTGATGCGCTTGCGTTTCACCAAGATGCAGGGGGCGGGCAACGATTTCATCGTGCTCGATGAGACGCGTGGCCCGCTGGGCCTGACCGCGGCCCAGTACCGCTGGCTGGCCGACCGGCACTTCGGGGTGGGGGCTGATCAGATCCTGTCGGTGCGCCCGCCGCCCGACCCGTCGGTGGACTTCGAGTACGTGATCCACAACGCCGACGGCGGCGAGGTCGAGAACTGCGGCAACGGCGCGCGCTGCTTTGTGCGCTATGTGCACGACGCCGGCCTGACCGACAAGCGCTGCGTGCGGGTGCACACCCGCGCCGGCATGCTGACGCTGGCACTGCAGGACGACGGCCGGGTGACGGTGGACATGGGCGCGCCGGTGTTTGAGCCGGCGCGCGTGCCGTTCGTGGCCGAGGGGCTGGCGCGCGAGCCCGAGGGCGACTGGTGGCGCTGGTGCCTGCCGCTGGAGGAGGTCCCATCCGGCGACGGCGGACGCGCCGCTGCGGCGCCGCTGGTGCGCGTGGCGGTGCTGTCGATGGGCAATCCCCATGCCGTGCTGCGGGTCGACGACGTCGAGCGTGCTCCGGTGGCGACCTGGGGGCCGCGCCTGGAGCATCACGCGCGCTTTCCGCGTCGCGCCAACGTGGGCTTCTTACAGGTGCTGTCGCGCCAGCAGGCGCGGCTGCGTGTGCACGAGCGCGGCACCGGCGAGACGCTGGCCTGCGGCACTGGAGCGTGTGCGGCGGTGGTGGCGGGTATCCGCCTGGGCTGGTTCGACGAGCGGGTGGATGTGACCCTTCCCGGCGGCGTGCTCACCATCGAGTGGGCGCACGGGGAAGGGCTGACGGCTGCGGTGCGCATGACCGGGCCGGCGCAGCCGGTGTTCACCGGCGAGGTCGAGGTGCCGCCGCTGGCGTGAGCCGGGCTGCCGCGACGCACCGTGCGCGACAATGCGCGCCACGGCCCCATCCTGGGCGCCCTGTGTGAGGAGGATCGAACCCCATGGCACCGACGCCAGCGGCTGCGCTGCAGCCGATCACCGAAGACGACATTGCGCAGTTTCTGCTGAACACACCTGATTTTTTCGAGCGCCATGCGGAGTTGCTGGCCTCGGTGCAGCTGACCAGCCCGCATGCTGGCCGCGCGGTGTCGCTGCTGGAGCGGCAGGTGGAAATCCTGCGCGAGCGCCTGCGGCAGCTGGAGCTGCGAGCGGCCGAGCTGATCCGCAATGGCCAGGACAACATGGGCCTGCTGGACCGGTTGCAGCGCTGGACGTGTCGGCTGCTGGCGGTGCAGGCGCCAGCCGAGCTGCCAGCGGCCGTGCTACAGGGGCTGCGCGAGACGTTCGATGTGCCGCAGCTGGCGCTGCGGCTGTGGGGACTAGCGCCGCACTGGCAGGACGCGCCTTGGGCCCAAGGGGTCAGCGATGATGTGCGCACCTTTGCCGCGTCGCTGCAGGAGCCGTACTGCGGCGGCAATCCGGGGGTGGAGGCAGTGCAGTGGTTGGAGGACCCCGCGTCGGTGGCGTCGCTGGCGCTGCTGCCGGTGCGGCGCCCGGATGATAATGCCGCATTTGGTCTGCTGGTGTTGGCCTCGCCCGATGCGCGGCGCTTCCAGGCTCAGGCGGGCACCGATTTTCTGCGCCGCATCGGCGAGCAGGTCGGCGCGGCGCTGTCGCGGCTGCTGGCGCCTGCGCCAGGCGCGCAGGCCTGAGTGGGGTGCCAGGGTGGACGCCGACGCGGCGCTGATCGAGGCCTATCTGACCCATGTGTGGGTCGAAAAGCGCCTGGCGCCGCGCACGCTGGCCCTCTACGCCCGGCATCTGGAGGAACTGCGGCTGCGAGCCCACACGGCCGGGGTGGCGCTGCAGGCGGTCTCGCCCGCGCTGGTGCGGCGCTGGGTGGCGCAGCTGCATGCGGCCGGACGCCAGCCGCGCGGGCTGGCGCTGGTGCTGTCGTGCTGGCGCGGGTTTTACACCTGGCTGGGACGGCAGGGGCGCATCGCCACCCATCCACTGCTGGGGGTGCGCCCCCCGAAAGCCACCCGACCGCTGCCCAAGGCGCTGTCGGTGGAACAGGCCCTACAGCTGGTGACGTCCTCGCCGCCATTGTCCGCAGAGGCGGCAGACGACGCCCTCGCGCAGGCGCTGCAAGCGCGCGATCAGGCCATGGCCGAGTTGCTGTACGGCAGCGGCCTGCGGCTGGGCGAACTGCTTGGACTGGACGTGCAGCCGGGCGACCCAGGGCGCGGTTGGGTGGATGTGGCCGCTGGCGAGGCGCACGTGCTGGGCAAAGGGGGGCGCTGGCGCACCGTGCCGGTGGGCGCACCGGCCCTGGCGGCGCTGCAGCGCTGGCGGGCGCTGCGGCCGGTGTTGGTCACCGATGCTCAGGAGCGGGCGCTGTTCGTCGGCGTGCGCGGGGCGCGCCTGACGCCACCAGTGGCGCGGCGTCAGTTGGCGGCCTGGGCGCAGGCGGCTGGCCTGCCGCAGCGCGTGCACCCCCACATGCTGCGGCACAGCTTTGCCAGTCATGTGTTGCAGTCCAGCGGCGATCTGCGCGCCGTGCAGGAGCTGCTGGGTCACGCCGACATCCGCACCACCCAGATCTACACGCGCTTGGATTTTCAGCATCTGGCGCGGATTTACGAGGCGGCCCATCCGCGCGCCCGCAGCGGGCGCAGCGCAGCGGGGGGTGCCGGGACGAAGACTAAGGCGGTGCCGGGCGCTGCGGGTGCCGCGGTGCGCGGTGGCGTCGCGGCTGGGCCGGATGATCCGCTGGGACTGCCCCCCGGTGTGTCCACGCCATGACCCCATTGCGCGCAGGGGAAATGCCGGTGGGGGGTATCTGGCCCACAATCACGGTTACCCGTTGGTGCAGAAAGGAGACTCGAGATGATGAGCGTTGTGCGTCGTTGGTGGTTGGGTTGGATGGCGGCGCTGGTGCTGGTGGGCGCCGCGCACGCGGCCGAGCCGATCAAGGTCGTCTACCACTTGAGTGAAGGCATCCCGCAGGCGTCGCGGGCGATACAGAACATCCGCAATCACCTGGCGGCCGACCCGACCGCCAAGATCGTGGTCGTCACGCATGGCCTCGGGATCGATTTCCTGCTCGAGGGCGCAACCAACCAGATGGAGCAACCCTTTGCGGGCGCGGTGGCGGACCTGGCCAACCGCGGGGTCGAGTTCCGCGTCTGCAACAACACGCTGGTGGCGCGCAAGATCGATGCCGCCAAGCTGCTGCCGGAAGCCAAGATCGTGCCTTCGGGTGTGGCCGAGGTGGCCAAGCTGCAGGCGCGCGAAGGCTTCGTCTACCTGCGGCCCTGATCGCGGCCCAGGGGCGGTGGTCTCCTTGCGTGCCTGATTGCTGCACATACATAGGCCAGGCGAGGCGCGGCCTTGGCCGGCCGCGATGCGGTGCCACAGCGACTGCCGCTTCGCAGGGGCAGGGGTGGGACAATCCACCCCATGAAGACGATTCGACTGAAGGCGGGCAAGGAACGCTCGCTGCTGCGCCATCACCCCTGGGTGTTTGAGGGGGCCATCGATCGCGGCCGCGCGGACGCCGGCGAGACTGTGCGCGTGGAGGCGGCCGACGGCCGCTTCCTGGCGTGGGGCGCCTATGCGCCCTCATCGAAGATCCGGGTGCGGGTGTGGAGCTTCGATGAGGCCGAACGCATCGATGCCAACTTCTTCGAGCGTCGTCTGCGCACGGCAGTGGCGTTGCGCCAGCGACTGGCCATCGACAGCGATGGTGTGCGGCTGGTGCATGGCGAGTCCGACGGGTTGCCCGGCTTGGTGGTGGACCGCTACGGCGACACGCTGGTGGCGCAGTTTGGCAGCAGTGGTGTGGAGCGGCACAAGGCGCTGATCATCGACGCGCTGCTGCGCGCGACCGGCTGCACGCGGCTGTACGAGCGCTCCGATGCCAGCGTGCGCCAGCGCGAGGGGCTGCCGCCGGTGACGGGCTGGCTGCGCGGCGACGGCCCCACCGAATGCGTCATCCACGAACACGGCTGGCGCCTGAGCCTGGACGTGGCCGAGGGACACAAAACCGGTTACTACCTCGACCAGCGCGACAGCCGGCGTGACTGCGCCGAGCTCACGCGCCGTTTCGGCCTGGCCGAGGTGCTCAACTGCTACAGCTACACCGGCGGCTTCACGGTGGCGGCGCTGGCCGGTGGCGCGCGCCACGTGATCTCGATCGATTCGTCGGCGGCGGCGTTGCAGCGTGCGCGTCACAACGTCGAGCTCAACGGCTTCGATCTGGCGCGCTGCCGGTTCCTCGATGCCGACGTCAACGCCAGCCTGCGTGCCTTCGTGGCCGAGGGCCGGCGCTTTGACGCCATCGTGCTCGACCCACCCAAGCTGGCGCCGTCGGCACAGCACGTGGAGCGTGCCGCGCGCGCATACAAGGACGTCAACCGGTTGGCTCTGCGCCTGCTGCGGCCCGGGGGGATATTGTTGACGTACTCGTGCTCCGGGGCCATCGGGGTGGAGCTGTTTCAGAAGATCGTAGCCAGCGCGGCCGACGAGGCCGGTGTCGATGCGGTGATCCTGGCGCGCCACGGGGCAGCGCCCGATCACCCCACGGGGTTGGCGTTTCCCGAGGGCGAGTACCTCAAGGGACTGGTGCTGTGGCGGCGCGATGGCGTGGCGGAACTCCTACCGGCAGGCCCCGTGGCGCCGGAGTAACCGGGCGCGTCGGGGTGCCGCCAGCCCCAGGCCATGCGCCGCGGTGGCCCTTGACGACCGCGCTACACTGACCGCATGGCACTCATTCCTGCAACCATCCTGACTGGCTTTCTGGGCGCCGGCAAGACCACGCTGCTCAAGCGCGTCCTCACCGAGGCGCACGGGCAGCGCATCGCCGTTATCGAAAACGAGTTCGGCGAGGAAAACATCGACAACGACATCCTGGTGGCCGACACCGAGGAGCAGATCATCCAGATGAGCAACGGCTGCGTGTGCTGCACGATCCGCGAGGACTTGCGCAGCACGCTGTCGCTGCTGGCGGCCAAGCGGCGCGAGGGGCTGCTGGCGTTCGACCGCGTGATCATCGAGACCACGGGCTTGGCCGACCCCGGTCCGGTGGCGCAAACTTTTTTCATGGACGACGAGGTTGCCGAGACCTACCTGCTCGACGGCATCCTGACGCTGGTGGACGCCAAGCACGCGTCTCAGCAGCTCGACGCCCGCCAGGAGGCGCGGCGCCAGGTCGGCTTTGCCGACCAGATCTTCATCAGCAAGGCCGATCTGGTGTCGGCCGAGGCGCTCGACGCGCTGGTGCGCCGCCTCAAGCACATGAACCCGCGCGCGCCGATCGAGACCGTGCACTTCGGGGAGGTGCCGCTGCAGCGGGTGCTGGACCTGCGCGGCTTCAACCTCAACGCCAAGCTCGACATCGACCCCGACTTCCTGCGCGCCGACGGGCACGATCACCACGACCACAGCCACTGCGACCACGACCACGGGCGCTGTGCGCACGACCACGACCACGAACACGGGCACGGGCACGGGCACGCCCGGCACCATCATCACGACGACGACGTCAAGAGCTTCGTGTGGCGCAGCGAGCGCCCGTTCGACCCGCACAAGCTGGAGGACTTTCTGGGCGCGGTGGTGCAGGTCTGGGGCCCGAAGCTGCTGCGCTACAAGGGTGTGCTGCACATGCAAGGCACCGACCGCAAGGTGATCTTCCAGGGCGTGCACCAGCTCATGGGCAGTGATTTGGGGCCGGTGTGGAAGCCGCACGAAAAGCGCGAAAGCAAGATGGTGTTCATCGGCATCGACCTGCCGCGCGACATCTTGGTGCAGGGCCTGGAGCAGTCGCTGGCCTGAGGGCGGGCGATGAGGGCGCGTCACCGGCGGGGACTGTCGCGCCGCGACGACGTCGCGTGAGCCGCTGCGCCCAGGACGGCGGTCTGTGCGCTTACAATCGGCGCCCATCTTTGCGGGGATGGCTGGCGCGGCAGGGAGGCCGCACCAGTGGTCCTTGGCCAACCAACCCCGCGTACCCAAGGAGATGTGCCGTGAAGAGCCGCAAACCGTCGCCAGGGGATGCGTCCCCCGCAGCCGGTTCCGCTGCCCCGTCTGCCGGGGCGGTTGGCCCCGTTCGCACGGCGCGCAAGCCCTCCGTCGCGGCGGCGCGGCGCGCCGAGCGCGCGGCGATGCACGCCCAGACCACTGAGGCCGTTGTCCCCACCCACGATCCGCGGGCGGCCAAGGCCAGCTATGCCCCTGAATCCGTCATGACCACGACTGCCCCTGCCGCAGCCGCGCTGCGCAAAGACCCCGCCCGAGTCGACAACTGGAAGATACTGCCGCTGGAGCAGCTCACCGACGCCGACATCCTGGCGATGCCGGACGAGGAGTACATGAATGACGTGCAGCTGGCGTACTTTCGCCGCAAGCTGCTGGCGCTCAAGCGCGACATCCTGAACAATGCCGGGGAAACCACCGAGCATTTGCGCGAGGACACCGTCGTCGTGCCTGATCCGGCAGACCGCGCCACGATCGAGGAGGAGCACGCGCTGGAGCTGCGCACGCGCGACCGCGAGCGCAAGCTGCTCAAGAAGATCGAGCGGGCGCTGGCGCGCATCGACAGTGGCGAGTACGGCTACTGCGAGGAGACCGGCGAGCCGATCGGCGTCGGTCGGCTGCTGGCGCGGCCGACCGCTTCGCTGTCGATCGAGGCGCAGCAGCGGCGCGAACTCAAGCAGAAGCTGTTCGGAGACTGAGTCGGCCCCGCGGGCGCCGCCGATACGCCCAACGACTACCGGAGCCACACCGTATGCAGGGCCAGCCCGACCCCGAAGCCGACGGTGGCTGGTGGCGGCGCCTGTGGCGGCGTGACGCAGCGGCACGACCGTCGGCCGCCGCGGTAGCGGGGCTGGAGGAGGAGCGCCGGGCCCTGAAAGCGGCCATTCAGCGCAAGCGCCGCAACGACCGGGTGCGCTTCCAGGAGCTGGAGGAGCTGCGTGCGTTGCTGCGCGCGCGCGCGCCCACACCGTCGGCCAGTCCGTCGAGCGAAAGCGGCGCCGTGCCGTCCAGCCCATCCAGCGTCGCGGTTGGCGGGGGCGCGCGCAGTGGCTGGAGCCGCGTCAGTCCGGACAAGTCGCGTACCATCGAGCAGATCGCCCGCATCGAGGCGCAGATGACGCAGCACTGGACCCCGCGGCCGGCGTCGGCGCCGGCGTTGCGCATCGGGGCGCCCGCGGCTTCGGGCGGGCGGGCGCTGCAGGCGGCTCCCCCCGGCGGGCTGCGCATCGATGTCGTCGGCCCCGATCCCGCGCTGGCGCAGGCCGAGCGCGACCTGCTGCTCACCCATCCGGCCCTGACCGAAGCGGCGGTGCGCTTTGCCAACGGCCGTCTGGTGCAGGCACGGCAGGCGCTGGAGTCGGTGCTGGCGCAGGAAGTGGACACGCCGTTGGCGCATGTGGCTGGCATGATGCTGCTCGACTGGTTCCAGGCCAACGGCGATGTCGAGGGCTTCGGCGAGTGGGCCGTCGAATGGGCTGACCGCTTTGGGCAGCCGGTGCCGCGCTGGCCCGGAATGGTGGCGCCTGCTGAGTCGACGGCGCCGCCGGTGGCGGCAGAACCCGGCGCGGTGTGGGTCTGTCCACCCTTGCTGGACGGCGCAGCGGTGCAGGCGTTGGCGGCGCGCGATGCGCAGGGGGCGACACCGCGCTGGATGGACTGGACCGACCTGCTGTCCGCGGACGCCGACGCGGCGCGGGCGCTGACCGCGCTGTTCGAGGACTGGGCGCAGCGCCCGCTGACGCTGCACTGGCGCGGCGCTGCGGTGCTGCGCCGGCGCCTGAAGGCGAGCACGCCGTCCGGGCGGCGCGACACGTCGGCGCAGTGGTGGCGGCTGCGCTTGGCGGCGCTGCGGCTGCTGGGGCGGCGTGACGAATTCGACTTGGTGGCCCTGGACTACTGCGTCACCTACGGCGAGGTGCCCCCGGCGTGGTGGGCGCCGGTGGCGCGGGTGGAACTGGTGGAGGGGCTGCCGGAGGTGGTGGCGCCCAAGGCCCCGCAGGCCGGCACGTCGGTCGCCGAGGCGCCGGCGCCCGAGGCCCCGTGGCCCGAGCTGACGACGGCCATTGCCCTGGGGGAGACCGAGTTTCCGGCGCTGCCTACGCGGGCGGCCGGCTGGTCGGTGCAGACGCTCTCGCCCGAAGGGGGCGCACTGGTGCAGCTGGAGGGCGCGCTGCAGGGCGACGCGCGCGCCGCGCTGGACGCCCTCGATGCCGCCATGCAGCAGGGCGGCGGCGCGGCGGACGCGGCCGGCCGCACGCTGCGCATCGACGCCCGGCGGCTGCAGCGCATGGACTTCGCCGCCGCCGGGGCGCTGCTGCAGTGGCTGCTGGCGGCGCGCGGCCGGGGCGTGCGGGTCGAGCTCGACGGGGTCAGCCACCTGCTGGCGGTGCTGTTTCACGTGGTCGGCATCGACGAGGTGGCCGTCGTGCGGCTGCGACAATACTGACCATGGAACGCCAATCGTATGCCGGTGCCGTCTTCCACGGCACCACTATCGTCTGCGTGCGCCGACCCGATCCTGCCGACCCGGCCCGTATCCAGGTCGCGATGGGCGGCGACGGCCAGGTTACCCTGGGCCACATCGTCGTCAAGGCCAGTGCGCGCAAGATCCGACGCCTGCACCGCGACCAGGTGTTGGCGGGATTTGCCGGCGCCACCGCTGACGCCTTCACGCTGTTCGAGCGCTTCGAGGCCAAGCTGGAAAAGCACCAGGGCCACCTGTTGCGTGCGGCGGTGGAACTGACCCGGGACTGGCGCACCGACCGCGTGCTGCGGCGGCTGGAAGCGATGCTGGCGGTGGCCGACCGCAGCGCCAGCCTCGTCATCACCGGCAACGGCGACGTGCTGGAGCCGGAGCACGGCATCGTCGCCATCGGTTCGGGGGGCGCCTATGCCCAGGCCGCTGCGCGCGCGCTGCTGGAGCACACGGCGCTGCCGGCCGAGGCGGTGGTGCGCGAGGCGTTGCGCATTGCTGGCGATCTGTGCATCTACACCAACCAGCACCACACGGTGGAGGTACTGGCATGAGCACGGCCATGACCCCGCAGGAAATCGTCTCCGAGCTCGACGCTCACATCATCGGCCAGCAGGCGGCCAAGCGGGCGGTGGCGATTGCGTTGCGCAACCGCTGGCGGCGCCAGCAGGTCGACGCCAAGCTTCGCCCCGAGATCACGCCCAAGAACATCCTGATGATCGGCCCCACCGGCGTGGGCAAAACCGAGATCGCGCGCCGACTGGCAAAGTTGGCCAACGCGCCCTTCATCAAGGTGGAAGCGACCAAGTTCACCGAGGTCGGCTACGTTGGCAAGGATGTGGACAGCATCATTCGCGACTTGGCCGACATCGCCGTCAAGCAGACGCGCGAGGCGGCGATGGCGCGCGTGCGCACGCGTGCCGAGGATGCGGCCGAGGACCGCATCCTGGATGTGCTGATCCCGCCGCCGCGCGACGGCGACGTCGATCGCGACAGCGCTGCGCGCCAGGTGTTTCGCAAGAAACTGCGCGAGGGGCAGCTCGATGAGCGGGAAATCGAGCTGGAGCTGGCCGCGCCGCAGCCGCAGTTCGAGGTGATGACCCCGGCCGGCATGGAGGAGATGGCCGAACAGCTCAAGGGGCTGTTTGGGCAGCTCAACCTGGGGCGGCGCAAGACGCGCAAACTGCGCATCGCCGAGGCGCGCCGGCTGCTGGTCGAGGAAGAAGCCGCCAAGCTCATCAACGAGGACGACATCCGCACCGAGGCGCTGCACAACCTGGAGCAAAACGGCATCGTCTTCATTGACGAGATCGACAAGGTGGCCACGCGCAGCGAGGTCAGCGGCGCCGATGTCTCGCGCCAGGGGGTGCAGCGCGACTTGCTGCCGCTGGTGGAGGGCACCACCGTCTCCACCAAGTACGGCGCGGTCAAGACCGACCACATCCTGTTCATCGCCAGCGGCGCTTTTCACCTGAGCAAGCCCAGCGACCTGATCCCGGAGCTGCAGGGGCGTTTTCCGATCCGCGTGGAGCTGCAGCCGCTGTCGGTGCAGGATTTCGAGGCCATCCTGACCCAGACCCACGCCAGCCTGGTGCGGCAGTACCAGGCGCTGCTTGCCACCGAAGGCGTCGAACTCGTCTTCACCGGCGACGGCATCCGCCGCATCGCAGCCATCGCCTACGAGGTCAACGAGCGCACCGAAAACATCGGCGCGCGCCGGCTGGCAACGGTGATGGAGCATCTGCTCGACGAGGTGAGCTTCGATGCGCCGCGCTTGAGCGGCCAGACCGTGACCATCGACGCCGCCTATGTGGAGCAGCGGCTGGCGGCGCTGGCGCGTGATGAGGATCTGGCGCGCTTTATCCTCTGATTGAGCGCTGACCCGGGCACCGGCTGGCCGCCGCCCGCTCATCACCCGGCATCGGTGCCCAGGCCGCCCCGAGGTGCGGCGACGATCCGTTTCGCGTTGTGCGTCACCCTGCCGGCGCGCGGCCCCGGGGTGACCGCCGTGGCGCGAGGGGATCCGATCGGCGTGTGTCCAGGCCATGCTCGGCCTCAAACGTGCCACGCGGGGACACAGGCTTGAGCGGCCACCGTATGCCCCCCGACAGAGGGGGCTTCGGTGGGTTGTGTCCGTGCCGGTCCGCTGCGCGGGCAAGGCGGGCCACATCAACAACCGCGCTGGCCGCTGGCGGGCCGCCAGGCTACGCCCCGTGTGCGAGCCGGTGGGCCGCAGGCCAACCAATCTTCAACTGGCGTCTCTTGAAGTGTTGCCAAATCGTTGATTCATCGCTCCTTTCGTTTCCGCGAAAGGGCTTGTCGATTGGCTCTAAGTGTTTGATTTCGTACCAAAAAAGTGATGGACGGCTTGTCCGGCCGGGTCATTTGGTGCTACAGTGGTAGGAAGTGCAAAAAAGTGGTGAAAAGTGGGTTAGCTTTGCCGGGTGTGAGTTGTGTTCCAGGGCGCTTCTTCTCTCAGTCTCGATGCCAAGGGGCGGCTGTCGGTGCCGACCCGGTATCGCGACGTGCTGCTCGCCACCGCCCAGGGGCAGCTCACGATCACCAAGCACCCACATGGCTGCCTGATGATCTTTCCGCGTCCGGAGTGGGAGCAGTTTCGGCAACGCATCGCCCAGCTGCCGATGTCGGCGCAGTGGTGGAAGCGCATCTTCCTGGGCAACGCGCAGGACTGTGAGATGGACGCTCAGGGGCGTGTGCTGGTGGCCCCGGAGCTGCGCGCCGCCGCCGGCATCACCAAGGAGGCGATGCTGCTGGGCATGGGCAACCACTTCGAGCTCTGGGATGCGACCACCTACGCGGCCCAGGAGGCGGAGGCGATGCAGGGCGAGATGCCCGACGTCTTCAAGGATTTTTCTTTCTGAGGGGCGGACGGTGCAGATGACACTGACCCATCGCACCGTCCTGTTGAATGAAGCGGTCGAGGCCCTTCAGATCCAACCGGACGGCCACTACATCGATGGCACCTTCGGTCGCGGCGGGCACAGCCGCGCCATCCTGGCGCGGCTGTCGCCCACGGGGCGGCTGACGGTGTTCGACCGCGATCCGCAGGCCATCGCGGTGGCCGAGGCGCTGGCAGCGGCCGACCCGCGGGTGACGGTGCGTCACGACAGCTTTGCCACGCTGGCGGCGCTGCCGCCGGCCAGTGCTGACGGCATCCTGCTCGACCTGGGGGTGAGTTCGCCGCAGCTCGAAGACCCAGCGCGCGGTTTTTCCTTTCGCCACGACGGCCCGCTGGACATGCGCATGGATCCCACGCGCGGCACCAGCGCCGCCGAGTGGCTGGCCACGGCCACGGTGGCCGAGATGACGGAGGTGATTCGTGACTACGGCGAAGAGCGGTTTGCTGCATCGATTGCAAAGGCGATTGATCGTCGCCGACAGGAACGGGGGCCTGTTCGAACCACCGCCGAGCTGGCCGAAATCGTGGCTGGCGCGGTCAAAACCCGCGAGCCGGGCAAGGACCCTGCAACGCGCACATTTCAGGCTATTCGGATTCACGTCAACGCCGAGCTTGAAGCGCTGCAGCAGGCCCTGAATGCGGCGCTGGGGGTGCTGCGCCCTGGCGGGCGGCTGGTGGTGATCAGCTTTCACTCGCTGGAAGACCGCATCGTCAAGCAGTTCATGACCCGCCATGCGCGGGCGGTCGTGGACCGCCGGGTGCCCATGGCCGAGCCCCCGCCGCCGCTGCTGGCGCAGGTGACGCGCCTCATGCCCAGCGCCGTCGAGGTCGAGGCCAACCCGCGCGCGCGCAGCGCGGTGCTGCGCGCTGCCACCCGCACCGCGGCACCGCCGCGGGCGCTGCACAGGGCAGGAGGGCGGACATGACACGGCTCAACCTGGTGCTGCTGGGGGTGTTGCTGGTCAGCAGCTTTGCGCTGGTGTCGCTGCAGTACGAGTCGCGCCGCCTGTACGTGGCCAACGAGCGCGCGCGCAGCCAGGCGGTGCAGCTGGCGGCTGAATACGACCGGCTGGTGGCGCAGCAGCGCGCGCTGGCCGCGCCGGCGCGCGTGCAGCAGCTGGCCCAGCGCCAGCTGCAGATGCGGCCAGCGCATCCGGCCATCACCGAGTACGTGGCGTTGCCGCAGGGGGGAGGGACGCCGTGAGCGCACGCTTGGGCCGCGCAGCGGCGCGCAGCATTCCCTACGGCAGCAGCCCGCTGCTGGCCAGCGCCACGCCGGTGTGGCGCAGCCGCTTCATCGTGGCGGGTCTGGCGCTGGCGTTTGCCGGCTTGGCGGCGCGTGCCGCCTATGTGCAGGTCATCGGCAACGACTTCTTTCAGCGCCAGGGCGAAGTGCGCTACGCGCGCACGCTGGAGCTGCCCGCCAGCCGTGGGCGCGTGCTCGACCGCAACGGTGAAATTCTGGCCACCAGCGTCGTGGCCCAGAGCGTGTGGGCCGACCCGGAAGACGTCGATCTGAATCATCCGCGCCTGGCGGAAGCGGCGCGCCTGCTGCAGATGTCCCTCAGTGAGCTGCGCCGCCGTCTGGACGTGGGCGAGCGCAACTTCGTCTGGATCAAGCGCCAGGTGGACGACCCGGTGGCGCGGCGCGTGCAGGCGCTCGGCATCAAGGGCATCTACCTGCGCCCGGAGTACAAGCGCCAGTACCCGCACGGCGAGGCCGTGGCGCACGTGGTGGGCTTTACCAACGTGGAGGACCGCGGCCAGGAAGGGGTGGAACTGGCGTTTGAGCGCGAGCTCAGCGGCCGCCCGGGCTCGCGCCGCGTCATCAAGGACCGGCTGGGCCGCATCGTCGAGGACGTGCGCGACATCGTGCCGCCGGTGGACGGGCGCGACCTGCAGCTGTCGATCGACGCCAAGGTGCAGTTTTTCGCCTACCACCGCCTCAAGGAAGCGGTGCAGCAACACCGCGCGCGCGGCGGCAGCGTGGTGGTGCTGGATGCGCTGACGGGCGAGGTGCTGGCGCTGGCCAACTACCCCAGCTACGACCCGAACGACCGCCGCCGCCTGGGTGGTGATCAGCTGCGCAATGCGGCGCTGACCGACAGCTTCGAGCCCGGCTCGACGATGAAACCGTTTGTGGCCGCGCTGGCGCTGGACAGCGGTCTGGCGCGGCCCGATACGCCAATTCATACCGCGCCCGGACGGCTGCAGATGGCCGGCTTCACGATCTCGGACGTGCACCCGTACGGCGTGCTGACGGTGGAGCAGGTGATCCAGAAGTCGAGCAACGTCGGCACCGTCAAGCTGGCCATGCAGATGCAGCCGCGCGATCTGTGGGAGGCCTACACGCGCGCCGGTTTCGGGCACCGACCGGAGGTGCCGTTTCCGGGTGCCACCAGCGGGCGGCTGCGCCCGTACAAGACGTGGCGCCCGATCGAGCAGGCGACCATGAGCTACGGCTACGGCCTGTCGACTTCGCTGCTGCAGCTGGCGCAGGCGTACACGGTGTTCGCGCGCGACGGCGAGCGGGTGCCGGTAACCTTGCTGCGGCGCGACACGCCGGTGGCGGGCGTGCGCGTCTACCGCCCCGAGACGGCGCGCGCGGTGCGCCACATGCTGCAACTGGCCGCCGGGCCGGGCGGCACGGCGCAGCTGGCGCAGACGGCAGGGTACTCGGTCGGCGGCAAGACCGGTACCGCCCGCAAGCAGGAAGGCCGTGGTTATGCCGCGCGCAAATACCGGGCGTTTTTCGTCGGACTGGCCCCGGTGGAGCAGCCGCGGGTGGTGATTGCAGTGATGGTGGACGAGCCAAACAACGGCGTGATTTACGGTGGCGCGGTGGCCGCGCCGGTGTTTTCCGACGTGGCGCAGCAGACCCTGCGCCTGCTGGGAGTGCCGCCCGACATGAGCGTGCAGCCACGCATCGTGGCCGAGGCGCTGCCGGAGGAGCCGGTATGAGTGCCTGGCCGACCCTGAACGACGAGGTGAGGGCGGCCGTGGCCTGGCTGCGCGCGCGGGGCGTGCGCGGGCTACAAGCGGACAGCCGTCGCCTGTGTCCGGGCGACGCCTTTGTTGCCTGGCCCGGTGCCGCCACCGACGCGCGCCGCTACGTGTGCGCCGCGCTGCAGGCCGGCGCCCCGGCGGCGCTGGTGGAGGCCGAGGGCTTGCCCGCGTGGCTGGCCGCCCATCCGCAGTGGGCGTTTGACGTTGTCACCAACGCGGGCTGCCCGGCCCCGGTGCGTGCGGTGCACGGGCTGCGCCAAGCCGCCGGAGCACTGGCCAGCGCGTTCTGGGATCACCCCAGCCGGGCCCTCGACCTGGTGGCCATCACCGGCACCAACGGCAAAACCTCCACCGCGTGGTGGACGGCGCAGTGGCTGCAGGCGGCGGGCCGTGCGGCGGGATTGATTGGAACGCTAGGTGTGGGGCGGCCCGGCGCCGCGCTGCAGCCCACTGGCCTGACCACCCCGGACCCGGTGACGCTGCAACGTGCGCTACGCCGCTTTGCCGACGAGGGCGTGCGCGCGGTGGCGCTGGAGGCGTCGTCCATCGGCATCGCCGAGGGGCGGCTGGACGGCGCCGTGGTGCACACCGCCGTCTTTACCAACCTCACCCAAGATCACCTGGACTACCACGGCAGCATGGCCAACTACTGGGCGGCCAAGCGGCGGCTGTTCGACTGGCCGGGCCTGCGGGTGGCCGTGGTGTGTCTGGACGACGCGCACGGGCGACAATTGGCCGATGCGCTGCTGGCGCGCGCCGATGGCATCGATCTGTGGACTTATGCCGCGCAGCCTTCCTTCAGTGCGCGCGCGCGCCTGCATTTGGTGCAACGTACCTGGCTGCCTGATGGCGTGCGCTTCACCGTCGCGGAAGGGGCCGCGCAAGCGACGTTTACGCTACCGGTGGTGGGCGACTACAACGTGGCCAACCTGCTGGCGGTGCTGGCCGTATTGCGCAGCCAGGGGCTGCCGTGGTCGGTCATCGAGGCCGCCAGCGCGGGGCTGACCCCAGTGCCGGGGCGCATGCAGCCGGCCTGGAGCGCTGCTGACGGCAGCGACGCGGGCCTGCCACTGGTATTGGTGGACTACGCGCACACGCCTGACGCCGTGACGCAGGCGCTGCGTGCGCTGCGCCCATTGGCCCAGAGCCGTGGGGGCCGCCTGTGGTGTGTGCTGGGCTGTGGCGGCGACCGCGACCCGAGCAAGCGCCCGTTGATGGCCGCAGCCGCCGAGCAGCAGGCCGACCGCGTTGTGCTGACCAGCGATAACCCGCGCAGCGAAGACCCGCTGCGCATCCTGAGCCAGATGCAGCAGGGTCTGCGTGAGGCGGCGGCGGTGCGCGTCGAGCCCGACCGCGCGGCGGCCATCGATTGGGTGGTGCACCAGGCCGAGCCCGCTGATGTGGTGTTGCTGGCCGGCAAGGGGCACGAGGATTACCAGGAAGTGGCGGGCGTGCGCCATCCGTTCTCCGATCTGGCCGAGGCGCGCGCCGCGCTGCAGCGTCGGCGGCAGGGGCAGCCATGACCGTTACCACGACCGCTGCTGAACCGATGGTGGGCTTGGGTGCCCTGCTGGCGGCGCTGCCCGGCGCGCGTCCGATAGGCGACGTGGCGGCCCTGGCGCCGCTGCGCGTGCACAGTGACACGCGCACGCTACGCGCGGGAGATCTGTTCGTGGCGCTGCGCGGCCAGCGCTTCGATGCGCACGACTTTCTGCCCCAGGCGCGCGCAGCCGGGGCTGTGGGCGCATTGGCCGAACACGGCCTGGCCGCTGCCGGGCTGAGTGGCGTGGAGGTGCCGGATAGCCGCGCCGCGCTACGGTCCTTGGCCGCGTTGTGGCGCCAGCGCTGGGGCGGCGCGCTGGTGGCCGTCACTGGCAGCAACGGCAAAACCACCGTGACGCAGATGACGGCGGCCATATTGCGTGCTGCCGTGGGCGAGGCGGCGCTGGCCACCGAGGGCAACCTCAACAACGACATCGGTGTGCCCTTGACGGTGCTGCGGTTGCGCCCGGCGCACCGGCTGGCGGTGGTGGAGCTGGGTATGAACCATCCGGGGGAGATCGCTGCGTTGGCAGCGGTGGCGCAACCCACCGTGGCGCTGGTCAACAACGCCCAGCGCGAGCATCAAGAGTTCATGGCCAGCGTGGCGGCGGTGGCGCAGGAAAACGGCGCGGTGCTGGCCGAGCTGCCGGCTGACGGCGTGGCGGTGCTGCCTGCCGACGACGCCTACACCCCGCTGTGGCGCTCGATGGCGGGTGCGCGGCGCGTGCTGACGTTTGGCACCGGCACGGCGCACGCCGACGTGCGCGGCGAGGCGACCTGGAGCGATGGCGCCTGGACGCTGCAGATGCACACGCCCGTGGGAGAGGGCACGACGCGAGTGCGCATTGCCGGCCGCCACCACGTGCGCAACGCGCTGGCGGCAGCCGCCTGTGCCTTGGCTGTCGGGGCGCCGCTGGCGGCCGTACTGCAGGGGCTGGCGGCCTTCGAGCCGGTGGCCGGACGCTGCCGCAGCGAGCTGCTGACGCTGGACGGCGCGCACTGGAGCGTGGTGGACGACAGCTACAACGCCAACCCCGACTCGGTGCGCGCCGCCATCGACCTGCTGGCCGAGCTGCCCGCACCGCGCTGGCTGGTGTTGGGGGATATGGGTGAGGTGGGCACGCACGGCGCCGCGTATCACGACGAGGTGTTGCGCCATGCGCTGCAGCGGGGTCTGGAGCGCGTGTGGGTGGCTGGTGCCGCGTGCGGTGGCGCGGCGGTGGCGCTGGCCGCTGGCGCGGACGATCGCCTGCGCGCCTTCGACGATGTGGATGCGCTGCTGCAGGCCATGGCCAAAGTGTCACTGGATGGGGGAGGCTCGATGCTGGTCAAAGGATCGCGCTTCATGCGCATGGAGCGCGTCATCGCCGCCCTGAGGGCGCGCGCCGTCGACGGAGGGAGGCCCTATGCTGCCTAGTTTGGCGCTGTGGCTGCAGGGGCTTTGGCCGGAGCTGGGCTTTCTGCGCGTATTTCAGTATCTGACCTTTCGCGCCGTGATGGCGGCGATGACGGCGCTGCTGGTGGGGGTGGTGGCCGGGCCGTGGTTTATCCGCCAACTCACCGCGCTGAAGATTGGCCAGCCGGTACGCGCCTACGGTGTGCCAGCGCACCTGAGCAAAAGCGGCACGCCTACCATGGGCGGGGTACTCATTTTGTTTGCGATCACGGTGGCCACGTTGCTGTGGTTCGACTGGAGCAACCGGTTCGTCTGGATCGTGCTGGCCGTCACACTGGGCATGGGGGCCATCGGCTGGGTGGATGACTGGCGCAAAGTGGTGCGCAAGGACCCCGAGGGCATGCGTTCCCGCGAAAAATATTTCTGGCAGTCGGTCATCGGCCTGGTGGCGGCGTTCTATCTGGTGTTTGCCATCTCGGAGGCCTCCAACGCCCGGGTGTGGGCGCTGTTTACCGACTGGGTGGCGTCGGGCTTTCGTATCCAGCTGCCCGATCAGACCGGCCTGATGGTGCCGTTCTTCAAGGAAATCAGCTACCCGTTGGGGGTGACCGGCTTCGTGCTGCTGACCTATCTGGTCATTGTCGGGTCCAGTAACGCCGTCAACCTCACCGACGGTCTGGACGGGCTGGCCATCATGCCGGTGGTGATGGTGGGTTCGGCGCTGGGGGTGTTTGCCTATGTGACCGGCAACGCGGTGTTTGCGCGCTATCTGCTGCTGCCCTACATCCCGGGCACCGGCGAGGTGTTGATTTTCTGCGCCGCCATGGCCGGCGCGGGGCTGGCCTTTTTGTGGTTTAACGCCTACCCGGCGCAGGTGTTCATGGGGGATGTGGGCGCGCTGGCGCTGGGTGGTGCGCTGGGCACCATCGCCGTCATCGTGCGCCAGGAGATCGTGCTGGCCATCATGGGCGGCATCTTCGTCGCCGAGGCGCTGTCGGTCATGCTGCAGGTGGTCTGGTTCAAGTACACCAAGCGCCGCTACGGCGAAGGCCGGCGGCTGTTGCGGATGGCCCCACTGCACCACCACTTCGAAAAGTCCGGCTGGCGCGAAACCCAAGTGGTGGTGCGCTTTTGGATCATCACCATGCTGCTGTGCCTGATTGGTCTGTCCACGCTGAAGCTGCGATGAACGCCCCTGCCTGGACCCACGACGCCTTGCCGCTGCTGCACGCCCGCGACGTGCTGGTGCTGGGGGCGGGTGCCTCCGGCGTGGCGCTGGCGCGTTGGTTGCAAGCCGCCGGCGCGCGCGTGACGGTGGCCGACACACGGCCGGCGCCGCCGCAGGCGCAGTCCCTGGCCGAGTCGGTTCCTGGGGCGACCCTGCTGGCCGGTGTGGCGCTGGATGCGACGCTGTGGCAGCGCGCGCCGTGGGCGCTGGTGGCGCGCAGCCCCGGGCTGGCGCCGCACACGATGGCCGAGCTGACCGCCGCGGCGGCGGCGGTCGGTGTGCCGGTGCTGGGCGAGCTGGACCTGTTTGCAGGCGCGCTGCGCCATCTGGCCCAGACGCAGGACTATCGGCCCACAGTGTTGGCGGTCACCGGCACCAACGGCAAAACCACCACCACCGCGTTGACCGGCCACCTGCTGGCGGCACTGGGCTGGGACGTGGCGGTGGCGGGCAACATCGGCCCCACGCTGCTGGATACGCTGGCCCAGCGCTGGGCCAGCGGGCGCTGGCCGCGTGCCTGGGTGCTGGAACTCTCCAGCTTTCAGCTCGATGGGGTGCACGACTTCGAGCCGACGGCGGCGGTGGTGCTCAACGTCACGCAGGATCACCTGGACTGGCACGGCTCGATGGCCGCTTATGCGGCGGCCAAGGCGCGCATCTTTGGCAGCCAGGGCCTGATGGTGCTCAACCGCGATGACCCCATCGTCTATGCCTGGCGGCCGCCCGAGCCTTCCCCGGCACCGCGCGGCCGACCGGCCCCGGCCTCCCGCCCCTGGACCAGCTTCGGTGCCGGCCTGCCGGTGCGACCCGGCGAGTGGGGGCTGGAGACTGTCAACGGTATCACGTGGCTGGTGCGCGCGCTGCCCACCAATGGCCCGCAGCGCGGCGCCGGGGATGCCGGGTTGACGCTGCAGCGTTTGATGCCCGCAGAAGCGCTGCGCATTCAGGGCCGCCACAACGCCACCAACGCGCTGGCGGCGCTGGCGCTGGCCACCGCCGCGGGGGCACCGCTGGCGCCGCTGCTGCACGCGCTGCGCGACTACCGCGGCGAGCCGCACCGCGTGCAGCCGGTGGCGGTGGTGCGCGAGGTCGAGTACATCGACGACAGCAAGGGTACCAACGTCGGTGCGACGCTGGCGGCCATCGACGGGCTGGGCGCCCAGCGTCGGCTGGTGCTCATCCTGGGCGGCGATGGCAAGGGGCAGGACTTCACGCCGCTGGCGGCCGCGGTGGCGCGCCACGTGCGTGCGGTGGCGCTGATCGGGCGTGATGCGCCTGCCATCGATGCGGCGCTGGCCGACTGCGGCGTGCCGCGGCAGCACTGCGCCGACCTGCCCAGCGCGGTGCGCTGGTGTGCCACCCAGGCGCAGCCGGGTGACGCCGTGCTGCTGTCACCCGCCTGCGCCAGCTGGGACATGTTTCGCGACTACGCCCACCGCGCGCAGGTGTTCGTCGAGACCGTGCGCGCGCTGCAGGCCGAGGAGGGCACACCGGTATGAGCCTGGGGTCCACTCAGCCGTCGGGATGGGCACGCCGGTGGCCGGCCTGGCTGCGCGCCAGGCGCGCTGGCGCCGAGGCCGAAGTCGCGCTGCCGCTGCGACGCGACTGGACACGCGCGCGCAGCGCGCCCGTGGCCGGGTTCGACCAGACCCTGTTCTGGGTGGTGGTGGCGCTGCTCGCCTGGGGGCTGGTGATGGTCTACTCGGCCTCCATCGCGCTGCCCGACAACCCGCGCTTTGCGGCCTACAGCCCCTACCACTTCGTCCTGCGTCACGCGCTGGCGATTGGCATCGGCGGCGTGGCGGCGCTGATCGCGTTTCAGGTATCCACCGAGCGTTGGGAGCAGTGGGCGATCCCGCTGTTCGTGCTGGCGCTGGTGCTGCTGGCGCTGGTGCTGCTGCCCTTCATCGGCAAGGGGGTCAACGGCGCGCGGCGCTGGATTGCGCTGGGCGTCATGAACTTCCAGCCATCAGAGTTGGCCAAGCTGGCCACCGCCCTGTATGCGGCCAGCTACATGGTGCGGCGCATGGCGGTGAAGGAGCGCTTTTTCCGCGCCGTGTGGCCGATGGCCGTGGCCGTCGGCGTGGTGGGTGTGCTGCTGCTGGCCGAGCCTGACATGGGGGCGTTCATGGTGATTGCCGTCATCGCCATGGGCATCCTGTTCTTGGGGGGCGTCAATGCGCGCATGTTCTTCCTCATCGCGCTGGTGGTGGCGGCGGCGTTCGCGGCGGTGGTGCTGACCAACGAGTGGCGGCGCGAGCGCATCTTCGCCTACCTGGATCCGTGGAGTGAGCAGCACGCGCTGGGCAAGGGCTACCAGCTCACGCATGCGCTCATCGCGCTAGGACGTGGCGAGTGGTTTGGCGTTGGCCTGGGGGCCAGCGTGGAAAAACTGCACTGGCTGCCCGAGGCGCACACCGACTTTCTGCTGGCCGTCATCGGCGAGGAGTTGGGCTTCGTGGGGGTGCTGACGCTGATCGTGCTGTTCTTCTGGTTGACGCGGCGCATCATGCAGATCGGTCGGCAGGCGATTGCGCTGGACCGCGTCTTTGCCGGGCTGGCCGCGCAGGGCGTGGGCCTGTGGATCGGCTTTCAGGCGTTCATCAACATCGGGGTCAACCTGGGCGCACTGCCCACCAAGGGACTGACGCTGCCGCTGATGAGCTACGGCGGCTCGGCGATCCTGATGAACCTGGTGGCGCTGGCATTCGTGCTGCGCGTTGACTGGGAAAACCGTGCCTTGATGCAGGGAGGCCGTCCATGAGCCGCACGCCGGTTGCGCTGGTGATGGCAGGAGGCACCGGTGGTCACATCTTTCCGGGTTTGGCGCTGGCCGAGGCGCTGCGCGACGCGGGCTGGCGCGTGCATTGGCTGGGCGCGCCCGGCGGCATGGAGGCCCGGCTGGTGCCGCCGCGCGGCTTCGCGTTCGAGCCGGTGGCCTTTGGTGGCGTGCGCGGCAAGGGGGCGCTGACGCTGGCGTGGCTGCCGCTGCGCCTGCTGCGCGCGTTTTGGCAGGCGTGGCGCGTGGTGCGGCGCGTGCGCCCGGATGTGGTGGTGGGGCTGGGTGGCTACATCACTTTCCCCGGTGGCATGATGGCGGTTCTGGCGGGCCGACCGCTGCTGCTGCACGAGCAAAACTCGGTGCCTGGGCTGGCCAACCGGGTGCTGGCGCATGTGGCCGACCGGGTATTCACCGCGTTTCCGAACGCCTTGCCCGGGGCCGACTGGATCGGCAACCCGCTGCGTGCCGCGTTCCTGCAGCAGCCGCCGCCCGCGCAGCGCTTGGCGCAGCGCGGCGGGCCGCTGCGCCTGCTGGTGGTGGGTGGCAGCCTGGGCGCGCAGGCGCTCAACGACATCGTGCCGCGCGCGCTGGCGTTGCTGCCGCCCAACGAGCGGCCCGTGGTGTGCCACCAAAGCGGCGAGCGTCACCTGCAGGCGCTGCGCGCTGCCTATGCCGATGCCGGGGTCGAGGCCGAGTGCGTGCCCTTCATCGACGATACCGCACGCGCCTACGCGGCGGCAGACGTGATCATTGCTCGCGCCGGGGCCAGCACGGTCACCGAAATCGCCGCCGTCGGCGCCGCCGCGCTGTTCGTGCCGTTTCCACACGCGGTGGACGACCACCAAACCACCAACGCGCGCTTTTTGGCCGACGCGGGCGCGGCCTGGCTGCGGCCGCAGCGCGAACTCACCCCAGAATGGTTGGCCCAGTGGCTGCGCAGCCTCACGCGCGAGGAGCTGCGCCAGCGCGCCGAGCGCGCCTGGGCCCTGCGCCAAACCGAGGCCGTCGATGCGCTGGTGCGCGCCTGCACCGCTCTGCTGCCCCCCGCCTCTCGCACGCCATCATGAAACACGCGATTCGACACATTCACTTCGTGGGCATTGGCGGTGCCGGCATGAGCGGCATCGCCGAGGTGCTGCTCACGCAGGGCTACACCGTCTCGGGCAGCGACCTGGCCGACAACCCCGCCACCCAGCGGCTGCGGCAGCTGGGCGCGCGCATCGCCATTGGGCACGATGCCGCGCACATCGCCGGTGCCGACTGTCTGGTGGTCTCCACCGCGGTGCAACCCAACAACCCCGAGGTGCAGGCGGCGCGCCAGCGTGGCCTGCCGGTGGTGCCGCGCGCCGTCATGCTGGCCGAGCTGATGCGCATGAAAAAAGGCATCGCCATTGCCGGCACGCACGGCAAGACCACCACCACCAGCCTGGTGGCCAGTGTGCTGGCGGCGGCAGGCCTGGATCCGACCTTCGTCATCGGCGGGCGGCTCAACAGCGCCGGCACCCACGCGCGGCTGGGCCAGGGCGAGTACATCGTGGTCGAGGCCGACGAGTCCGACGCCTCGTTCCTGAACTTGTTGCCGGTGATGGCGGTGGTGACCAACATCGACGCCGACCACATGGACACCTACGGCCACGATTTCGGCCGCTTGCAGCAGGCGTTTGTGGACTTTTTGCACCGCATGCCGTTCTACGGCGCGGCGATTCTGTGCATCGACGACCCCCACCTGCGCGCGCTGCGGTCGCGCGTGCAGCGCCCCGTGACACCGTATGGTCTGGACGAGGACGCGCAGGTGCGGGCGCTGGACGTGCGGGCGGTGGGCACACAAATGCACTTTCGCGTGCAGCGCCGCAACGGTGTGGCGTTGCCCGACCTGGAGGTGGTGCTGAATTTGCCTGGCGTGCACAACGTGCGCAATGCGTTGGCGGCGATCGCGGTGGCAGCCGAACTGGGCCTGCCCGATGCGGCGCTGCTGCAGGCGCTGGCCGAGTTCAAGGGGGTGGGGCGGCGCTTCCAGCGCTACGGCGACGTGCCGCTGCCGGACGGCGGACGGTTTACCCTCATCGACGACTACGGTCACCACCCGGCCGAGATGGCGGCGACAATGGCCGCAGCGCGCGGGGCCTTTCCCGGCCGCCGCTTGATGCTGGCGTTTCAGCCGCACCGCTACAGCCGCACGCGCGACTGCTTCGAGGATTTCGTCAAGGTTCTAGGTCAGGCCGACGCCGTGCTGCTGACCGAGGTGTACCCGGCGGGCGAAACCCCCATCGTGGCGGCAGACGGGCGCAGCTTGGCGCGTGCGCTGCGCGTGGCCGCCCGTGTCGAGCCGGTGTTCGTTGATGACGTGGCGGCGCTGCCGGCCGCGATCCTGGCCTGTGCCCGCGACGGCGACGTGGTGCTGTGCATGGGGGCGGGGTCGATAGGGGCCGTGCCGGCCCAAGTGGTGGCGCAGGCCGCCGCCGTGGCGACGACGGGGGAGGGCGTGGCATGAGCACGATGCAGCAGCCGGAGTGGCCGGCCATCGAGCCGCGCGCGCTGGGTAAAGTGGCCGTGCTGATGGGAGGGCACTCGGCCGAACGTGAGGTGTCGCTGATGTCGGGCGGCGGGGTGTTGCAGGCGCTGCGTCGTGCCGGGGTCGATGCACATCCGTTTGATCCCGCCGAGCGTCCGCTGTGGGTACTGGCGCAGGAGCGCTTTGACCGCGTTTTCATCGCGCTGCACGGCCGCTTGGGCGAGGACGGGACGGTGCAGGGGGCACTGGAGCTGATGGGCATTCCCTACACCGGCTCGGGCGTGCTGGCCTCCAGCCTGGCGATGGACAAAATCATGACCAAGCGCATCTGGCGCGCCGAGGGGCTGCCCACGCCTGACTGGCGGCCCGTGGGCAGTGTCGAGGAAACACTGGCCGCGTTCGACGCCTTAGGCGCGCCGATGATCATCAAGCCGGCGCGCGAGGGCTCCACCATCGGCCTGAGCAAGGTCACGGCGCGCGCGCAGTGCGCCGACGCCTACCGGCTGGCCGCCCAACACGACCCGGAGGTGCTGTGCGAGCAGTTCGTCGCTGGCGACGAGGTGACCTGCGCGGTGCTGGGCAGCGGGGCGCAAGCGCGCGCCCTGCCGGTGATCCGCATTGTCGCGCCGGGCGGCAACTACGACTACCAAAACAAGTACTTAAGCGACGAGACGCGCTACATCGTGCCGTGCGACCTGCCGCCGGGCGAGGAAGCCGCGATCCAGGCGCTGGTGCTGGCCGCGTACCGCATGCTGGGCTGCCGTGGCTGGGCACGCGCCGATGTGATGATCGACGCCGCCACGCGCCGCCCCTACCTGCTGGAGATCAACACCGCCCCCGGCATGACCGGGCATTCGCTGGTGCCGATGGCGGCGCGCGCCGCCGGGATGGACTACGAGGCGCTGTGCCTGATGCTGCTGGCCGACGCCGCGCTGGATCAACCGCCGCAGGCAGCGGCCACCCCAACCCGGGAGAGCTGAGATGGCGCCGCGCAACGCCCCCGCCCTGCCCACCGTGCCGCCGGACGTGCGTCTGATGAACGCTGTGGCGGCTGGCCTGGCCATGCTGGCGCTGGCGGCGGCGCTGGTGGTGGCGGCGGCGTGGGTGGCGCGCCATCCGGTGTGGACGTTGCGTGTCATTACGCTGGAAGGGAATGTGGCGCATCAGACCCCGGCGCTGGTGCGGGCGCTGGTGCTGCCGCACCTCAGCGGCACGTTCTTGACGCTGGATCTGGCCAGTGCCCGCGAGCGCTTTTTGGCGCTGCCCTGGGTGCGCGAGGCCGTGGTGCAGCGGCAGTTTCCCAACCGCCTGCGCGTCACGCTCACCGAGCACGAGGCGCTGGCGTGGTGGGGCGATCCGGCGCACGGGCGGCTGGTCAGCGTGCGCGGCGAGGTGTTCGAGGCCGAGCCGGACGACGCCCAAGCCGAGCAATGGGCGGTCCTGTCCGGCCCGGCTGCCGAAGCCGAGACCGTGGTGGCGATGTACCGTTGGGTGCTGCCGCTGGTGGAGCGCCTGGGACGCGACGTGGCGCGTCTTGAGCTGAGCGAGCGCGGCAGCTGGCGTCTGACGCTGGACAACGGCGCACCGCTGGAGCTGGGCCGCGGCGACGACGAAGCTCGGCTGCGCCTGCAGCGCTTCGTTGCCACCCAGCCGGCGCTGCGCGCGCGCTATGGTGCACGCGACATCGTCAGCGCCGATCTGCGCTACCCCAACGGTTATGCCGTGCAGCTGCGCGGTGTGGTGACCGACGTCGACGCCGCGGCCGCCGTGCCGCGTGCCCAGAAGTCGGCTCCCGCGCCGCGATCGAATTCCCCCCGTCCTCCCTCACGCTGAATCCATCATGGCCAAGGAATACAAGGACATCGTGGTTGCCCTGGATATCGGTACCGCCAAGATCATGGTGGTGGTGGCCGAAGTGCTGCCCGGCGGTGAGCTCAAGCTCGCCGGCCTGGGCGTAGCGCCCAGCAACGGCCTCAAGCGCGGCGTGGTCGTCAATATCGACGCCACCGTCGCCAGCATCCAGCAGGCGCTCAAGGAAGCCGAGCTGATGGCCGATTGCCGCATCGCGCGCGTCTACACCGGCATTACCGGCAGCCACATCCGCGGCATCAATTCGCAGGGCATGGTCGCCATCAAGGACCGCGAGGTCAGCCCGGCGGACGTGGCGCGCGTCATCGAGACCGCCAAGGCCATCAACATCTCCACCGACCAGCGCCTGCTGCTGGTGGAGCCGCAGGAGTTCATCATCGACGGCCAGGAGGTGAAGGAGCCCATCGGCATGAGCGGTGTGCGGCTGGAGGCCAAGGTGCACATCGTCACTGGCGCGCAGAGCGCGGCCGAAAACATCCTGAAATGCGTGCGTCGCTGTGGGCTGGAGGTGGAGCAGCTGATGCTCAATCCACTGGCGGCTGCCCAGGCCGTGCTGACCGAAGACGAGAAAGAGCTGGGCGTGGCGCTGGTGGACATCGGCGCGGGCACCACCGACGTGGCGATTTTCGCTGGCGGGGCCATCCGCCACACCGCGGTGATCCCAATCGCGGGTGACCTGATCACCAACGATATTGCGATGGCGCTGCGCACGCCCACCAAGGACGCCGAGGACATCAAGGTCGAGAGCGGCTGCGCCAAACAGCTGCTGGCCGACCCGGATCAGCAGGTGGAGGTGCCGGGCCTGGGCGACCGCGGGCCGCGGCTGCTCAGCCGCCAGGCACTGGCCGGCGTCATCGAGCCGCGCGTGGAGGAAATCTTCGCCCTGGTACAGCAGGTGATCCGCGAATCGGGTCACGAGGAGCTGCTGTCCAGCGGCGTGGTGCTGACCGGCGGCAGCGCCGTCATGCCCGGCATGGTCGAGCTGGGCGAGGACATCTTTCTGAAGCCCGTGCGGCGCGGCATTCCGCAGTATGCCGGCGCCTTGGGTGACATGGTCGCGCAGCCGCGCGCGGCCACGGTGATGGGTTTGCTCGAGGAGGCGCGCCTGGCGCGCCTGCGCGGGCAGAAGGTGGCGCAAAAGGCGGGCTCGGTCGGGGGCCTGCTGGCGCGCGTCAAAGAGTGGTTTGTCGGCAATTTCTGAGCACACACGAGGAGCGTTCCATGAGCATCGAACTGATCGAAGTCGAAGAATTCAACCGCGGCACGCAGATCAAGGTGATCGGCGTCGGCGGCGGCGGCAGTAACGCCGTCGAGCATATGATCCAAAGCCGTGTGCAGGGCGTGGAGTTTATCTGTGCCAACACCGATGCGCAGGCGCTGGCGCGCTCGTCCGCGCACCGGCTGATCCAGCTTGGCCGCACCGGGCTGGGTGCCGGCAGCAAACCCGACAAGGGGCGCGAGGCAGCCCTGATGGCGGAGGCCGACATCCGCGCCGCCATCGAGGGCGCGCACATGCTGTTCATCACCGCCGGCATGGGCGGCGGCACCGGCACCGGTGCGGCGCCCGTGATCGCCAAGATGGCCAAGGAAATGGGCATCCTGACGGTGGGCGTGGTGACCAAGCCGTTCGACTGGGAGGGCGGCCGCCGCATGGCCAACGCCGAGGAAGGCCTGGCGGAGCTGGAGCAAAGCGTCGATTCGCTGATTGTGGTGCTCAACGACAAGCTGCACGAGGAACTGGGCGAAGACGTCACGCAGGATGAGGCCTTTGCCGCTGCCAACGACGTGCTCAAGAACGCTGTGGGCGGCATCGCCGAGATCATCAACGTCGAGGCGCTGGTCAACGTCGACTTCGAGGACGTGCGCACCGTGATGGGCGAGCCGGGCAAGGCCATGATGGGCACCGCGGTGGCCAGCGGGCCAGACCGCGCCCGCATCGCCGCCGAACAGGCTGTGGCTTGCCCGCTGCTGGAAGGCGTGGACATGCGCGGAGCCAAGGGCGTGCTGGTGCTGATCAGTGCGGCCAAGGGGTCGCTGAAGCTGTCCGAGTCCAAACTGGCCATGAATACCATCCGTGCCTTTGCGGCGCCGGACGCGCACGTCATCTACGGTACCGCCTACGACGAGTCGCTGGGCGATGCGCTGCGCGTCACGGTGGTGGCCACCGGCTTGAGCCGTCAGGGTCAGCGCCAGCCGCTGACGGTGGTGCAGGGCAACGCGGGGCTGCGCACCGGAACCGACAACATGCCGTTCATCCCCACCCTGAACCAGCCGGTGAGCAGTGCGGTCGGCACCGCGGGGCTAACGGGTACGGCTGCTGCCACCGCGGGTGTGCATCCGAATGTGCCGCGTGTGTGGGTAACCGGTCGCACCGCGTCCTCGCGCGTCGAGGCACTGGCCTCCAGCGGCATGGACGACTTCGAAATCCCCGCGTTCCTGCGTCGGCAGGCCGACTGACCGCCGCGGATCGCTCTACGGGGCCGACCGCCCCGATTCGTGGAACGCCGTTGGCCGGCGGGCCGTCTTGCCGACGCGGCTCGCCGGCGTTGTGTCTCGTCATCCGGTGTGGCTTTGCGCACCGGGTCGTGCGCGGATCCGACCCCGCGCCTACAATGCCGCCATGATTGCGCAACGAACGCTCAAGACCCTCACGCGTGCCGTGGGCGTGGGCCTGCACAGCGGCGAGCGGGTGGAGCTAACGCTGCGCCCCGCCGGCCCTGACACCGGTATCGTCTTTCGCCGCATCGATCTGGCCGAACCGGTCGAGATTGCGGTTAGCGCCACGGCGGTGTCCGACACCCGGCTGGCCTCCACGCTATCGCGCGATGGCGTGCGCGTGCACACCGTCGAGCACCTGATGAGCGCCTGTGCCGGGCTGGGCATCGACAATCTCTACATCGACCTCACCGCCGAGGAGGTACCCATCCTCGATGGTTCGGCGGCCTCGTTCGTGTATCTGCTGCACAGCGCCGGCATCGTGTGGCAAAACGCGCCGCGACGCTTCGTGCGCGTCAAGCGCACGGTGGAGGTGCGCGAGGGCCAGGGCCGCCAAGGCAAGTGGGCGCGGCTTGAGCCCTACCACGGGTTCAAGTTGCGGTTTGAAATCGAGTTCGATCACCCCGCAGTCAGCGCCACCGGCCAGTGTGTCGAATTTGACCTGGGCAGCGGCCAGTATGCGCGCGAGATCGCCCGTGCCCGCACCTTTGGTTTTACCCGTGACGTGGAGCAGATGCGCGCGCAGGGGTTGGCGCTGGGCGGCGGGCTGGACAACGCCATTGTGCTCGACGACGTCAAGGTGCTCAACGCCGACGGACTGCGCTACGACGACGAGTTTGCCAAGCACAAGATCCTGGACGCGATGGGCGACCTATACCTGCTTGGCCGCCCGCTGCTGGCGGCCTACATTGCCTACCGGTCGGGCCACGCGCTCAACAACCAGCTGCTGCGCGCGCTGCTGGCGCAGCCCGACGCTTACGAAATCGTGACCTTCGAGGACGAGCGCACGGCACCGCGCGGGTTTGCGCAGCTGGTGCCGGCGTACTGAACGGGTGCACCTGTCTGCCGCCTGCCCGCTGCGTTTCGATTCCACTCCTGTGCCCGCGCTGCCGATGTTTCTGTTTCGTTTCCTGATGTTCGCGCTGCTCGGGGCCTGCGCCCTGTGCTTCGCGTTTTACCTGGGTACCGGACGCAAGCACTACCTGCGCTGGGGGCTGGTGGTGCTGAAGTGGACCGTGATCGCCGCGCTTGGCTTTTTCGCGGTGCTGCTGCTCAGCCGCGTGGGCTAATGCGAACGGTGCCCTGACCTTCGTCAGTAACTGCGCCCGTCCTTGTACGCCGCGTGCGTGCGCGCGCGCACTGGCGCCACCCGGCTGATGGCCTGCGTGGTGCGGGCGACCTGCGCGTGGGTGATGCACAGGCCCAGCGCGTCGGCGGCATCCTTGCCCGGCAGTCCGGGCAGATCCAGCAGCCGGCGCACCATCTCCTGCACCTGGCTTTTGTGCGCCTTGCCGTAGCCGACCACCGCCTTCTTGAGCTGCAGCGCGGTGTACTCCGCCACCGGCAGGTCGTTGGCCACCAGCGCGGTCAGGCAGCAGCCGCGCGCCTGTCCGAGAATAAGGGTCGCCTGCGGGTTGACGTTGACGAATACGATTTCCAGCGCCGCCACCGTCGGCTGGTAGCGCCGCACCACCTCACCGATGCCGTCGAACAGCGTGCGCAGCCGCTGCGGCAGCAGCGCGCCGTCGTCCGGGCTGGTGCGGATGGTGCCGCTGGCCACATAGCGCAGCCGGGGGCCGTCGACGTCCACCACACCAAAGCCGGTGGCCGTCAGCCCGGGGTCGATGCCAAGAATGCGCATGGGCGCGATGGTAACGCCGCCCGGGTCAGGGGATGCGCACGGCGGGCATCCGGGCCTGGATGACCCCGGCGCGCTGGGTCAACACGCCCGAGGTGACCTGCCGCCCGTAGCGCTTGGGGGCGGGCAGCAGCACCGCCAGCCGGGCCGCTTCGGCCGGGGTCAAGTGCGCAGCCGATTTGCGAAAGTAATGTTGCGCTGCCGCTTCGGCACCAAAAATGCCGTCGCCCCACTCGACGCAGTTCAGGTACAGCTCCAAGATGCGTCGTTTGTCCAGCAGCGCCTCCAGCATCCAGGCCAGCCACAGCTCTTGCGCCTTGCGCCATAGGGTGCGCTCGCCGGACAGAAACAGGTTCTTGGCCAGCTGCTGGGTGATGGTCGATCCACCCACCAGCCGTGCCGGGCGTACCGGCCCGCTACCCTGGCGCGCGCGCGCCAGCAGGCGTTCGTTGCGCTGACGCGCCGCTGCCAGCGCGTCCCAGTCGACACCAAAATGCTCGACAAAAGTGGCGTCCTCGGCGGCGACGACGGCGCGCTTCAGATGGGGCGAGATGCGCTCGTACGGCACCCACTGCTGGCGCCAGCGCGCACTCTCGCCGGCCTGCAGCAGCCGCCACAGTTCCGAGCGCTGAAAGGCCGTGCTCGGGGGATCGAGGATGCGCAGCACCGCAATCTGGGCGATCCACACCATCTGCAGCGCCAACCCTGCCAGCAGCACCCCCAGCAGCATCAGGCCCAGTGCGCGCGCTGCTGCGCGCACCGGCGCGCGCGGGGGGGAGGGGGTGCGGGCGGGATCACGGCGGCGGCTCATGGCGCAGACTGGGGAGCCGTCATCTGGGTTTGCAGCCCGGCCTCGCGCGTGAAGCGAAAGCGCGAGACCACCACGATCTGGTCGGCGCGCGCGCGCATGGCGGCGTTGAAGTGGGCAAAGCGCAGGCTGTGCACGATGGCCTCGGCGCGGCGGTCCAGAACCGGGTTGCCCGAACCCTGCACCACCTCGGTGGCCAGTACCCGCCCGTCGTGGTTGACGGTGATGACCATGGTCAGTTCGCCATACAGCTTGCGCCCGCCCTGCTCCGGAAACTGCGCGGTGCCGCGGTCCTCGATGCGCCGTCGCAGTTCGTCGTAGTACAGCGCGTAGACGGCTTCCTGCGTGGCGGGGCTGATGTAGCGCCGCCGTGGACGGGCGTTTTCCTCGTTGATGCGGCGCTCGATTTCGGCCAGCGTGCGGATCAGGGCCTGGCGGCGCTGCTCGCGCTCGTGCGCGTCGGCGCTGTCGGGTGTGGGGCTGGCGCTCAGGCGTGCGATATCCTCGCGCAACTGCGCCAGCAGCCGGTTTTGCTGTGCCTTCATCGCCTCGATGCGCTGCTCTTCCTCCTCCAGCACTTCACCTGTGCGCATCACCATCGCAGGCGGCAGCGGCGACGTCGCACGCCCCTGCGGCGCATCGCCGCCCCCGGCCAGATGGGCCTGCGCGATCGCTTGTGCGCGTACGGGTGCCTGCTCGCTGCGGGCGTTGACCAAGATCACTTCCAGCGGCGTGTCTTGCAGCACGCGCTCCGGTCGCAGCGGCGGCACCAATCGCACCGTCAGCACTGCGGCATGGACCACCACCGAGGCCGCCAGTGCCCAGGGGAGCGGATCGGCACGCAGGCGGGTGCTCAGCGCAGCGAGCGAGCGAGGCAGCGCCATTGGGGCCTCACGTCGCTGCAGGGGGTGCCGCGGTGGCGGCGTCGTTGTCCTCGCCGTCTTCCAGTGCCACCGCAATCGCCAGAGGGGCGGCCAGGGGAGTCTCGCTTTCGCCTTCCAGCGTGTCCTCGGCTTCGGCCACAGGTTCGGTCTCGCCCAGGCGCTCGATGACGGTACCGCTGACCTCCAGCGACACCTCATCGACGGTGCCCAGGCGAACGCGCACGCGCTCGCCGCGCTGCAGGCCGTCGGTGCCCAGCACCGCAAAGACCAGCGGTAGCGTCTCGGCACGCACCAGGTTGTCCTTCAGATATGCCGCCTCCAGCTCCACGATGCCGTGCTGGCGCAGGTAACGCAGCGTCCAGTAGCGCTCCATCGTGCCCTGGAACTGGTTGTAGGCGCTGTAGGCGGCGTCGAACGCGCTGATGATCGCCAGCAAACCTGCGTCGCGCGGTTTGAAGGGAGCCGCCAGCGCCGCGGCAGCACCGTGGCGCGCGCAGGCGATGATCTGCCACTGGTTGACCAGGTCGGTGTAGCGCCGCAGCGGCGAGGTGCTCCAGGTGTAGCACGGCACGCCGATGCCAGCGTGCGGCAGCGGTTTGGTGCCCATGCGCACCTTGACCCCGGGCGCCAGACTGGCTTGGCTGCGGTAGATGCCCGGCACGCCCAAATCGGCCAGCCATTGGCCCCAGGTGTGATTGGCCAGAATCATCGCCTCGGCCACGATCAGGTCCAGCGGTGCGCCGCGCGCGCGCGTGCCGATGATGACGGTTTCCTCGCCCGTGGGCTCGGCGCCGGTCATCCCTTCCAGCTTGAAGGTGTAGTCCGGTCGCGTGAACGTTTCGGGGCGGCCCCGCACCGCTTCGCGCTGCGCCTTGCAGTGCTGCGCCAGACGCCACAGGAACGCCAGTTGTGGACGCAGCGCCGCCAGCTCCGCCGGGACATCGGTGCCTGAGGCGGCCGTCGTGCCGTCCAGCCAGGCGGCGGTCACCACGTCGTCGATGGCGTCGTGGCGCAGGTTGTGCGCAATCGGCACCCGCTCCAGCCGTGTTTCGGTGCCCAGCACCTGCAGTGTGGCCTCTTCGATGCGCAGGTACAGCGACAGCGCCGGGCGCGGCGCGCCCGCCTGCAGCGTGTACGCCTGCACCACCGCCTCCGGCAGCATGGTGATCTTGTGCCCAGGCATGTAGACGGTGGACAGGCGCTCGCGCGCGACGCGGTCCAGCGCGCTGTCGGGCGCAATCGCCAAGCCGGGCGCGGCAATGTGGATCCCCAGCGTCACCACCCCCGTGCCCAGCCCCCGCACGCTCAGCGCATCGTCAATTTCGGTGGTGCTGGAGTCGTCGATGGAGAACGCCACCACGTCCGCTGCCAGCGGCAGATCGGCGGGCGCATCGGGCACTGGCAGCGGTGCAAACCCTGTGCCGCGCGGGAAGTGCTCGAATAAAAAGCGCTGCCAGTGAAACTGGTAGGCGCTGGTGATGGCGCCGGCGCGCTGCAGCAGCGCCAGTGGCGCCAGGTGCGTTTCGCGTGCGGCGTGCACCACTGCCTTGTACTCAGGGGCATTCTTGTCGGGCTTGAACAAGATGCGGTAGAGCTGCTCGCGCACCGGCGCGGGGCACTGTCCTTGCGCCAGTTCATGAGCCCAGCGCTGGATCTGCGCCTCGATGGCTTTGCGCCGCTCGATGGCCGCCAGCGCCTGCTGCAGCACGTCGGCGGGCGCCTTGCGAAAGCGCCCCCGGCCCGCGCGGCGAAAGTAGTGCGGGGCCTCGTGCAACCGCAGCAGCGTGGCCACCTGCTGCACCAGCGTGGCGCCGGCGCCGAAATAGTCTTGCGCCAGGGCCTCGAAGCCGAACTCCTCTGCCGGGGCAAATTCCCAGGCGAGGTCGAGGTCGAGCTCGCCGGCCAGCGCCTGCGCCGCCGCCATCAGCTCGGCGGGTGCCGGCTGGGCGAACGTCAGCAGCACCTGCGCGTTCTTGACTTTGGAGCGCCGGCCCGACTCGAGTTCGACCTGCACCGAGGCCTCGGTGCTAGAGAGAATGCGGCCGGTGGACAACTTGCCGGCCTCTTCGAACAGGACAAACAACGTGGGTACTTCCGTGGGTGCGTCCGCGCCGACTGCGGCCCACCGCGGGCCACACGACGGGTGGCGGTCAGACGCCCAAGTGTACCCAGTCGGGCCGCCTGCAGGGTCGAGTTACGCCGCGCGCACCGGCAGCGGGGCCGGCAGCTGACGCAGCAGTGCCTTCAGCGCCGCGCCGTACAGCGGCAGCAGTGCCACCAGGCTGAAGGCCAGCTTGGTCGCGTAGTCCACCCACGCGATGCCCACCCAGTGCTCGGCCATGAAGGCGTCGCTGCTGCGCCAGAACGCCACCGAGAAGAACACGAAGGTATCGATCAGGCTGCCGATTATGGTGGAGGCAGCCGGCGCCACCCACCACGCGGGCAGCCGGCGCAGGCGCGCAAACACCGCGATGTCAGCGAGCTGCCCCACCGCGTAGGCGATGAAGCTGGCCAGCGCGATGCGGAACACAAACGTGTTGAACTCGCCCAGCGCCGCCCAGCCGTTGAAGCGGCCCTCAAAAAACAGCACCGACACCACATAAGAGGCCAACAACGCCGGCAGCATCACGCGCGCCACCACCTGGCGCGCTGCCGTGGGGCCCACCAGTCGCACCGTCAGGTCGGTAATCACAAACACCAACGGAAAGGTAAACGCCCCCCACGTGGTGTGCACGCCGGCCAGCTCGAAGGGCAGCTGGACCAGGTAGTTGCTGGCGATGATGATGAGGATGTGCAAGGCCACCAGCAGGGGTAGCCCCATCCAAGCCGGCCGCGTGGCGGCCGCAGGGGAGGCAGAAGACATGGCAAGTCCTTTTTTTTGATGCGATGGGGTGAGGGAACCCATCCGGATGAAGCTTAATAATTGTAGCGTCTACTGCCGGTTCGTTCAGACAGCGCACGTTACCGTAGAGAAGAGAAAGAGCGCCCCGTCCATCCCACGCCCGTGTGCAGCGCAGCTCAAGCGCAAGCCGATGCATCGTCCGGCCGCATGCGCCCCCCATCTGCGCGCAGCGATGGCTTAACCCAGCATCGTGCGCCACATGCCCCGCGCCCAGCTCCACGACGCGCTGCCAGAACGTTCGCTGGGTTGCGGGTCGACCGAGAAGCGCAGCTTGGGGGCTTCGCCCGGCAGCATCGTTGTCACCACGTTGACGTTAATGGCGGTGTTGTGCGAGGCAGCTGCCCAGCAGATGCCCAGCGGCAGTTCGATCTCGCTGCTGGCCGTCGGTGCGGCCTCGCCACGCACGCGGCGCGCGATCTCCTCGCCCACTTGGCGGCCTTGGCCGAACGCAACCTGGCCGCTCTTGGGCTGCGGGCTGCCCTGCGCGTCACCAATGACGAAGATGCGCTCGTCGGCCTTGGCCTGAAAATTCGGCAGCTGTACATCGGCCCAGCGCTCGCCCAGGCCGCTTTGACGGATCAGCGCGTGGGCGCGCATCGGCAGCACCAGATTGGCGTGGTCGAAGCGCAGTTCCCCGTCGCCCGTGACGAGCACGCGGCGCGCACCGTCGACCGCGCGCAGGTCCACGTTGGGGCGATACTCCAGCACGTCGGCGTAGCCACGCAGCGCGCCCAGGATTGGCTGCGCGGTCGGCGCGGGGGTGGGCGCCGGGTTGGCGTCCAGCACGAGCACGCGCCCGCGGGTGCCGCGCTTGCGCACCTGCTCGGCGATCAGCATCGCGCGTTCATACGGGGCCGGTGGGCAGCGGTAGGGGGGCTTGGGCGTGCTGATGACGAACGTGCCGCCCTGTTCGAGAAAGCGGTCCACCTGCGCTCGTACGGCCGGGTGCTCGAAAGCACGAAAGCCCACGGGCAGCTGTTCGCGGGCAGCGGCGTATCCGGGCAGCGTCTCCTCCATGTATTCGACACCGGGTGACAGCACCAGGTAGTCGTAGCGCAGTCGGCTGCCGCCGGCCAGCACCACTTCGCGCCGCTCGCGCTCGATGGCCCGCACGCGGTCGCGCACGCGCCGCACGCCGGGCAGCGCGTCGACGCGCTGGTAGCCGTGCACCAGCTCATCCATCATGCCGTGTCCCGCTACATAGTGTCCGCTCATCGGGCACGACATGAAGCGGTCGTTGGGTTCGATGAGGGTGATGTCGGCCAGCTCGGCGCGTGCGAGCTGACGAACCGCGCCCAACCCACCCCAGCCCGCCCCCACCACGACCACCTGGGCGCGTGCACGGGGCGCCATTGCAGCGCAGCCGGCCAGCCACATCGCCGTGCCGGCGGCCGCGCCCAGGCGCAGGACACGTCGGCGACCGGCAAAGCCGGCGTGCATGCCGCTGAGTAGGGGAGCGTGGAGATTGCGGTTCACGGGTGGGGTCCTCCTGGGTACGGGGCGGCGGGTCGCCGGCGCAGCGGATACACCTGCGGCGACACCGCTACCGGTATGGGCATAGCCGTTGTCATTGTGGGTGAGTAAGTCCATGCAGGCCATAATGGTTTTCCCGCATGCGCCAGCGCTCGTGGGTCCGAAAACAGGTGCCGACAAGTGCCCTTCGGCGGCAAGGGGCCGCGGTTGCCCGCTGCACTGCGGCACATACGGGCAGCTCCCGTCTCTGGCCCGGTGGGTGCTGCGGTGACACGGCGCCTGCTACCACGCCCGCACGATATCGAGCGCTTGCTCGACGCGCTCTACCGGCTGCACTTGCAGCGTATCCAGCAGTTCGCGGGTGGGCGCATCGGGCTTGCGCGGCAGGTTGGCCGCGGGGATGAGCGCGAAGCGAAAGCCCAGCTTGGCCGCCTCGCGCAGCCGCTCCAGCCCGCGCGGTGCGGGCCGCACCTCGCCGGCCAGCCCCACTTCGCCAAAGGTCACGAAGCGCGGCGGCAGCGGCCGGCCGCGCAGCGACGACTGAATGGCCAGCAGCACCGCCAGGTCGGCCGCCGGCTCGCCGATGCGCACGCCCCCCACGGCGTTGACGAACACGTCCTGGTCGGCGCACGCCACGCCGGCGTGACGGTGCAGCACCGCCAGCAGCATGGCCAGCCGGTCGCGCTCCAGCCCTACCGACAGGCGCCGCGGCGCCACCCCGCCGCCATCGACCAGCGCCTGGATCTCGACCAGCAGCGGGCGTGTGCCCTCCAGCGTCACCAGCACGCAGCTGCCTGCCACCGGCTGCGCGTGCTGGCTCAGAAACAGCGCACTGGGGTTATTGACGCCCTTGAGGCCGCGCTCCGTCATCGCAAAGACGCCCATCTCGTTGACGGCGCCGAAGCGGTTTTTGATGGCGCGCACCAGGCGGAAGCTGCTGTGCGTGTCACCTTCGAAGTACAGCACGGTATCCACCATGTGCTCCAGCACGCGCGGGCCGGCCAGCGCCCCTTCCTTGGTGACGTGGCCCACCAGCACCAGTGTGGTGCCGGCCTGGCCGTTGGCCCCCCCGGCCTTGGCCAGCCGCGTCAGGTGCGCGGCGCATTCGCGCACCTGCGCCACTGATCCCGGTGCCGAACTGAGCTGCTCGGTGTAGACGGTCTGGATGGAATCGATCACTGCCACGGCCGGGCGCTCGCGCTCCAGCGTGGCCAGGATGCGCTCGAGCTGGATTTCGGCCAGCACGGGTACCTGGCTGTCGTGCAGGCCCAGCCGGCGCGCGCGCAGCGCCACCTGCGCGCCGCTTTCCTCGCCGGTGACGTACAGCGTCGGCAGCCCGCTGCGCTGCAGCGCATCGAGCGCCTGCAGCAACAACGTGGACTTGCCAATGCCAGGGTCGCCGCCGATGAGCACCACCGCCCCCGCAACGATGCCGCCGCCGAGCACACGGTCCAGTTCGGGTAGGCCGGTGGGGGTGCGCTGTACGTCTGTCGCTTCGATGTCGGCCAGGCGCGCCAGCGCCCCGCCGCTGGCCAGTCCCTGCCGCAGGGCGCTCATCCGGTGTTTGCCCGCCGCAGGCTCGGGGGCCGATTCCACCAGCGTGTTCCAAGCCCCGCAGTGCGGGCAGCGGCCCAGCCAGCGCGGTGAGCTGCCGCCGCAGTCGCTGCACAGATAAAAAGTCTTGTCCTTAGCCATAGCGGTTGCGTTGCAGCGACACGGTTACCGGCGCTGATGCACAGGGCGACGGCGGCGTGAGTGCGTCGGCCAAGCCGACTTCAGGCAAGCTGCAGGTGCGCCAGTATCGCCTCCAGATGGTCGACAAAGTCGGACAGCGCGTGGTCGCTGCCGGGCACGATACGCTGCACGCTGCCGGGGTAGCGCGCCACCATCTCGCGCCAGTCCAGCACCTCGTCGCCGGTGGCGGCCACCAGCAGCACGCGCTCGGGGTAGGGCAGCGGCCCTACCGCCAGCGCGCGCAGCTCATCAACGTATTCGGGGCGAAAAAAGAAACGCTCGCTGGGGTCATGCCAGGCGGTGTGCTCGCCAATGTACCGGGCTAAGTCGCGAGCCGGATCCACCGCGGGATTGAGCAGCACCGCCCGGCAGCCGGTCAGCGCCGCCAGCCGCGTGGCGTAGTACCCGCCCAGCGAGGAGCCCACCACGCCCATGCGCTCGCGCGGCCAGTCGGCCACGCTGCGCTCGATCAGCGTCCAGGCCGCGGCGGGTGACGGCGGCAGCTGAGGGCAACACCAGGTCACGCGCGGGTGCTGCGCTGCCAAGCGCTGCGCCATGATCTGCGCCTTGGTCGAGCGCGGCGACGAACGAAAGCCGTGCAGGTACAGCAGATGGGTGACACGGGGCCGTGCTGGGTCGGTGCCCTCCACCTGCCTTGGGCTGTCTGCTGCCCGATGCGAACTGGGGTCGGCGGTGACAGACGCAGCGGGACCGGCGTGGGGTGTAGCGGTGACCATGGCACACAGCATAATCCAAGCCCCATGGCCGTCGTCCTGCAAAAGCCGCCGTTGCGCGCCCGTCTGGCCCCGCTGGTGCGCGGCTACGACGCGCCCTTTTTGCTGGCGGTGGCGCTGCTGGCGCTGATCGGCCAGGTGGTGATGTACTCGGTGGCCTACGACATCCCGGGGCGCTTTGCTGACCATCTGCGCAACCTGCTGATTGCCGCCGGCGTCATGCTGGTGGTGTCGCAGATTCCGCCGCAGCGGCTGCAGGCGCTGGCCGTGCCGGCCTACGTCGCGGGTGTGCTGCTGCTGGTGGCGGTGGCGCTGTTTGGCGTCACGCGCAAGGGGGCGCAGCGCTGGCTGGACCTGGGTGTGCTGACCATTCAGCCCAGCGAGATCATGAAAATCGCCATGCCGCTCATGCTGGCGTGGTGGTTCCAGCACCGCGAGGGGCGGCTGCAGGTGCGCGACTTTGTGGTGGCCGCGGCGCTACTGGCGTTGCCGGTGGGCCTGATCCTAAAGCAGCCCGATTTGGGCACAGCGCTGCTGGTGCTGGCCTCGGGCCTGTTCGTGATCTATTTTGCGGGTCTGAGCTGGAAGCTGATCGTGCCGCTGCTGCTGCTGGGCGCAGCCGCAGTGGCGACGCTGGTGGTGATGGAGCCGCAGTGGTGCGCGCCGGGCGTGGATTGGGTGGTGCTGCACGAATACCAGCGTCAGCGCGTCTGTACCTTGCTCGATCCGATGCGTGATCCGCTCGGCAAGGGCTTTCACATCCTGCAGGGGCTCATTGCCATTGGCTCAGGTGGCTTGTGGGGTAAGGGCTTCAGGCAGGGCACGCAGACGCACCTGGACTTTGTGCCGGAGCGCAGCACCGACTTCATCTTCGCCGCGTTCGCCGAAGAGTTTGGCTTCGTGGGTGTGCTGGGGCTGCTGGCTGCCTATACCTACTTCATCGTGCGTGGCCTGCTGCTGGCCACCCATGCCTCCACACTGTTCGGGCGGCTGCTGGCGGGTGCGCTGATTCTGGTGCAATTCGTCTATGCCTTTGTCAACATGGGCATGGTCAGCGGCATCCTGCCCGTGGTAGGGGTGCCCTTGCCGTTTCTCAGTTACGGCGGCACGGCCATGGTGACGCTGGGTGCCAGCCTGGGCATGATGCTGTCGGTGGGGCGGCACAAACGACTGATGCCCACTTAGCGCAACCGGTTGGTGTGGCCCGTCCGTCAAGGTGCGGCTGGCGCGGGGGTGGCGATGCGCAGCGCGCGCTTGCCCGAGGCGGCGCGATCCCCCGCGGCTCGGGGGCCTTGGGCCTTGCGGGGGCAGGGCTGTGGCTTCCTTCCTACAATGCGGCCATGATCGCCGTTGAACCGACCCTCGAGCGCCTGGCTACGGCGCGTTCGTTGCTGCTCGAACCCTACGGGCTCGATGAGGCCCACTTGCGCCGGGCGCTTAGCCTCATCATGGCACCGGGCGTCGATGACGCGGATCTGTACTTCCAGTACACCCGCAGCGAAGGCTGGAGTCTGGAGGAGGGCATGGTCAAGACCGGCAGCTTCAGCATCGACCAAGGGGTGGGCGTGCGTGCCGTCAGCGGCGACAAGACCGCGTTTGCCTATTCCGACGACCTGTCGTGGTTGGCGCTGCGCGAGGCGGCTGAAAGCGTGCGCGCCATTGGCCGCCAGGGCGGCAGCCAGAGCGTGCCGCTGCGTCGGCGCCGGCGAGCGACGGTGGCGGCGTCACGGCGGCTGTATGCCGCGCACGACCCCATCGGCACGCTGGACAGCGCCGCCAAGGTGGCACTGCTGGAGCGGCTGGAGCGCATGGCGCGCGCGCGCGACCCGCGCATCGTGCAGGTGATGGCCGGGCTGGCGGCGGAGTATGACGTGGTGCTGGTGGCGCGTGCCGACGGGGTGCTGGCGGCCGACGTGCGGCCCCTGGTGCGGCTGTCGCTGACGGTGATTGCGCAGCAGGGCCAGCGGCGTGAGGTGGGGTCTTCCGGCGGTGGCGGGCGCGTCGGGCTGGATCACTTCGATGACGCGCTGCTGACGCACTACGTGGACGAGGCGGTGCAGGCGGCGCTGACCAATCTGGAGTCACGCCCGGCGCCGGCCGGCGAGATGACGGTGGTGCTGGGCCCCGGCTGGCCAGGCGTGCTGCTGCACGAAGCGGTGGGCCACGGGTTGGAGGGCGACTTCAACCGCAAGGGGTCGAGCGCCTTTGCCGGTCGCATTGGCCAGCGCGTCGCGGCCAAAGGGGTAACGGTGTTGGACGACGGCACGCTCGAGGCACGCCGCGGCTCGCTCAACATCGACGACGAAGGCTGCGCCACGCAGCGCAACGTACTCATCGAAGATGGCATTCTGCGCGGCTACATGCAGGATCGGCTCAATGCGCGCCTCATGGGCGTGGCACCCACCGGCAACGGCCGACGCGAAAGCTACGCGCATCTGCCCATGCCACGCATGACCAATACCTACATGCTGGCCGGCGAGCACGATCCGCAGGAGATCCTAGCCAGCGTGCGCCGCGGGCTGTACGCCACGCAGTTTGGCGGCGGGCAGGTGGATATCACCAGCGGCAAGTTCGTGTTTTCGGCCAGCAGCGCGTGGTGGGTGGAAAATGGCCGGCCGCTGTATCCGGTCAAGGGGGCCACCATCATCGGCAACGGCCCCGATGCGCTCAAGCGCGTGGTGATGATCGGCAACGACTTGGCGCTGGACAGCGGTGTGGGCACCTGCGGCAAAGAGGGCCAGAGCGTGCCGGTGGGTGTGGGGCAGCCAACGCTGCGCATCGACGGCTTGACGGTGGGCGGCACCGCGTAAAGGCGCAGCCCAGGGCCTCTGGCCGACACCGTTCGTTGCGCACGCGCAACGTCGCGGCGCGCGGTTGTCAGCGCCATGTCATGGGCCGTATGCTACAGTTGGCGCCATGCGCAAGCAGTACGGCTTTTACTTTGGCTACTTTTGGTTCTCACGCGTCACCGACGGCAGAGAGGACTGAAGTCGCCTAAGCGAAAGCCCCCTGAACTCGAAACCGTCGGTGAGCCCAACCGGCGGTTTTTTTTGTCTTGTTTCATCCCATCGAAGGAGCGTTGTATGAGCCCGAGCCCCGCCAAGGCCAGCAGCACCGACGTCTGGTATCCGCGCCCGGCCGACCGCACCAGCCAGACCGACGATCAACGCATCGAGGACATTACCGTGCTGCCGCCGCCCGAGCACCTGATCCGCTTCTTCCCGATCCGGGGCACCGCGATCGAAAAGCTCATCACCCACACGCGCCGCGCCATCCACCAGATCCTGCACGGTAAGGACGACCGGCTGCTGGTGATCATCGGTCCGTGTTCCATTCACGACCCAGCGGCGGCGATGGAGTATGCGCGGCTGCTCAAAGCGCAGCGTGATCGCTTTGCCGACACGCTGGAGGTGGTGATGCGCGTCTACTTCGAAAAGCCCCGCACCACTGTGGGCTGGAAGGGACTGATCAACGACCCGTACCTGGACGAGAGCTTCCGCATCGACGAGGGGCTGCGCATCGCGCGCCAGCTACTCATCGAGATCAACCGCCTGGGGCTGCCGGCGGCCAGTGAGTTTTTGGACGTCATCAGCCCGCAGTACATCGCTGATCTCATCTCGTGGGGGGCGATAGGCGCGCGCACCACCGAAAGCCAGGTGCATCGCGAGCTGGCGTCAGGGCTGTCGGCACCGATCGGTTTCAAGAACGGCACCGACGGCAACATCCGCATCGCCACCGACGCCATTTTGGCCGCCAGCCGGGCGCACCACTTCCTGTCGGTGCACAAGAACGGCCAGGTGGCCATCGTGCGCACCAAGGGCAATGCGGATTGCCACGTCATTTTGCGAGGGGGCAAGTTGCCTAACTACGACGCGCAGAGCGTGGCGATTGCGTGTCGCCAGCTGGCCGAGGCCAAGCTGCCGCCGCGCCTGATGGTGGACTGCAGCCACGGCAACAGCCAGAAGCAGCACGAGCGTCAGGTAGACGTGGCGCGCGACATTGCCGGGCAGATCGCCGCCGGCTCGACGCAGATCTTTGGCGTGATGGTCGAAAGTCACCTGAAAGCGGGCACGCAGAAATTTACGCCCGGCAAGGACGACCCGGCCCAGCTGGAGTATGGGCGCAGCATCACCGATGCCTGCATCGACTGGGAGCAATCGGTGCAGGTGCTGCAGATGCTCAGCGACGCGGTGGTGGCGCGGCGCCGGCAGCGCGGCTGAGGGGCGGGTGGCAGGGGCGGCCGCGCACGCTGCCGCCAGCGCGCTGTCGGTGTAGCATTGGCGGCGTGCGGGTGCGACCGCCCGCGCCCGACCCGTCGCCACGAAAGTCCACCATGCGCAGCCAAGTCATCGTCCATTTCGGACCCGACCGCGAATACCGCTTCGACCTCGACGAGGTGCAGCCGATGCCGCACGACCTGGCGCGGCAGTGGCTCGATCAGCAATTCACCGAACTGGGCTGCGAGCCGCTGCGTCTGTCGGGCAAGGTGCTCACCGCCGACAAGCTGCTGGCCATCGCGCTGGCGGTGGGAGACGAGCGCTTCACAGCGCCGGCTCATCGGCCGTGGGCCATGGTGTACGCGCGCGCCGCCGCCAGCCTGCTGGCCAAGCCGGTGATCCGCGTCGATGTGCCGGCGCTGACCGTGGGCTACTGAGCGGGGCGGGCGCTCACGGCACGGGAGCTGCCGTGCGGGCGCGCAGCGCCGCCAGCAGCCGCTCGTGCACACCGCCGAACGCCCCGTTGCTCATGCACAGCAGGTGGTCGCCGGGGCGCACCGCCGCCATCACCTGGGCCACCAGGGTGTCGATGTCCGGCGCCACCTGCGCCCGTGGCCCCAGCGGAGCGAGTGCCGCAGCGGCATCCCAGTCCAGACCACCGGCGTGGCAAAACGCCAGCCCCGCACCCTGCAGCGCCCACGGCAGCTGCTCCTTCATTGTGCCCATCTTCATGGTGTTGGAGCGCGGCTCGAAGATCGCCACGATGCGCTCAGCCGTGCGGCCTTCACGGTCCAGCCGGCGGCGCAGGCCGTCCACCGTAGTGCGAATGGCGGTGGGGTGGTGGGCGAAGTCGTCGTACACGGTGACGGCGCCACCGGGCAGGGTGACGGTGCCGCGCACCTCCAGCCGCCGGCGCACGCTGGCAAACGACGCCAGTGCCTCGGCCGCCGCCGCTGCCGGCACGCCAACGTGTTCGGCCGCCGCGATGGCCGCCAGCGCGTTGAGCTGGTTATGCACCCCGGCCAACGCCCAGCGCACACGCGCTACCTCCACGCCGTGGCGCAGTACCGCAAAGTCCTCCGGCGGGCCGTCGGCCACGTAGTCGCTGTTGGCCGCGCCAAAGGTGCGCAGTTCACTCCACAGACCGCGGTGCAGCACGCGCGCGACGCTGTCCTCCAGCGCGTTGGCGATCACACGCCCGCTGCCGGGCACGGTGCGCAACAGGTGATGAAACTGGCGCTCGATGGCGGCCAGATCATCGAAGATGTCGGCGTGGTCGAACTCCAGGTTGTTCAGCACCGCGGTGCGCGGCCGGTAATGCACGAACTTGCTGCGCTTGTCGAAGAACGCGGTGTCGTACTCGTCGGCCTCGATCACGAACGGGGTGCGCACATCGTCGGTGGGCAGCCGCCCCAGCCGGGCCGAGACGCCAAAATTCAGCGGCACTCCGCCGACCAGGAATCCCGGCGCCAGCCCCGCCTGCTCCAGGATCCACGCCAGCATCGCGGTGGTGGTGGTTTTGCCGTGGGTGCCGGCCACGGCCACTACGTGGCGGCCATGCAGCACGTGTTCGGCTAGCCACTGCGGGCCGCTGGTGTAGCGAGCGCCCGCATCCAGGATCGCTTCCATCAGCGGGAACTTCGGCGTGCCGTCGGGCAGCCGCGCGCGGCTGACCACGTTGCCCACCACGAACATATCGGGTTGCAGCGCCATTTGCTGCGCGGCGTAACCCTCGATCAGTTCGATGCCCAGCGCGCGCAGCTGCTCGCTCATCGGCGGGTATACGCCTGCGTCGCAACCGGTGACGCGGTGCCCGGCTTCGCGCGCCAGCGCCGCCACGCCCCCCATGAAAGTGCCGCCAATGCCCAGGATGTGGATATGCATGTCCGGCATTATCGGGGCAGGCCGCGGCCGAATCGGGGACAATTCCGCCCATGGTAGATGAGGCGGTGCGCGAATGGGCGGCGGTGGCGGCGGCCCTGATGGTGGACGATGGCTGGCCGGCGGCGCGCGCGCTGCAACGTGCGCGTGAGCAGCTCGGGCTGCCCGCGCGCACGCGCGCGCCAGACGCAGCCCTGCTCGACAGCGCCGTGCGCGAGCATCTGGCGCTGTTTCATGCCGACACCCAGCCGGCTGAGCTGCACGCGCTGCGCCAGACCGCACTGCATTGGATGGAACGTCTGGCGGCGTTCGAGCCGCTGCTGGGTGGCGCGGTATGGCATGGCACCGCCACGCGCCACAGCGACATCCATCTGCAGCTGTTTAGCGACGATCCTAAGGCGGTGGAGATCGCCCTGATCGATGCCGGGCTGGCGTACGACGCGCAGCAGGCGCGCGGCCCGCTGGGCGGCGACGTGTCGGTGCTGACGCTGGGTGTCGCATGCCCTGGGCTGGACGAGATCGTGGGACTGCACCTGTGGGTGAACGACCGCCGGGCGCAGCGGGGTGCGCGCCTGCCCGATGCGCTGGGACGCGTGCCGCGCGGCTCGGCGGCCGAGGTGCGCGCGCGGCTGGCTGCCGACGGCCCAACCACGTCCGCGGAGGAACACTGATGCAACGGCGACAGCTGTGGACGGTGGCAGTGGCCGCAGCGGCTGCTACCTTGGGGGCCGCGGTGGCGATATGGCGCCTGATGCCGCGCGCGCCGGCGCCCGGTGCCGCGGACGCGCTGTGGGCGCAGCGCTGGCAGCGGCCCGAGGGCGGGGAACTGCGCGCGGCCGACTTCCGTGGGCGGCTGCTGCTGATCAACTTTTGGGCCACCTGGTGTCCGCCCTGCATCGAGGAGCTGCCGCTGCTGGAGCGCTTCTGGCAGGAACAGCGGGCGCGTGGCTGGACGGTGCTGGGCCTGGCCATCGATCAGCCCAGTGCGGTGCGGCAGTTTTTGCAGCGCCAGCCGCTGACCTTTCCGATCGCACTGGCGGGGTGGGGTGGCACCGAGCTGGGGCGGCAGCTGGGCAATGAACGCGGCGGGCTGCCGTTTACGGTGGTGATCGATCGCGAAGGTCGCATCGCGCAGCGCAAGCTCGGACAGGTCAAGCCCGATGAATTGCGCCAGTGGGCGACCGCGCTCGGCGGCTGAGCGCCGCCAAGGAGCCAAGGATACGGTTTGCCGGGTCAGGGGTGATCGGCTTCGCAGCGGGGCTCAAGCTCAGCCGCACGCTGGTCCAGCCAGTCGGCTAGCGCCTGTGGCGGCAGCGCGCGCTCGAACAGGAAGCCCTGGCAGTGGTCGCATCCCAGCGCCTGCAGGCGTTGCAGCTGCTCGGCGCGCTCCACCCCCTCGGCCACCACCTCCATGCGCAGCGCGTGCCCCATCTGCACGATGGCCGCGACGATCGCCGCGTCCACCTCGTCCTCGGGCATTGCGGCAATGAAGCTGCGGTCGATCTTGAGCCGGTGCAGGGGAAAGCGCTTCAGATACGTCAGGCTGGAGTAGCCGGTGCCGAAATCGTCCAGCGACAGCTCCACCCCCAGCTGCGCCAGCGCCTGCAGTTTGGCCAGCGCCTCCTCGGCGTCGCGGATCAGGATCGACTCCGTCAGTTCCAGCTCCAGCAGGTGCGCCGGCAGGCCGCTGTCGCGCAGCGCCTCGGCCACATCCTGCACGAACTGCGGCCGGGCGAACTGCAGCGCCGAGACGTTGACCGCCACTTGCAGCGGGCGGCCTGCCGAGCGCCACTGCGCGGCCTGGGCCACGGCGCGGCGCAGCACCCAATGGCCGAGGTCGGCGATCAGGCCCGTCTCCTCGGCCACGCCGATGAAAGTGCCGGGCATGACCAGCCCATGCCCCGGCCGCTGCCAGCGCAGCAACGCCTCGCAGGCCGGCACCGCGCGCTGGCGTAAGTCGATGCGCGGCTGAAAGTGCAGCACGAACTCGTCGCGCTGCAGGCCTTCGCGCATCGCGTGGTCCATCTGCACCCGCTGCAGCAGGTCGGCGTTCATCTGCGGCTGGTAGAACCGGTAGTGGCCCTTGCCTCGCTCCTTGACCTGATACATCGCCGTGTCGGCGCTCTGGATCAGTTCGTCCAGCGAGGCACCGTCGTCGGGGTACATGGCGATGCCGATGCTGGCCGACAGCGTGAACTGCATCTGGTCGATCGTCACCGGGTGGGCCACGGCGGCGATCAGGCGCTGCGCGGCGCGCGCAGCGGCCTCGCGGTCGGCGCCGTGCAGGTGCACCACGAATTCGTCGCCGCCCAGCCGCGCCAGCGTGTCGGTCTGGCGCAGGCAGCGCTGCAGTCGTGCCGCGATCTCGACCAGCACGCGGTCGCCGAACATGTGCCCGAGCGAGTCGTTGATGCTCTTGAAGCGGTCGAGGTCCAGGAACAGCAGGGCAAAGCGCTCGCCGCTGCGTTGCGCCACGCAGATGGCGTGGGCAACGCGCTCTCCCAGCAGCAGCCGGTTGGGCAGTCCGGTCAGCGGATCGGTGTAGGCCAGCTGTTCGATGCGGCGCTGCGCCTCCAGCTTCTCCGACAGATCCTTGGCAAACAGCACCGTGTTCAGCGGCTGGCCGGCACTGTCGCGCAGCAGCACCCACGACACCAGCAGCGCCACCGCCGCAGCCCGGGGCCGGCGCAGCCACAGCTCGCCTTCCCAGTAGCCCCGCTCGAGCAGCGCGGAGCCGGCTTCGCTCTCCCAGCCCGGGCGGTTGGGAACCGACAGCAGGGCCTCGACCGGCTGTCCCTGCAGCTCGTCGTGCTCGTGTTCGGCCAGCCGCAGCGCGGCCGGGTTGCAGGCGACGATACGGTGCTGCGGATCGGTGACGACGATGGCGTCCAGGCTGCCTCGAAGACCTTGGCCGCCAGCCGCAGCTTGGCGTCGATGGCGGCCTGCTCGGTGATGTCGCGGTAGACATAAATGCGGCCGATCGGACGCCCGCGCGCCAACTGTGGGCGCGAGGTCCGCTCCAGCAGCCGGCCGGTGCGCAGGGGCACCAGGTCGTGCGCCTCGCGCAGCGGTGTGCGCTGCAGTTCCTGCAGCCGCGCCTGGAATGCGCCTGCATCGGTCACCCGCGTTGCCAGGTGTTGCCATACGCCCTGCTCGTCGCTGTCGGTCAGCAGCCCGTCCGGCAGATCCCACAGACGGGCGAAGGCGGGATTAAAGGCCCGGATGCGCCCGTCCAAGTCGCACACCAAAATGCCATCCGAGGCCGACTCCAGCACCGAGCGCAGCTCAGCCAACAGGGTCTCGAGCTGCTGGTGCGTCGCCTGCCATTCGGCCAGGTTCTGCATCGCCACCAGCACCACGGGCTCGCTGCCCACCGGATGCACCGGCCCCACGCGGCGCTGCACGCGCAGCACGCTGCCATCGGAGCGCCGCACCGTGGTTTCGGAATCCAGTGTCTGCTCAATGCCGGCACGCCATTCCGCCCAATACACCTCATCCTGGGGGTCGGCGATCCAGTCGAGCACCGCGCTGCCGACCAAGACCTCACGCGCCACGCCAAGCAGCTGGCTGGCGGCGCTGTTGGCCGTCAGGATGCGCAGCGTCTGCGGATCGACTACCCACACCGCTTCCAGCAGTCCCTCGGTCACCGGCGCCCAGTGCAGGTAGCTCATGGGTGGACTCCTGTTGGCGCCGCGATGCCTTCGGCACGCAGGGCTCGCTCGAAAAAGTAGCAGTAGCGCGGGCGCGGATCGAGGTAGTCGAGGGCCGCGCGCGGGAGCTGGTCGGCGCGCAGGCTGCGCTGGATCGATAGCTCCGGCTGTGCCTGCAGGTCAAGCAGCAGCGCCTCGCTGGGGGGAGTGTGCGGGTCGTGCACCAGCACCCGGGGCTTGAGCGGGCGCGACGCGTTGCAAGCCTGCACCAGCGCGTAACGACCATCGCTGAGCTGCACGATCGAGCCCGGCGGATACACCCCCAGCAGGCGGATGAACGCCGCCAGTGTGGCGGCGTCGAACCGCGCCTTGTGCACCGCATACAGCCGCGCCAGCGCCTCGTGTGGCGTGAAGGCGCGCGCCGGATTGGGCGGATTGCACAGCCCGTCGTAGCGATTGACCAGCGCCACGATGTGCGCCAGGCGCCCGATGCGCTGGCCACTGAGCGCTGCGGGGAAACCGCTGCCGTCGGCCGCCTCGTGGTGTTGGGCAATCGCCTCGACCACTGCCGCCTCCAGCCCCATCGTCCGCGCCAGTTCGGCCCCGTGGACGACGTGCTCCTCGTAAGCTTTGAGCTGAGCTGGCGTGAATCCAGCATCCTTGTGACGTACCGGCTCGGGCAGGCGCACCTTACCCATGTCGTGCAGCAGGGCGGCCAGTCCCAGCGCACGCAGCGCCGCCTCGTCCAGGCCCAACGCCCGCCCCAGCAGCAGCGACAGCACGGCCACGTTCATGGCGTGTTGCCCGGCGCGATCGCCCTGGATGTCGGACAGCAGGCGAATCGCCGTTTCGCCATGACCACCGATGGCGTCCACCATGCCGCCGATCAACTCGCGTGCGATGGCGCCGGCGGCTTCGGGCGCGCGTTCGACCTGGTCGAATGCGGCGCGCACCTGGCGCGTGCCTTCGTGATACTGCCGCTCACAGCGCAGCAGGGCCTGACGCTGCTGCAGCAGGGCCTGGGTACGAGCATCGGTGGCCTGTGCCGCGCCGGCCGGGGCCTGGGGGCCGGCCGCCGCTGCAGAGGCGTCCGGGGCCGTGCCTTCCTCTGGGGGGAACTCACTGCGCGCGGGATCGACGCGCACGCGCGTCAGCCCCAGGTTGCGGATGGTCTCGATCTGGTGCGGTGAGCTGATGCGGAAGTTGCTGCGCGGGAACGGGTGGTCCATCCAGCCCAGATCCAACAGCACGAAATGGCCGACGCGCAGCTGCTCGACGGGGATGACGGGCAGCGCGACGTCAGTCATGACGGGGGGTGGGTGCGATGATGGACATGTGTGGATTATCTCAGCGAACACCGCCGCGGCCAACGGCTGCCTGCCGGTTGCTGGCTTGGCAGCAGCGATCGCCCATTCCCGTCGCACCCCGCATGGTCGATGTTGCCACCCGCGGGGCTGCGGCGGCTGCGCGCCGGGGCTGGCGGCGTTACAGTACAAGGCTTGAGGACGAAGCCGATGTTCGTGCCCCTGCCCGTCGAGGAGCTGGCCCTGGGTGAGCCCCTGCCCGTGGACATTTACGATGGCCGCGGGCAGCTGCTGCTGCGCAAAGGGCAAGCGATCCGCGACGCGCGCCACCGCGACTGGATCGCGATGCACCGGCCCACGGTACGGCGCGAGGACTTTCAGGCGTGGACCTACCGCTACAACGCCGCCATCGACCGCGCGCTGCGCGACAACCGGTCGCTGGAGGCGATTGCCAGTGTCGGGCGACCGATGGGGGTGGAGGCGGACGACGACGATACCCCCGATGTGCTGCCGCTGAGCGACATCTGGGCCGACTTGCACGCCGGCCTGATGCTGCTGCTGCATCAGGGCGAGCACGGGCAGGACTTTCTGGGCCGTTTCCAGCAGCTGGAGCGGCGGTTCGAGGCCGTGGTGCAGCCGCGGATCGACCCCAGTGTGTTCGTGCTGGTGCAAATGCTGTATGAGCGCCCGCTGGGCTACAGCGCCACGCATGCCTGGCTGTGCGCGCTGCTGGCGGGCGAGGTGGCTGCCTCGCTGGGTTGGCCGGTCGAGCGGCAGCGCAGCCTGCGGCGCGCCGCGTTGACGATGAACCTGGGGCTGGGGCGCCTGCACGACGATCTGGCGCGGCAGGATGCGCCCCTGAGCGCCGAGCAGCGGCACGCGGTGCGCGAGCACCCGCTGCGGGGTGAGGCGATCCTGCGCCGGCTGGGGGTGCAGGATCCGCTGTGGCTGGAGCTGGTGCGTGATCACCACGAGCGCGCCGGTGGCCTGGGCTACCCGCACGGGCGCACGCAGGTCTCGGCGCCGGCGCAGCTGTTGCAGCTGGTCGATGTTTATGTGGCACGGCTCAGCCCGCGCCACAGCCGCCCCGGCCTGCCGGCGCCACAGGCGGCGCGCGACGTCTACATGGACGCCAGTGGCATGCCTACCCCGCTGGGTACTGCGCTGATCCAGGCGGTTGGCCTCTATCTGCCTGGCAGCTACGTGCAACTGGCCAGCGGTGAAATCGGCGTCGTGGCGCGGCGTGGTCGGCGTGCACACACACCGCTGGTGTTCGCCATCGTGGGCCGCGACGGCCTGCCCAAGGGGGAAGCGCCGTTGCGCGACACCGCGCAAGCGCCCTATGCGGTGCGCCGCGCCGTCGGCGCGGATGCGGTCAAGGTCAGAATCCCGTTGGCGCGGCTGCTGGCGCGCTTGTGATGAGCCGGGGTCATCGCGCCGGCGCGGCGCCAACCGCTTGCTGCGCGGGGGACGATGCGCGCGCTGGCGACGCTGGGATCCCGGCGGGTTCACTCGACATCCGCACCATCCGTACCGAAATGCATCAATGGCGACCGCCGTCGGTTGACTCAGGCGGCTTTCCGAGGGCTACAGGTCGGCACGCCGGTGCCGATCATCGACTGCAACAAGATGGCCGCTTCGGTGTCATTATTTACTGTTGGGCGCGCTGCCAATCTGCCGGGAAAAGCGGTAGGCGGCTGATGGTCAGCAACAAAACCTGGTCGGGGTGAGAGGATTCGAACCTCCGGCCTCTACGTCCCGAACGTAGCGCTCTACCAGGCTAAGCTACACCCCGATGACCGCTGAAACACCCGTCATGAGCGGCGCGTCAACAGCTGAGCCGCTAATTGTAGCAGAGCTTCACGGTACCGTTGCGCCACGGCATCCCCCGCGGGCAGGCGGTCGAGCGCGGCGATGGCGCGCTCGACTTCGGCGGTGGCATGCCGGCGCGCTTCGTCCAGACCGCCACAGCGGCGCACGATCGCCAGAATTTCGTCCAGCCGCTCGCTGCCGCCGCGTTCGATGGCGCTGCGGATCAGGGCCGCTTCCTCCGGTTGGCAGCGGCGCAGTGTGCAGATGACCGGCAGCGTCACTTTGCCTTCGCGCAGGTCGTCGCCCAGATTCTTGCCCAGCTCGCTGGCGTCGCCCTCGTAGTCGAGTACGTCATCGACGATTTGAAATGCGGCCCCAATCGCCTGCCCGTACTCGGCGCAGGCCGCCTCGGTGTCGCTGTCGCTGCCGGCCAGCAGCGCCGCCAGGCGCGCGCTGGCTTCGAACAGCTGCGCTGTTTTGGCGCGGATGACACGCAGGTAGGCTGCCTCATCCAGGTGCGCGTCGTGCATGTTCATCAGCTGCAGCACTTCACCTTCGGCGATCACGTTGGTGGCGTCGGCCAGCACGCGCATGATGCGCATGTCGCCGCACTCCACCATCATCTGGAACGCGCGCGAATACAAAAAGTCGCCCACCAGCACGCTGGCGGCGTTGCCGAACACCTGGTTGGCAGTGTCACGCCCGCGCCGCAGTGTGGACTCGTCCACCACATCGTCGTGCAGCAAGGTGGCGGTGTGGATGAACTCCACCACCGCCGCCAGGATATGGCGGCGCGGGTCGGTGCAGCCCAGCGCGCCGCACATCAGCAACAGCAGCGCCGGTCGCACGCGCTTGCCGCCGGCCCCGATGAGGTAGTGTGCCACTTGGCCCACCAGCGGCACGTCGCTGTCGAGCCGCTGCCGGATGACGGCGTCGACCGCCTGCATGTCGGCGGCGACGACGGACAGGGCGTGCGGGGCGGGTGCGGCGGCGGCGGGGGACAAGATGCAGGCGCTGGCAAAACAAGACCCGGAGCGGCCGGGCACCGTAGCCGGGGATTATAGAAACGCACCAGGTTGCCGACGGGCACGCCGGTGGGGTGCCAGATTGTCCGGGGCAGCCTATAATGGACGTTGCCTGCCGAGGAGCGTTGCAGCGCACCACGGATAGCCCGTGCGCGAGGCTCGACAGGCGCCGGAAAAGGTCGTGCCGACCCCCCGGTTCTGTGGCAACGACGCTCACCCACCGGCGTGGCGTGAGCATCTGTGCCCGCCAGCGGTGGCAACCCTGCAACAGGAGTCCATGGCATGAACGCACCGCTGCACACCGCACTGCCCACCGACTGCGTGGTGGCCGACTTGGGTTTGGCCGAATGGGGCCGCAAAGAAATCCGCATCGCCGAAACCGAAATGCCCGGCTTGATGGCGATCCGAGAGGAATACGCCGCCAGCCAGCCGCTCAAGGGTGCGCGCATCGCCGGGTCGCTGCACATGACGATCCAGACCGCGGTGCTGATCGAGACGCTGCAAGCGCTGGGCGCACAGGTGCGCTGGGCGTCGTGCAATATTTTCTCTACGCAAGACCACGCCGCCGCCGCGATTGCGGCGCGTGGTACACCGGTGTTCGCCTATAAGGGCGAGACGCTGCAGGACTACTGGGACTTCACACACCGCATCTTCGAGTTCGGCCCGGCCGGCAGCCCGGACGAGGGGCCCAACCTGATTCTGGACGACGGGGGCGACGCGACGCTGCTGTTGCATCTGGGCCAGCGTGCCGAAAAAGACCCCTCGGTGCTGCAGCGTCCAACCAGCGAAGAGGAGCGCGTGCTATTTGCCGCCATCCGCCAGCGGCTGGCACAAGACCCCACGTGGTACAGCCGCAAGGCGGCACAGGTGATTGGCGTGACCGAGGAGACCACCACCGGCGTCAATCGCCTCAAGCAGATGGCCGCGCGCGGCGAGCTGATGTTTCGTGCCATCAACGTCAACGACTCGGTGACCAAGAGCAAGTTCGACAATCTGTACGGTTGTCGCGAGTCGCTGGTGGACGGCATCAAGCGCGCCACCGACGTCATGATCGCCGGCAAGATCGCGGTGGTGTGCGGCTACGGCGACGTGGGCAAGGGCTCGGCGCAGGCGCTGCGCGCGCTGTCGGCCCAGGTGTGGGTGACGGAGATCGACCCCATCTGTGCGCTGCAGGCGGCCATGGAGGGCTACAAGGTGGTCACCATGGACTACGCCGCCGACAAGGCCGACATTTTCGTCACCGCCACCGGCAACAAGCACGTCATCACGTACGCGCACATGGCGCGCATGAAAGACCAGGCGATCGTGTGCAACATCGGCCACTTCGACAACGAAATCGATGTGGCAGCGCTGGAGGCCCGTTGCCGCTGGGAAGAGATCAAGCCGCAGGTGGACCACGTCATCTTCGAGGATGGCAAGCGCATCATCCTGCTGGCCAAGGGGCGGCTGGTGAACCTGGGCTGCGCCACCGGTCACCCCAGCTATGTGATGAGCAGCTCGTTTGCCAACCAGACCATCGCGCAGATCGAGCTGTTCACCCACCGCGACTTCTACGAAAAGGGCAAGGTCTACACCTTGCCCAAGCACCTGGACGAGAAGGTGGCGCGCCTGCAGCTGAAAAAGCTCGGCGCCATGCTGACCGAATTGACCGATGAGCAGGCGGCCTACATCGGCGTGCCCAAGGAAGGACCGTACAAGCCCGATACCTACCGCTACTGAGACGGGGCTGTGCCGCTGCCGGTGGCGAGTGTGTCCATGCGCGCCCTGGCGGGCGTGACGGGGACGCCCCGGTGCGCGGCGCGGCTACCCGAGCGCGGGTTCCGGTGCCGCTAAAGCCTGTCCTGTGATGCGTGCGGATCGCATGCTGGTGGCGCGGGGGTTGGCACCCACGCGGTCGGCTGCGCAGCGCCTCATTGAGCGCGGCGCGGTGCGCTGGCGTGGGGCCGCGGGCTGGCAGCCGCTGACCAAGGCCG
>Ga0209721_1000142_pt1 | contig 71151 bp, 67 predicted proteins | sample TshhotsprinmetaG_FD_184139 | JGI IMG/M metagenome (GOLD analysis project Ga0209721, IMG submission 184139) | Hot spring microbial communities from South Africa to study Microbial Dark Matter (Phase II) - Tshipise hot spring metaG (SPAdes)... | ecosystem: Environmental > Aquatic > Thermal springs...
AAATGGGCGAATACATGCATCCGGTGAAACGGCTTCGAGCGATAAGTGACCAAAAGGAACGAAAGGAGTAGAAAATAGCACAAGAACCATAGCACCTTGACAAATGGCAGCGTTTTCATACATGCGAGTCCCGATTAAATCGGGACGAAGCAATCTCACAAAGTCTCGCAGGAGAGAATTTATTCCTTGCTGGAATAAGGTGACATGTGAAATGCCGCCCTTGCATAATTAGATACCTTCGCATTTAAAAGTTAGATTTTTTACTTTTGCTCTGTCATTTTGCTTTTTGCATTTTTGATTTTTATCTACTCTTACTCTCCAGCAATATAGTGACCGGCCTATCATTATAGATTTCCACCAGCATATGCTCCTGAAAAAGTCCGGTTTCCACCTTGAGCCCTGTGGCGCGGACTTGCTCCACAAAAAACTCATATAATTCTTTAGCCAGGTCCGGTGGGGCGGCATCGGTGAAGTCGGGTCGTCTCCCTTTGCGTGAGTCAGCCAGAAGAGTAAACTGGCTTACTACCAAAATATCCCCCTTCGTATCCAGTGCGGAGAGGGAAAACTTGCTTGACTCGTCGGCAAAAATACGCAGGTTGACCACTTTGTTTGCCAGGTAGCTAGCGTCTTCCTTCACATCACCTTGAGCCATGCCCAGAAAAACCACCAGCCCGGGCCAACCTTGCCCACTATCCTGTCATTCACGCTCACTGAGGCTCGGGAAACCCGCTGCACTAATGCTTTCATCTTGATTTAACTTAACATAATTATGCCACCTTCTCCAATTTATTGCCGCTTGTGCCCAGTTTCTCGTGAGCATTCTGGGGACATAATACCTGATTTGTACTATGCCTAATCCTTCACAAGGTGAAGGATGGTGCGTCTGGAATTAAGAAATGGGGAGACTAGCACTGTAAGGAATGCGGAGGCTGAGACACATGGGTGACAATCATGGTATGTTTAGTGATGAAAACTTACCATGGGAGTTACCGGAATGAGAAAGCCAGCCAGTTTTTACTTCTTTAGACGAAAACCCCTTGTCCAAAAAGATAGATATGAATCCTGGAGAGGAGTAGCCAGCGTTCTAGGCTTTGAAGCCACGAAAGGCTGAGAGTGGAGTGGATGGTGTTCTACTATACCGCAGGAAAAGAGAATGCCACTCTCACTGCCCAGCACTTCGGTATCTCAAGAAAAACATTTTACAAGTGGTTAGGACGCTTCCAGGACTCTAAATACAATGTCCGTAGCCTTCATGACCAGCCTAAAACTCCTCACCATAAGAGAAAGTGGGAAGTTACTCTTATCCAGGAAGATAGGATAAGAAAGTTAAGAACAAAACATCCTTACTACGGGAAAAGAAAGCTAAAAGTCCTTTATGAACAAGAATATGGAGAAGCGATCTCCACCTTCAGCTCGATACCATCGTTATCTACTGGAATAACGTCAAAAGATATATCCTGACCGCTGTAGACCATGCTAGCAAACTAGCTTATGCCCGGATGTACAAGAACAAAAGCTCAAGGTCGGCTGCCGATTTTTTATACAGGCTACGCTACGTGGTAAACCAGCCTATCGAAAATCTTCTGATAGATAACGGGAGTGAGTTTGCCTGGGAATTTGAGAGAGCTGCTAGCAGTTTAGGCATACGGAGGTATTTCTCCAGAGTGAAAACCCCGAAGGATAATCCGGAGATAGAGAGGTTTAATGAGACACTGCAGTACGAATGGCTTTATGACTGTAATCTATCCCTGGAGCCTGAAGAACTAAACCCCAGGCTGACCGAGTGGCTCATAGAATATAACTTCCACCGTCCACATTAGTCCCTTGCCTATCTTATCCCTATACAGTATATTGAAAGGGAGCTTGCTAAAATCCGCAGCCGACTGTCACCTATGTACTCAGCCACCACACATACTTGACGCAATATATTCTGAATGATATATTATCTATGCGCACAAAAGACAGAAGCAAATAACTGTGTTCTGCTGTTCTCGTTGCAATCATGAATGGATCCCGCGTGACGTGGATAAGGGCCGAGGGTGTGTTCAAAATGCCACAGCCACTATTGGAAAGAGCCCCGTCGGAGAGAGCAAAAGAGGATGATATGAGTAACCTGCGATTTAGCTGCACTGTGGTTAAGATGTCGGACATGCCACAGAAGTACATTAATCAGTTTTGTGTGACACAAACCAGCATAGCACCATGATGACAATAGCGAGGAAAACGACCAAGAAGGAGGCAATGATGACTAGGTGCCCGATGAAATTCAATAACCCTTATCCATCCGATGACCGTCAATGCGAACGGAGCGAATGTGCGTGGTGGCTTGAGCGCTTTCAAATGTGTGCCATAGCATTTCAAGCCCACACAGACCGTCTGAGGATGGAAGCGGCGACAGAACGAATAATCCCGCACATGGTAGTCGCAAGTAAACGTACGGGCTGATAGTTAGCTACCTATACCGGGACTTGACCGCACCGTCCATCAATCGAGGAACGAACCAAACTTGGGCATCAGGTCGCACCGGAATCCCAAAGCCAAGCACAGACACAGAATCTTATTGCGTAACCTGACGGATTAGTCGATCGCATAGTACAGCTTCAAGCTAGCTCTGAAGCTTGCTAAGCACTTACTGAGGCAAATCATACTATCTGACGTGTCCTATTCTTACGCCTTGCGAGTCTCGATCAGTGAACTCGAAACCAAGGTAGAGGGTTGAGGCCAGCTCAGCTTAGCCAATCTCAAGTTGCCCGATGTAGAGCTCCTGGAGAATCTACGATGTGTCTGCAGCTTTGTTCAGTAATGCCAGAAACTCGGCTTCGGTCAGGGTCTTTATGCCCAGCTTTTGGGCTTTGGCGAGTTTGGAGCCGGGGTTGGTGCCCACTACCACATAGGATGTTTTCTTGGTGACGTCCGAGCCGGCTTTGCCACCGCGGGCTTTTATTCTGGCTTCGGCTTCGGGGCGGGTAAAGGACTCGAGCTTTCCGGTCAAGACAAATTCCAATCCGGCTAATGGTAGCTCCTCAGGCTTGGCTTCAGCGACTTTTTCCCTTTGGAGCTTCACGCCAGCTTTTCTGAGCTTTTCGATGATTTGCTTGTTGCCTTCCTGCCTGAAGAAAGCGACCACACTTTGAGCTATCTTGGGACCGATGCTGGGGATGGCTCGTAAGTCCTGCTCCGTGGCTTTAGCTAAGGCATCTATGCTGGGGAAGTTGTCAGCCAGCAGTTCGGCATATTGCTCGCCGATGTGGGTGATTCCTAAGGCGAAGATGAGCCGAGCCAAGTCCCTCTCTTTGCTACCGTTTATAGACTGGAGGACATTGGAGATACTCTTGTCGGCTAGCTTCTCGAGAGTCAGGACATGGTCCCAGGCAAGGCTGAGGTTCATCTTCTCTTCGTGCAATATTGGAGGTAGAAGCTCGTCTATCTTCTTCCTGAGATTGAAGACCTTTTCAGGAGTGAGGGCGTATTTGGAGCAAATATCCTGAATCTCTCGTTTATCGGACAGCGCTTCACTAGTAAGCCTTTTCAAAGCGGTTAGCTGGGTCTTAGTGAGCTTGTCGCTTGAGCCGATAGCCTCCTGGATTTTGGCGATGATCCTATCCACCTTGGTCTTTGTTTCGCGCAATGTGTGCTCGGTGAGCGCATCATATAGATCACCTACATCGCTGACAAGCCCAGCCTGGAACAAAGCGGTGCATAGCTTTTCCCCGACACCTTCGATGTCCATGGCTCCGCGGCTAACGAAATGCTTGATTTTTTCCAGGGACTGCGCCGGGCAGGCAGCATTGGTACAGCGGTGCATGGCTTCACCTTCCGGCTTTATGACCTCGCTGCCGCAGACCGGGCAGCGAGTAGGCATACGGAAGATTTTTTCCGTGCCGGTGCGTCGGCTGACGACAGGTCCGACGATTTCGGGGATCACTTCGCCAGCCCGTTGTACCACAACCCAGTCTCCAATTCGGATGTCCTTGCGGTGGATGTCCTCTTCGTTGTGTAGTGCTGCTGAGCTGATAACCACACCGCCCACCTGAACTGGCTCCAGAATAGCGTAAGGGTTAAGGCTGCCTGTTCTGCCCACGTTGATGCCGATGTCAATTAGCTTTGTGGTGCCCTGAACAGCCGGAAACTTGTAGGCGATAGCCCATCTTGGCTCATGGGCGACAGTGCCCAGTTCTTGTTGGAAGGCAATGGAGTTCACCTTTACCACTATGCCGTCAGCTTCATAGGGAAGCTTTTCTCGCTCTCTTACCATCCTCTGGTAGTATTCCTCCGCTTCTTCGAGGGAATGGCACAGAATATTATTTGGGTTTATCTTGAAGCCCAGAGACTTCAGGTATTCCATGATTTCCCAGTGCGTGTCGGGCACAGGTTTGCCTTCAGCCCAACCCAGGGCGTAGATAAATATATCCAGAGGGCGTCTGGCGGTAATGCTGGAATCGAGCTGCCTTACTGAGCCGGCGGCGGCGTTTCTGGGATTGGCGAAAAGTGGCAATCCTTCTTTAGCTCGTTCCTCGTTGAGCTTCTTGAAGCCGGCTTTGGGGAGGTACACTTCCCCGCGGACTTCAAACCTGGGTGGGGCTTTGTCTTTCGGTACAGAAAGAGGAATGCTCCTGACTGTCCTCAGGTTCTGGGTGACATCCTCGCCGCGGTAGCCGTCTCCTCTGGTGGCGCCCGTGACGAGTAGACCGTCAACATAGGTGAGTGCTACTGCCAAGCCGTCCATTTTGGGTTCGCAAACAAGGTCAAATTGGCGACCACCTAAGAGGTTGCTGACTCTTCTGTGCCAGGCAGCCAGGTCTTCATAGGAAAAAGCATTGGCAAGGCTCAGCAGAGGTTGAGGATGTTCCACAACGCCGAACTCTTCCAGAGGGGATGCTCCAACCCTCTGCGTCGGTGAGTCAGGCGTGACAAGCTCGGGGTGCTCAGCCTCAAGCTGCCTGAGCTCCTTCATCAGCTCGTCATACTCGGCATCGCTAATTTCAGGGCTATCCAGTACGTAGTAGCGGTAGTTGTGGTAATTGATTAGCTTCCGTAGTTCTTCAATGCGGTGCTTGACCTTGTCTATCTCCCCCATAGGCGACCCCTATTTATAGTATAGCAAAACTGACCGATTGTAATATTCGTCTTCCCTAATTTCCTTATATCTGCTACAATCAGCGCTATGAAGCCAGTTGTGATCAGGTTCTTTGCGCCGGTGATTGATGTCACTATCAATGCCCTGATGAGTGCGGTGGACCAGAAGATGAAGCAAGGGGTGAAAGATTTCATTATTCTCCTCTCGTCGCCGGGAGGCTCAGTTTTCCATGGTTTGAGCGCATATAACTATCTCAAGGGATTGCCTGTGTCCATAACTACCCACAATTTTGGCAGCGTGGACTCCATAGGCATTGTGCTGTATTGCGCTGGCTTGAGAAGGCTGTCCGTGCCCCAGGCGCGATTTCTATTCCATGGCGTTAATGTTCAATTCAAAGGGGAACAGAACTTGGATGAGAAGATGCTGGAGGAAAGGCTGAAGGGACTGAGGATTGATATGGAGAACATTGCCAAGGTAATCGCAGCCAGTACCGGTAGGAGTGCCAAAGACATCACCGACGCCATGATTGAGAGGACGACCTTGAATCCTGATGAGGCTGTGGCTTGGGGTCTGGTGCATGAAATCAAGTCCGAACTATTTGAACCTGGCAGCGAAGTAATTGCTATTCAATTTCAACAACAACCACCTCAGTTGCCAAAGTTATAGCATTAGACACGCGCGTGCAAGTCTGCCTGGCACTTAAGTTCGCAGTTTCTTGGTTTCCGAGCGTAGTCCATCAATTCCAGTCGCAAATAGAGCACAGCGGGTCTTTACCCATACCTCTTACCGCGATATACTGTTTACTAGGCTTTGTGCCGCAAGATGAATATCAAACAGGTCTTAGAAGACGCCGCTGCTGAAGTACCTCACAAAGAAGCTCTTGTTCTTGGTTCTCGAAGGGTCACCTACAGAGAATTAGACGAGCTGTCAAACAGGGTAGCCAATGCTCTTCTGGAGCTAGGAATGAAGAAGGGCACACATGTGGGTATCCTGTTATCGCATAGTCCAGAATGGGCTATCACTTATTTTGGGGTTGTGAAAGCTGGTGGTGTAGGTGTACTGCTGAGCACTCTGCTCAAGGCGCCTGAGATTGCAGCATTGCTGCGAGATTCCGACTCGGAAATACTGATAACCCAGACGGAATTTGCTGGGGCAGTTTCTTTGGTGTTGCCGCAGGTTCCCCTGCTGAAACAAGTGTTGGAAATTGATTCTGGGGCTTATGAAAGAATGCTTGCTCGCAGTTTTATTACGCCCCCGCCGGTGACGATAAAAGATGAGGATGAAGCGGCGATAATCTATACCTCTGGCGTGCTGGGCAGGCAAAAAGGGGTGGTGCATACGCATGGTTCGCTGATGGGGACTCCGCCCATAGTTACGGCTGGCATACAGCGACGGAGAGAGGATGTGGTCATAAGCCCGGCGCGTATGTCGCATCTTTTTGGCTTATGTGAAGCTTTTCTTGGTTCGGTGATCGTGGGCGCGACTGTTGTGCTCATCCCTAGTTTCACATCCAGGACTGTTCTGGAAGCGGTGGAGAAAGAAAAGGGAACTATGATCTTTGGCGTGCCGGCTATGTTCAATGCTCTGGCAATGATGCGCGACGAAGCTTTGAGGGAATATGATTTGAGTTCGTTAAGATTGGCAGTCAGCGCTGGGGCGAAGTCCTTTCCGAAATTGATGAAGCAGTTGGAGGACAAATTCGGGCTGTCCCTCTACGAAGTATATGGTCTGACAGAGATTTCCGCCGTCTCTATAAGCACCTTCGATAATCGTAAGCTGGGAACGGTGGGGAAGCCGATTTGCCCCTTGAAGATAGTGGACGACAATGGACGGGAAGTGCGCCAAGGGGAAATAGGTGAAGCTGTGTTCAATGCGCCGTGGGCGATGAAAGGATACTACAAGGCGCCCGAGCTTACAGCGCAGGTTCTTAAAGACGGCTGGTTTTACACCGGCGATCTGGTGAGGATGGATGAAGAGGGCTATCTGGAGTATATAGAGAAGAAATCGTTTATCGTTGTCACTTCTTCTGGGCTGAAAGTCGGTCCATCGGAAGTCGAATTCGTGCTACTGAGTCATCCCAGCGTGGCTGAAGCGGCGTATGTGGGTGTCGAGGATGCTTATGGTGGACAGATCCCCACAGCGTTTGTGGTACTCAAGGATGGGCATACTGTTAGCTCGGAGGAATTGTCTAACCTCTGCTATGAAAATCTCGCCGATTTCAAGGTTCCCAAGCGAATTGAATTTTTGGATAGCTTACCCAAAACTGCATCGGGCAAGATTGATAGGAAAAAGCTGAAAGAAAGAGGACTGTGCCAGCGTTGAAGCAACGTTGGCTGTGATCTTCTCGTTGAGTTTCTAGCTATGATGCCGCTAGTTGTGTGATGTTGACGTGGGTAGGGCTTACTGGTAACATCATCAATTGGGCCGTGCTAGGCGGGGAGCTAGCGGTGCCCTGTACCCGAAAACCGCTATAGCGGGGCTGAATTCCTGTTTGAGGTTCACGGTCGGGCAAGCTTGTTGTCGCGGAGCGGCGTTGATAGTTGGGTTCCATGCAACTGGAGGCTATGAACCCCGTCAGGTCCGGAAGGAAGCAGCGGTAAGTAGTTTTTCCAGTGTGACGTGGAGCAGCCTGGCTGGAGCTAGTTGGCGAGAACATCTTCCCGCTCGGGGAATCGAGGGCAGGTGCACGGCTCACAAATATTTTGAAGGAGTATCGCTATGGCAATAAGGAAGGTATGCGTTGTTGGGGCAGGCACTATGGGGAGTGGCATAGCTCAGGTGGTAGCTCAGGCGGGCTACGATACAACTATGGTTGATGTGAAGCGGGAGTTTGTAGACCGCGGCATGAATCTCATTAAAGCCAGCCTGAATAAGTTCGTGGAGAAAGGGAAGATAAAGCCGGAAGAGATGAAGGAAACTCTAGCTAGGCTTCATACCTCTGTGGATATGAAAGGTGCTGCTCAAGACGCGGACTATGTTGTAGAGGCGGTATTCGAGAGAGCGGAAGTAAAGCTACCGATATTCGGGCAACTTGAGGAGATTTGTCCGCCACGAACAATACTGGCTTCGAACACTTCTGGAATACCCATAAGTCTTCTGGCGTCCGCGACCAAGCGACCTGACAAGGTAATAGGAACGCACTTCATGAACCCGGTGCCGTTGATGAAAGGAGTGGAAGTGGTGAAGTCCCTGCTCACATCTGAAGAGACTTTGAAGGTAAGCGTGGATTTTGTGAGGTCTCTAGGTAAGGAGACGGTGGTGGTGAAAGATTCTCCGGGATTTGTCACCAACAGGATAATAACTCTGGTTATGAATGAAGCGGCTAAGCTGCTGGAGGAAAATCTAGCTAGCGTAGAAGATATAGACAAGATAGAGAAGTTGTCGCATAACTGGCCTATGGGCCCATTTGAGCTAGCAGATTTGGTGGGGATAGATGTTATAGTTGACCTCTTGGAGGGGATTTATCAGCAAACTGGATGGGAAAGGTACAAGCCGGCTCCGCTCTTGAAGAGGATGGTTGAGATTGGATACGCTGGTAGAAAAGTCGGCAAAGGATTCTACCAGTTATTCGGGCAAGGCTAATTTGTATCGCCGGTTACTTCGCCAGGTCGGTTTCAGGCCCCGGAAAAGCTTAGGGCAGCATTTCCTCATAGACAAGACCATACTAAGACGCATTTTATCGGCTGCGGAACTCAACCCGGGTGATATTGTGATTGAGGTTGGACCGGGTCTGGGCGTGCTCACAGAGGCGTTAGCTAGACGAGGGGCGCAGGTTGTTGCTGTTGAAGTAGACTCTAGGTTGGTTGGGCTGCTTGAGAAACGACTTGGGGATTATGCCAATGTGAAGGTGGTGCGTTCTGATATACTGAAGGTCGCCCCTAGAGAGCTTCTGGAAAACAATTTGCCAGCCTCCGAAGTCGAGCGCGGCTATAAGGTGATAGCTAATCTGCCCTATTATATTACCTCACCAGTATTAAGCCACTTTCTAGAGGCACAACCACGTCCCTCGAGAATGGTCGTAATGGTGCAGAAAGAGGTTGGTGAATCTATTGTGGCAGCTTCCGGGAAGATGAGGTTTCTCAGTGTTAAGATACAGTTTTATGGCAAACCTACCATCGTGGCGCATGTGCCAGCAGCGAGTTTCTATCCGCGTCCCAAAGTGGATTCTGTTGTTTTACGTCTCGATATTTATCCGCAGCCACCCATCAAGATATCAGATGTAGCCGGCTTCTTTGATGTGGTTATGCATGGTTTTCGTTCCCCTCGGAAGCAGATTCGTAATTCCCTGTCTCACTCATTGGGGCTGCCGGCGAGCCAGGTTGTTTCATTGCTTGACAAGGCTGGCATAGATGCTAAACGGAGGGCTGAGACCTTAAGTCTAGAGGAGTGGAAGGAGATCTGGAAGGTCTTTGCTCCTTTCATAGAGAAGGCACGATGCTAACCGTTTATGCTCCAGCTAAAGTAAACCTTGTGCTCGAGGTATTGGGCAGGGATAACGATTATCACCGAATTGCCAGCATTATTCAGGCGATAGACCTGTGTGATGTGCTTAATTTTGAGCTGGACAGGGAGATCAGTTTGGAGTGTGATGAATCTGGTGTGAGGGAAAACAATCTGGTTCTGCGAGCAGCTATGTTGCTTAGGGAGAGTACTAGGTGCAGTCTGGGAATTCGGATTGAGCTTCGCAAGCGGATACCCTGGGGTGTGGGGTTAGGCGGTGGTAGCAGCGACGCCGCAGCCACCCTGTTAGCTCTAAACGAGCTCTGGGGGTTACATCTCTCCTTTTCTGAGCTGGCAAATCTAGCCTCCAGGCTTGGGTCGGATGTCCCTTTTTTTATCTACAAAGGCACAGCTTTAGTAGAGGGAAAAGGCGAAAAGGTGACTCCGTTGGAGTCCTTGCCCACAACCCATTTCGTGTTGCTGGTGCCGCCGTTAGCCAAAATCCCAGACAAAACGAAGCAAATGTATGCCAGATTGAATGCTGCTCACTACACTGAGGGGCAATTTGTGGAAAGGGCGTTGTCGTCTTTCAGGGAAAAGAGGACGCTCGATCACAGCCTGATGTTCAATGTGTTTGAGAAGGTGGCTTTTGACTTCTTTGCCGGGTTGGGCAGATATCGAAAAATCCTGGCGGAAGCTAGAGCACCAGCCGCTCACCTCGCTGGCTCGGGACCCTGTCTTTTCACTTTTTTCTCCAAGGAAGAAGAGGCTCGAGAGCTGTTTTCACACCTGAGAAGAAGTGGATTAGAGAGCTATTTAGCGTCTTCTTTTGCCTTAGGAGCAACAGGTACTGGAGATGCGCAGGTTAGGTGATTTAACGGTGATGCAGAGACTGAAGCAGAAGCAGTGGCTCAGGATAGCAGCGTATGTTGTAGTCTTAGCTGGGTTTAGTGTGGGTTTTTTTGTGCTATTTCCGTACTTAATAAGTTATTTCGACATCCCGATAGAGAGATTAGCCACCACAGCTTATTTGGTCGTCTTTGGAGTCACCTTGTTATCCAATGCGGCTGTTCTTGTTCCGGTGACATATCCCCATTTGACTGTGATAATAGCGGCGGCAAAATACTGGGACCCGTTTATGGTAGCTTTGGTAGCCAGTGTAGCCGGTGCTCTAGGTGAGATAACGGCTTATTATGCTGGCTATTTAGGGAAAAGGATTGTGCGTTTGGAGAACACACCGGGATATGAAAGACTAGCAGGCTGGATGACCAAATATGGTCCTTTGGGTATTTTCATCATTTCTGTTCAACCCTTATTGCCTGTGGATATAGCCGGGCTTTTGGCGGGAGCTGCTAAGCTACCCTTATGGAAGTTTCTCTTGCCGTGCTGGGCTGGAAAGCTAGCCAAGTATGCTCTGGCATGCTACCTTGGCGGAATGGTTTTGAATCTTCTTCCTCCTTTACCGTTCGAGCTTTAGTGCTAGAGAAAGGGCAAGGTCTCTCTCCTCAGCCTTGGTACGAACTTCTCCATCCAATTTTGCCCTATGTAGTATCTGGAGAATTTTCCCCATCTCTGGCCCGGGGCGGATGCCCAGCTTTTTTAGTTCCTCGCCGTCAAGAGCGGTGTGGACATATCGCAACTTGTCGAGAAATAGTTGAAGATTTTGCTGCGCCTTTGCCGATTCTGTAGCTAGGGCATTGGCTTGTATTGCCAGAGGCTCGTATTCCCGCAACAGGTTGTAAATCTTACTTGGTTTCAAAGAACTTTTGTCTAGAAGATGAAGGTTGGTCTTGAGGCGAAGCGTATCACGCATGGCTCGGGATAACCTGGCTGGTGTATTGAGACGAGCAAGAAGCAGCTCAATGTCTTCTTGATTGAGTGGATAGATGAGGAGGCAGAAATACAGAGATGGTAACTGAGCGGGTTTCTTCAGCCTTCGTGCCTTTTTGAACTGGTCGGCGAGCCAGCCATTGCCTTTCAGGCGGGGATTTATTCTGGAGAGGGCTCCTAGGTCGTCAAGTCGTTCGATAACAATCTCAGGTCGCTTCTCCTCGAAAATATGTTCTAGCTCGTGTCTGATGCGGTCGCCGCTTATCGTATCCAGCATGGGAATATCACGCTCAAGCAGGCGAGCAGTCTCCACCTCGAACCTAAAACCAAAGCGTTGTTCGTAACAGGCGCCTCGCAGAATTCTGGTAGCGTCGTCGCGGAAGCTTTCAGGGTGCAGAACACGAATAAGACGATGTTCAAGGTCGTTCTTCCCTCCATATGGGTCTACCAATTCTCCGTAATCGTCTTTTGCCAGGCATATAGCCATGGCATTGATGGTGAAATCTCTGCGGAAGAGGTCATCTTGGAGTGTGCCTGGAGAGACAGTGGGCAAAGCCCCAGGTCTGGCATAGGTTTCCCTTCGAGCTGTAGCTATATCCAGTGTGAAGTTAGGAAATCGAAGTTTGGCTGTTCCGAAGCGATGATGGGTTGTGAACTTCGCATGGCTGGCTTGTGCCATTGATTGAGCCAGCTCCACAGCATCGCCCTCCACTACCAAATCCAGGTCAAAATTGGGATAACCGAGGAGGAGGTCTCGCACCACACCGCCGACGAGATAAGCCCTCTGCCCTCGTTTCGTTGCCTGTTCAGCGATGGTGTTGACGGCTTGTAGAAGTTGGTGGGGGAGGTACTGTTCGAGCTGTCGCGCTAAATTCATCCTGGCAATAGCATTATAGCAGCATTTGTCCTTGTGTAAGACTGCGTTCGCAAAGGGGTAGCCAAGAAATATATAATCTAGTTGGTGCGTCCTGTTATTATGTGTCTTATGGTGGGAGAGCTTTCACGCCCGGCATAAATGCCGTCTCAGCATACAAATGTCAAGGAAGTTATGGAGGGAGCCTTTGACCATGGAAGCGAAGAGTGCGGAAGGACATAGGAAGCGGTTAAGGGAAAGATTCAATCGTTCGGGTCTAGCGGGGTTTTTGGACTATGAAATTGTGGAACTACTGCTCACCCTGGGGACGCCGCGCAGGGATTGTAAGCCGCAAGCCAAAGAGGCTATAAAGAGATTCAAGACCCTGAGAGGTGTTCTGGAAGCCTCTCCTGAGGAACTGCAGGAAATCAAAGGGATCACTGAATACAACATTTTTGTTATCAAATTCATGCAGGAAGTAGCGAGGGCGTTTCTCAAAGAGAAAGTTCTGGATAAGCCATACTGCCGCTCATCCCGGGAGGTCTTCGACTATCTATACCATTCTATGCGAGACCTGAAAAAGGAGGTATTCAAGGTCCTCTTCCTTGATTCCCAGAATCGGGTTGTCGGGATTGAGGACCTTTTTGAGGGGACGTTGAATGCGAGCGCCATCTATCCTCGGGAGATTGTGCAGAGTGCCGTGAAGCACAACGCTGCTGCCTTAATTTTTGTCCATAACCACCCATCGGGCAATCCGCAGCCCAGCGACAATGATAGACAAATCACGCAGGATTTGGTTTTCGCTGGCAATATTATGCAGATCAAAGTCTTAGACCACGTGATAGTGGGCGAGAATCGCTACTTCAGCTTCGCCGATGCCGGACTCATTGAGGAATATAACGCGGACTTCTTAAGCCTTAGGGAAGGGAAAAGAGCCTAGGTCTGGCTGGAGTTTTTTCGGCACGCGTGGCAACGTGGCAACGCAAAGGAGGAAAGTATTTATGGAATCGGTGAAGGTGTTAGTCACTACTGTAATAGGTGATGAATTACTCCAGCAGATCAGAGATGTTAGCCCGAGGATACAAGTTAGCGACGCCTCTAAATTGGTTCACGGTGAGGAAAAAGGGGATTTGAGTGGGAAAGCCGAGCTTGATGCTTTGTTAGCTGAAGCCGAAGTAATTTACGGGCTATGGCTTCCTAAGAATGTAGTTGCCCGAGCCCCCAAATTGAAATGGGTGCAGATGATGTTTGCGGGGGTGGATAGTTTCCTGGACCAATTTCGGGAGAGTCCTGTTATGATGACCTCGGTGAGCGGCATACACGCTGTGCCGATCAGTGAGGTGGTTTTCGAGTTGATGTTGATGTTTGCCAAGCGGGCTCCGCTGTGCTTTCAACTGAAGCAAGAAAGACGGTGGATGCGTTTTACTCCAGCAGTTTTGTGCTCTAAGACAGTGGGTATAGTAGGGTTGGGCAGTATCGGGAAAGAGGTGGCGAGACTGGCGAAGGCTTTTAACATGAGGGTGATAGCTACGCGCAGGTCGGTCAAAAAAGAGAGGCGGGCTAGATATGTTGATGTGCTCTTGCCTCGGGAACAGCTGCCGAGGTTACTCTCGGAAAGCGATTTTGTGGTGCTTTCCTTGCCTCTCACCCCGGAGACAAAGAAATTGATAGGGGAAAAAGAGCTTCGAACCATGAAGCCCACAGCTTACCTGATCAATGTTGCTAGGGGTGATATAGTGGATGAAGAAGCGCTGCTCCGTGCTCTGGAGGAGAAATGGATTGCTGGAGCAGGGTTGGACGTGTTTTCCACTGAGCCTCTGCCTGTTGACAGTCGTTTCTGGGAGTTACCCAATGTGATCATCAGCCCGCATATTGCTGGCGTGATGGAAGACTACTTTGTACGGGCAACCGGGTTATTTTGTGAAAACCTGAGGCGCTATGTGAGTGGAGAGAGGCTAATCAACTTGGTGGATAAGAACAAGGGATACTAAGCGTCAGTGTGCAATTCAGCCGCGTTATGTCTTTTCGCTGCCCTGAAGCTGGACTAGCAAGAAAGAAATCCAGAGCAACCTATGCACAGGCGATGCGTGGTTTCACTCGAAAGGAAATACTTTGCCCATTTCGGCTCCCATTGCTGAAAGCAATGTCTTGCCGCTGGGGAATATAGGAGAAGCTTCTTCGGGCGATTTGTGAACCATGGTGATTGCACCTGTCGGGCATGCTGATGCACAAAGCCCACAGCCAATACATTTCTGCTTGTCTATTACTGTATGGTCATTTTCGGTTCGAATGGCATTTACCTGGCATCGCTCGATACAGACGCCGCACTCAGTGCAAGTATCTTCGTCTTTGACGGCGTAGTAGTTTGATTTTACTATGGCATGTAGGTTGCCGTATTTTATAAGATGTGCTAGGGACTTACAGCAACACCCGCAACAATTGCAGATGAATGTCTTGTTGCCTGCGCTGTTTATGGAGCAGTGAATCAATCCATCTTCTTCAGCTTTGGCTAGTATTTCTTTTGCCTCTTGTTTGGAGATTTCCCTGCCGAGCCCATTTTCGATGTAGAAATCTGCTGATGCCCCGAAGCTCATACATGCCTCCATTAGCTTGTTACACCCCTTTCCCAGAATTCTGGCTTCCTTGCGGCAGATGCAGTCGGAAACGGCAAATCTGGTCTGTGATTCTATGATCTGTGACACCCTTTCGTAGGGCTGAATCTCTGTGTTTCCTTCTATCCCTTTCTCAACTGGGATAACGCGGAATCCGCCCAGTTTTCGCCTTCGTTGTAAGGGTACTATTCCTTCCTGAAAGTACTTTTCGTAAAGTTCGATGTTTTCCGGTGTCAGATTGTTTAGCTGAAGTTCCCAGATTCCAACCATCCAGGGTATAAGAGCATAGTAAAGCTCGCCTTCAGGCCCCGCATAACGCATTATCAGTCCTCTTCTCGACATCTCATATAGCGTTTTCGCCAGCTCATTTTTGTCTTTTCCCGTTCTCTCTGATATAGACGCTACCTTTTCTGGAAAGGGGTGGAGGTGCAACGCTATCTCCGCTTCGTCCGCTGTGAAGAGACGCCTCAGGATCTCCAATTCCACCCCGCTTTCAGTTTTGGGAAATCCCTGGGGAAACATGTCGAGTCTTTCCCGAAGTCTCTCGTATATGTTAGACATACTAATCTCCTTTGGTCTTAGACTGAATAAATTTGACCTTGAATTATACTATGACCCAAGAAAATTGTCCTGCGGAATCAACAAAAGCACGTGACACCCGGCAACACAAGAGCGCCTGCCTTTTTGAGAGGTGGCATCCAACTTAGTGTATGGGCGGCCCTGACGCTGCAAGAATAGGGTTCAGTTATGAAGGGCACTCAACGTTTGTGCGGTTGCCATCCCAGCAATGCCAGTCGTTATCTCCGAAGTGCTTAAAGTCTTTGACACGCCCTTCTTTGGTGATACTGCTCCACTCGATATATGTGTGGTTATCATTGCCTTTGTTGTAGAGGTCCCAGATGTGGTCATATGGAGTGCCCTTGGTATATTGCGTGTCAATATAGCCTCCGTTCTCTGGGCCACCAGGCACTATGTTTGTGTACCTTATGGCATGTGTGCCTGCAGAAATATTACGCGACCAATCTATGCGCAGGAGGTTGGTTGCGTTAGTAGGACTTTGCTTGAGAATCCAGAATCCTTGGGTGGCTGGGAGGTCACATTCGCCATAATACCAAGTGAAGTCTTCATACTCTCCTTCTTTGGATATGTTCATTGTCCAGCGCACTCCCTCTGGGATGAATGATGCGTGCAACTCGGCAGTATATATTGAGCCAACAATATTCACTGAATACGACCAGAGCCAGGAGCCATCGTTGAGCTGAAGTGGAATGTTATGAAAAGATGCACGGAATGCCGCCACTGGTACAGCAAGCCCGACTCTGATGATGATACTCCAGACACCTACTGTCCAAGCTGCAAAATTCCAGTTAGATTGGTTACCAGCAAGTGCAACCAAACCACCCGTCCCGCTGTTTTCGAAGTTCTCGAACGGAATGAGGAAAGTCTGTAGAGGCGGGATGGTTGGCGCTCCTGCTCCGCCACATCCTGTGATTGTCAGGGCTAGAATGACGACAACAACTGATAGGTGGACTAAAACTCTGCCCCTTACCATTTTCACTGATATCCTCCTTTATAATACACTTGCCTGTTGCCTATATTTTGCGGCGAAGTAAGTTAAGTCATTAACAAGCTTTTAGGGAAATATAGCATCTAAAGTAAGGAACAGTCAACTATGACGTTGTGGGCAGTGTCGCAACGAAAAAGTGGTGCCATGCAAATCATATTTATTACTTTGTCGGGCAAAATCAAGCTGTTGAGGTGGCTAGTCCAAGAAAACGGTTCTGGTAAAGGGGGTGTAAACGATGAAAAAGTTGATTGTGTTAGGTGTTAGTTGCGGCTGTTTTAACTTTAGTAATCGGTAATTTGCCTGTGGAAGCTCAAAGGGCTGCGCGCCCAGGCAAGGGTTGGGCTGGTTCTGTTACGGTAAGCAGAAGTTTTTTCGTTTTTCCGAGTTCTTAGTGGGGCATGGGATGAGTGGTACTAGTGGCACTATTTGAATCCTTGGGGTTAGTTTATTTACCACAGCAGAAGTGTTGCTGCAACCTTTAAGCTTAGGAGTTGCTCGATGGAATGGGGATGTTGTCGAGAAGAGGATGGTGACCGGGTTATCTACCTAATGAACTGCATTGCCGAGATTGACAGAGGATATAGCTAGGAAGATGGCTATCGCTTTTGGGTAGGGGTGTGGGACAAAGGTAGACGTAGTATTCCGGATGGGTTTCATATTGAAATATTGGGTCCTAACTTCTACTATGCTGCTGGCATACTCAGCGGCGGTGATACTAAACTCTACCCCATTGAACTTGCACCCTGCTCGGCGGGATAGATTTTTATCTCCGTTTTGGCGTAGTAGTTTTCTAGATTGTAGCTCTCAATAAAAAGCTACCTTGGACGGTTCCCGTTTTGGCATTGACTGAGGTTGGTAGGACATATTGCGTTGGCGTTAAGTCAATTTAGCACGGCGTATCAAGTAGACGACAAGAAGTATGGCTGCCATTGTAGCTACGAAGCCAATGACAATCCAGACGGAGTATTCAGGTCTTACGTCCTCAAATCCTAGCCTGGCTAAGGTACCTAGGATAATCAATGTGCCATCGTAGATCATTGAAGAAAATAAGATAGCTAGTATCACTTGGTAATAACGGATGCACATTGTGCCGGCAGCTACTGATGATATCTGGGTTAAGCCTGGTGTCAGCCTGGCGATGACTATCACCGGTATAGTCCATCTACCTAGTTTATTCTGAAATTGCTCTAGGTTAGCTTGTAGGGATTTGGAACGTCTACCCAACCAGCCAATAAATCTTGAGCCTAGCGAACGACTTGCCCAGTAGATAATGCTCATGCCTGTTATTCTGCCTGCTAATAGCATCAGGACGGTGAGGAAAACAGGCAATGAAGGAGCGCCCATTGTATAGGTAGTGAAAAATAAGATGGTATCTAATACAAATGGTAAGGGAATGCCGATTTCGGCAGATACAGTCAAAGCAAATACGGAAGCCAGCCCTGCGGGGTTATCGGTGCTTATGGAAGCAGCCAGCGTAGCAAGTGTCTGGATTATCCACTCAATCATGGCACAACTCGAGCTATTGTGGCATAAAATACAGACAAGGACAATGTTGAATGGTTAAAACAACGCACGAGGTTCAGCCCAAACTAATTTCGGAGTAATCTAGAAGCTTAATCTTGGGAGAAGATGATAAATGCTTAACGTTGGCAAAGAAAGCGTTAGGAAAGACATTTAAATGTGCTTTAAGTTAGCGTCTTGTCCACAGGCTTGTTTTTGCTGTTAACTGGCGGGATGGTCATCGCTGTCAGCACAGCGACAATAGCTAGTGCGGCAAACGCAAACCATACTGGCCGGTAGGTCTTCCAGTTGTCAAAAACCCATCCTGCCAAGGGAGGGCTGGCTACGCCTCCCAAAGCCATTATGCTCAACACGAAGCCATGAATAGCTCCGAAATTGTTCCTGCCGAAATATTCGCTTATCACGGATGCCCTTAATGTATTGTTCCCTCCGTAGCCAACTCCAAAGAAGATAAGAAAAAGTGTAAGCAACCAGATAGCTCGAGGAGAAGCAATGGCGAAGCAGAGTAATCCCCCGGATATCATGGCGAAAGCGGTGGCTATCATTCGCCTTTTGTCAAATCTGTCCCCAAGCCAGCCTAAGCCGATGCGACCAACGATGCTGGTCAATGGTATGGCTCCGGCTATTATGCTAGCCCTTGTCCTGTCAATGTTGATGCTAGTAAGGTAAGGCATTACGTGGGTAATCACGGCACTTAATAGCACCATCTGACAGAGCATAGCGGCCGTGATATGCCAGAAGGTGCGAGTCTTCAAAACTTGCCTTATTCCGATATCTACTTCGGGTATTTTCGCCTGAGAGACGCTGTTATTGGGTATCGTGGCATTGGGTGCTTTGTCATCAGGCTGATAGCCATACTGCTCGGGCTTATGCCGTACCAGAAGGGACAGTGGTAGGCAAGTAGCGAGCAAACCAAGAGCAAGGATAGTCAACGCCTTTTCCCAGCCGTACATATCAATAAGTCTGACTATTAGTGGAATTAGCAAGCCACTAAGTCCATAGCCACAAAGCATAATGCCGGTGGCTATGCCTATTTTTCTGTGGAACCAATTAGCCACGGCAGTCATGAATACAGTGCTACTACAGGCATTCAATCCTACTGCCAACAGTATAAAAGCACCATAGAACATAGCCAGAGATGCAGTGCGACTCAAAAGTATCAAGCCCAAAGTGGTGATAATTGCTCCACCAGCTAGTAATCTTCGCGGTCCCCAGCGGTCAACGAGCATGCCTACTATTGGGGCGAGAAGACCTGCCTCTAGACCGCGTAGTGAGGCGGCAAAAGAAATTTGTGTATAAGTCCAGTTAAATTTCTCCGCCAGTGGCTCGAAGAAAGCTGTGAAGCCATAGAAAACAACTCCGCCCGTGTATAGTGAAATAAGGAAACAGGCGGCGACAACCCACCACCCGTAGAATATCCGATGCGGTTTCCAATCTGCCGTCACAGACATAGCGTGAAAGACTCTTCTTCTAAAATACTTTTGGAGAAAATCTAATTGCTAGAAGCTCTGCAAAATATCGCTCAAATAACCCAAAATGTTATCACTAATGTGAGTGTGTGTAAAACCAGCTTGGCAACAGTGGTGAGATTATCCAGGGTCAAGCTGAGGTTATAATACTTTAGCGAAGAATGCTGTCACCTTGGCAGCTATAATTGATTCGTAACCCCACCAAAAGTGGTCGGCTCCTTCGATACTTTCATACTCCGCAGGTTCGGGAAGGCTCTGGCAAAATTCAAGGAACTGTTTCAAAGGTGTAAAGTTATCTCGGCTTCCTGAGATGAGAGATTTGGGTTTAGGACATTTTTTCAGAGAGTCGAAATCGAACATAGATAGGGGTGGTGAAATAGCAACCAGTGCTTTAACGCGGCTATCCTTACAGCCCAGCGGAAAACCAAACCCAGCGCCTGCCGAATAGCCAACCAGCCCGAGCCTCTGTGGATTGATTTCTTTTATCGTACTTATGAAGGAAATAGCTGCTTCGACATCTTGCTGCTCGCCTATTCCTCGGCCGAACTTACCTTGGCTCCCGCCTACCCCGCGGAAGTTGAACTTGAATGCAGCAATAGATGTTTGTGTCAATGTCTCACAAAGGCTATTTACTACATTGTTGTCCATGCTGCCACCGTAGAGTGGATGAGGATGGCAAACTACTACGGCTGGAAAAGGTCCGACACCATCAGGTATGGCTAGTATTCCTTCCAAGATAAGCTTACCTGATGGGAAGTTTACCTTGTTCCTTTTCATTCCTGACTTCTGACAAAATTTCTGAGAGTTCCAATCTTGTCTATTTTGATTTCAACCACATCACCAGATCTAATTTGTCCAATGCCTGAAGGTGTACCGGTAGCGATGATGTCTCCGACTAGCAAAGTCATGACACTAGAGATAAAGCTGACTAAATCATCCACTCCAAAGACGAGGTCGCTAGTATAAGCTGATTGGCGTAATTCTCCGTTGAGATAAGTTTCAATTTTCAGATTATCAGGCTCGATCTCTGTCTCAATCCAAGGTCCGATTGGCGCAAACGTGTCAAACCCTTTGGCTCGCGTCCACTGACCATCTTCTTTCTGAGCAAAACGTTCTGATACGTCATTGAAGCAAGTATAACCTAGTATGTAATTTCTGGCTTTGTCTTTGGGTACATCTTTGGCTTTTTTGCCTATTACCACGCCTAACTCACCTTCGTAATCTACGTGTTGGGAGGAACGAGGCAGAATAATGGCATCATCAGGACCTATGATTGCAGTGGGAGGTTTGAGGAAGATAAGCGGCACTTTGGGAATAGGTAATTTGAGCTCTTGGGCATGGCTGCGATAGTTTAATCCTAAGCCTATTATTTTGGAGGGCAGGCAGGGAGCAAGTAACTTCACTCCGCCTAGCTGATAGCTCTTATCGCCAAGAGCAAGAAGGTTACCCGAGCCCTCAGCCTGGAGAAACGGATCATGCCGCAAGCTACGGATCGTATCCTGTTTCAGTATCCCATATTCGACCTTACCACGGACAACAAATCTAACGATTCGCAAATCTGCCTCCTTTTCACGTCTGTTGTAGACGACAATTGTGCCCACAATTATACAACGTGTTCTGTGCTGGATATCTGGAGAACGCCATTAGCAATTTTCAGCCGTTCCTGCTTTAATGAGCTCGAAGCGCGAATAGCAGTTTGAGGTGACTTATGGATACAAAGCAAGCAAATCTGGCATTTCACCACTCAGAAAGGCTGAAGTCCAATCTATTTTTGCTATCGGCGGCTGTGGACAGATTATCAACTCTGAAGGTGGAGAAGCTAGAGGGAGGCAGAGAGATCAGCAAGGCAGTATTTGCTGCATTGAGGAGTGAGCTTAACATCGCCCGCCGCTATATCGAGCCGCAGGCGATGGATGCTATAGAGGGAGAGCTGTTCAAGGCGGAAGCAGAAATTGAAGTCCAGGATTATGCTAAAGCGAGGGAATATTTAGCCGACACTTTCTCCAAAGTCACTACTGTCAGCAACAAAAATATTGGGCTGTTGATGGACGAAGGCTTGCTCTAAGCAGCAAAGTTCTGGCTGCGGTATTTAAAGCTATTTGACCTTGACCTTGATTAATATGTCGCCGGGTAGCCCATCGCTTATCTGCAGGGCATTTCTGAGCCTCACAATACTGCCCGTTTTCACCCCAGCGGGAATTCTGACCTCAAGCCTCTTTCCTTTTCTTTTCAATATCTTCTTCACCCCTTGGAAAGCCTCTTCCTGGCTGATGGTGAGCTCGTAGCGTGCTTCCTTTGGTCTTTGGACCGTGGCAAATAGCTCATCCAAATTGATTTCTTTACCTGGCCAGACCTCAAATGTCACTTTGCCGGGCTTTCCCTCAAACGTTCTGAAGGAGAAAGAAGACCCTATACCTTTGAGAAAATCGCCAAATATATCGTCGAGGAAACCAAACCGCAGACCGGCTCCTCCAAAATCCCTCATCATTTCCTCAAACGTCGTTCGGGTGAAGGGACTACCAAAGATATCACCTATATCGCCGACCGTGCCAAATTGGTCATACTGTCTTCTTTTTTGGGGATCGCCAAGGACACCGTAGGCTTCATTTATCTCCTTGAATTTTTCATTAGCCCATTTTTCTCTCCCGGGATTGCGGTCGGGATGATATTGCATCGCCAGCTTGCGATAGGCTTTCTTGATTTCTTCGTCTGAGGCGTTCCTCGGCACGCCTAAGATCTTGTAATAATCTTTAGCCATTTGAGATTATGATGCTTGATTAGTCCAGACTCTGATATGGCGGGCAGTTTTTGTAATTAACCCCTTTTAGTATCCACAAGAATTATAGCAAAGAGCTAAAATGAGGTTATAGTTGGAGATTTTGGGCAAACAGCTCTGGCAAGTATTCAATCTCCTCGGGAAATTGGGTGGTTTACATGAACTCAGTTATGAGAGCTGTTATAGGTGTTGAGGCGGGCTTTGACAAACAGAACTATTCCTTGCTATATTTGTGTGGTTTATTCTGGATACCTGACCAAAAAATTGGGAGGTACTCAAGATGGTCATCATTGGCGAAAATATCCATATTATAGCCAAGACAATTTCCACCGCGATAAGAGAAAGGAATGCTAAAGTAATCCAAGATCTAGCCAGAGCTCAAGCTGAAGCAGGTGCTGATTACATTGACTTGAATGTGGGTCCTATGAAGAAAGACCCTGAACAAACCATGGAATGGTTGGTCAAAACAGTACAAGAAGTTACTGATTTACCGTTGTCTATAGATACTATGAATTATATAGCTATGGAGGCGGGTTTAAAGGCTTGTCGGAAAAGACCATTGCTTAACTCTGCGTCGGGAAAAACCGACTCAAAGCAAAATATGCTCCCCTTGGCAAAGAAGTATAACTGTGAGGTTGTGATTTCGGTGATGACGGACAGAGGCATGCCTCCCGATGTTAATTCCAAGGTGGAGAGCATCATGGATACAGTGGCTTATGCTAATGAATTAGGAATTCCCAATGAAGATATTTGGGTTGACCCTATACTTCTTCCTGTCAGTACTGCCGGCGAGGGACAAAGGTTTGCTGTAGAAAATTTGGAATTTATCAAGATAATTGGTGATGTTTTGCCAGGGGTTAAATCAATAGTGGGGCTTTCCAATACTTCCAATGGTGTACCGGAAGAGCTGAGACCTCTTATTAACCGTACCTATCTGGTTATGCTGGCTAAGAATGGGCTTTATTCTGCTATTGCGGACCCTTTGGATAAAGAACTTATGAAATTAAACAGAGGAGAGATGCCCGAGATCGTCGAGCTTATCCACAAGGTCATGGACGGGGAAGAAATAGACCTTTCCTCGTTGTCCCAAAAAGAAGTCGAGTACGTTAAAACAGCCAAGGTTCTCAAAGGGGAGACTTTGTACTCCAATGCTTGGCTAGAAAGTTAGCGCTCAACTTTTGTCATCTGAACGTAACAAATAGAGGTTCAAGGTGGCAGTTGAATCACAAGTAACCCTTTAAGGTAAGGAGGGTAAGGAATGGAATATAAAGCGCCAGTAGAAGAATATACTGGGGTGGTGAGGGAGATAACCATCGGGAAAGGGAAAAAGAGCCTGAAGATTGGGGGGGAGAATATCCCTCCCTTTCATTTTTTCGACCGAGGTTCGAATCCCAATCCGGCAAAGTTTGCGTTAGAGGTTCTGGATATGGAGCCTCCAGATTGGCCAGAGCATTTGGTCGAGCCGTTTCGGGATGTAGTTTCTGAGCCGGTGAAATGGGCTGAGAAATGTCAGAGCTTCGGTGTAGATGCTGTATCGCTTTTTCTCATGAGCACCGACCCAGCAGTTAAGGATGCTTCTGCTGACAAAGCCGCGGCATTGGCTAAGAATGTGGCTGAGGCTATAGACGTGCCCTTAATCGTCTATGGTTCGGGAGATGAAAAAAAGGATGTTGAGGTTCTTGCCAAGGTAGCCGAGGTATGTGACGGTATGAATCTTCTTATTGGTCCGGTTCTCAAGGAGAATTACGAGGCAGTGGGCAAGGCAATTCTAGACCATGGGCATGTGGCTATCGCTCAAAGTCCTCTGGATATCAACTTACTTAAGGAGCTAAATGTCAAGCTTAGCAAGTTCTTCCCTCCAGATAGGATTGTGGTGGACCCTCTGTCCTCGGCATTAGGGTATGGTATGGAATATAGTTTTTCTTTGATTGAGCGGGTGAAACAGATTGGAATTATGACCAAGGACAGCATGACCATGATGCCGATCATTGCCAATCTGGGAGGTGAATGCTGGAAGACGAAACAAGCCAAAGAGAATAAGGTGCAGGGACTACTCTGGGAAGGCATAACAGCATTGTCGCTTCTTCTGGCTGGGGCGAATTTGCTTGTTTTGAGACATCCTGAAACTTTGAAGTTAGTAAAAAAAACCATAGAAACGAGGTGACAGATGGCAAAAGTAAAAGAATTAGCGCGGAAACTGGAAGAAATTCATAAGAAGATTAGGGCGGAGATTCCTTGGGAATTGGTTGGTCCTACTCCGATGCCGGGGATCCCAGACCTGAGACAGTGGGATATGAGACTGCTCAAGACCTATGCTCCATTTTATTCTCCGTTCTGTGATTTGTGTTGCTTTTGCACCTATGGCAAGTGTGATCTTACAGAAAGCAGAAGGGGCGCTTGTGGGATTGATATAGCTACTCAGCAAGCGAGGTTTGTACTTTTAGCCTGTTTGGTGGGATGCTCCGCTCACGCTGCTCACGGAGCGCATGTGCTAGAACATCTGCTGGAAAAATATGGTCCCGATAAGAAAATAGATTTGGGTGGTTCCATCAGTATTGAAGCACCGCATATCAGGACTGTTTTGGGGTTGAAACCTGAGACATTAGGAGACCTTCAAGTAGCTTTAGAGTATGTTTTCAATGAGGTCAGTCATCTTCTGGATTCTTGCCATACGGGGCAAGAGGGTAGCGCTCTGGATTATGAGTCCAAAGCCTTGCATGCTGGGATGCTGGACCATGTGGGAATGGAAGCCGCCGATATCGCCCAGATTGTTGGCTTTAGCTATCCTACTTCAGTTGCTGATACGCCTTTAGTGGAACTAGGCTGGGGTGCCATAGACAAGAACAAGCCTGTTATTTTGGTGTGGGGGCATAACCCGGTCACCTCAACAGCGGTGATTGACTATCTAAGAGAGCATAATCTTGAGGATAAGGTGGAGGTCTGTGGTCTTTGCTGCACAGCGTTGGAAACAACCAGGTATTCGGATAAGGCTAAGATAGTCGGCCCTCTTTCTAGGGCTTTGTTTTTCGTTAGGGCAGGCATAGCTGATGTGATAATGACTGACGAGCAATGTATCAGAACAGATACCCCGCAGGAGGCAGCCAAGGCGGGGTCTGCAATGATCGCCTGTCTGGACAAAGCTATGTATGGGCTTGAAAACGCCACAGACATGGACACAGACGAGATAATAAGGCGGATGATTGACAATGGGGAACAATTCGCTATCTTGGACTCTGCCAAAGCAGCTGAGGTGGCAGTGAGAGTGGCTATAGAAATTGCTCCGCGGAGAAGAAAGGAATGGTTAACGGAAGAAAGAGCTATTGAGCTAGCTAAGAAATGTACCAACTGTGGTATGTGCGAGCAGGTTTGTCCCAACCTGTTTAACATTGGCGATGGCATAACTGAGGTGGCCAAAGGCAAATTCGACTTAATCAGGCAGCAATTCCTGTATTGTATTGGCTGTGGCAAGTGCGAACAAGAATGTCCGAACAAGGTGCCCATCTTCAAGATAATGCAAACTGCAGCCAGCATGGAAAAATGGAAGTGTCGAGCGGGACGTGGTCCGATTATGGATACTGAGATCAGAAACGTGGGCGCGCCAATAACATTGGGCACGATTCCTGGCGTGGTTGCATTTGTTGGCTGCTCTAACTTCCCTGATATAGATGACGTGGCAGCTATGGTGGATGAATTTGCCAAGAGAAAGTACATTGTGGTCCTTTCTGGTTGCTCAGCTATGGCGGCTGGCATGAAAAAAGATCAAGATGGATTGACGGTGTACGAAAAGTATCCGCCGAACTTTGACATGGGAGGGGTGGTGAACGTTGGCTCCTGTGTCGCCAACAGTCATATCACAGGAGCAGCGATCAAGATTGCCAATATTTTTGCAGCTTTGCCTTTGAGGGCGAATTACGAAGTTATGGCGGATTATGTTCTCAACCGGGTCGGTGCTTGTGGAGTGGCATGGGGAGCCTACTCACTGAAGGCTGCCTGCATCGCTACTGGCTGTAACAGACTGGGTATACCTGTGGTCTTGGGTCCGCATTCATCTAAATATAGGAGACTGTATTTGTCTAGGAAAGAGGAAGGTGATTGGAGGGTTATGGATGCCAGGAAGAAGCAGATAGTGGATACAAAGGAGCCAGCTCCTGAGCACCTGGCTTATGTCTGCGAGACCAAGGAAAAAGCCATGCCCATGATAGCCAAGCTCTGTATAAGGAGGAACGATACTCCTCAAGGAAGAGCGATAAAACTGAACCACTATATCTCTCTGTACAAGAAGTACATCGCTCCCGGCCTTCCTGAAGACCTACACCTCTTTGTGCGCAGGGATGCCGATATCCCGCTGGTCTATAAAAAAGAAGTCCGGGAACATTTGCAGAAAATGGGCTGGCAGCCCAGGGAGCCGGTCGGCTTACCTACTCTTATTGGCACCTATCCCAGTAAGGTTCCGATAGACGCGGTGATACATTAGAAGGAGGAAAAAATGAGTGCAGTTATACCACGCCATAGAGTAAATGTCCTGACAGGGATCAAAGCTGCTAGGCTGATTGAGGATCCTGCAGAATATGCTGATTTGATTAAGAAAGCCAAGAGGCCACTACTCGTTGTTGGTCCTTTGTTGCTGGCATCTACGCCTGATGGCAAGGTTCTTATGCAGTATGCGCTGGATATCGCTAAGGCTGGCAATATTCCGATATGCGCCACAGCCCAGACCAGGGGAAAGATGGTAGAGTTGGGCGTACAGCCAGATTGCGTTTACGACGTTGTTGAGATAGTAAATGCTCTTAAGGACCCAAATTGGAGAGGGGTTAAGAAGGAGGGGAATCACGACCTGGTGATGTTCTTCGGGATAAGGTCGGACCTCGGCAATCAAGGTCTTTCCACGCTTAAGCACTTTGCCCCGCATCTGAAAACCATGACGCTTTGCAAGCATTACTTCCCTCACGCTAGCTATTCATTGCCTAATTTCAGAAGGGATGCAAAATGGCTAGAGTTCTTAGATGCTTTAATAGCCAATTTAAAGAAAGGAGAGTAGAAAGGAATGGCAGGCGAATTTCACGTAGATATAGGTCCCCAGTATGAAGGCGAGGTGATAAGGAAGGAAAACCTGTATATTGAGTTCGGAGGACCAAAGGTAGCGCAGAAGTTTGAGTTAGCGACCCTAAAGAGTCCGGAAGAAATTGAGGATGGGAAGGTGGAAATCATTGGTCCCGACCTGAAAGACTTGGCGCCTTACGACCCAGTGGCTGAAAAAGGTGGGAGCTACCCTATTGCTATTCTAATTGATGTCGCTGGCTCGGAGCTGGATAAGGATGCTGAACCAATCATTGAAAGAAGGATTCATATGTTCACCAACATGATCGAGGGTTGGTATCATATGAACCAGAGACAGGATGTTTGGATAAGGATGAGTAAGGATTGCTTCAAGAAAGGTTTCAACTCCTTGCGGGAATTAGGGGAAATATACAATTTCCTCTTCACTTCGGAGTTGCCGATTATTGAAAAGATTCAAACGACTATTATTACCGACCCGAAGAAGATAGCCGAACTTTATCCGGGGGCTTTGAAAGTCTATGAGGCCAGAGATGCTCGGGCACGGGCTTTAAAGGATGAAGATGTGGACACGTTTTACGGCTGTACTTTGTGTCAGAGTTTTGCGCCAACTCACATCTCGATCATAGCGCCGAACAGGATTGCCAATTGTGGCGCTATAAACTGGTTTGATGGCAGAGCGGCAGCCAAGATTGACCCTGAAGGTCCTATATTTGCCATACCCAAGGGTGCGCTGCTAGACCCAGTTAGGGGCGAATATGAGGGGGTGAATAAAGTTGTACAAGAGAAGTCTCTAGGGACTTATGACCGGGTGTATCTGTACAGTGCTTTCGAGCATCCCCATACTTCCTGCGGTTGCTTTCAGGCTATCGCCTTCTATATTCCTGAAGCAGATGCCTTTGGGATCGTACACCGGGAATTCAAAGGTCAAACCGTGATAGGGGAGACATTTTCCCGCATGGCAGGGGAAACTTCAGGAGGTAAGCAGATAGAAGGAAGGCTGGGCACCGGATTGGAGCAGTTAAGATCTCCTAAATTCATTCAAGCAGACGGTGGTCTGGCTAGAATCGTGTGGATGCCCAAGGAGATAAAAGAAAGATTCAGGGATATTTTGGATGCCAAGGGACTCTACGATAAGATAGCCACTGAAGAAGATGTCCAGAACGTGGATGAACTTCTGGCATTCCTGGATAAAGTTGGGCATCCTTGGATAAAAGGAGAAGTTCAGCTCCCAAAGTAAGTGCATAAAAATCTGGCTGCGAACTATATCGAGAGTGGGTCCCAAAGATATTAGTAGCTGCAAAAGGAGGGTTTGCTATGCCAATTGCAGGTTCTGAGATTGTAAAGATGCTTCCGGGGAGGAAACCTTGTAAGGATTGTGGCTTTCCTACTTGCTTTGCCTTTGCCATGAAGCTGGCATCGGGTGGGGCAACCGTGGACAAATGTCCTTATCTCTCTGAGGAAGTTAAAGCTAAATTGATAGATCTTCTGGCGCCGCCGATAAAGCTGGTTACGATAGGCACAGGAGAAAACGCTGTCAAAATCGGAAACGAAGAGGTCATATATCGGCACGAAAAAACGTTTGTCAATAAACCAGGCATTGCCCTCCTTATCTCGGATAAGGAAGATAACGCCAAAATCGAGGAAAAGATAAGAAAGATAAAGGAGTTACAATTCCCTTGGGTTGGAGTAAACCTGAAAGCAGACCTTTTGGCACTTCATTTCGCATCGGGAGACAAGAATAAGTTTTTAGCTTTGGTGAAAAAGGTCTACGACTCAGTAGGTTTGGGTATGATCTTGATATCGGAAGATATAGATGCCCTATTTTCGGCACGGGATATATGTGCTAATAGACATCCGCTTCTTTACCCCATAACAAAGGAAAACGTTGGCAACGCTATTCCTAAGATTAAAGCAAACCTCACTCCTATTGGTGTCCGCGCTGGTAGTGTTGAAGAACTTGTGTCTCTAACTACGAAGTTAAAAGACGCTGGCATTGAGGAAGTAGTTCTGGATCCGGGCTCTAAGAATTTGCTGGAAGCGATAAGAGACCAGACTTTTATTAGAAGGGCGGCATTAAAGCAAGGTTTCCGACCTTTGGGCTATCCTACCATTGCCCTTCCTTGCTTCATGACTAGGGACCGTTTGAAGGAAATTTTGCTGGCTTCAGCGTTTGTGATCAAATGGGCTAGCATTATTGTCATTTCTGATTTCGACCAATACTCTTTGCTGCCTCTATTAGTGCAGAGACTTAACATCTACACTGATCCGCGCTTTCCGATGGCAGTGGAACAGAAATACTACGAAGTGGGAGAACCTGATGAATATTCTCCGGTTCTAGTCACTTCAAATTGGGCTTTAACTTACTTCCTTGTTTCATCGGCTGTTGAAGCTACTAAGGTTCCTGCCTATATTTGCGTTAAGGATGCCGAGGGGCTTGGTGTTCTCACTGCTTGGGCAGCCGGTAAGTTTAGTGGCGATTCTGTGGGGGCATTTATCAAGAAATGTAACGTTGGGAACAAGGTTAAGCATCGAAAACTTATTATTCCTGGGAAGGTGGCTAGGATAAAGGGCGAGCTTGAGGAAGCTCTGAATCGGGAATGGGAAGTAGTGGTTGGTCCCCGTGAGACGACAGGGATAGCAGCTTTCTTGCCTGGATTTGCTAAGCAGCTTAAAGGCCAGTCCTGAGCTTATTGGAGGTATGGTTAAAGAAAGACAAGGTAGCCAAGAAATAGCTGAAATTTTAGGACGTCACAAAAAAGAGAAGAGAAATTTAATTCCACTATTGCAGGAAATCCAGACGAGACTGGGATATCTCCCTAAGAAAACGCTGCAAAAAATTGCTAATTTCCTAGAAATGCCAGAAGTCGAAGTTTGGGGCGTTGCTACCTTCTACAATCAGTTCCGTTTCGTTCCGTTGGGGAAGTACCATACTATGGTTTGTATGGGAACAGCTTGTCATTTAGCCGGGGGTAAACTTATCTTAGAAGCTTTGGAGCGAGAGTTAAGTATCAAAGTAGGTGCAACTAGTGCAGATGGTAACTTCAGTTTGGAAAGAGTTGCTTGTATTGGATGCTGTATGCTAGCGCCCGTAATAGTAATAAGTGGGAAGATTTATCCCAAGATGACCCCATTTAAGGTTGAGGAGGTTTTGATACCGTATAGACAAGAAGCTCAGAGTGAGCTTAAAGAAGAAAAATCAAAAGGCAAAAGCTAAGAATCGAAGTCACAATTTTAAAATGCTGAGATGATTTATATTTGGCTCTGTCATTGTATCTTTGAGCTTTAAATTTCGTCATTGGCGGTATGAATTTCCAACATATCAGTAATAAAGCGAAACAGGAGTGGGAGGCTCTCCGGGAGCATAGTTATGTTCTAGTTGGCACAGCTACTTGTGGTCGGGCAGCTGGTGCTCTCGATGTGGTGGACGGATTTAATAAGGAGCTAAGACAGCGAAAGTTAGAAGTCCCGATTATTCAGGTTGGCTGTATGGGACTTTGTTATGCTGAGCCTTTGGTTACTATATTCAAACCTGGCTCTTTTACTGTTGTGTACAGCAATGTGACTCCAGAAGTTGTGCCTCGTCTGGTGGATGGGTACATTGCTGGTGAGGATCCGTGTCTGGAACTTGCTTTGGGTACTCTTGGAGGAGGTGATGGAGACGCAGTATATATCCCTGAGCTTTCTAGATTTGAGCATGAGCTTCGTCTTATACTGCGCCGTTGTGGCTACATTGATCCGGAGAACATAAATCACTACATCGCCAATGGTGGATATAGTGGGTTGAAAAAGGCGTTGGGCATTTCTGCTGAGGAGATAATCACGGAATTAAGGAAATGTGGGTTGCGGGGGCGGGGTGGGGCGGGATTTCCCACTTACAGGAAGTGGGAACAGTGTTATAAGGCTGAAGGCACACCAAAATATGTCATATGTAATGCCGATGAAGGAGACCCTGGTGCTTTTATGGACCGGGCGATTCTTGAGAGTGACCCTCACCAAGTTATCGAGGGGATGATCATTGCTGGTTACGTAATAGGTGCCGAGCAAGGGTATATCTATGTGCGAGCTGAATACCCTCTGGCTATAGAGCGTATCAAAATTGCCTTACAGCAAGCAGAAGAAGCTGGGTTGTTGGGATCCGATATTTTAGGGGCGGGTTTTGCCTTTTATGTCGAAATAGCAACTGGGGCTGGCGCCTTCGTTTCTGGGGAAGCAACTGCGTTGGTTGCAGCTATAGAGGGTAGAAGAAGCGAACCTAGACCGAGGCCTCCTCGCCTTTCTGAAGTAGGCTTATGGGGCAAACCTACATTATTGAATAATGTGAAAACTTTCGCTTACGTGCCTCTAATAATTGAACGAGGTGGGGATTGGTTTGCCTCTATAGGCACTGAAAGCAGTAAAGGCACAGCGGTATTTACTTTGGCAGGCAAAGTAGCTCATACTGGGTTGGCTGAAGTACCGATGGGTGCAACACTTCGTGAGCTTATTTATGAAATTGGCGGCGGAATTGCCAAAGGAAAGCAATTTAAGGCGGTACAGATAGGAGGACCTTCGGGAGGATGCCTTCCAGAGTCATTACTGGATATTCCTATTGACTATGATTCACTTCGCGAAGCTGGCTCGATGATGGGTTCTGGGGGCACGATTGTCATGGATGAGAATAACTGTATGGTTGATGCTGCCAGATTTTTTCTGGATTTTTCGACCAAAGAATCTTGTGGCAAATGCACTATGTGTCGTTTGGGGACCCTGCAGATGCTGCGTATTCTAGAGGACATTACGGCTGGTCGAGCCAGAATAGAAGACCTTGACAGTCTCTTGGCGCTGGCAGAGGATGTCAGGTTGGGGTCGCTTTGTGGCTTGGGAAAGACGGCTCCCAATCCTGTCCTTACCACCCTGCGTTACTTCAGGGACGAATATGAAGCTCATATTCTGGAGAAACGCTGCCCGGCAAAAGTATGTCCTGAACTCACCGTGTATTATATCCTTCCCGAAAAGTGTGACAGGGGTTGTGAGCATTGTGTTTTGACTTGCCCTACCGAAGCAATTAAAGGAAGCAAAGGGGAAGTTAAGGTTATTGATCAAGAGAAATGCTCTAGGTGTGGTACCTGCTTGGAAGTTTGTCCTCCTGAGTACAGCGCTGTAGTCAAATTATCGCCTGTCAGCTTGCTGCCTTCCTCAGCTTCATCTACGAAGGGAGGCGAGAAATGACGAAGACGATTGCAATTGCCGGGAAAGGTGGAACAGGCAAAACCAGTATAGCTGCCTTATTGGTGGCTCTTCTGTCTAAGAAGGGCTTGGTTCTGGCTGTGGATGCCGACCCAAGTAGCAATCTCAATCAAGCACTGGGCGTGCCCCTGGACGATGACAGAACGGTGGGACGAATACGGGAAAAGATAACAGATGATGTTTCCAAAGGTCGCTTAAGTCCCACCGTTCCCAAGCAGGAATATCTGTTTGGCAAGATATTGGAGTCCCTTGTCGAGTCGCAGGGTTTTGACTTGCTAGCCATGGGACGTCCGGAAGGACCTGGTTGCTACTGCGCTTCCAATGAATTTCTCCGTGTCTCTTTGGATAAACTGGTGAAGGACTATAAATATAATTACATTGTGATGGACTGTGAAGCGGGGATGGAACATATTAGCCGTCAGACGACCAGAAATGTAGATGTTTTGCTCATTATGTCTGATCCCACAATAAAGGGCATCACGGCGGCTGTCCGAATGAAGCATCTTATCGGGGAGTTGAGATCGAACGTCGGCAAAGTCGGGCTTGTAGTTAACCGTGTTCGAGGTGAATTGTCTCCAGAGATTAAAAAAATGATTGATAAATCAGGGCTCGAGGTTCTTGCTCTGATTCCGGAAGACCCTAATATGGCAGAGCTAGAGATGAAAGGGAAACCGGTCACCGAACTGCCTCAGGATTCTCCGCTTCGGTTAAAGGTCAAAGAGGTAATTGAAAGTTTAGGATTGTGATTTGTGAAAATGAATCGAAAGGCAGGTGAAGGTTCATGAGTACTAAGGAGTATCCGGCGATATGGCTGCAGTGTGCGGGATGTACGGGCTGCTCAGTGTCTGTTCTCAACGCGGTGAGTCCGTCCGTCAAGAACCTCTTGGTTGACGAAGTGTTGCCGGGCAGTCACATAAATCTAAGATTTCATCCTACAGTCATGGCGGGGGCAGGAGAGCCTGTACTCGAAGTCATGATAGACACTTCGCGGGAGAAGAAAGGGGGCTATATCCTGATTGTGGAGGGCGCCATTCCTACTGCCAAGGATGGTATATATGGTGTGATTGGTGAGAAGGATGGCAAGCCCAGGACTATGAAATCGTGGGTAGAAACATTAGCTAAGGATGCGCTAGCGGTTGTTGGCTTGGGTAGCTGCGCCGCTTTCGGCGGCATTCCTGCTGCTGCCCCTAACCCTACTCAATGTTGTGGTGTTGGAGAGATCCTTCGAGCCAAGGGGATCAATACTCCGTTGGTAAATATACCGGGCTGTCCACCACATCCAGACTGGTTTGTTGGCACGGTAGCAAGTATACTGCTTTTCGGCCTACCCAGGCCGGAAGACTTGGATGAGTATAAGCGCCCTAAAGCTTTCTACGGTCAAACCATCCATGAGAACTGCCCACGCCGGGCTTACTATGATGAAAACAAGTTTGCTAAGAAATTCGGCGATCCGGGCTGTAACTATGAGTTAGGGTGTCGCGGACCTATAACCCATGCCGATTGTCCTGTTAGATTATGGAACGGCAAAGTTAACTGGTGTGTTGGTGGTGGTGCCACTTGCATTGGCTGCACAGAGCCGGGTTTCTTCGATATAGCCCCGCTTTATCAGAAAGTTAGCCAAGCTGTGTTACCAGAGGAGGTCTAAGCTAATGGGCCAAATTGTGATTGATCCAGTTACTCGTATCGAAGGGCATCTTAAGGTGGAAGCGGTAGTGGATAGGGGTGTGGTGAAAGAGGTGAAAAGTTCAGGCATGTTGTTTCGCGGTTTAGAGCTGATTTTGAGGGGTCGTGATCCTCGTGATGCTCAACAAATAACCCAGCGTATTTGCGGGGTCTGCCCGACGAGCCACTCTATTGCCGCTGCCTTGAACTTGGATAGTGCCTTTGGCATCGCTGACAAAATCCCTGACAACGGGAGAATTATTCGTAATCTCATTCTGGGAGCAGCCCAAATTGCTGACCATGTTCTCCACTTTTATCACCTGACAGCTCTGGACTACGTGGATGTGGCTAGGTTGGCAAAGTATAGCGGAAACAATCCCGTTCTAAGTTCTATAAAGAGCTTTATTGCTCGAGGAGAATTGGGACCGTTTGTACCACGCTACGAAGGTGATTATCGTTTGCCTGACGAAGTTAACGAACGAGTAGTAGCACATTATGTTGCAGCGTTTGATATGCGTCGTAGAGGACAAGAGATGCTAACCTTGTTCGGCTGCAAGATGCCTCATAATGTCGGTGTGGTACCTGGCGGGGTTGCTTCTGTACCTAGCGTTGATAACATGACATCTTTCCTGTGGAGATTGAGGGAATTTCAGGAGTTTGTTGATAGTATCTACCTTCCTGATGTATTAGCGGTGGCCCAAGTTTATTCAGATTACTTCGAGATTGGTCGTGGTTGTGGGAATTTACTTGCTTATGGCTCCTATGAGCTGGATGGAAAGGAAGCCGACCTGACCAAGAGGAAAAGATTTTTTAAGTCTGGGACTACCTCAAGCGACCTCAAGTTTAATGAGCTTGACCAGTCTAAAATTACCGAGGAAGTGAAACATTCTTGGTATGCTGATTCCATCAGCGGAAGACATCCTTCTCAAGGTGATATCGTTCTTGACGAAGGAAAAAAGGGCGCTTACTCTTGGCTAAAATCGCCCCGCTATGATGGAATGGTTTTTGAGGTTGGTCCTTTGGCCCGCATAATGGTCAACTATGCTAGTGGCAATGTCAAAGTAAAGAGCCTAGTTGATTCGGTATTGTCACAAGCCGATCTAAAGCCCAAAGCCATGTTTTCGGTTATGGGGCGTCACTTGGCGCGGGCCTTAGAGACCAAGCTCATAGCTGATGCTATGACTGACTGGCTTCTCCAACTCAAACCCGGTGAGCCTGCTTACATAGATTATGAGTTGCCCAAAGAAGCTACAGGAATGGGGCTTCTGGATGCCTCCCGAGGTGCCTTGGGACACTGGATAGAAGTAAAGGAGGGTAAAATCGCCAATTATCAAGTAATCACGCCTTCTACCTGGAATGTTTCTCCCCGGGATGATAAAAACCAACCCGGACCATTGGAGCAGGCTATTATTGGAACCAAGATAAAGGATGAGGCTAATCCCTTTGAGATAGTGCGTATTGTCAGGTCTTTCGACCCCTGCCTAGCCTGTTCCATACATCTACTCACTCCTAAAGGGCATGACCTGGGGAGATTTAGAGTCTGTTAGCAGTTTGAAGGAAACTTCAGGAATGAAGAAAGTTGTTCTCGGTATCGGGAATATCCTGCTGAGGGACGAAGGGATTGGTTGCCATGTGGCACGTGCTCTGGAATCCCGATTTAACGGGGCTCTTTTCGATGTAAGAGTAATCGAGGGAGGGACATGCCTGGACGTATTGCCGCTACTTGAGGGAGCTGATAAATTGGTCATAGTGGATGCTGTTAAAAGCGGGGGTGAACCCGGGCAGATTTACCGCTTTCCTATTGAGGACATAACTCTAGAGCAAAAGCCATTTTTATCCCTTCATGATATGACCCTCGTGAATAGCTTAATATTGATGCAGATTTGGCGCAATGCTGGTGAAACGGTTGTCATTGGCGTGGAGCCAAAAGAAATTGACTGGGGATTAGAATTATCGGCGGAGCTTCGGGAGAAAATGCCTCAGATAATAGACGTGGTTTTATCAGAAATTAATACGAGTCCTAAAGGAGAACTAAGATGTTAATTTCAGAGCAAAAGCCGCTTGAAGAAATTCTGGGCTACTTGGATGGGGATAAGAGTGTGTTTATCATTGGTTGTAGGGGCTGTGCTGAGGGTTGGGGAAGCGGAGGAGAGAGACAAGTGGCTGAAATGGCAAACACGTTGCGAGGGAAGGGCAAAACGATCACCGGGTCGCTGGTTGTGGATATGTTGTGTGATGGCGCATTAACCAGGTTGAAACTCAGAGCTTATAAGAAAGAAATTGCTGCTGCCGATTCTATCCTTGTTCTGACCGACGGGGTGGGGGTGCAGACTGTAGCGGAATTAGTGAACAAAGTTGTGCATCCTGGCTGCAATACGTTGTCCTCAGGTGGTGCCCATGCCGAATGGAAAGAAGCGGAACGGTGTCTGGAGTGCGGTGATTGTATGCTAGAGTTCACTGGTGGTCTGTGTCCTATTGCCCGATGTTCCAAGCATCTCCTGAATGGTCCGTGCGGCGGGTCACAGGGTAGCAAGTGCGAAGTTGACCCAAATATACCCTGCGTCTGGCAGCAGATTTTCGATCGCCTCACCAAGCTAGGACAAGTTAATAAATTGGAAAAGCTGGTGGCACCCAAGAATTGGAGCGTAAGTCTTATCTCAGGGACGCCAGTCAAGAGGCATTCCTAGCGTTGAGTATGAGCGAGAGAAACGGAGGCACAATGAAAACAAGAAGCAATTTGGAGCGGGTGTTAGAATCCAAGATCTTCGCTGTCACCAGTGAATTGGGACCACCGCAGAACGCTGACCCCGAGGTGATCAGGAAAAAAGCCAGGATACTCAAAGGGCATGTTGATGCGTTTAATGTCACCGATGGGCAAACTGCAGTGGTGCGCATGGCATCTTGGGCAGCTTGTCTGATCGGCAAAGAAGAGGGTTTGGAGCCTATTGTCCAGATGACCTGCCGCGACCGGAATCGCATTGCCCTTCAGATGGATATATTGGGCATTGCAGCACTGGGCATAAACAATATGTTATGTCTCACCGGCGACCACCAGAAATTCGGGAATCATCCAGCGGCTAAGGGTGTCTATGACCTCGACTCTATTCAGCTGGTTCAGATGGTGAAAGATATGCGTGATAGCAGAAAGTTCCAGTGTGGCGAAGAGATGGCGATCGAACCCCGCATTTACATTGGAGCGGCTGAAAACCCGTTTGCTGACCCTTTTGAGTTCAGAGTGGCGCGGTTGGCTAAAAAGGTAGCAGCGGGAGCGGACTTCATTCAAACCCAGATTGTCTACAATGTGGATAAATTTGCTGAATGGATGAAGAGAGTACGTGATAGAGGTCTGCACGAAAAGGTGAAGATACTGGCGGGAGTTGCGCCAATAAAGTCCGTCGGTGCGGCAAGGTATATGAAGACCAGAGTCCCTGGCATGGATGTGCCTGATAGTGTTGTTGCTCGGCTTCAGGGTGTGCCCAAAGAGCGGGTACCCAAAGAAGGTATCAGGCTGTGTGTGGATATAATCAACCAAGTGCGCGAAATCGAAGGTGTGGCAGGCGTTCATATCATGGCAATTGAGTGGGAGGAAGTCGTTCCTGAGATAGTGGAGGCAGCGAAGCTTTTGCCTCGTCCCAGATTAGTGACATGATAGGAAGTCATAGCTCTTCATCCGACAGCCCTTGGGAGCGGGGCTTTGATATCTCCTACAAGCTTGCCTGTCAACAATTAGCTAAAATTAAAGACGTGAGAGAACAATGTCGGAGGAGTGGGACTAGATACGTAAGCAAAACAGAAGTCGGCATTGACTATTTGGATCAGGGTTATCGCATCGTGATTCCCGAAGGCAAAGTCTTTGTAGAAAAGAGTGGTGCAGAGGCTTCGCTACGTGACAAAATTCTGATTCTGCATTACTTCACGGGGGCAAAAGGGAGCCGGGCTACGGGTAAGTTGATAACGTATAAACAGTTGCCGGGAGGGATTAGCTATTTCCCAGCCTTTTCTCAAAGAACGATGGCTCCTTTGCTAAGAAGTTTTGGGGGAAAACCAGAGTTGTTAATAAGTGCAGCAGCGAAACTGGGAGGACGGCAATCAACCATTGGTGATGTATCTGTAGTCGTTGATGCTTTCCCCCGTGTACCTATCACTTTCGTGCTCTGGAGAGGTGATGAAGAGGTTGCTCCAAATGGTAATATATTATTCGATGCTAACATTTCCGATTATCTTTCCACGGAGGATGCAGCTGTGCTTAGCGAAACTATTACGTGGAAGCTGGTTAAAGGTATTTCTTCTCATTGATTGTTTCGGACATGAAAAGCAAAGAATTGAGGAAGATAGAAGAAACTTGTGAAGCGAGGCAGCGATGGTCGAACAAGACATAATTACATTGAATATTGATGGCAAAGAGGTAAAAGCCCGACGAGGGCAGACAATATTGGAGGTTGCCAGAAGCGCAGGAATATATATTCGCAATCTTTGTTATTATCCCGGTTTGAAACCTCTACCTCGCCAAATACTGGGCCAAGCTTGCCGGCTCTGCGTAGCAGAAGGAGACGGCGTGGCACAAAATTCGCAAGAACAAGGAGAAAGAGCATGGAGTATTCATTAACGGAGATCCTATCGGACTATAGAGGCAGGCAGGAGGAAGTAATTCCCATTCTGCAGAAGGTTCAGGCGCTATACGGCTATCTGCCCGAGGAGGCTATGAACAAGGTTGCCGAGTTTTGCCATGTGTCGCAGAGCAAGGTATTCGGAGTCGCATCGTTTTACGCCCAGTTCCGGTTTGTGCCTGTGGGCAGGACACGCATATCTGTATGTAGAGGTACCGCTTGCCACGTGCGCGGCGCCCCCCAGATTCTTGCCGAGGTGAAGAGACAACTCAAGATTGAAGAAGGAGAAACCACACCAGATCTGGAGTATTCTCTAGAGACGGTGGCCTGTATTGGTTGTTGTGCGCTGGCGCCCTGCCTGGTAGTGAACGGAAAAGTCGAATCAAAGATGACTCCCAAGAAGGTAATAGAACTTTTCTCAAGAGAGGCATAAGATGAACTTTGCGAAAATCAAACAAGAAGCTCAGGAGAAAGTTGACGCACTGCTCTATGGTAAGAATCCTGTAGTCTTTGTAGGGACAGCAACATGCGGTCGGTCAGCGGGAGCCGTAGATACGCTGGAGGCGATTGGTCGCGAACTCAGAAGTCGCGGTATTTCTGCTGAGATTGTCGGGACGGGTTGCCTCGGTCTTTGCTACGCTGAACCGGTGGTCGGTATTGCTAGACCGGGCAGCCCCACCATCTGGTATGGCAATGTCTCGCCTGAAAGGGCGGTCGAGCTTGTCGAGGGTTGCTTTGTGAAGGGCAACCCTTTGACGGAAGATGTTCTGGGGAGCACGGAAGGCGAGGCTGAAGGAGTGCCCCATCTTCTTGACCTGCCGATGCTTAAGCCACAAGTAAGAAGAGTTCTGTGGAACTGTGGTGTTATTAGTCCGACAAGTATCGAGCATTATATTGCCAGAGGTGGGTATGAGGCATTACGAAGAGCAGTTTTAGAGATGCGACCGGAAGAGGTCATCGAGGAAGTGAAACGTTCTGGGTTGCGAGGACTTGGTGGGGCTGGTTTTCCTACCGGGCGGAAGTGGGAAGCATGTCGTCGTGCCCCCGGAAATGAGAAGTATGTCATCTGTAATGCTGACGAGGGCGACCCCGGCGCATTTCAGGATCGGTCGGTATTGGAGGGGGATCCTCACTCGGTTCTGGAGGGAATGATAATAGCTGGATATGCTGTAGGTGCTAGAAGAGGATTTATCTATGTACGTGCCGAATACCCACTGGCTATAGAATGTCTGGAGATTGCTATCTCTCAGGCTAGAGAGAAGGGGCTTATCGGCGAAAACATACTGGGCAGCAACTTCAGTTTTGACTTGGATATCTTCCAGGGAGCAGGTGCCTTTGTCTGCGGAGAGTCCACGGCTTTGACCCTTTCTATCGAAGGTAATAGGGGAATGCCCAAGCCTCTTCCCCGCCCACGAACCACGGAGGTAGGGCTCTGGGATAAGCCTACCCTGCTCAACAATGTCAAGACTTTTGCCAACATCCGCTGGATCATCACCAAAGGGGCAGACTGGTTCGCCAGCGTGGGAACCGAGAAAAGCAAAGGTACAGCTGTTTTTTCGCTCACTGGCAAGATAGCGAACTGCGGGCTGATTGAAGTGCCTATGGGGGTCACACTTCGTGAAATCATCTTTGATATTGGGGGAGGGATTCTCGGCGGCAGGGGTTTCAAAGCAGTGCAGACTGGTGGGCCTTCGGGGGGGTGTTTGCCAGCGAGCCTGCTGGATATCCCTGTTGACTTTGACTCGCTCACCACTGCTGGCTCCATAATGGGTTCGGGTGGTATGGTAGTGGCGGATGAAGATACTTGCATGGTTGACCTAGCGCGGTATTTCTTGGACTTCAGTGAAAAGGAATCCTGCGGACAGTGTTCTTTGTGCCGATTGGGAAGCTCGCATATGTTGCAAGTCCTGAAATCTATCACTGAAGGGAAAGGGAGAATCGAGGACATTGACTTCTTGATTGAAGTAGGCGAAGCTCTCAGAACAGGCTCAATCTGCGGCTTGGGACAGACTGTCCCGAACCCTGTACTTACCACAATCCGTTACTTCCGTGATGAATATGAAGCCCATATCTACGAGAAGAAATGCCCTGCCCGTGTATGCCGAGAACTCATCTCCTATCGCATCGTACCAGACAAATGTAAGGCCTGTATGATATGTCTCAGGGAGTGTCCTGCTGAAGCTATACAGGGAGGAAAAAGAGAGGTCCATGCAATTCGGCAGGATAAGTGTATCAGGTGTGGGGTGTGTCTCAGCGTATGTCCACCGCGTTTCAGCGCGGTGGAATGTGTGCCAGGAAGACTAGCTAATGGAGGTTAATCATGGATGAATGGATTACCTTTACGATCGATGGTTTGGAGGTGAGGGCGAATAAGGGAGATACTATTCTGAAGGCTGCCCTGGGCAACGGTATTTATATTCCTCATCTCTGCTATCATCCAGATTTGAAACCCTTTGGAGGATGCCGACTATGTGTTGTTGAGATTGAGGGAAGGGGACTCACTATTTCATGTAAAGCGCCAGTTGAGGATGGGATGAGGGTAAGAACAGAAACTCCCGAGGTCAATAATGTGCGCCGTGTTGCGGCAGAGCTGCTCATTGTAAATCACCACGCTGACTGTTTGCGGTGTGCCAAGAACACCAGTTGCAAGCTCCAAGATGCTGCCGCGTACATCGGAATTGAGAAGGGACTTACTCAGCGGCTCAGACCAGTGGTTAAAACCTTTCCAGTTGACGACTCTAACCCCTTCTTTATTCGTGACTTCAACAAGTGTGTGCTTTGCGGTATCTGTGTACGAACTTGCCAAGAAATTCAAGGTCTAGGTGCTATTGACTTCGCTTTCCGTGGCGTTGGTACTAAGATAGCTACCCTTGGGGACAAGCCCATTCTAGAATCCGCGTGCGTGTCCTGTGGCGAATGTGTTGTTCGCTGCCCAGTTGGAGCACTAGTGCCTAGGAACGCTCAGCGCTATACCCACCAGATCAAAACCATTTGCCCTTATTGTGGAGTAGGGTGCGGCATTGAGCTGAATGTTCGAGGAGGCATTGTCGTTGGGGTACAAGGTGATGAGGATAACCCTGTTAATAAAGGCAGATTATGTGTAAAGGGTCGCTTTGGTGTTGTTGAGTTTGTCCATCATCCTGAGAGACTGGCTACCCCGCTTATAAGGAAGAATGGCGAATTGAGACAAGCATCTTGGGACGAAGCTCTGGAATTGGTAGCTAACAGATTGCGTAAATATAGGTCGGATAAGATAGCGGTCATTGCCTCAGCTAAGTGCACCAACGAAGAAAACTATCTTTTACAAAAATTTGCCCGAGCGGTGCTGGGCACCAACAATGTTGACCATTGCGCCCGACTGTGTCATGCCCCATCTGTGGCTGGTCTGGCGCAAAGCTTCGGTAGCGGAGCCATGACCAATTCCATAGCTGAACTTGGCGATGCTGCCTGTGTTTTGGTCATCGGCTCTAATACCACGGAAGCTCACCCGGTGATCGGGCTGGAGATAATCAAAGCTGCCAGAAGCGGAGGCAAGCTTATCGTAGCTAATCCTATGGAAATTGACCTGTGCCGCTTTGCCAGCCTCTGGCTACGTCATTATCCTGGTACCGACGTTGCCTTACTCATGGGGATGATGCGAGTTATTGTTGAGGAGCGGCTATTTGACGCGGACTTTATCAAAGAAAGATGCGAGAATTTCGAGGTGTTCAAGGAATCTTTGAAGGAATTTGACCTGGATTTTGTAGAGCAGGTTACCAAGGTGGGCAAAGAGAAGATAGTGGAAGCGGCTCGGATGTTTGCCACCATTAAGCCCGCCACCATTGTTTACTCTATGGGTGTCACCCAGCATTCCCACGGCACCGACAACGTGCTGGCAATTGCCAACTTAGCTATGCTTACGGGAAATATAGGCAGGCGATCAACTGGCGTCAATCCGTTAAGAGGGCAGAATAATGTTCAAGGTGCTTGCGATATGGGTTGTTTGCCCAACGTCTATCCTGGCTATCAAGCGGTAAGCGACCCAGCCATAAAAAAGAAGTTTGAAATGGCTTGGGGGTGCTCGTTGTCGCCGTCCCCCGGATTGACCATGGTTGAAATGATCGAAGCCGCTTACCGCAAAGATATTAAGGCGCTGTATATAGTTGGTGGGAATCCAGCACTGAGCGATGCTGATGTCCAACATGTCCAGAAAGCCTTAGCACAACTTGAGTTTCTTGTAGTTCATGATATATTTCTTTCCGAAACAGCGAAGTCGGCTCATGTTGTTCTACCTGCAGTCAGTTTTGCCGAAAAAGATGGTACCTTTACTAATACTGAGCGCCGGGTGCAACGAGTAAGGAAAGCCATTGAGCCAATCGGCAATTCCAAACCTGATTGGTGGATTATTTGTCAGGTAGCTCAAAGGTTGGGAGCTAAGGGCTTTGACTACAGTCACCCGTCTGAGATAATGGAAGAAATTCGCAAGCTCACTCCTAGCTATGGTGGCATAAGTTATCAAAGAATAGAGAAAGTCGGACTCCAGTGGCCTTGTCCGACCGAAGATCACCCGGGGACGCCCATCCTCCACACCAATGCCTTCGTCAGAGGCAAGGGTCGGTTTGCACCACTAAGATACGTTCCTCCTGGGGAGACCCCAGACGAAAGCTATCCTTTGATCTTGACCACAGGACGCAGCTTGTATCACTATCACACCGGCACGATGACCCGCAAGGTAGCCGGGCTCAATAGTATAGAGCCTGAAGGTGTGGTGGAAATCAGCCCCAAAGATGCCTCGCAACTTGGTATAGCTCAAGGTGATAGGGTTAAGGTCAGCTCCCGACGTGGTGAAGTTATTGCTAAAGCTAAAGTGACTAAGGCAATGTCCCCCGGAATAGTATTTATGACTTTCCATTTTGCCGAGAGCGCTGCCAATGTTCTCACTAATCCTAAGTATGACCCTGTGGCTAAAATTCCTGAATTGAAAGTGTGTGCAGTCAAGGTGGAAAAAGTATAAACATTCGGTGAAAAATCAGGTTATAGTAAGTCACTTTGATTCAGCATCACACAAACGGAAATCGAGCTCTTAAGTTGTTCTGAATTTTCTCATGGGTTTAATATGGGTTGTGCTGGTCTCTCTAGTTTTTAACTTCCTTAACACAAGGAAGCTCCTTTAATTCATTTAAGGGCGAGGATAGAGGCCTGCTGCGGTGCAGATTTTGGGAATAAGCTCTTCTCGCTGCAAGGTCATGATATGGATGCCTGCCACTCCTTCCATCTGCTTCAGCTGATTTATGGTTTCGACAGCGATCTTTATTCCCTCCTCTAATGCTTCTTCTTTGTTGCGGACATTTCTGAGACGTTCGATGATTTTATCAGGGATATCCATATTGGGGATTTTGGTTTTCATAAACCTGGCCGCTGCTACAGATGTTAGCGGGGTGATTCCGGCAATGATTTTAGCCTTCCTGTGTAAACCTTCCTGTCGAACTAATTCTAGCCACGTCTTGAATTTGTCAAGGTTGTATACAGGCTGGGTCTGTATAAAATCTGCCCCGGCGGCAACCTTGTCCTTAAGACGACCTATTTCTCGCTCTATAGGGTCAGCGAACGGATTTGCCACGGCGCCAATGAAAAGCCGAGGTTCATTTCCTATTATCGGTTTGCCATTTTCAAATTTCTTTTCATCGCGGAGCCTCTTGACCATGGCAATGAGCTGGGTAGAATTAAGGTCGAAGATAGACTTGGCATCACAGTGATCTCCGTATGAAATTGGGTCTCCTGAGAGACAAAGAATGTTGTTCACACCGAACGCAGCAATGCCTAGGATGTCCATTTGAAGAGCTATTCGATTTCTATCCCGGCAGGTCATGTGGACTATTGGGTCAAGGCCTTCCCTCATTCCGGCAAGGCAAGCTGCCCAGCTTGCCATCATCACTACCGCTGCTTGCCCATCAGGGACGTTGAAGGCGTCAACATAGCCTTTGATCAGATTAGCCTTTTCTTTAACCATTTCTGATTGTGTATTTTGAGGAGGAGAAATTTCAGCAGTCACCGCAAACTGCCCTGATTCGAGTATTTTTTCCAGATTGCTGTTCGTTTTCATGGAAGAATCCTCCAGGTTGAATAATTAACCCAGATAGTTTATAATAACACGCCTTGAAATGGAAGCTGTAACTGAAGCAAGTTCAATTAAGGAAATTCTAAAGAATTCGGAACTGTTCCAGGGTTTGAACGACGAAGAGTTAGACAAACTCGTCCCCATTTGCCATCTGGAAACATATGAAGCCGGTGCGGTTATGTTCTGCGAAGGAGTAGGCTGTCGCTATGTTCAAACGGTGAAATCGGGGCGGGTAGCTCTAGAGACGGAGCTTGCTATAAGCCGAAGCTCTGTGGAGAGAGCTACTATAGATGTCTTGTCCGATGGTAGCAGTTTCTGTTGGTCCGCGTTAATGGAACCTCACATTCTTACCTCTTCGGGCAGGTGTCTGGAAAGAACTGAGATTGTAGCTCTGGACGGAGAGAAGCTTAAGGCTCTTATGGATGAGAATCCCCACATAGGTTACAAGGTGGCGAATAACCTTGTGAAGGTAGTTGCTTCCAGGCTACAGCATACTAAACAAACGATGGAGCGCATACTGTCTGTTATTTTCCACGACCTGAAAGCTCCCTTAGCTGCCGCGGAAAGTTATAATCGGTTGTTGCTTGGTGGTTTTGCCGGGGAGTTAAACGAAGAACAGAAAAACATAATACAAAGAAGTAGCAAGAGACTTTCTGACCTGCTCAATTTAATTAGCAACATGATTGATTTCTCCCGCGTTGATTTTGGAGAATTCAGAACAGAGGAAGTTTCTTTGTTGAAAGTGATAGAAGATTGCACTGAAACAATGCGTCCATTGGCTGTAGAAAAAGGGTTGCAGTTGACCGTTAAGACGCCGCGAGTGCTTCCCACAATCTTGGGTAATACAGAGCGACTTAAGCAGGTGATGACAAACTTGTTATCAAATGCCATCAAATTTACCTCCTCTGGCGAAATAATAGTCAGAGCACAGGATACAAAGGAGCATATACGAGTTGATGTGATAGACGCTGGAATTGGTATTCCTGCCGAGGACTTGCCTAAGGTGTTCGATGGTTTCTACAAGGGTCTAAATGTGGAAAAAAGAGGAGCTGGCTTAGGGCTTTCTATAAGTAAGAAGATAATTGAAGCCCATGGTGGTAAAATATGGGTAACGAGTCCTGCTCCTGAGACAGGCAAAGGAAGTAGATTTACTTTCATTCTGCCCAAAAGTCCTAAGCAATCGGAGTGAATTAGATGGCGAAGATCCTGGTAGTGGATGATGACCCAGATATGCGGCTGGCAATTGCTAGTGTGCTGAAGTCTCGTGCCTATCAGGTAATTGAAGCCTGTGACGGGGAAGAGGCTTTAAAGAAGTTGAGAGAAGAGAAGCCTGACTTGATGCTTTTAGACCTCTTGATGCCGAAGATGGACGGTTTTGCTGTAGTCAAGCACTTAGAAGATTGTCAAAAAAGAGGGTATCCTGACATTCCGGTTCTCGTCATAAGTTCAGTAAGAGAAGAAGCTAGCCATCGGCGCTATGAACTGGAACTAGGCCGTAAACTCGCGGTTGATGACTATATCGAAAAACCCATCGAACCCTTCATGTTGCTTCAGCGAGTGGAGAAACTTCTGTCTAAAGGAGGGGAAAATGCCCAAACAGGCTAAGATTCTAGTTATTGATGATGATCCCGACTTGCATGTATCCATAAAAAAGGTACTAGAGCCCAAGTCTTATCAAGTGATATCAGCGTATGATGGCATTGAGGGTTTGCGTAAGGTGGTGGATGAGAGACCAGATTTGATTATTCTAGATGTGATAATGCCTGGAAAACACGGATTTGAAGTTTGCCACGAACTTAAAACAGATCCCAAGTATCACTTTTTCTCTAATATTCCAGTACTGATGCTGACAGTTTATCCTGGAGACCGGGAAAAGGCGCATCTTTCTATGCGAGAGGGAATGATGATGGAGGCAGAGGATTACATTCAAAAGCCTTTTAACCCCCAGGAGTTGCTAGATCGAGTGGCAGACTTGCTCAAAAAATAAAGGTGATATAAAATGCTGCGGTTTATGGAATTTAGTAATGGAGTTGGAGAATAAAGATGTTCTAGTTGTTGGGTCGGGTATCTCAGGGATAGCTTCAGCGTTAGAGTTAGCTAAAGCTGGGGTAAAAGTATATCTGATAGAGAAAGAGGCGGCGGTTGGTGGATATGCTGCCTCTTTCTGTTGTAAAGCCACAGATTCTTGTGCTAAATGTTCTGTCTGTGCAGCCCTCGATAAGCTTAAAGAAGCACTAATCCATCCTCGAATTACAATCCTCACTAATTCCACGGTAAAAAGGCTCAGCGGTGAACTTGGCAATTTCCATGTTGAGATAATTCAACAATCTAGATATGTCAATATGGAAAGATGTGTGGCCTGTGGTCTTTGCGCCGAAGTTTGCCCCGCTCAACCAAAAGCAATCCATGCATCTTCAGAGGAAAATATGCCATTTTCATATGTCCTTGATGAGGGACTTTGTCTGCGCTTCAAAGGAGAAAAATGTGACCTTTGTCAGAGTAACTGCCCCACTAAAGCTATTGAGTTCGAACTAAAGCCAAACAGGCATGAATTGAGTGTCGGTGCTATTATTGTGGCTACCGGGTTTGCTGTTTTTGATGCTCGACTGAAAGGCTCCTTGGGCTATGGTAGATATCCTCAGGTCTTGACTGGTCTTGATTTGGAACGAGTTTTCAGGCGTGAAGGCTATCTGAAGCTTTCTACAGCAGGCAATGAACCCAAGAATATTGCCTTTGTTCAGTGTGTCGGCTCGAGGGACGAAAGACATGGCTATTGCTCGCAGGTTTGTTGCAAATACGCCATCAAGCTTGCCAGGCTTATCCAGTACCAGAATCCCGAAGCTAAGGTAACTATTTTTTATATTGACCTACAGACCTCGGGGAAAGGTTTTGCTCAATTCTACGAAGAATGCAAGGGAAGTATACAATTTATCCGGGGCATACCAGTAGAAGTTTTACAAACTAGTTCTGGCAAGCTTGAAGTAAAGTTTGAGGATATTTCTCAAGGAAAAGTACGCCGGGATGTCTTTGATCTTGTGGTCCTTTCCGTAGGCATTTCTCCCGGGAAAGATGTTTGGGACCTGGCTAGAATTTTGGGCATAAATCTGGATGACGATGGATTTTTTGGTGTCAAGAGCGCCCTTTGTTCTAATGAAACGAATGTTGATGGCATTTTTCTTGCTGGGACTTGTCAGGGTCCCAAGGATATACCGGATTCTATTGCTCATGGCGTGGCCGCAGCGTCAAAGGCAATACAGGCGCTAAGCGGAGTGGACAGCCGAAGGCGAAGTTTTCGCTGGAGGTGGTAAATGGAAAAAGAAATAGGCATTTTTTTGTGTAATTGTGGTGGGGGGATAAAGAACATTGATTTCGACGCTGTCCGGGAGAAACTGGTACAGATTTCAGACGTCGCTTTTGTAGCTGTAAGTTCTGCGCTTTGTCTCGAGGAGGGGAAGGGCACGATAGTTTCTACCATCAAAGATAAAGGTGTTGAGAAGGTAGTCATCGCTGCTTGTTCTCCCGAATTCACAGAACATACTTTCGGCGAGGTATTAGAAAAAGCTGGATTAAATCGCCATCTTTTGGCGATGGCAAATGTCAGGGAACAATGCGCTTGGGCTCACCAAGGAGATGTGACGAAGAAAGCAATACAACTCATCAAGATGGCGGTTAACAGGGCTCGTTTACTCCAGCCTGTGCAGAAGAAAGAGTTGCCTATAAACAAGGATGTTCTAGTGATCGGGGGAGGCTTTTCTGGGCTCAACATTGCTCTCCAGCTTTCCCGACTCGGGTTGCGAGCAACTGTATTGGAGAAGGAGGCAGTTCTGGGAGCTAGGCTAGGGGAAGCAGAGAGTTTTTCCAGCTGCGATATGGGACCCATGATAAGCGAAGTGGAGAGCGATGATAATATTGAGGTTCTCACTTCTGCTCAATTGGTGAGGATAGAGGGAAATGTGGGAAACTTCAGTGTAAGGATACAGAAAGCTGGAGAGGAAATTCCTCGTAAGTATGGAGCGATAGTTGTTGCTACCGGCTATCGTACTCAACTAATGGCAAGCTCGGAGCCGGACTCTGGAGGCAAAATCCTGTCGCAGGCAGAGCTGTGTCGTATGCTTGCTGCACAAAGCTTGGAAAAACAACCCAGGACCGTTGGTTTTATCTTTGATTTTGCCGATGAAAATTCTCGTTTCCCGACGCTAGCCACGCTAGATAATGCACTGGCCGCCAAAGAGAAATGGGACAGCGAGGTTTATGTCTTTTGCAAAAGCGTCAAGGTGGATAGCAAAGGGGCAGAGAAGCTTTATCGTGAAGCAAGGGCGCGCGGAATAGTATTTCTGAAGTGTGAAACTCCACCTAAGGTTTTGGCAAAGAATGGGCGGGTAGAAATACAAGCGCAGGACATCCTCATGGGCGAAGACACTGTCTTCGCTTGTGACGTGCTGGTTGCTGAACAGCAGATTCTGCCGGCTGAGGACGCTGACATCTTAAGTTCCTTGCTAAATGTCGGAAGGGATTCCAAAGGCTTCTATCAGGATGAGAATGTGCATCTCTATCCTGTTGCCCTGGAAAGAAAAGGTATTTTCGTTGTGGGAGGCTGTCGTGGTGACCTAGATGGTGGTCGAGTGTTGTCGGATATTTCTAGCGCTGTCATGAGCATTTATGAGCTGTTGTCTCCCGGAAAAATTGTGGTGGATTCTGAAAAAGTTAAAGCTAACCCTCAAAAATGTGTGGCATGTCTTACTTGTTTCCGTGTTTGTCCGCACAGTGCCATTCAACTGATGCGGGCTGAAAACGAGAAGGAAGTAGCGCAGGTTGCTGATGCCGCCTGCGACGCTTGTGGTATTTGCGCTGCTATCTGTCCGGCTAAGGCAATAAGTTTTGAAGGCTATACCGATGAACAGATTGTGGCTCAAATTGAGGCTTTAGGAACGTCATGAGCAAGGAGATTGTAGCTTTTTGTTGTCAGCATTCTGCCTATCCTGCGGCAGATTTGGCAGGAAAGTCAGGGCTTCGATACGCTGAGAATGTGCGGATCATCCGAGTTCCTTGTGCTGGTCGTATAGATGTCATTCATATTCTGAAGGCTTTTGAGAAGGGGGTGGCGGCAGTGTTGGTGTTGGGATGTGAAGAAGGAGCTTGCCATCATATCACCGGCAATGACAGAGCCAAGGAAAGGGTGAAGTATGCCGAGATGCTGTTGAAAGAGGTGGGTGCGGATGGTGGACGTGTCAAAATGTACAACTTAAGCCCTAATGCTCCGCACAAGTTTGTGAAGATACTGGATGAAGTGAGTAAGAAAATAGCTGATGAGGAGAAACAAAAATGATAATCGCGGAACGAAAACTTATGGAGGAGATCAAACGGTTAGTAGCACCCTTTAAAAAGGTGCTTGTGGCTGGCTGTGGAACATGTGTTGCTGTGTGCTGGGCAGGAGGGGAGAAGGAGGTCGGGATACTTGCGTCACAGCTCAGGCTGGCTCGAAATGCCGAAGGGAACAAGATCACCGTACTTGAAGCTACGGTCGAGCGGCAGTGCGAAAAAGAAATGGTGTTGGAGCTGAAAGATAAGGTTGCCGAAGTTGAGGCTGTTCTCTCGCTGGCGTGTGGGGCGGGAGTGCAAACGATGGCTGAGTTATTTGAGGACAAGCCGGTATTCCCGGCGGTCAATACCACTTTTATTGGGAAGCCAGAGAAGGAAGGGCTGTGGACGGAGATGTGTGGTGCTTGTGGTGATTGTTTTCTGGACCGAACCGGGGGTGTGTGCCCTGTGGTTCGCTGCGCCAAGGGGCTTCTTAATGGCCCCTGTGGGGGAACGAGGAAGGGAGGGAAATGCGAGATAGACCCCGAGAAGGACTGCGCTTGGGTTCTAATTTATCGCAGGCTGGAAAAACAGGGCAGACTTGCCTTGATGCGGGAATACAATCCGCCCAAAAACTATCGGGCTGTGAAAAGACCCGGCAGAATCCAGGCGGTAAAAGCTTAGGGGGTGAAGGATGGCTAAACCTTTCAGGGAAATTCTTAAGACAAAAGAGTTTATCGTTACTGCAGAGGCAGGACCGGGGAAAGGCTCCAATGTTTCTAAGATAGTGGAACATATTGAGCTTTTGAGGGATAAAGTCCACGCTCTGAATGTAACTGACAATCAGAGTTCGGTTATGCGCTATCCTTCTTTGGGAGTCTGTCTATTGATCAAAGAACATGGAGGCGAACCGATACTTCAGGTAACCTGCCGTGACCGAAACCGTTTGGCGATCCAGGCAGACCTGCTATTCGCTCATTCTCGAGGCATAAATAATGTGCTGTGTCTCACTGGCGACTCTATTGATGTTGGTGACCATAAGGAAGCCAGGCAAGTGTTCGACCTTGATTCGGTGCAGCTCATCCATCTTGTCCATACGTTGAACTCTGGCAAGGACATGGCGGGGAACGAACTTGATGGCGCTACCGACTTTTGTATTGGAACATCAGCTACTCCCTCCGCTGATCCCATTGAACCCCAGCTTATCAAAGTGGAAAAGAAACTCAAGGCTGGGGTGAACTTCATCCAAACACAGGCGGTCTATGAGCTTGATGAGCTAAAACGGTTTGTGGAATTCGTGCGCAAGATAGACGAAAAGGTGAAAATTCTAGGCGGCATAGTGCCTGTTGTCGGGGCGAAGATGGCTACCTATATGAACGAGAACGTCCCAGGTATTTTTATCCCTCAACGCATCATTGATGAATTGGCTCAAGCCCCCAAAGGCACGGGAGTGGCAAAAGGAATAGAGATCGCCGCACGTATGATCAGAGAGATAAAAGAGAGGAAGGTCTGTGACGGGGTTCATATTATGTTCATCGGGCGGGAGGAAAAAGTCCCCGAAATACTGAAAGCTGCAGGGCTTCTGTAGGATTGATATACCTCGCCGAATGGGAATTAAGGAGGTAAGAGATGACGATAGCTTTGAATGAACTGGACACCAGATTCAAGTACGATGTTGCCAATGAGCCGGGAGGGGAAAACATCAAGGTTTGCTTCGCCTGCGGTTTGTGTACTGCCAGTTGTCCCGTGGCAGATATAGACCAGAGGTTCAATCCGCGGCGAATAATACGGATGGTGCTTCTGGGGATGAGGGAAGAAGTCCTTTCTTCAGATACTATTTGGTACTGCATCCAGTGCTATAACTGCCAGGGACACTGCCCCCAAAATGTTGACTTTGCCGATATCATGAAAGCTCTCAGAGGTATGGCTGTTCGGGAAGGCTATGTTGCGCCATCTTTTGTGGAAAAAATAAAGGAAATTGATGTGTTCTGTCAGAAATTGCGTCACGAGATGGTGAACGCCATCATTGATTCGCGGTCTGGCGAAGTGAAGGTGGAATCTTCCCAGCTTGCTAAGGAAGCTTTACAGAGACTGTAGCTGTAAAGGTGTTGTTTATGGAAAAACAAAGTAAGAACGGGAAAGTCGGAGCGGTCCTCGTCGTCGGTGGCGGTATTGGAGGGGTGCAGGCTGCTTTGGACCTCGCTGAGTCCGGTTATTATGTCTATCTAGTAGAAAAATCGCCTTCCATTGGCGGGGTGATGGCTCAGCTTGACAAGACCTTTCCCACCAATGACTGCTCTATGTGCATTCTTTCTCCCAAGCTGGTAGAGGTTGCCTCGCATCAAAATGTGCGTCTTCTCGCCTATACCGAGGTGGAGAGCATTGATGGCGAAGCCGGTAATTTCACTGTGAAGCTACGCAAAAAGGCGACTTACGTGGACTGGGAGAAGTGCACCGGTTGCGGCGTATGTAGTGAGTGGTGTCCCGTTGTTATGAAGGATAAGTTCAACATGGGGCTTGGATATCGCCGTGCCATCTATACAGCTTTTCCACAGGCAGTTCCCAAGAAATACGTCATTGATAGAGAAGGAGAGCGTCTCTGCCATGCCGCCTGTCGGGATGCCTGTCCTCTCCATATGAATGTCCCTGGCTATGCCAAGCTCATCGCCGAGGGACGAAATGAAGAAGCTTATAAGCTGATTAGAGCCACCAATCCACTCCCAGCTATCTGCGGGCGAGTTTGTTACGCCCCCTGCCAGGAGGCTTGTAATCGTGGTCAGCTTGATGAGCCAATAGCTATACGAGATCTCAAGAGATTTGTCGCCGATAGTGTTGATATAGACAAGCTTGATGTGCCCGCGATCGAGCCTTCAGGTAAGAAGGTCGCCATAATAGGTGCAGGACCAGCAGGGCTGGTGGCAGCGCACGACCTTGCCCTTAAGGGACACAAAGCTGTCATGTTCGAGGCGTTGCCCAAACCAGGTGGGATGCTCTTGGTCGGCATACCCGAATATCGTCTGCCTAAGGAAGTTGTGGGCAAGGAAATCGAGTATATAACGAGGCTTGGTGTTGAGATAAAAACTGGCGTTGAAGTCGGTAAGCACGTTTCTCTAAATGAACTAAGAAAAAACTTCGACGCTGTCTTTATTGGCATTGGTGCCCATCAGGGTATGAAATTGGATGTCCCCGGAGAAGACTTGCCTGGCGTGATGCAGGGCACCGAGTTCCTGCGTCAGGTCAACCTTGGCGGGAAAGTTAAAGTTGGTCGCAGGGTAGCTGTCATTGGTGGTGGAAACACGGCTATTGATTGTGCCCGAACGTCTAAGCGTCTGGGGGCTGAAGAGGTCATCATCTTCTATCGTCGTACTAGGGCAGAGATGCCAGCATCAGAGGAAGAGGTCAGCGCCGCTGAATTAGAAGGGATAAAGATTGAATTCCTTGTTGCCCCGACGCGCTTTGTGGGAAAGGCAAAGCTATCCAAGGTCGAGCTCATCAAAATGAAGCTGGGCGCTCCCGACGCATCAGGACGTCCTCGCCCCGTGCCTATCGAAGGCTCTGAATTTCAGGTTCCTGTAGATACCGTGATAGCTGCAGTGGGGCAGGTGGTGAAAGCTGATTTTCTGAAAGACTTAGGCGTTTCGCTATCTAAGCGTGGCACCATAGAGGTGAATCCTGACACGGGCGCCACTAATGTCGAGGGTGTTTTTGCTGGTGGTGATGCGGTTACTGGACCAGCTTTTGTTGTAGATGCTATGGCTGCTGGCAGGCGGGCGGCTCGCTCTATAGACGCATATCTGCGAGGTCTGCCTTTGCCCACAGTGGAGAAGGCACAGCCTCAGAAGCTGACGAGCGAGGAAATTCAAAGCTTGAGAAATCGCTTGCCTGTAGAGCCATGCCGCAAGATATGCGAAATTCCTTTGGAGGAGAGACAGGGGTTTGAAGAAGTTTCTCTTGGTTATTCGAGGGAAGAGGCGCGCAGCGAAGCGGAGAGATGCCTGGCTGGACAGATGACGGGATGTATCCAATGCCTGGAATGCATTGATAGGTGCGAAGCCAAGGCTATTGACCATTCCATGAAGGACTCATTTGAGGAGGTGAAAGTAGGGGCAGTCATATTTGCTGGAGGCTTTGAGTGCTATGACCCCAGTGAACTCTATGAGCTTGGTTACGGAAGGCTGCCCAACGTGGTAACAAGTATCGAGTTCGAGCGCATATTAAGCGCCTCTGGACCATTCCAGGGTGTCCTGCAGAGGCCCTCTGACGGAATTCCACCACAGAAAATCGCTTTTATTCAGTGTGTGGGGTCTAGAGATGCCAAGCATAATCGCCCCTACTGCTCTTCTGTTTGCTGTACCTATGCTATCAAGGAAGCGATAATTGCCAAAGAGCACAGTACCGTTTCCCTTGACATAACTATTTTCTTTATGGACATCAGGACCTACGGCAAGGATTTTGATAGATACTATGAGCGCGCCAAAGAGGAAAGCCACGTACAGTTTGTCAGGTCCAAGGTCTACAGCATCGAGGCGGCAGACAGCACCGGTGATTTGATCGTCAAATTTGCTACCGAGGATGGGGCGATAAAACGAGAGAAATTCAATATGGCAGTGCTGTCGGTGGGTTTCCAGTCTTCTCCTGAGCTCGTGGAACTAGCTAAGAAGGTCGGAATTCAGCTCAATCCCTATGGATTCTGCCAGACGATGGCATTCTTGCCCGTGCAAGCCTCTAAGCCGGGAATATTCGTATGTGGAGCCTTTGCGGCACCTAAGGATATTCCCGAGACAGTGATGCAGGCAAGCGGTGCTGCTGGTGAAATCTCTACCTTTCTGGCTCCGGCACGAAAGACTTTAACTCAGGAAAAGGCGTATCCCCCGGAAAGAGATGTACGGGGAGAAAAGCCCAGGATTGGCGTGTTCATCTGCCATTGTGGAATCAACATCGGCGGCTATGTCAATGTTCCTGATGTCACTGAATTTGCCAGGACTTTACCAAATGTGGTGTACGCAGAAAGAAACCTGTTCACTTGTTCTCAGGATACCCAGCAGAGAATAAAGAAGGTGATCGAGGAATATAAACTCAACCGCGTGGTAGTCGCTTCCTGTACTCCCAGAACTCACGAGCGTCTGTTCCAGGAAACATTGAGAGAAGCAGGCTTGAATAAGCATCTGTTTGAGATGGCGAATATTCGAGATCAGTGCTCTTGGGTGCACATGCACGAGCCTGATAAGGCGACTGAGAAAGCGAGAGACCTGGTGAGGATGGCAGTAGCTAAGGCAAGGCTGATTGAGCCTTTGAAGCCTTTGACGCTGCCTGTCAATCATTCGGCGTTGGTGATCGGAGGAGGGGTAGCCGGTATGACCTGCGCCCTGAACCTGGCAGACCAAGGATTTGAGGTTCATCTTATTGAGAGAAATGGTGTCCTGGGTGGCATAGCCAGAAGGATACAGTACAATCTCGAGGGCGAGGACATTCAACAGTTTCTAAACGGGCTTATCAAGAGGGTTCAAGAGCATCCCAAAATTAAGGTGTATACCGGCACCTGGATTGTGGATGTCCACGGATACGTCGGCAACTTCACCACTGAGATAATGAGATATCGTGGTAGGGTCATAGAAAAGATAGACCATGGTGTGGCCATAATCGCTGTCGGAGCTCAGGAATACAAGCCGGATGAGTACCTTTATGGCAAAGACCCGAGGGTACTTACTCAGCTCGAGCTTGAAGAAGAAATAGTCAAAAGGAACCCGGATGTTGTTAATTGCGACAACCTGGTCATGATTCAGTGTGTGGGCTGTCGGAACGAAGAGCGACCCTATTGTTCGAGGGTGTGCTGCGGTGAGGCAATCAAGAATGCCTTGAAGCTCAAAGAGCTGAAGCCAGACATGAATGTTTACATCCTGTACCGAGATATAAGGACATACGGGTTCTATGAAGAATACTACGAGAAAGCCAGGCGAAACGGGATAATCTTTCTGCGCTATGATTTGGAAGACAAACCTCGGGTGAAGCCGATCAGAAAAGATAGTCGGCTTTTGCTCAGAGTTGAGCTTAAGGACCAGGTCCTTGGTGAAGAAGTAGCCATTGATGCCGACATTCTGGCTCTCAGTGTAGCCACGGTGACTTCGCCGGAGGTAAGGGAGCTTGCCATGCTGTACAAGGTTCCTGTGAATCAGGATGGCTTCTTCCTGGAAGCTCATGTCAAACTGCGCCCGGTGGACTTTGCCACTGATGGAGTATTTATCTGCGGGCTGGCGCATGCCCCGAAAACCCTGGAGGAAAGCATTGTCCAGGCGAAGGCTGCTGCTTCTCGTGCCACGATGATACTGGTCAAGGATGCCATAACCGGTGAGGGCATTGTTGCTTCCGTTGACCCAGACCTGTGCAGTGGTTGTGGCGTCTGCGAAGTTCTTTGCCCTTATGGCGCGATAGCGGTAGACCGCGACAAGGGTGTCAGTGCTGTCAATGAAGCTCTGTGCAAGGGCTGTGGCACCTGTTGTGCCGCTTGTCCTTCTGGCGCCGTCCAGCAAAGAGGATTTACCAGGGCAGAAATTTCAGCCATGATCAAAGCAGCGCTGCTCGGAGAATAGCATGGATAAGTTTGAACCTAAGATAATCGGCTTCTGCTGCAATTGGTGTGCTTATGCCGGGGCAGACCTCGCCGGAATAGGCCGAATGCAGTATCCACCCAACCTCAGGATGATACGGGTGATGTGCTCTGGAGCAATAGCCCCCTTGTATGTCTTGGAAGCCTTCCGCATGGGCGCAGACGGCGTTTTTATAGGGGGATGTCATCCTCGCGACTGCCACTACCTGGAGGGGAACTACAAAACATTGAGAAGGATTTTGCTGTTGAAAAAGCTGTTAGCGCAGCTTGGGATCGAGCCAGAGCGGCTGAGGTTAGAGTGGGTTTCTGCCGCAGAAGGGCAGAGATTTGCACAGGTTGTCACGGATTTCGTCAAAGAACTCAAGAACTTAGGTCCCAGCCCCTTGAAAGAGAAAGCCGGTGAACTAACTGAGGTCACCCATTAGCTTCCCTCGCTACAGCCTAGCCCCATAAAGCTCACTTATTCATTTTGCCTGAAGCCATCCCTTTCGGGCAGCTAGTTGTCTTGCCTTGTCCAAGTCATTCCTGCTGTTTATGTTGAAAAAGCTCACGCGCTCGGGGTCGAATCTGTCTATCTCTCCTTCTTCGATATACTTCACCTTGACCATATTAAAAAGCTTAGTTATTCGCCGTTCATCATGCTCGAGCAGCTCTTGAACGGGAGCCACGCAATTCTTGGAATACACCGCACACAGCGGCTCTACTAGCTGTCCGATTCTGGGTAGAACAATATCGTAATCTCCTAGCACCTGAGCCATATGTAGCAGCAAGTTTGTGTTCAAGAACGGCATATCACAGCCCACCACGATAGCTTGAGAGCTAGATGAGGCTATTAGTCCCGCATGGATTCCTGACAGGGGGCCTTTCTCAGGAAATATGTCGGCGACAATCTTTGTCCTGACGGTGGAGGTGAAGGAGATGGTTTCGCCGTGAGCGGTGGCTATGACAATTTCTGTGCTAATCGTAGACAGGCGGTCAACCACCCATTGGATAAGGCTCTTGTCCCCGATAGTTTCGAGAAACTTGCTGCGACCTAGCCTGACACTCTTTCCGCCAGCGAGAATAATAGCAGTCATACTCAACGCCGCAATATGAAGCTAGGTTAACACACTGAGCAACGTCAGGCAAGCCATTGTTACTCGCCACAAACCCAGGTAACAAAAGGAAACATAGTGCGACCCTTTAGAGTCATGCGGATTTATGTAGTGGCTTGATTCATAAAGCTAAGCCCGATAAATCGAGCTGGTGCGTAGGTTGCCTCTCCGCCCTTTCTCTATTAGAATACCAGTCAAATCCTTTTTCCAAGGACTTGTCGTGACCAAAGTTGAAGGACAACAGCGAGAACTTGCCCTGGACTTCTCTTAAGGTAAGAAAGGGTGGTGCCAACTGTGTTGAGGTTGCATGATAAAAATCGGCAAAAGTTATGGAAGTTATGAATGTCGTGCAAGGTTAACAAGCTATGAAGGTTCTGGGTATCGAAACATCCTGTGACGAAACTGCTGCTGCGGTGGTGGAGGACGGCGGCAGGATTATCTCTAACGTTGTTGCTTCCCAGATAGGCATCCATGCTCGCTATGGTGGCATAGTTCCCGAGGTCGCCTCGCGACAACATATCCTCACTATTATTCCGGTGATTGAACAAGCTATGAATAATATCGCCTGGCAAGATATTGATGCCGTTGGTGTAACTTATGGTCCCGGGCTAGTCGGCTCTTTGTTGGTGGGTGTTAACGTAGCTAAAGCACTTGCTCTCGCCAAGAACATACCTCTGACCGGGGTTAATCATCTGGAGGCACATATATACGCCAATTGGTTAGTCTCTTCCAGACCTGGTGAAAGAACTGAGGTGAAATTCCCCTGCCTTTGCCTCATTGTTTCAGGTGGACACAGCGATTTGGTCTTGATGAGGGGACATGGGCAATTTGAGAAGATAGGTCGGACACGGGATGATGCCGCCGGCGAAGCCTTCGACAAAGCCGCTAGGATCTTGGGCTTGGGTTTTCCTGGCGGTCCAGCTATTCAGGAAGCGAGCGAGTCGGGAACTCCTTACTTGGCTCTGCCGCGAGCCTGGCTCAAAGATAGTCACGATTTCAGCTTCAGTGGCTTGAAAACTGCTTTATGGCATCTTGTTCACGATGGAAATGTCTCGGTGGCTGATGCCGCTGCTAGCTTTCAACTGGCGGTAGTCGATGTCCTGGTAACCAAGACGATCGAAGCAGCCCAGCAATTAAAGGTTGAGCAAATTCTGTTGAGCGGCGGCGTAGCCGCCAATAAGCTGTTAGGTGAGCAGTTCCTGGCTAAGTCGCCTATCCCGGTTATCATTCCGCCTCCTCATTTATGCACTGACAATGCCGCCATGGTCGCTGCCTGTGGCTATTACCACTTGCAGACTGGCCAAGTAAGCGGTTATGACCTGGATGTCGTACCCAGCCTCAGCCTCGGCTAGCTACTGGGATCGAGAGACTGCAGATACTAATTTGTAGGTTCCGAACAAATCCCGATACAGAATATTCAAACTCGAGGTTTTCTAGTACTTTTGTCCTGCAAAACAACAGCCGTGGTAGGACTTCTGGGTGATAGACATGACGAATGAGGCTTACGTAAGATTTTAACAGGATCTTAATATCAGGGGTGTTTAATGCATCTAGAGGAGAGAAAAGTGGACAAACAGAGCAAGCATTTACAGGATGATTTGGCGCTTCTCAAACAGGCAATTGAAGAGGCGATAGTGAAGGGGCAGAAATCGTTGAGGGAACTCAACGATACTTGTGTCTCCGGCACGGTTTCTGACAAAGACGTTGCTCTTCCCCGGACGCGAGCGGGTTTGGGGGTGGGTGGCTGGGTCGAAGATTTTTAGCGTATTTTCTCTCCAGTCTTGCACTAGTTAACAAGCTTCGTCTTTATCTTCCCGTTTCGGCATACAGTTTTGTAACGATGCTGGCGGTTTGTTCTTCTTAATGTAGAGATTTCGATGAATTGTTGGGTAGCGAGCGCCATGGGCATACTCGCGTGTACCCTCAATTGGCTCAAGTATCTTGACTGGTCTATAATCTGCATGACGGGAAAATCTTGTCCGAATCGCACATCAAGATGCCAAAAGTTAAACGCTGGCAATCTTCAATAGAACTGAACGAGCAGTTCAAGCACGCCCTAGACATGATGGAGCATACGAGCAAGAACGTTTTTGTCACAGGCCGGGCAGGCACGGGTAAGTCCACCTTACTGGACTATTTCCGAAATACCACTCAGAAGAAGGTGGCGATCCTGGCGCCGACAGGTGTCGCTGCGCTTAATGTTAAGGGCCAAACTATCCATTCCTTCTTCGGATTCAAACCGAGCATTACTCCCGAGAGGGTCAGGAAACTTCGCTTCACAGCGAAAGAGCAGAACATTTACAGAAGCCTGGACGCTATCGTTATTGACGAAATCTCAATGGTGAGAGCGGATCTGCTCGACTGTGTAGACAAGTTTCTCCGCCTAAATGGTCCGAGTGCCTCCAAACCATTTGGGGGCATCCAGCTGATATTCATCGGTGATTTGTACCAATTGCCACCAGTTGTGACAGGTGAAGAGAAAGCTGCCTTTAATTCTCTGTATGAAACCCCCTACTTTTATAGCGCCAAAGTGTTCGAGTCTCTAGATATGGAATTTGTCGAGCTCGAGAAAATCTATCGCCAGCATGACGAAGAGTTTATCGCCATTCTTAATGCTATCCGAAACAACACGGTTACCGAAGAACAATTGGAGCTTCTTAATCAGCGATGTGTACCGGACTTTGAGCCGCCACTAGATAGTTTCTATGTTCACCTCACTACTACCAACAAGCTCGCCGATGAGATCAATTACAGGCAACTGGCGAAGCTGAGAAGCCAGCCTTATCTCTTCAGCGCAAGTATCAAAGGAGAGTTCCGTGAAGAGTATATTCCCACAGCAGTTGAGCTCAGGGTCAAAATCGGAGCGCAGATAATGATGGTCAATAATGACCCTGATGGTCGGTGGGTTAATGGCAGCATCGGGAAGATCATTGACGTTGTCGAGGACGAGAAGAACGGTCACATCATCGTAGTGGAGCTAAGCGATGGTGCCATAGTAGAAGTAACGCCCTATACCTGGGAGATCTTCAGGCTCTTTGTGGAGGATGAACAATTGAAGTCAGAGGTTATTGGGCGCTTCACTCAATATCCGCTAATGCTTGCCTGGGCGGTAACCATCCACAAGAGCCAGGGAAAGACATTTGATATGGTAATCATTGATATTGGCAGAGGGGCGTTTGCTCATGGGCAAACGTATGTGGCATTAAGCAGATGTACGACACTGGATGGCATTGTCCTCAAGAAACCGATTCTGAAGAAGCATATCTGGACGGATTACAAGGTGGTCAAGTTCCTGACGAAATATCAATACGAATTGGCGTCACAGGCCATGCCTCTTGGTGATAAGGTGGAAATGATCAAGCGAGCGATTGAAAGCGGGGCACTGCTCCAAATAAGGTACCTGAAACCCAATGATGAGAAGAGCGTAAGAATCGTCAAACCTGAAATGGTCGGCGAGATGGATTATAATGGCAAGACATTCATCGGTATGCGGGCCTTCTGTACAAAACGGGGTGAGGAAAGGGTGTTCCGGGTTGATAGAATACTAGAGATAGAGCCGCTATGAGAAAAGTGCACCTCGGTGCCGCGCAGGTGTGCCGGAGGATCGGCTCACGAGCGAGTGGATTCCAGTACTTAGACGATTCTCCAATCTTCGCTGCACTTCTTGCCGAAAGGTGAACCAATAATACTGACTAGCGTGTAACCGGGCGGGCTCGCGGTAGCAAAAAGCTTCCAGAGCTCTAGTCAGCCGGAATCCCAGTGTCTGCTCCTGGTATCGTCAGAAGATTGCTTGCGCGTCCATGAACACAACTGTGATCAAGAATACTATAAGCATGTAGATGATCCAGCCCACGACGCAGGTAGCGATGGCGCGACCAGTGGTGAAATCCAACGCTTGCCTAACAGCGATCACGCCAGCAATCAGAGACCATATAGACGCGGCAACGGCAATAATGCCTCCCAGAAAAGGTACAAACGAAAAAAACCGGAGAGCCCCAGGGGAATTAGAGAAGCCTAGAGTACGCAGCAGCTCCCCCCATGTAGCCGAAGTTTGTGGACCCTTGAATAACTTGGTTCCAATAAGATAGGTCACGAACGACCATACGAGCCATCCAACTATTGAGCTGGCGACACCTATGAACAAGCCCCAAATGAACCACAAGCCACCCTTTGTCGCCAACCCTCCTATGCCACTACCGATGCCGCTCAACACACTGACCAGCACCACGGCAAGCAGAGCTTGTTTGTTAGCTGTGGTATCAGCCTCCACCTCTTCATAAAGCTGGACCTCCAGCTTCGCGGCGCGTATCATTCTATCCACGAGAGAACCTGTTGTTGCCACTTTTTTCCTCCTTTGTTTGTGCTGTACTTGCACCGATTGTACACAACTTATTCTTCATTGTAAATACTCTGTGGTGGCTGAACAAACGCCTCCAAAGGTCTGCAACATTTCTCAGCTGTTTCGTGATACAGGCGAATACAGCATCATGAAAAGATAGCGGTCTATCTGGCTCAGCGTGTCTCTTCTGCGTAGAGAACGCCTGACAAGATTATGGAGCTACACGACGCCTGCTTGGTGAACCAGAAGGCAGTCAGAGCATTTGCCTTCCCGGCAGTAGTTTCTGAAAATGTGAATGAGCCCTTGCTGATGGCAGGCGGTGAAACCTGCGAACTGGTCCAGGCAAAGCTGGTTCGCCATGTGAAGCGTTATTTCATTCTGAGCGAGCTTGGGATAGCTATGGTAAAGCTTCCTGGCTTTCGTGGCTAACTGAGTGTCCCGGGCTATCTTTGCCCAAGCGAAGGCAAACGGCAGTATCACATTTACCACAATTTCGCCGGCTTTGTTCCGACCCAGAAGAGCTCCTCCTTTTATTCTACTTTCCTCATCAAAATCGAAATGGTCTCGCCAGTAGCCATCGCCAGCTACTGCTAACCCTTTCTCCAGCACACGGTGTCCATCGGAGAAACACGTGTCTCTTACTAGCTGGAGCACGCTGTCCAGCAATTTTGGCTGGTAACGCTCGAGAAGGTAACTCAAGGCGATGATGCGGCGCACCGGAGAATTGTTGGCATAGATATGCGAGAGGTTCCAATCGCTTTCCTTCATTGTTTCAGTGCTTTTACCTGCCTGTTGCCAGATTGCTTCTAATTCTCGAGTTTCTTTTTCTGTTGAAGATTGTCCTTGTCGCCTTTGGGACGGCAATAGCCCGGCTGTGCCCAGCAGCAGCGCTTGCTTCACAGCCAGGCTATTGTGGGCTTCCAGATAGTTGAGGGGCAGCCTGTGAGCCAGTGCTTCGAAGGGCTGTGTGTTCCTGGCATAACCCAATGCTCTCATGATGCCTCGGAAAAGTACCTGCGCTGCCTCGCTCTCTGCCATCTCATATTGAAAGCGCGTTGCCTTCTGGGTAAATCTTGTTTCGCCGGCGCTGTTCAGCAGCTTGCCCAGGGTTTGAATATTCATACTATCCAGTATCTGATAGCAAGGAAGCCGATAAGGTAGGAGGTAGGCTTGGTGTCGCAATGCCTGCGCCAGGCACAGCACGGGAATGGTTTTGCCATTCTGTAACATCACGGCTGACTCGTCATCCTGCCACAGCACAACATGCAGGATGACACTGTTGTATCGAGCATCGGCGTGGTGTTGATGACCATACCAATCGCTGGATTTGATGTGAACCTCGACATCTCCCTTGAGCAAGCTGTTATAGACAATAACCGCATCCCGAAAATCAGGTCCATAGTCACCATTGCACCTTCCGGGGTAGATTACGGTGACTGACCCATCCTTTGAGGACACGAGCTCCCTTCCCGCCAATTGCTGCCATATCAGAGCTGCTTGCTTTTCCACAGCGTTTATCCGATTACGTGTAGACATAGCCAAAAAATTACCTGCCAGCCTGCATCAACTGCTTGAACCTGAGAGCGTCTTGATACATAGTCATGTTGTTGAATAGAACATAGGCTGGACCTGTGCTCAACTCCCGAAGGCGTATCAGTTCTCTATCACTATACTGGTGGTGATAGCCTGGTCCTCCGTGGAGGCGAAAATACTTCAGCTTTCCATATGCTGGCATGTTCTCTAGGGGATCAACGCAATGAACAAGCTCAAGTTTTTTACATAATGCTATAATTGTATCGTTGTTCCACTGACCTCGTGGCTCCCAGGCAAAGATGAAATCGTCCCTGTCTATGGTTGTAAAGAAGTCTGTCATATTCTGGATATTCTCTGCGCTGGGATGGAATGTCGCCGGACATTGAAAAACGATGACTTTAGCTTTCAGGATCTTGGCGATATCTCGGGTTGTCTGCCATGCCTGAAAGACCTCCGTGCTAGGCTTGAAGAAGCCGTAGCAGTCCACCTCGTCAGGGGGAATTTCTAAACCAGCCTTGTGGTATGTGGGACTGGAAGGCAAGTGTGTTATCTCCTGCCAGGCTTTTAGGCTGAATTCGAAATCTTCAGGAGCTTCCTGGCGCCATTTCCGGGCGGTTGCCAGGTCCGGAGGTTTGTAGAAAGTTTGCTGTATTTCTACCAGCTGGAATTGCTGAAAGTACAGCTTCCTGGCTTTGGCAAAACCACAACAACCGACCTTGATTTCAGTCATCCTGCTTTTTCTGCGCCACGTACACAAAGCCACTGCGCTCGGCAATTATAGTGAGTAACGTCGCCGATGCCCCGCGTGGCTGATACATTCCCGTTTCCCATTCGCTGATGGTTTGCTGCCTCGTACCCAGTTGCTCAGCTAGCTGAGCCTGTGTTAGTTTCAGATGCTGCCTGAGCGCCTTGATCTCCTCTTTGCTCCATTGTTTTCGTTGCCTTCTTGGGTTCATAGCTTCATTATACACGGTTCAGTGTAAAAATTCAAGGAATTGGTGGTTCGATATCTTAGGATGCTTTCGCGGCTTTAACGGAGTTCTGCTTTATCAGGCAATGAAGTAATTGTGGATGGCCGTATCCCTTATGTAGTTGCTCAATTTATTAAGCTTAGCTTGATAAGTCAAGCAACTACAGAAGACTTTCTGGATTTGATATTTGACCTCTTGCATTTTCGCTTTTTCTTGGTATAATTACAGGTTAGCAATCTCAGCGACAGAGTGCTAAAACAAATCTCAGAAAGGAGGGAATATGGCTAAGATCGAACCTTTGGGAGACAGGGTAGTGATAAGACCCATACCCAAGGAGGAAGTCAGCAAAGGAGGGATAGTTTTGCCGGATACAGCCAAAGAGAAGCCTCAGGAAGGGGAAATCATAGCTGTTGGTCCCGGCAAGCTGACTGAGGATGGCAAGCGTATTGCTATGGATGTGAAGGTTGGGGACATGGTCATTTATTCTAAGTATGCCGGCACCGAGTTCAAACTGGATGATGAGGAACTGGTCATCGTGCGAGAGAGCGATATTCTAGCTAAGAAAACCAAACAAAAAGGAGGTAAGTGAATGGCAAAGCAGATCATATTCGGCGAAGAAGCAAGAAAAGCATTAAAGAATGGCGTAAATACTCTAGCTGACACCATCAAGGTAACTTTGGGACCGCGTGGGCGGCCCGTGGCGCTGGACAAGAAATGGGGTGCGCCCTCCGTTCTTAACGATGGCGTTTCCATAGCCAAGGAAATAGAGTTACCCAACCCATTTGAGAACATGGGGGTTCAGTTAGTAAAGCAGGCTGCCGCCAAGACCAATGACCAATGCGGAGATGGCACCAGCACCTCTACTATCTTGGCTCAGGCTATTATCAACGAGGGTTTCAAGAATATCGCCGCGGGTGCAGATGCTATGGCTCTGAAGCGTGGTATCGAGAAAGGGGTGGAAGCTGTGGTTGAGGAACTGAAGAAAATGGCTATACCCGTGTCGGGCAAGGAGCAGGTTGCTCAAGTTGCTGCTATCTCAGCCATTGACCAGGAAATTGGCAATCTCATTGCCGACGTGATGGAGAAGGTGGGCAAGGATGGTGTCATCACTGTTGAGGAAGGCAAGGGGTTGAAATTTGAGACTGAGTATGTTGAAGGTATGAAATTCGACCGCGGCTACATCAGCCCTTATTTCATCACCAACCCGGAACAAATGAAGGCAGAGGTCGAAGACCCTTACATCCTTATCACCGACAAGAAAATCTCGGCTATCAATGAGATTTTGCCCGCCCTGGAGAAGATCGTTCAGGTATCCAAGAATCTGGTGATCATCGCTGAGGATGTGGAAGGCGAGTCTCTAGCCACGCTGGTGGTCAACAAGTTGAGAGGCACTTTGAATTGTCTGGCAGTGAAAGCTCCTGGCTTCGGCGACAGAAAGAAGGCGATGCTTCAGGACATCGCTGTTCTGACTGGGGGCAAGATCATATCGGAGGAAGTGGGCAGAAAGCTGGACTCGGTGACGGTGGAGGATCTTGGGCGAGCCAGAAAAGTGATTGCTGACAAGGATAACACTACGATTGTGGAAGGCAAAGGCGACCCCAAGGCGATCGAAGGTCGCATCAAGCAGATCCGCTCAGAGATTGAGTTGAGCACTTCCGATTATGACAAGGAAAAACTACAGGAAAGATTGGCTAAGCTGGCGGGCGGCGTGGCGGTGATCAAGGTCGGTGGAGCTACTGAGACAGACCTGAAGGAGAAGAAGCACCGCGTCGAGGATGCTTTGTCGGCTACCCGAGCCGCGGTGGAAGAGGGTATTCTGCCCGGCGGGGGAGTTGCTCTCATCAATGCCTTAAAAGCTTTGAAGAAACTCAAGCTCAGTGGGGATGAAGCCACAGCCATTGGCATACTGTCGCGAGCTTTGGAAGAGCCTCTGAGATGCATTGCTGCTAACAGCGGCAGGGAAGCGTCGGTGGTGGTGAACCATGTGAAAGAAGCCAAGCCTGGCATTGGCTACGATGCTCTCAAGGACGAGTTAGGAGTAAATATGATGGAACGGGGCATTGTTGACCCTCTCAAGGTAACCAGGAGTGCTCTGCAGAATGGTGCCAGTATTGCCTGCATGATTCTGACCACGGAGTCTCTGGTCACTGACATTCCTGAAAAAGAAAAGGCAGCGCCTGGTTATCCGCCGCCTGAGTATTAAGCTAACGGGGCGCCTTCAAAAACTGTATCTCTTTGAGAAGGCGCCCCTTTCGTTTACACTTGTAGCAACGTAACTAGCTTCTGCTCTGATTGCACCGGTCCAACGACCGCTAGATTTAACTTGCTGTCCTTTAAAAGCCCCTGGGCTACTTCTTTTAGCTCGTCTATGGTAATCGCGTCCACAATGGAAATCACGTCGTCTATATCCAGGATTTGCCTCATTAGTAATTCTTGAGTGCCATACCAGAATGCCACATTCTGGCTATCCTCGAACCGCAAATATAGTCTGCCCTTGCCCAGTTCTTTAGCCCTGGTGGTTTCATCCGGGGTGATCTCCTGTTTGAGTTTCGATAGCTCTTCAAGTATGGCGCTGACACCAATTTCTAATTTCTTAGAGTCAACACCAGCGTAAATGGCAAATGACCCGGAGTTGAGGAAGTGCTCGGTGTAGCTGTGAATATCATAGGCTAGCCCTTTGCGCTCTCGTATTTCCATAAACAGGCGACTGCTCATGCCGCCACCGAGAATGGTATTAAGCAAGTCAATGGTGAAGCGTTGGGGGTGTGAGCGAGAAAAGCCATGAACCGCCAGACACAGGTGAGCCTGTTCAATATCTCTGGGCTCGATACGCAGTCTCGCTTCTGCTTGCTGGGTGTGGGTCGGGTAATCCTTCGTGAGTTCGCCGGGACTCCAGTTGTCAAACAGTGGTTTTATCTGGTTCAGGGCGTCCTCATGCTGGATGTTGCCAGCGACGCTGAGCACGGTATTATTGGGCATATATCTGCGGCGGAGGTAATCCAGGAACCGCTCCCTTGTTATTCCTGATACAGTTTCCTTGTATCCCGTGACCTCGCGTCCCAGCGGCTGTTCTGGCCATAACAGCTCGTCTATGAGCATGTTTACCCTGTGTTGAGGAATATCTAGGTTCATATTGATTTCCTCTATGATGACCGGGCGCTCCTGTTCAATATCCCTGCTGTCAAAGCGAGAATTGAGCAGGATGTCGGATAGCACGTCTAGGGCGACAGGGAAATGGGAGCTAGCAACCTTGCACCAGAAGGCAGTTACTTCCTTGTCGGTGCTGCCGTTGATTATCCCACCGATGCCTTCGATATCTTGGGTTATCTCCTTAGCCGTTGGTCGTCGCTGCGTGCCCTTAAAGAATAGATGCTCGGCAAAGTGCGAGATACCAGCTTCTTCTCTATCTTCGTAACAGGAGCCAGCCCCGACCAAGATAGCCAGGCACACTGAGCGGCTATGGGGCATCGTACTGGTGATAACCGTCAAGCCGTTGTCGAGCGTTGTCTTGTTGTACATTCCCGGAGATGAAGTCGAGGCTACTCTTTCTTTACAAACTGCTGAGCGGCTTCGCCCATTGTCACTCCGCTGCCGGAGCTAAGGCATATGTCGGTTTCCATCCGAAGACCGACGTCGAGCGGGGTCGAGAGAGCCAGGGTAGTTGCTCGTTTGGCGCCATGGATGAGGGACGGGTTGATCCGCGCTATTTCATCCGCCAGCTTTCTGGCTTCAGCCAAAAGTTGGTCTTTGGGGTAAACGTGGTCCACTAGCCTGACCCGCAGAGCCTCCTGGGCGTCAATTCTCCTGCCGGTAAAGATGAGCTCCTTAGCAATGCCCGGTCCCACCACGCGGGGCAGCCTTTGTGTGCTGCCCAAGTCAGGGATAACTCCCAGTTGGATCTCGGGAAGCCCGAACACAGCCGTGTCCGAAGCCAGGCGTATATCGCAGCACAGTATGAGTTCAAAAGCTGCACCCAGACAGTAGCCGTTTATGGCAGCGATAACCGGTGTCGCCAGCTCTTCGTACATGGTAAATATCATCTTCAAGCTGTACAGAGAATCGTACCCCTGGCGATACCGAGAGAAAACTTCGGTAGGACCTTTCCCTGAAGCTACCATCTTCAGGTCGAGTCCAGCGCTGAACGCTTTATCACCAGCGCCAGTCAGGATAACCACTCTGATGGCAGGGTTTTCCTTGATAGCCTGAGCTATATGTTGCAAGCCTGATATTACATCGAGATTGAAAGCGTTCAGCGCTTCGGGGCGATTCAGTACCACTGTGGCAATGTTATCTTTGATGTCCAGTAGAACGGCATCCTTGTTTGGCATCTGGTCCCCTTTCCTGGTTTACTTTCGCCTGATTTTACATCTCGCCCCTGGCGAGGTCAATTACGCTTTGCCATCGCCGGCATAGGACAGCTTGATCAGCCAGTGTGATTCCGACCAGCTACTGGTGCTATAATCAGCATGCGACAGGAGTCCAGACAGCAGTTCAGGAAGCATGGCAGTTTTGCAAATTCGCACTTTACCTGACCCCGTGTTGCGACAGAGAGCCAAACGAGTAACCAGAATTGATGGCTCTGTCCAGAAGTTGATTGATGACATGATTGATACCATGAGGGCTGCTACTGGTGTTGGTCTGGCTGCGCCCCAGATAGGTGTGTCGCTGCGCATAGCGGTCATCGAGCTACCCGGGGAAGAGGTCATCACTCTGATCAATCCTGAAATAATAAAGAGGATTGGTGAACGCGTGGTGGAAGAAGGTTGCCTATCTGTGCCCGGCTACCGTGGCGAGATTAAGAGGTCGGCGGTGGTCAAGGTCAAAGCCCAGGACAGGGAGGGCAAGGAATTTCGCCTCAAAGGAGAAGAACTCCTCGCTCAGGCTCTGGAACATGAGCTTGACCACCTCAACGGCGTTGTATACATTGACCATCTCGACAGCCCGGACAAGCTATTCAAGATCGAGGCTGCCCGAGAGGTGTAGCTTCCCGATTTATCGGGCTCAGCTTAATCACTCAAGCAACGAATAAACCTATCCACGATCCTGAAAGATTCTACAGCAGTTTGCTATCTGGAATCTGGCACTTGGAACTCACCAAGCAGAACCCTAGACCATGCTCTCCCCCTTAGAATAAGGGGGATTTAAGGGGGTTACTCGCATGTTCTGTTAAGTGTGGCAGATTTTATGAGGCTGCTCGACAGAGGCTGACGGTGAGGGAGTCCAGAACATAAGTTACCGGAATCGTTCGGAAGCCAGAGCGAGATTTTAGGAGGAGATGGCCGAGCTCTTTAAGCTCGGTCATCTCCACTTTTCCTTCTTATGCTTCCTGAGGAGCCTTTCGGCGCCTTCTGGACCGGATGATTCCCCAGATGATCAGGCTCAGCACGACTATAATGACGGCAATAAGCCACCAGGTGATAGTTCGTGATACAGTGAATGTGCCGCTCAATCCAGCAATCTCTACCGTATATTCGCCGTATTCCAATCCTGACCGGGTGAAGCTCACCTGTTGACTCTGTCCGGCACCTAGCGTCACGCTTCTGCTATCCACCGTTTGTCCATTCAGCTTCAATACGGCGGGGTAAGTGCCTTCCTGTCCGCCGCTATTGGTGATGGTGGTGGTGATGGTCACGCTTTCTCCGGTCACTGTAACAAAGGTGATAGGCTCCCAGATCTTTCTCACGCTGGCTTGGATGTTCAGCCCACTGCCTACGAAGTTAGCCGGCGGTGTGGGCGTCTCAGGGACCGTAGCCAGCACGCCGAAGATACTGAAGTGGTTTATCGGTGCTGATAGAGTTATCTCTGCCACGCCGCTTGGTCCGCCAGCTTCATACTCCAGTTCTACCCAGCTTCCAGCGACATCATCATAGTAAGCTACAGTTATATTCAGTGCGTTGGCTGGCAGTTGCGCTTCGTCCAAACCAAGCGTCAAGAAGATATCTCTGTCAAAGGCAGCGCCGTGAGGTGTTATGTTGAAAGCCACCAGCGCCACAGTGTTCTCCGGCACAGGCGGTATATTCTGGATTTCCCTGACGGTTATCAGGTAATAAGGCTGTCTGCCCACCATGGGCACACGCGTGCCACGGGCCAGGAACAGGTTGTGGGTGTCATCGGGGCTCGGTCCCAGCAAATCCACCGCCAGCCGGTTATTGCTGTACAGCGGCTTGCTGGTGATACAGCCTTCCCAGTCCACCGTCAGGTATTTGGTAGTGGGACAAGCGGCACCACCACCGGCGGGACCGGCGGGGGGTGTTACAGTTCGAACTGTTACCACCACATCATCGCTGGCAGTGCAGTTTGGCAATGCGGAGCAGCGTACTTCCAGGGTATAGGTGGTGGTTGCCGTTGGAGAGACTGTTACTGTGGCATCAGTTGACCAAGCTTGAATAACTGCTCCGCCCGCTCCTCTCCATTGGTACTCTATTTTGCCGCCAATATCCTCACAGCCCTCTACAGAGGATCCTGACCCGTCTAGCTCAGCAGAGTCGCCAGAGTTAATCGTTACATCGTCGCCCGC